>ORMF012488923.1_pt1 | contig 170557 bp, 158 predicted proteins | sample 1779871 | NCBI WGS metagenome assembly ORMF01 (sample SAMEA104232316, study PRJEB22302) | groundwater metagenome | biome: forest; feature: aquifer; material: groundwater | place: USA | collected 2011-08-07 | depth 5.4 m | reverse complement strand
GTCAACAGGGACGACACCGACGCCGACCGCGGGCCCCGGCACGAAGTGCATGGCCCGGTACACGTCGGGCGTCTACAGCGGTTCCGGCAAGACCGCCGTGCCCGACTTCACCAAGGGCATGAGCGCCTTCTGCGCCACGTGCCACAAGGGCTACCTGACGGGCTCCGGCGCCTACGCCTGGAACTCGCTGGGCACGCCGGTACTGGCGACTCCCCCGGCGGCTGGCACAGCCACCTGGGTGGCTGGCTACCCGGTCTTCTACCCGGGCAAGCAGGACGCGAACGACGGGCACGGTAATGTAGAGCGGTTCCGCCACTCCGTCGACCGGACCAAGGGAAGCGCTCCGAAGCAGCCGCTCCGGTTCGCCGCTCGCGGTACCGACCCGAACCCGGCTGGTAGCTTGACCTACGACGTCATGGGATGCCTGACGTGCCACTTCGCGCACGGCAGCACCGCGGCCAGGACCGGTGCGGCAGCCGGTGTCGCACCGACGAACGACAGCGCGCTGTTGTTCTACGACAACAGGGGCGTGTGCATCTCCTGCCATCTGACGGTGGGCGCAGTGCCGACGCTGACGCCGACCGCCACGGCAGTACCGTAGCCCCTTGACCGAAGGACCTGGAACAGCGGTCGCCGGCTGTTCCCGGGACCCTCGGCGCAATCGCAACACACCGAGCCAGCACCCTTCCGGGTGCTGTCCTCGTATCCGCTACCCCTCGCGCCCTCGTAGCAAAGGGGGCCTTAGCTCCGCCCCCCAGCCGCCGCGTCTGCGCGGGGACGCCGCCCTAGCCCGGCATGCCCACCGGCGCCCCCCGCGAACACGCCCGCCGCGGCCCCACGGACGCCGCTACCGCCGGCTACGCGCCACACCTGCATCGCCGTCCCGGTGCCGCCCTCGCAACCAGCCAGCACCCTCTCTGCCGCCGCGCACAGGGGCTCCCGCCGAGACCCGCGCATCTCGAAAGCTCCGCGCCCGGGAATCCACAACGAGGAGAAAATGACACGAGAGCCCGAGGAACCGGGCTCTCGTGTGACGCCCGCCGCCGAGGGATGCAGCGACGGCCGGGGTTGGGGGCTACAGCAAGCTTGCGGCGACCGCCGACACGGCGATGCCAACCGCCACCATGACCAGCAGCGCGACGACCAGCACGCTCACCATCGAGGTCAGCGCGCGCATCATCGACGACGCATAGTGGCGCTGGTGCACGACATACGGCGACGTGTTCCTGCTCAAGAACAGATGCGCGCCGTCCCAGGCAAGTACCGTCGCGCCCGCCAGCGCGGCGACTCCGAGCAACGCATACCCCCCGAGGACAATCGGTACAACCAGCAGCGCAATCATCATCCTGTCGCTCCTCCCTGCGGCAAATGCGTCGCCCGGTACGCCAGGACGGCCGCCTGGACCCGGTTTCGCGCGTGCAGCTTCCGCAGGATGTGCCGCACGTGCCGTTTGACGGTGCTCTTCTGAATCCCCAGCGATTCCTCGATCTGGCGGTTGGTCCAGGCGCGCGCGATCAGCGCCATCACCTCTTGCTCGCGCGCCGTCAGCCGCTCCGGCGCTTCGACGCCGTCGAGTTCATCAACTTCCGGGGACACCGGTGGCGCCGCGTGCTGCATCGCTGCGCCATTCTTGACGGCGCGGATGCGGTCGAAGATCTGGCTGGCGCGGGCGCTTGAGCGCAGGACGGCGTGGACGCCGTCTTCGAGCCCCGGGTGCTCGTCATCGCTGTGCGGCGGCACGAGCATAATCACCTTGATCCCGGCGCCGATGGTGCGAATACGGCGGGCGGTCTCCTGCCCACCCGCCGGCGGCAGATCAAGCGCCAGCAGGACCACGTCCGGCTGCTCGCGCCACGTCTGTTCGATTGCCTCGAACGTGTCGCCGGCTTCGCCGACCACCCGCAGGTCAGGCTGCGTCGCCAGCAGTTGCGCCCGTCCCTCACGAAACAGGGGCTCGCCGTCCGCCACGATGACTCTGGTCGTCATGGACATAAACTCCTTTGTCCACCACGGCCAAGTATCGAGCGACGGTAGCCCATCGGCTATCGCGTAAAGACCTTATCGAGAGAGGTGGAGGGGTGATTCAGCGTTACTGGAAGAACCCTAGCCCGGGGGCATATGTCCGGCGGTTTCGAACTAGTCGATGAGCCCGGACTTGATGGCGTACTTCACCAGTTCCGCACGCGTGTGCAGGTTCAGCTTCTGCATGATGTGGCCCCGGTGCGCTTCCGCCGTATTGATGCTGATCACCAGCATCTCGCCGATCTCCCGGTTCGAGTGACCATTGGCGATCAGGCGCAGGACCTCGCGCTCGCGGTCTGTCAGGCCGTCGTAATGCACGCGGTCTTCATGGCCGGACCGCACGCGCCGCAGGTAATCGTTGAGCAAGTAACGCGCGATCGAGGGGTAGAAGTACGCCTCGCCCCGGTGCGCCGCCCGGATCGCCGTGAACAGCTCCGCGGGCGTCGCCTCCTTCAACACGTACCCGACAGCTTCTGCCTTCATCAGCTCGAAGAAGTACTCGGGGCTGTCCTGCGCCGTCACCGCCAGCACCTGGATCTTGGGGTTCTCGCCGCGGATCTGCCGCGTCGCCTCGATCCCGTTCATCCCCGGAAGGGCGATGTCCATCAGGACCACGTCCGGCAGCAGCGTCCGCGCAAGATTGATGGCGGCCTCGCCGTCTGCGGCCTCGCCCACGACCTCCATCTCAGCATGCCCCTTGAGGAGCGCGCGCAGCCCCGCCCGCACCATCTCGTGGTCGTCGACGAGCATCAGCCGGATCTTCTCGCTCACGTCTCACTCCCCGGCCGGCAGCGGAATGCTGACGCGGATGCTCGTACCGCCGCCCGGCCGCGATGTCACCTCGAACCTGCCGCCGAGGAGCGCCGCACGCTCCTTCATGCCCATCAGCCCCAACCCCTCGCCGTTGCCGTTCGTGTGCGAATGAGCCGGGTCGAACCCGATGCCGTCGTCCTCCACAGTCAACACCACGCTCCCGTTCCGTTGCGCGAACGCGATCATCGCGTGCTGCGCCTGCGCGTGCCTGGCGATGTTGTTGACGGCCTCCTGCGCGATGCGGAACACCGCCGTCTCGGCATCGGACGTGAGCCGTCGCTCCGGGCGCTCCATGTGAGCTTCGACGGCGACCCCTGCCTCCGTCAGCCGGTTGCGCGCGTAGGCCGACACCGCCGGGATCAGCCCAAGGTCGTCCAGGTCGCTCGGCCGCAGTGCGACGATGACCTTGCGAACCTCCCAGAGCGCATCCACCAGGATGGCCCGCACGTCGGCAAGCCCTTCGCGCAACCCGGCCTGGTCCTCCGGCACTTCCTCCTCCAGCCCTCCGACGCGGACCGAGGCCACCGAAAGGAGTTGCACCGTCTCGTCGTGCAACTCCCGCCCGATCCGCCGGCGCTCTTCTTCCTGCGCCCGGATCACCTTGCCGACGGTCGCCTGCAACTCGTCGTTCAGCGCCGTTGCCCGCTCATGCAAGACCGCAAGCTCCTCGCCGCGCCGCACGGCTCTCGCTTCCTGGTGCGCGCTCTTGGCGATTTCCTGACGCTGCTCGCTCGAAAGATACGCCCCCAGTAGCGACACCACCACGAAGCTGCCCGTGCTCCCGATGGCCACGTCCGCGGACATCCCGTCGCTCACCCAGATCGCGCCAAGCGCCGAGCCGATCGCCAACAACACCACGACGGCCGCGGCCCGAATCTCCAGCGTCGCTACCGCGAACAGCAGCACCGGGATGTAGATGAGGTAGACCTGGTGCTGGGCATCGTGCGCGGAGAACACGATCGCCGTATCGAACATCAGCAGCAGCAGCGTCCACGCATAGAACGGCCAGGCACGAAGCGACTGCTGGATCATCCGGCTGATGGCCGGCGCATACGTAACGAGGTTCCCCAGCGCCGCTCCGCCCAACAACCCCCACACGACCCAGTGCGCACCCGCGTCCGCGGGAGAGTGATGCGGAACCGTCAGCGCGGCGATGCCCGCCATCGTGATCCACGCAGCGTTCCGGGCCACCGCGGCGGTCCGCAGGCGGAACCCCGCCAGGAGCTCGCGCTCGCCTACCGCATCCAACTCTCGCGTCATCGTCATCACGCACTCGTACTATCCGGTCCTAGTATGAATCACCGGACAGCGCACGGCATGGTCCGGACGCCCTCGATTCCCCCGCCGTTGGATACAACCTGCGCGACGCGCTGTCACATGCGTCTGGGGCCGATCTCGCGGAATGTCCAGTATCGGTCGATAGGTAGAACCACCCGCCCGAAGCTGCGCGCACGGGCCGCGGCACCTGCCCCTCGCCGTCGGAGGGTGCCCCGCAGGTGGGTCCGGCATAGGTTCGTGCCACTAGCGCCGTATAGCTGCTCGGCGGTCACGAATAGCGTCTTTGCGCGATGCCCCAAGGGCTACCCCCTCCCTACAGTAGTCGTAGAGAGGCAAGCCGCTATGACAACCCTGCAGCAAACCGCCGGCGCCAGCCGTGTCGCCACCACGATCAGGCTCCGCCCCCACCTGATCCTCAACGCGATCACGATCCTGGGCGCCCTCGTGGCCTGCGCCGGAATCGGGGGGTCCGCCTTTGCGCTCGCCGCCGGCTTCCTCGACGAGCACCCGAGCGCGATAAAGGGCATTCTCGGCTACGTCGTCATGCCCTCGCTCGCCCTGGGCGGCGTCGCAATGATGGTGACCGGTATGCTCGTGAGCGGCTGGCGCCAGGCGCGAAACGCCGCCGCGCTCGGCGAGCGCCCCCGCGTCCACCTCGAAGTCGGCAACTGGAGCCACCTGATGGGCATCGCCACATTCGGCGCCATTTCAATCGGGTCGCTCACGGTCCTCGGCGGCACCACCTACCGGGCCATCGAGTTCATGGAGTCCACCACGTTCTGCGGCACCTGCCACCTGGTCATGCAGCCCCAGGTCGAAGCGCACCAGACCTCACCGCACGCCGAGGTCGAATGCACGCAGTGCCACATCGCCTACCGCTCCGGCCCGCTCGGCCCGAACACCAACGCCTACATCAACGCGAAGATCGGCGGCCTGCGCCAGACCGTCTCCGTCATGACCGGCGCTTACGACACGCCCATCAGGGCGCCGTCGGAGAAGATCCCGGCGACCAACACCACCTGCGAGGGCTGTCACGCGCCCACCAAGAACTTCGGCGTTGTGATCAAGCAGTTCGATTCCTACTCGCCCGATGAGCAGAATAGCCGCCACACCCGCCTGCTCGCCTTCAAGGTCGGCAGCGGCAAGCCCGGCGAGGCCGATGCCATCCACTGGCACGCGACCGCAAAGATCTGGTACCGCGCCACCGATGAAAGCCGCACCGTCATCTCCTGGGTCGGCGTCGAAAAGCCCGGCGGTCTGGAAGAATGGACGAACCCCAACGTGCCCGTCGTCGGCGAACCGGAAGCGCGCCAGCTCATGAGCTGCATCGACTGCCACAACCGCGTCGGCCACCGCATCCCCACTCCCGATGAACTGGTGGACCAGGCGCTCGACGACGGCCGCATCGACAGCAGCCTCCCGTTCATCAAGCGCGAAGCGGTGAACCTCCTGGGCGGCAACGGCGAAGGCGCCGACCCCGACACCCTGGCCGCCCGCTTCGGCCAGCCCACCTGGTTCGACCAGCTCGCCGGCTTCTACAACGAGAATTACCCCGCGGTCGCGACCACCAGACGCGACGCCGTCCGCGGCGCCATCGAGGAGCTGAAGAAGATATCGGAGCAGATCCTCTACCCGGACATGAGCGCCGACTGGCTGACCTATCCCGACAACCTGAGCCATCGTCTCCCCGAAGGTCTCAAGACGGCTGCGGGACAGGAGACCCCCGGCTGCTTCCGCTGCCACGGCACGGTCGTGAAGCCCCTCACCGGCGAGCTCCTCAAAGGCACAAAGGGGGGCGACAGCTGCCTCGCCTGCCACGGCTTCGGCGAAGGCGCGGAGCTGCAGATCAGCCAGGGCGCTCCGTCACAGGAGCAGGGTTGCGCCCTGTGTCACGTGAACGTCAACCAGCCCGAGATCGCCGGTATGCCGCCGGACGCAGGCGAGTCCCCTGCCCTCCCGACCGACCAACTCCACCAGCGGTAGCGAGCGTCAGCGCCCCGAAACAACAAACGCAGGCCCGGCGCATACGCCGGGCCTGCTGCGTTTCCATCTGGTAGCGCCAGCGGGATTCACGTCGAACGGCGCTGTTCTCGGGGCTTCCTCTCGCCACAGCGCGCTGCTCGTCGGGTACCGCAGGCGGTGCCGTCAACGACAACAGCCCGTCAGCTTCCCGGGGCAGATCTCTTCAGATCGAGCTCGCGCAGTTCCGTTGCAACCGACGTCATGAAGTCATTGAACGCGGCGAACCGCTGCTCTATCGTCGCTAACGGGAACTTATTCCAGCCTGGCCCCCAGCCGTTGCGATCGATCGGGAACCCGTGTCGCTCCGCTTCGGCGCGATAGCGCTCAGAGAGCCCCTCGCCTAGCTTTCCGAGACCGGCACCCCAACCGAGGTTGAAGCTCAGCTCGCCCGTGGTGTAGATGCTGAACAGAGCAATCGAAATGCCGGTCAATCTCATTTCGGCCTTCAGGGACCCGGTGATCGTGCCGGTGCCAGGCTCCATGGCTTTCCCAGTCAGCTTCGTCCCCAAGTCAGCGAGCGTGCGCGCCACTTGAACCAGCTCCGGGTGAGCGGATTCCAACTCATCGAAGAAGCGATCGAACGTCCAGCGGCCCCGCGCCCCTCCGACCGGCAATGCGGGTGTGCTCCCTGCCACCAGCCGCGGCACTAGGTTTCGCAGCGGCTTCCCTTCGAGGCCAGGCGCGCTCCCAACGTACTGCTTCACCTCGATCGCGAACGCGTCCGCTGGATCCATCTGCTTGGCCAGAAAGTCAACGATGGTGCGAAGCTCATTGGGGATCTCGTCTGCCACGAATACCAACCGTATGCGTCCTGCCTCGAGGTTCGTCTTTACGTTCGTCCAGAACGCCTCAGGATCGTCATCGCCGATCAGCTTGGCTAAGACGCCGGCGGAGTCGACGCCCTCTTCGACGCAACGCTCCTCGAAACTCTGCACGATCGTCGAAACGGGCCAGTGCAGGACCGCGTTGGCGGCGTAGTCAAACATCTGGCCGATGACCTCTCGCCTGATGCGGGTGTCGCTGCTGCGTTTCACCTCGACGAGCGTGGGAACGCCGTCCTGATCGACAAATAAGTGGTCGATGGACCACCGGTCAGAACCGTCGTCCTCCGCCGGCACGCCGTATTCGCGGGAGATCAGCAGCCACCGCCTCGGAGTGCGACTGTCTATCTGCTCGCCCGCCAAGATGTCCGGATATTGAGCGAGGAGGCGCTGCAGCAACTCCTCCGACTCGTACGGGGCTTCGTTCATCCTCACCAGCGTCTCATCTGGCTGCACCAAGAAGATCACTCCACCGCTCATCTTGCCCCCTCTCGGAGTTCTTTGTGAAGCATGAAAGGCCCCGCGGTAGCCGCGAAATTGCACGCTAGGCCATTGCGATGAGTGAAGAGTTGGTAGCGCCAGCGGGATTCGAACCCGCGATCTCCGCCTTGAAAGGGCGGCGTCCTGGGCCTCTAGACGATGGCGCCACGCCCCGAAGTATATCGGCCATCGATCCCGCGACCAACGCGCCGCTGCTCGGCCCTGCCGGGTCGGCGCACGTGCTTGCCCTCGAAGTCCCCACGTTGTTTCCTTCCCTCGCACACCGAACAAGAAGGGACAGGCGACGGCACATGGATGACAGGCTTCCCATCATCGTCGGCGTCGGGCAGGTGACGCAGCGCCCCGAGACCGAGCGGCCGCGCGAGCCGCTCGCGCTCATGGCCGAGGCCGCGCGGCTCGCCGAAATCGACGCCTCCGCCGGCGACCTCCTCCACGAGTTGGACTCGGTGCGCGTCGTCAACATCCTCTCGTGGCCGTCGAAAGCGCCCGCGCTCGACCTCGCCCACGCGCTCGGCGTCGCGCCGCGCGAGGCCCTCTACACGCACATCGGCGGCAACACGCCCCAGTGGCAGGTGAACGAGGCAGCGCAGGCCATCCAGGCCGGCGAAGCGAAGTTCGTGCTCATCGCCGGCGCCGAGGCGATGTACTCCGCCCGACGCGCCCGCGCCAAGGGCATCGCCCTCGGCTGGCCGCCGCGCGGCCCCCCCCCGCCGGACGTCGGCGCCCCCCGCGCCGGCGTCAGCGAGTCCGAGGCGAAGCACGGCGCGGCCATGCCTACCTCGGTCTATCCGATGTTCGAGAACGCGCTGCGCGCCCGCTACGGCCGCTCCATCGTGGAGCATCAGCACGCGCTCGGCGACCTGATGGCGCGCTTCTCGGCCGTCGCCGCGGCGAACCCCCACGCCTGGTTCCGCGAGCCGAAGTCCGCGCACGACATCGCGACCGCCGGCGCCGATAACCGCTACATCGGCTTCCCCTACCCCAAGTACATGAACGCCATCATCGATGTCGACCAGGGCGCGGCGCTCCTGCTCACGAGCGTCGGCGAGGCGCGGCGCCTCGGCATCCCGCAGGACCGCTGGGTCTACGTGCGCGGCTGCGGCGACGCGACCGACCACTGGTTCATCACCGAGCGCGTCAACTACCACAGCTCGCCCGCCATCCGCGCGGCGGGCGCACGCGCGCTCTCGATGGCCGGCACCACGATTGACGGCATCGCGCACTTCGATCTCTATAGCTGCTTCCCCTCCGCCGTGCAGATCACCCGCGACGCGCTCGGCATTGCGCCGGACGACCCGCGCGAGTTGACCGTCACCGGCGGACTGCCGTACTTCGGCGGGCCGGGCAACAACTACGTCACGCACAGCATCGCATCCATGGTCGAGACGTTGCGCGCCGACCGCGGCAGCCTCGGCCTCGTCACCGCGAACGGGTGGTACGTGACGAAGCACTCCACCGGCATCTACTCGACCGACCCGCCAACCGGCGAGTGGGCGCGCACGAACCCAAAGGGCGACCAGTCCGCCGTCGACGCGGAGCCGCACCCGCCGCTGGCCATCGCGCCGGCGGGAGAGGCGACCGTAGAGACGTACACAGTCCTCTTCGGACGGGAGGGCGCGCCGGAACGTGGCATCGTCATCGGCCGCCTCGGCAGCGGCGAGCGCTTCATCGCCAACACTCCCACCGACCGCACGACGCTGGAATCGATGACGAAACACGAGATGGTCGGCGCGAAAGGGAGCGCATCCGCCGGCGACGACGGCCTGAACCTCTTCGTCCCGTCCTGATCCCCAGGGCTGCCGCGCCCCCAGCGCAGCGACAGAAGCCGGACGCGCATCCTGCGCTCCCGGCTTCTGAAGGTGAGGGCCGCCCGGAACGGGGGAGCGTTGTCCCGCGCGGCGCCCCGCAGTCGAATGTAGCCGCACAGTCGTTAACGGAAGGCTAAACGCCCGTCAAGAGTTGTCCGGCCGCCAGCGCCGGCCGGTCCGATTTCCAATCCCTGGCCTCATAACCTCAGTGGATCGTCACACGCGTCCCAAACGTGGCGAAGTTCCAGAAGAACTCCGCGTCAGCCATCCGCATGCCCACGCAGCCGTGGCTCGAGCGAGTGCGGCCAAAATAAGACTCGTCGCGCCAGTAATTTAGATGCAGCGCGTGCCCCTGCGACGTGAAGTACTGCGTGTACAGCACGTGATCGAGCACGTAGTAGTCGTCCGCGCCGATGCTCTCCGACGTCATCGTCTCGTCCGGGATCCGAAACAGGATCTTGAACGTGCCGCGCGGCGTCTCCCAGCCGTCCTTGCCGGTCGTGACCAGCGCGGTGTAGAGCGCCCGATCGCCGATCATCGCCGTCGCCGTCTGCCGATCGATGTCCACGTCGACCCAGCGCTCACCGGTCACCTCTGGCCCGGGAATCGGCGGCGGCGCCGGGCGCACGATGGGCATGGGCGTAGCGGTCGGCAGCGGCGTCGGCGTCGCGGTCGCCGTCGGCGTAAACGTCGACGTAGCGGTTGGTGTCGCGGTGAACGTGGCCGTAGGCGTGGCGGTCGCGGTCGCGGTTGGGGCGGCGAACACGTTCCAGCCCGCTGCCGGGCCGAGCGTACGGAGCGAGAACGCCGCGCCCGCGAGCGCCACCACCACAAGCGCCACTGCGCCGCCGATCCGTAGCACCCTGCCTCCCGACAATGACCCTCCTCTGCGCGCCGCCGCGCTTGCGCTCGATCATCACAACGCGCGAGTGCGGCCGGAAGTTAACCGCGCAATCCATGCGATGTGCCGCTGCTGCGTCCTCCGTAGCGTGGGCTTTCCAGCCCTTGTCGTGCGGAGCGACGGTGGCTCCGTGTCGGCAGGGACGATCGGTCATGAGGTGCGGCAAACGCGGATGACACAGCCTGGGGCCCGGTCCGAGCTCCCCTCTCCGCGCGGGCGGAAAGGGGCCGGGGGTGAGGTGCGCGGTCCGCCGCGCCGGACACGACAGAAGGGGCGACCGTTGGTCGCCCCTTCTCTCTTCTGCTCATGTTGAGTGACCCGCTACGTGGCCTTGCCGATTTTGAACATCGTCGTGCCGCAAACGGGGCACTTGCCCTTGGTCGCCGGCTTGCCGTTCTTCATCGTGGTGGCTTCGGCGTTCGCCATCTCGCGCTGCTCCCTGCACTTCAGGCAGTAGGCTTGCATATACTCGTTCCTCCTGTGCTACTCGCTTCGTATCTGCGTCCGCCGGGATCGACCGGTGCTTACCGCGTAGGCTAATAAGCAATTCATCCCGCTCGAACGGGGTCGTACGAATGATAGACCGCCCCGGAGCGTTGTCAAGCGCATCTGGTGCGAATCTGGGCTGAATCTGGCTGGATTCGGAAAAAAGAGGCCCTTTGGACGCGAATTAACCCCTCGCGACCACCTTCTCCGGGTGCCAACCGGCCGCTCCCGCCCGCTTCAGCACCCCCAGGAAGTCGCCGCCGGCCGAGTACGCGCGGCAGAGTTCGGCGTTCGAGCGCGTCTCGAAGCTCACGTCGCGTCCGCTCACCACGTCGAGGCTGTGCGCGTCGCCGAGGATCGCCGCCGGGCGCCGCTCGACCGCGCGATCGAGTGCCAGCAGCGCCTCTCCCAGGCGATCCTCCGCCGCCAGCTCCGCCAGTTGCTCCGGCGTCCACGCGTCGCCGATGTCGAAGCCGCCCGTGCTGGTGCGCTCAAGCGCCGCGAGGTGCGCCCCGCAGCCCAGCGCCCGGCCCAGGTCGTACGCGATGGAGCGGATGTACGTCCCCTTGCCGCATCGCACCTCGATCCGCGCGACGCCGTCCGCGTACGACTCCAACTCGATGGCCGCCACATGCACCACGCGCGACGCCACCGCCACATCCGCCCCCTCGCGTGCGTAGCGATACAGCGGCTTGCCGGCGACCTTGAGCGCGCTGTACAGCGGCGGCGTCTGCTCGATGGCGCCGGCGAACGCCACAAGCGCCGCCTCGATGCGCTCCGCCGTGACGGCGGAGGCGTCGGATTCAGCGGTGACCTCGCCTTCGGCGTCGTAGGTGTCGGTCTCAATGCCAAAGCGGACGCCGGCGCGGTAGGTCTTGAGTTCGTCGTCCAGGTACTCGATGAACCGCGTCGCGTGGCCGACCGCGACCGGCAGCACCCCCGAGGCGAGCGGGTCGAGCGTCCCGGCGTGGCCGACGCGGCGCACGCCCGTCAGCCGCCGCACGAGCGACACCATCGAGAACGATGTCGCGCCCGTGGGCTTGTTGACGATGATGAAGCCGCTCATGCTCACGCCCGCACGATAGCGGACGCCACCGCGCGCGGCGACCCGCCGCGCATCCAATGTCGATGGCCGTAGCGAAGGAGCTTTAGCTCCGGTAGGGACAGGTCTTCAGACCTGTCCGCCCCCGCCGTCCGATGCGCGATCCGTAGCGAAGGAGCTTTAGCGCCGCCGGCCGAGCGTCCCGCGACCCATCGCGCATGCCGCGACCGCGGCCCTTGACCCGCAGCAGTGACGCTACGCGCCGCCCGCGGAAGCCGCCTGCGTTTCGCGGTCGCGCGCTTCGAACTCGCGCCGCAGGATGCCCATGATCAGTTCGTCGCGGAAGCAGCCGTCGTCGAAGTGATGCTCTCGGCGCATCCCTTCCTGCACGAAGCCCAGCTTCTCGTACACGCGCACGGCGCGCCGGTTCTCGGGCTCGACGCTCAGCTCAACGCGGTGCATGTTGAGATGCCGGAACGCCCACCGCAGCATCGTGCGCAGGGCGTCGGTGCCGTAGCCGCGGCTGCGATCGTCCTCGCTCCAGATCCCCAGCCCAACCACCGCGTTGCGGCTCCGCTGGTCGATGTGGAACAGGTCGATGTCGCCGATCGGCCGCCCTTCGGCCTCGATGATCATGCGCACCACGGCCGGGTCGGGCTCCGATTGGTTGCCCTCGAACTCCTGCTCGCGCTGGAACAGCGACTTCGGCGGCTCCAGCCAGTCGCGCAGGCGATCGCCCGTAGCGTCGGCAGTCTGCCCCGACTCCCACTGCGCGCGCACGTCGTCGCGTTCCCACGCACGGAGGATCACACGGTCACCAGCGAGCCATGCCATTAGAGGATCTCTCCCCGCTCTTCGGCGGTCTTGCGCATCAAATCCGTCATCTCCTGGGCGCGCTCCATGGATGTGTCGCTGACGAACGAGACATCCGGCGTGTAGCGCAGCTTCAGCCGGCGCGACAACTCCCTGCGCAGAAACGGGCGCGCGTGATCCAGCCCGCGCATCGTCGACGCGCGCTCCTCCTCCGTGCCGAGCACGCTGACGAACGCCAGCGCATGCCGCAAGTCCGGCGAAACGTCGACCGACGTGACCGTGACGAGACCGCCAATCCGCGGGTCGCGCAGATCGGACTGGAGAAGATCAGCGATCTCCTCGCGCAGCAGTTCGTTCACGCGTTCGGTTCGTCGGGACATCGCTGAAGGGAGCGCGTCCGCCCGCGGCCAGGGCGGCGGGCCGTCGCGGCTCCGTTCCTTGTCTGCTTCTGTCTAGGTTTCGCGCTCGATGCGGTAGAACTCGACGACGTCGCCCTCTTCAAAGCTGTCGAAGCCATCGATCTGGATGCCGCACTCGAAGTTCGTCTGCACTTCTCGGACGTCTTCCGCGAAGCGCTTGAGCGTCTGGATCTTGCCTTCCGCTATGACCGCACCGTTGCGCATGACGCGCGCAGTGTCGGCGCGGTTGACGGTACCGTCGCGCACAAACGAGCCCGCGATGGAGTTCTTGCGCGCGACGCGGAACACCTGGCGCACCTCCGCGTGGGCCGTCACGACCTCCTTGAAGGTCGGCTCCAGCATCCCCTTCAGCGCCTTGTCCACGTCCTCCACGATGTTGTAGATGACGTTGTACTGGCGAATATCCACCTTCTCGGCCGAGGCGATGCGCTCGGTGCCGCCCTCCGTGCCCGTGTTGAACGCAATGATGATCCCCTTCGAGGCGATCGCCAGCATCACGTCCGACTCGGTGACGGAGCCCGAGCCGGTGTGGATGATCTTCACCTTCACCTGCTCGTTCGACAGCCGCTCCAGCGACGTGCGGATCGGCTCGATCGAGCCCTGCACGTCGGTCTTGAGGGTGATGTTCAGTTCCTTGAGCTTGCCCGCGCTGACCTCGCCGAAGAGCGTGTCCAGCGTCACCCGCTGCTGCTGATGCATCGCCGCCGCCTCGCGCTCGCGGATGCGCTCGAGCACCGTCGTGCGCGCCGTCTTGTCGTCCGGCACCACCTGCAGCGTCTCGCCCGCCTTCGGCACCGACTGCATCCCCATGATCTCGGCCGGCTCCGACGGACCCGCCGTCTTGATGCGCTTGCCGTGCTCGTTGAGCATCGCCTTCACGCGCCCCATCGTCTCGCCCACGACCACGTAGTCGCCGACGCGCAGCGTACCGGTCTTGACGAGCACGGTGGCCAGCGGCCCCTGCGTCTTGCTCAACTCCGCCTCGATCACGATGCCGATCGCGTCGCGATCAGGGTTCGCCTTCAGCTCCAGCACCTCGGAAACCACCAGGATATTGGCGAGCAGACCGTCGATCCCCTCCCGTGTCTTGGCGGACACGGGCGCCATCGGCGTATCGCCGCCCCACTCCTCAACAACGACGCCGCTGTCGGAGAGTTCCTTCTTTACGCGGTCCGGGTTCGCGTTCGGCATATCCATCTTGTTCAGCGCGACGACGATCGGCACGCCCGCCGCCTTCGCGTGGTCGATCGCCTCTTTCGTCTGCGGCATCACGCCGTCGTCGGCCGCGACGACCAGCACGGCGACGTCCGTCACCTGTGCGCCGCGCGCCCGCATCGCCGTGAACGCCTCGTGGCCCGGTGTGTCCAGGAAGGTGATCAGGTGGCCGTTGACCTCCACCTGGTACGCGCCGATGTGCTGCGTGATGCCGCCATGCTCACCGGCCGCGACCTTCGTCTCGCGGATCGCGTCCAGCAGGCTCGTCTTGCCATGGTCGACGTGCCCCATGATCGTGACGACAGGCGGCCGGTCCTGCAGCTTCGTCTCGTCTTCTTCGATCGTCGGGCGGCCCGTCGCGCGGTCGACCGCCACCTCGGCCTGCTCCGCGTGGTGCGCTTCGACCGCCTCGAACCCCATGTCCGTCGCCACGATCGCCGCGGTGTCGAAGTCGATCACCTGGTTGATCGACGCCATGACGCCGTTCTTCATCAGTTCCTTGATGACCTCGACGGGCGAGACGGCCATCAGGTCGCCCAGTTCCTTCACGGAAAGGACCCGCGGTATCTCAAGCGTCCTGACAGCGGCGGCGGTGACGGGTTCAGCGTTGGTGGTCATTGATGCTCGTTTCGCTCAGTCCTGCGCCGCGTCCAGCGTGTCCGCGTGCGCCTTCAGTTGTGCCAGGTCGTCGGGCGGCACGGCGACCTTCAGGGCGTGCCCGAGCCGGTCTTTCTTGAGGGCCGCGTCCCAGCACTCGCGCGACTCGTGGACGTAGGCGCCGCGCCCGTTCTTCTTGCCGGTCCGGTCCAGCTCGACGCGCCCCTCCGGCGTCCGCACGACCCGCACGAGCCCCCGCTTGGCCTCCGTGCTCCGGCAGGCGATGCAGGTCCGCTGCGGGACGTGCTTCGGCCGTAGTGCGCCCTGTGCCGCCGACATGTTACCGGATCAGGTCCGAGTACTCGTCTTCTTCTTCCTCTTCGTCGGGAAGAATGATCCGGCGAGCGCCGCCCTTCTTCTTCTTCTGGAGGGCGAGGCGTGCGGCTTCCTCCTCCTCGCGGCGGCGGCCGGTCGGGACGGCGCCCTTCTTCTTGGCTACGGGCTTCAGCTCCTCGATCGGCGGATGCGCGAGCTCCTCCCCGAAGCGAATGCCCGGCCTGCCCGGCGCTGCCGGAGCAGCCGGCTCGACCACCGCGGCAGCCGGCGCTTCCACTTCTTCGGCCGCGGGCTCGCCTGCCGCCTCCCGCTCCGCGTATTCCAGCGCGATCTCTTCTTCCGGCGTCAGCGGCCGCGTCGCCGAAGCGGCGCGCGCCTCCTCAGCGATGGCGGCGGCGGCGGCCCGCGAGCGGCGCAGCGCTTCTTCGCGCGCGGTGGCCGCGGCCTCCTCCGGCGTGATGCCCTTCTCCGCGAGTTCCGCCTCGTACGCCGTCTGGCTCTTGATGTCGATGCGCCAGCCCGTCAGCTTCGCCGCGAGGCGCGCATTCTGCCCTTCCTTGCCGATGGCGAGCGACAGCTGGCGGTCCGGCACCACGACCTCGGCCGTGTTCTCCGCATCGTGCGTGGTGACGCTCACCACCTGCGCCGGGCTCAGCGCGTTCGCCACGAAGCGCGAAGGCTCCGGGTCCCACACCACCACGTCGATGCGCTCGCCGCCCAGTTCGTTCACGATGTTCTGGATGCGGATGCCGCGCATGCCGACACAGGCGCCGACCGGGTCCACGCCCTCCTGCCGCGAGTACACCGCCACCTTTGACCGGTACCCCGCCTCGCGCGCGATCGACTTGATCTCGACGATGCCCTTGAAGATCTCCGGCACCTCGAGCTCAAACAGCCGCTTCAGCAGATCCTTGTGCGTGCGCGAGACGACGACCTGCGGCCCCTTCGCCGCCTTGAACACCTCCAGCAGCATCACCTTCAGACGCTGCGTCGGGCGGTAGTGCTCCGTGCGCACCTGCTCCGGCGGCGGCAGCACCGCCTCCGTCTTGCCCATGTCGATGATGACGTTCCGGCCCTCCAGGCGCTGCACCGTGCCCGAGACGATGTCGCCCTCTTTCCCGGCGTACTCCTCGTACACGACTTCGCGCTCGGCCTCGCGCAGGCGCTGCAGCACGACCTGCTTCGCCGTCTGCGCCGCGATGCGCCCCGCGTTCGCCGGCGTCGCCTCGAACTCCATCAGGTCGCCCATCGCCGCGTCGGGCCGCATGCGCCGCGCCTCGTCGAGCGTCATCTCGATCTTGTCGTCGACGACCTCCTCGACCACCGCGCGCGTCGTGTAGACCCGCATGCTTCCGTCCTCGGTGTTGATCTTCACCACCACGTTGGACTGGGCCAGGTTGTCCTTCTTGTACGCCGATGCCAGCGCCACCTCGACCGCCTCGAAGACGACCTCTTTCGGCAGGTTCTTCTCCGCCGCGAGCTGAGAGATGGCTGTGATGAATTCGCTTTTCATGATCTTCCGTTTACCCCAGATGAACAAAAAAGTGGGCGCAAGCCCACTCCTGAAAGAGTTTCTTCAGAGTTCACCCCCACTATACGGAATCCACGCCAACCCTGACAAGCCGCGGCGGGAGTTCGCAGTTCGCAGTTAACAGTCGGCAGTTCACAGTTCACAGTCGTCAGTTCACAGTTCACTGTCCCGTGGTGCGCAGTGCGCCTCACCACCCGCTCGGCGCGCCACGAAGGCCCCCCCCCCGGCTTCCCGTGCCGCCCAAGAAGGGAGCATTTCGGTACCCCATTCCGCGTTATGTCGTGCAAATTGAATCTGTCCGGGTGTTCGTTTTGTAGTTTTGCTGTCCCTGTCAGAGAGGGCTGCGAGCGACACAGCCCTACTCGGCAGTGTTGGCGGCCTCCCATTCGAGGTCTCCCGTTCGTTCGCGCGTTTCCAGGTACTCCACGACCAGCATCGCCGAGGTTTCGGACCCCGCGTCAACAGCCAGTAGTCTCTCCGAGTAGATCTCGAACTCCCCTCCCATCCGCCGGACGGTTCTTAGGAGGTCGGCAGCAACCTCGTCTGCTCGATCCTGCGATAGCCCGCCAAGCCAGACGCGATAAGAGAAGTGCCCCGAGCGTCTGGCGACCCCTCGAACAACGTACCTTGACCCGTGCGCAGGTCCTGTTTCTACTTCGTCGCCGAGTGCCAGATTGCGCGCGAAGAAGGGAATGCAACACAGAATGAACCGGTTCGACGTCACCCTGCGCACCCACAGTTGCTCAAGGCTGAGCCCGGCGGGACCCTCATACTCGGCGTGGATTAAGAAGCCCGCCTCATCCCTGTGCACGGGTGCGGGATGATACTTGGAGCTTCGTAACATACGGTTCCTAGTCGCGAGACGGACGAGCCGTCCTAGCATGTGCACTACTCTCGACCATCCAAACCACGATACGTGCCCCAGCCTGGCGAAGGTTGCAGGAGCCGACCGAAGCCGGTGCTAAAGTGATTTCTTCTGCGCCAGCTCACCGAACTTCGCCAGGGCTTTCTGGGCTTCGCTCCGGATGATCCCGCTGGGGTGATTCAGCAACGGCGCCAAGGCGTCCGTGGCGCCCGTCGCGTTCACGCGCTTGAGAAACCGAACCGAGGCTACCGCGACGTCATCATCGCTAAGGAGTCTCAACGCGACATCGATGGCTGCGCTCCTGTGCTTCTTCATGTGCACAAATGACAGGGGAAGCATACCCCTCGCCCGCCCGTGGTCGGAGTTCAATGCCAGATCGACGATCTCCTGGTACACGGAGTCGTCCGCCACGACAGAAAGCGCGTTGCCGATTGTCCACGTTATGTCGCCCGAGCCCCTCTGGGGCGCCCGCTTGAACTCATCGATCAGCACTCTTGCCGCTTGCGGCCGCGCCCACGGCGTTGTCAGGGCTCTGCTTACGCTGAGCTTCACCCGGTCGTTCGACAGCAACGGGAGCCATCGGATCAGGACGGGTATCGCAGTCCGGTAGTCACACGGCCTTTGGAGTTCGTCGAGGGAGTCAAACATGTATCCGAGTGCATTGAGCTCCGCCATGAGACCCGCCGCGTCTCTCCTGAACTCCTCGCGCGCCTTCTTGCGCCAGCGCTCCTGATCCCGGAGATAGCGCTGGTAACCTTCGTCCCTCTCGAGCTGCTCGAAGAGTTCGGATGCCGTGATGGATCCGCGTCGCCTTCTTCCATCACCCATCTCCATCACCCCACAATCGCGCCGTACACGATGCTCTTCAGCTGGCCGCGGAAGTTGAACGTCGCCGATGGGATGAGCTGCGTCATGAAGATCGCCACCAGGTCTTCCTTCGGGTCGACCCAGAAGATCGTCGATGCCGCGCCTCTCCCGGAAGCCGTCAGTATATTCGCTCTCATACCGGCATCACCAGAATCGGGCGAGACTCCGAACACACGCGGCGCGTGTGGCGGGTTCACTGCCCCGTCACCAAATGCACGTCCAGCGCCGGCAGGGCAAGCATGAGCTGGTCGGCCAGCGAACGCTTCAGCAGCCGCGCGAGAGCGCCGCGCCTGCCGTGTTTGAGAACGAGGTGGTTCACACCCTGAGCCGCGATGAAGCCCTGGAGCGCGGCCGCCTCGTCATCGCCGTCCAGCGGGCACAGGCGTGCGTTCAGGTCCTCGGCAAGCTCAAGCGTGCGTGCGAGTTCCGTCTGTTCCTGCTCGCTCATATCGCGGCGGAGATAGGCGACGAGCATGTCGGCACGCAGCCCCTGCGCGATGCGCCAGCCGCGCCGTATGAGCGTCCGCGAGAACGGCGACGGGTCGATGAAGACGAGCACGTGCTCCTCGACATCGACGCGCTGCTTGGCCGATTCGCGCATGTACTCGTCGAGCTGCTCATCGACCTCCTGCGCGGTGCGCCGCAGGGCCAGCTCGCGGAGCGCGGCCAGGTTCTGCGGCTTGAAAAAGTTCTGGAGGGCGGCGGCGGCCTGTGCCGGCGGGTAGATGTGCCCGTGCTCCATGCGAGCGCGCGCACCCTCGGGCGTCAGGTCGATCAAGATGATCTCGTCTGCATCGTCGACGATGCGATCCGGGATCGTCTCGCGGACGCGGACACCGGTCAGGGCCTGGATCCGGTCGTTCAGGCTCTCGATGTGCTGGATGTTGAGGGTAGTGACGACGTTGATGCCGGCATCCAGGATCAGTTCGACATCTTCGTAGCGCTTTTCGCGCTCGGAACCGGGCGCGTTGGTGTGCGCGAGTTCATCCACCAGGCAGACGGCCGGGCGCCGGCGCAGCACGGCCTCGACGTCGAGCTCTTCGATCACCACGTCCTTGTACGCGATCCGCCTGCGCGGCAAGACCTCGAGGCCTTCAACCATGGACTGCGTCGCCTGGCGGCCGTGCGTCTCGACGAACCCGACGACTGCATCCTCGCCGTACGAGCGCCTGCGGTGCGCCTCGTTCAGCATGGTGTACGTCTTGCCGACGCCGGGAAACGCGCCGAGGAAGATGCGCAGACGTCCGCGCGCCGGGTCTCGTCGCTCGCCGCGCTTGATCTGGGCCAGAATCATGTCGGGGTCGGGCCGCGCGGCGTCCGTCATGCGATTTCACCAGGCGTTCGTAACGGACGGTCCGAGAGCAGCGCGATGGTCGTCGCGACGACGACGATGGGCGCCTCCGCAGCCGACATGATGGCGGCGCCGGACTCCTTCACGATGCGCGACAGCGCGGCGCGCGGCGGCATCTCCGGCGCGAGGAATACGAAGCGCGTCGCGGGCGACGTGGACAGGAGGGCGCGGACGTCGGCGACGTTCTCGCTGCCGTCGAGCGAGACGACCATGGCGGCGGGGTGCCGCCCGGCGAGCCGCTTCGCCGTGCGCAACAGCCGCACCGGCTCGACGGCGGTGAGGTCGTAGGGCGTGCCCCGGAACGCCAGCGTTAGCTGCATCAGCGCCCGCTCCCGGGCGACGATGACGACTTCACCACTCATGACGTTCAGGCTCATCGCTACAGTCTATGACCTCAACCACGTGTGGCATCATCGAGAGCGAGGTTCAGCCGGAGCACGTTGACGCGTGGCTCGCCGAGCACGCCCAACGTTGAGCCGTCCGTGTGCTTGTCGACCAATGCCCGAACGGCCTCCTCGGACAGGCCGCGTGCCTGCGCCACGCGGGCGATCTGCAACTCTGCGTACGCCGGGGAGATGTGCGGGTCGAGGCCGCTGGCCGAGGTCGTGACGGCATCGACGGGCACCTTCACGTCCGTTTCGAGTCCATTCTCGTCGCGGACCTTCTGGACGTCCGCCGCGACGCGGTCGGCGAGCACCTGGCTCGAAGGCCCGAGGTTCGAGCCGGAGGACGCGCCGCCGTCGTAGCCGTCAGCGCCGGCGGCGGAGGGGCGCGGGTGGAAGTATGCGGGTGAACTGAAATTCTGCCCCACCAGCGCCGAGCCCACTGCCTGGCCGTCGCGCTCTATCAGGCTGCCGTTCGCCTGGCGGTGAAACGCCGTCTGCGCTATCCCCGTGATCGCGTACGGGTACGCCAACCCGAGCAGCGCGCTGAACAGCACGAAGGCGATGATGGCGGTCCGCACGTCCTTGAATGTGTTCGTTAGCATCGTGGTCTTCTTTCTCGCCTAGTTCAGGTGGAGCAGCACGAGCAGCAGGTCGATGAGCTTGATGCCGATGAACGGCGCAATGATGCCGCCGAGGCCGTAGATCAGCAGGTTGCCGCGCAGGATCTCGGCCGCCGGCGCCGCGCGATAGGTCACACCGCGCAGCGCAAGCGGGACGAGCGCGATGATGATCAACGCGTTGAAGATAACGGCCGAAAGGATCGCGCTCTCCGGCGTCGACAGCCGCATCACGTTCATCTTGTCGAGCTGAGGGTAGATGCCGATGAACATCGCGGGGATGATGGCAAAGTACTTGGAGATGTCGTTGGAGATGCTGAAGGTGGTCAGCGCGCCGCGGGTCATGAGCATCTGCTTGCCGACGGCGACCACGTCGACGAGCTTGGTGGGGTCGGAGTCGAGGTCGACCATGTTAGCTGCTTCCTTCGCAGCCGCGGTGCCGCTGTTCATCGCGACGCCGACGTCGGCCTGGGCGAGCGCGGGCGCGTCGTTCGTTCCGTCGCCCGTCATCGCGACGAGGCGGCCCTTCGCCTGCTCGTCGCGGATCAGCCGCATCTTGTCCTCGGGCTTCGCCTCCGCGACGAAGTCATCGACCCCCGCCTCCGCCGCGATCGTTGCCGCGGTCAGCCTGTTGTCACCCGTGATCATGATGGTGCGAATGCCGGCGCGTCGCATCTCCTCGAACTTCGCCTTGATGCCGGGCTTGACGGTGTCCTTCAGGTAGATGAGTCCGAGCACCTCGTCGCCGTCGACGACGGCGAGCGGCGTGCCGCCCGCCATGGCGATACGCGTCGCAGCCGGATCCAGGTCGGACGGGACTTGCTTCGCGAGCCGGGTCACGGCATCCACGGCGCCCTTCATCCCCCTCCGGCCGTTCGACTCGATGCCGCTCGTCCGCGTCTCCGCGGTAAACGGGATCAGCTCGGCGTTGGGGTCGGTGGCGTTCGTACCGTCGTATCCCAGGCGGTGCGCTAACTCGACGATTGACTTACCCTCCGGCGTCTCATCGGCGAGCGACGAAAGGAGCGCCGCCAGGGCCAACTCCTGCTCGCTGTGACCGCCGACCGGGATGAATTCGGCGGCGAGGCGGTTGCCGAACGTGATGGTGCCCGTCTTGTCGAGCAGCAGTGTGTCGATGTCGCCGGCCGTCTCGACCGCCTTGCCGGACATCGCCAGCACGTTGCGCTGCACCAGGCGATCCATGCCGGCGATGCCGATCGCCGACAGCAGGCCGCCGATGGTCGTTGGGATCAGGCAGACGAGCAAGGCGACCAGCGCCGTCGTCGTCACGTCGCCGCCCACGTAGTGCGCGAACGGACGGATCGTTCCAACGGCGAGCACGAAGATGATTGTGAAGGTCGCCAGCAGGATGTTCAGGGCGATCTCGTTGGGGGTCTTCTGGCGCGACGCGCCCTCGACAAGCGCGATCATGCGGTCGAGGAAGGTCTCGCCGGGGTTCGCCGAGATCCGGATGCGGAGGAAGTCGCTGACGATCGTCGTGCCGCCCGTCACGGAGCTGCGGATGTCGGTCCCGGGCTCCTTGAGTACCGGCGCCGATTCGCCGGTGATGGCGGCCTCGTTGACGTACGCCACGCCTTCGATCACGTCGCCGTCGCCAGGGATGTCGTCGCCTGCATCCACACGCACGATGTCGCCCATCCGCAGTTCGGATGAACTGACCTCCTCGATGCGGCCGTCGCGCTCGCGCCTGGCGGTCGTGTCGCGCTTCATCGCTCGCAGCGTGTTCGCCTGGGCCTTACCCCTGCCCTCCGCCATCGCCTCCGCGAAGTTGGCGAACAGCACCGTGAACCAGAGCCACACGGAGACAGCGGCGGTGAAGAACCTGGGTTCGCTGCGGGTGCCAAACAGCTCCTGCAAGAACATGACGGTCGTGACGACGGCGCCGAGTTCGACGACGAGCATGACCGGGTTGCCGAGCAGATGCCGCGGGTTCAGCTTCTTGAACGAATCGACGATCGCCTGGCGCAGGATCGGCCCATTCCAGATCGAAGTGCGCGACTTGCGCGCCTGGGCGATCTCCGACCGGTGCTCTTCCTCTTCCACCTGCGGTACCTGGTCGAGCATGTTCCCCTCCTCCTACGACAGCACGCCGGCGTGCACGAGGAAGTGCTCCGCGAGCGGCCCCAGCGCAAGCGCGGGGAAGAACGTCAGCCCGCCCACGATGATCACGACGCCAACAAGAAAGCCGACAAACAGCGGCGAGGTTGTCGGCAATGTGCCGGCAGTCTCGGGAACCTTCATCTTGGTACTGAGCGAGCCTGCCAGCGCCAGGATCGCGACGAGAGGGAGGAACCGGCACACGAGCATCGAGATCCCCAGCGCGGTGTTGTAAAACGGCGTGTTCGTCGTCATGCCGCCGAACGCCGAGCCGTTGTTGCCGCCGGCCGATGTGAAGGCGTACAGGATCTCGGAGTAGCCGCGCGTGCCAGCGTTCAGCGGCCCCGCCTGTCCCTGCTTCACCGAGACGGCGATCGCCGTCATGATCAGCATCATCGCCGACGTGATCAGGAAGTAGATGCCGGCGAGCTTCATCTCTTTCGGACCGATCTTCTTTCCGAGATACTCAGGTGTCCGCCCGATCATCAGGCCCGCGATGAAGACCGAGATGATCGCGAACACCAGCATCCCGTACAGCCCCGAACCCACGCCGCCGAACACCACCTCCCCCAGGTGCATGTTGAACATGGGGACGAGGCCGCCGAGCGGCGTATAGCTATCGTGCATGGAGTTGACGGAGCCGTTCGACGCGTCGGTCGTGGCGACGGCCCAGATCGCTGAGTCGGCGATGCCGAAGCGGACTTCCTTGCCCTCCATGTTGCCGCCCGATGAGGCATGCTGGCCCGTCTGGTACGACTGGTCGACACCCGCGTCGGTGAGCATCGGGTTGCCCGTCTGCTCCGCGCCGTACACGAAGAAGGCGCCGGCCAGCATGATGATGCTCATGGCCGCGAAGATCGCCCAGCCCTGTGCGGTCTTGCCGACCATCTTCCCGAAGGTATAGGTCAGCGCCGCCGGTATCAGCAGGATCGATACGGACTCGAGGAAGTTTGAAAACGGCGTCGGGTTCTCGAACGGCACGGCGGAGTTCGCGTTGAAGAAGCCGCCGCCGTTCGTCCCCAGCTGCTTGATCGCGATCTGCGAGGCCGCCGGCCCCATCGCCAGCACCTGCTTCGCGCCCTCGACGGTCGTGATCTCCTTGGAGGAGCTGAAGTTCTGGATGACGCCCTGCGAGACGAGCAGCAGCGCCAGGATGATCGACAGCGGCAGCAGGATCCAGAGGATGCAGCGCGTCAGGTCGACCCAGAAGTTCCCCAGGTCCGTCGTGCTCCGCCGCACGAACCCGCGGATCAGCACGATCACGACGACGATGCCGACGGCGGCGGAGACGAAGTTCTGCACCGTCAACGCCAGCATCTGCGACAGGTAGCTCAGCGTCGCCTCGCCGCCGTACGACTGCCAGTTGGTGTTCGAGGTGAAGCTCGCCGCCGTGTTGAACGAGAGGTGCCCGGAGGCGGCCGGCATATCCTGCGGGTTCAGCGGCAGGTGGGCCTGCGCGCGCAGGATCGCGTACACCGCGAACATGCTGAGCGTGCTGAAGATCAGCACGCTCACCGTGTAGCGCTTCCAGTCCATCCCTCTCGTCGCATCGACGAAGAAGGCGCGGTAGATCACGCGCTCCACCGGCGCGAACACGCGCTTCGACAGCCGCCCCTCCCCCTCGAAGACCACCGCTATGTACGCCCCGAGCGGCTTCGTGAGTGCCAGGAGGACGGCGAAGTACAGGAGGATGTGGAGAATCCCGCTTACAGTCATCGCGCCTCCCCCTAGAACCATTCCGGGCGGATCAAGGCGATGATCAGGTAGAGCATGACCACGCTCGCTCCGATCGAAAGGATCACGTTCTCCATGCCGCTCACACTTTCTCGCACGCCCAGATCGCGGCGAACGACACCGCGAAGAGGACAGCGCTCAGTACCACGAAGACAACGTCGCTGTTCATGAACCCACCTCGTCTGACCAGTTCGCGACGATGACCGCGAATACGATCATCGTGAAGACAATCTCCAGGACAATGCGCTCCATCACGACTCCTCCTCCTCCGTCGCCGTCACCCCGACGGCGCCGCCTCGGCCAGCAGCCGCACCAACGCCTCGATAGGGAACGGCTTCTGCAGGTGACGCAGCGGCTGGAACTCGATCACGCGCTTTTCTGAGATCGGCGCGGCGGAGATGACGATCACGGAAACCCGCCTGCGGTCCGCAGCGGTGAGCCGGCGGAGCACGTCCCAGCCCGTCTGGTCCGGCAGGTTGACGTCGAGCATCAGCACATCCGGCCATGCCTCCGCCATCGACAGAATTGCCGCCTCGGCCGTGCCGGCGACCGTACATGCGTGATCCCGCGCGCGCAGGTTACGGGCGATGACGTCGGCGAGCGGAGCGTCGTCCTCGACGAGCAGGATGTTCATGCGGGCAGCGTAGGTCCGGCCGCGTCAGGATGAGGTGGCCTATGTGGCGCCTGCGCGTAAGAGATATGTCAGGAAATGGGGTCGGGGTCCGCGAACCGGTAGCCGACGCCGGGGTCGGTACAGATGAAGCGCGGCGCGGCGGGATCGTCGCTCAGCTTCGAGCGGAGCTGGTTGATATAGGTCCGCAGCAGGGCCGTGTCCCCTCCGTATTCGGCGCCCCAGACGGCTCGCAGGATCATCGGGTGCGTGAGCACCTTGCCGGCATGGATGGCCAGGTATTTCAGCAGGCTGTATTCGGTAGGAGTCAGGTGGATCTCGCTGCCGTCCAGCGTGATACGCCGCCGCTCGAGATCGATGGACAGGCCGTCCGTCGTGATGCAAGGTTGCTGGGTGCGATCTACCGCGCCGCGGCGTAGCGCCACGCGCACGCGGGCCAGCAGTTCGCCCATGCCGAACGGCTTGGTGAGATAGTCGTCGGCGCCGGCGTCCAGCGCCTCGACCTTCGCCCGCTCTTCGCCGACGACGGACAGCACGATGATCGGTGTGTCGTGCAGCTCGCGCAGCTCGCGACAGACTTCGACGCCGGTGGTGTCCGGCAGCATGAGGTCCAGCAGCACGACGTCCGGCTTGAACGCGGCGAACTCGCGCAGGGCGGCGGCGCCATCGGCCGCCTCCCGCACTGCGAAGTCGTGGCCGGCAAGCGACCGCGCGAGCGCGCGCCGCAACTCGGGCTCGTCATCGACCACGAGGATGCGGGGAGCGCTCATTGCGTCGCCAGACTCGCGCCGGCAGCGACGCCGGCCGGCAGCGAGATGACGAAGCGGGTGCCGTCCGCCGAGCTTTCCACCCGGACGGTGCCGCCGGATAGCGTCACGAACCCCTTGACGATCGCGAGCCCGAGCCCGCTGCCCTTGACCCTGCGGCTGTAATCGGCGGCGCGGTAGAAACGCTCGAACACGTGCGGGAGATCCTGGCGGGCGATGCCAGGGCCCTCGTCGGCCACGATCAGCTCGACGCGGTCGCCCGTCCGCGCTGCCCGCAGGTGGATCGGCCGTTCCGCCGTCGAGTATTTCGCGGCGTTCTCGATGAGATTCACGAGCGCCTGGGTGATCAGCGACTCGTCCGCTTCAACGAGAGCGTTGTCCGCGGCCTCAATCGTGAGTTCGCGCCCCGACCAACTGGTAGTTGTGCGCGTACGCGCTTCCTCCAGCAGGTCGCGCGCAGAAAGCGTGCGACAGACCGGAGCGACGACGCCGGACTCGATCCTGTTGAGGTCCAGGATGTCCGAAATCACCCGGTTCAGGCGGTCGGCCTGGGTGTCGATCGTCTCGAGGAACGCGGCGACATCCTCGTCAGACCACTGGACGCTCGCATCGAGCAGGCTGGTGACCGAGGTCTTGATGCCCGCGAGCGGCGTCTTCAAATCGTGTGAGATCGAGGTCATCAGCGCCGTCTTCATCTCGTCGGCGTCGCGAAGCGCCTCGGCGTGAGCGGCGGCGGCAGCGAGCTCGACACGCTGGACGGCGAGCGCAGCCTCATTGGTGAACGGCACGAGCAGTTGCTCCGGGTGATCGCCGAATACGGTTCCGGTAATCGGTCCATCGAGCCGCAGCACGCCAAACGCGCGGTCGCCGACGCGCAGGGGCGCGAGCGTGAGGGCTCGCTTCATCTCTTCAATGCGCGGGCGGCCGCCGATGCGCGAGGCGATCCGGCGCGGTCTGCCCGGGGTGAAGCCGGTGCGTCCAAGCATCATCGGCACGTTCGCGGCGAGCGCTTGCTCGGCCACGGCGCGCTCCTCGGTGTCGGGCGCGCGGCCAGAGAGGGCTGCTCCGGCCGACGCAAGCACGCGCCACACGCCGCCGCTGGCACTCAGCACGGCGGCGCCTTCCGGGCGCAGGGCCGAGACGACTTCTTCGCAAAGCGCAGCAAGGGCCTCTTCCGGGTTGGTGCGTCCGATCATCGCACGGCTGAGGTTGAGAAGGACTTGCGTCTCGGCCTGCCTGAGGCGCGATTCGGCGACGGCGTTCTGCGCCGACGAGAGCAGCGATCCGCCCACCATCGCGACGACGAGGAAGATGAGCAAGGCCACGACGTTGGAGGTTTCCTGGACCGTGAACGTGTGGATCGGCGGAACGAAGAAGAAGTTGAGGGCCAGGTTGTTCAGTACCGCCGCAAATAGCCCGACGCGCCAGCCCCAGACCGCCGAGACCAGCAACGCGAGCAGGAGGAGGATGAGGCCCTCGTTCAGGAGCCCCACCCGGTGCTGGATCGGTGCCAGCGTCGCGGTGACGGCCACTGTGGCCGCCACAGAGGCTGCGATGCCCGCGGGCTCGCTCCGTAGCCATGAAGGGATCTTCATGGCTGCATTCTAGCGATAGCCGTGTGGTGGCTGGGCTGGTCGGCGGAAAGGGCCCCCTCAGAGTCGCTGATCACACGCTGGACAAGAGGGTCCGCCCCCACCGCCATCACCCCACAATCGCGCCGTACACGATGCTCTTCAGCTGGCCGCGGAAGTTGAACGTCGCCGACGGGATGAGCTGCGTCATGAAGATCGCCACCAGGTCTTCTTTCGGGTCGACCCAGAAGATCGTCGATGCGGCGCCGCCCCAGTAGTAGTCGCCCGCCGCGATGGACCCGGCGGTCACCTCGTCGAGCGTCATCGCAAAGCCCAGCCCGAACCCCACACCCTCGTACGCCGTCTCCGAGAACGCGCCGATCGCCATCTGCGACAGGTCGCGGCCGCCGGTGAGGTGGTTCTTCGTCATCAGGTCCAGCGTGCGCGGGCCGAGGATGCGCGCCCCGTCCAGCTCGCCGCCGCGGCGCAGCATCTCCGCGAAGCGCAGGTAGTCCGCCGTCGTGCCGGTCAGGCCGCCGCCGCCCGAGAGCAGCGCCGGGCGCTCCAGGTACGCGCTCGTCTCCGGATCGTCGATCAGCCGCAGCGACTTGTCGGCGGCGCGGCGATAGTTCGCGGCCAGCCGGCTCTTCTTCTCCGGCGCGACGAAGAAGCCCGTGTCCTTCATGCCGAGCGGGTCGAAGATCGTCTCCTGCAAGTACTGGTCGAACGGCTTCCCGGAGATCGCCTCGACCAGGTAGCCGCAGACGTCGGTGGCGTACGAGTACATCCAGCGCTCGCCCGGGTCGTACCGCAGCGGCACGTGCGCGAGCTTCTCGACGAAACTGCGGAGCGTGTCGTCCCGCCCGCGCTGCACACCCGCGGCGACGTACGCCGCATCGACCGGATGCAGCGGCAGGTCGACGCCCGCCAACTGCGCCAGCCCCGCGCCGTACGTCAATCCGCTCTGGTGGCTCAGGATGTGGCGGAACGTCATCGGACTCTTCGGCGCGCGCGTCTCCATGCCCTCGCCCTCGCCCGACACGTACACCCGCAGGTCGCGCCACTCCGGGATCACGCGATGCACCGGGTCGTTGAGTTGGAAGTAGCCCTGCTCGTACAGGGTCATCAGCGCGACCGACGTGATCGGCTTGGTCATGGAGAAGATGCGGAAGATCGCGTCGTCGGCCATCGGCCGCTTGCGTTCGCGGTCCATGTGCCCGAGCGAGCGGAAGTAGGCGACATGCCCGTGCCTGGCGACGAGCACCTGGCAGCCGGCGATCTTCCCCGGCTCGATGTAGTTGCGGCTGAGGTGCCCCGTGATCCGTTCGAGGCGGTCCGGGGCGAATCCTGCGTCCTTCGGTGCGACGTCCATCATCTCACTCCGCTTCACAGCATCGTCGTGCCGGCGCCCTCTATCCTACAGCGCAACCGATGCCCGATCGACCGCCACGCCCATCGTGCTCCCCGGCTTGAAGGTCTCCCCGCGTTCACGTATCGTCGGGCGAAGCCGTACGGCGGCCAAGTCGAAGTTCCAGGGGCGCTGGCAGAGCATGGATGGCGGAAACAGGCAAGATTGGTCCGAGTGGCACCGGTCGTACGACGACCCAACCTCCCGCCTGGCGGGGCGGCTCCGCGTCGTCCAGAAACACCTGCGCCAGGCCATAGACGATCGTCGGGGGCCGATCCGGATCATCGCCATGTGCGCCGGCGAGGGGCGCGACGTCATCGGCGTCCTTGATCACCACCCGCGGCGCGCGGAGGTGGCGGCGCGTCTTGTCGAATTGAACCCTCGAAATGCCGATGCAGCACGCAGCGCCGCAGCCGCGGCGGGGCTCGATCGAGTTGAGGTGATCTGCGCGGATGCCGCGGTGACGGACACTTACGATGGCGCGGTGCCCGCGGACATCGTTCTGGCGTGTGGCATCTTCGGCAACATCTCGGAGGGCGATATCGTCCGCACCATCGAGTACATGCCGCATCTGTGCGCGCCGAACGCCACCGTCATCTGGACCCGCGGCTATCGACCGGAGCGAGATGTTGCGTCTGAGATCCGGCGATGGTTCGACGATCGCGGATTCGAAGAGGTCGCGTTCGAAGCTCCGGCAGACGCGACGTTCCGGGTGGGCGTGCATCGACTCACGGCAGAGCCGCGAAACCTCCAGCGAGGAGTGCGTCTGTTCAGCTTCCTCCGCTGACCGGCCGAACACCTTTTGCACCCGTTCCGCGCGCCGGCGCGATCAGACGGTCCCGCCGAGGAGCAAATCCTGAACTCAAGGGGGTTCCCCTACACACGCGCCGCCCGGATCTGCTATGATGGGCCATACCTTCCTCGCTCGCAGTCTCCAGTCCGCCGCGGTTTTTCCGACGTACTCGACGACTTCATCGACTCGAGGTGCCGGGCCTTTGTGCCTGTGCAGGAATAACACGTGGATAACGCCGTGGTTCGCCGGGCAACCTTACCGCCCGATCAGCGAGCATACCCGCGGCGAATAGGAGACAGAACACATGGCAACCGGACAGATCAAGCGGCTCGCGCGCGACCGAGGCTTCGGCTTCATTCGCCCGGACGGCGAGACGGAAGACATCTTCTTCCACACCTCGGCCGTGCAGGGCGGCATCTTCGACTCCCTTCAGGAAGGCCAGACGGTCGAATTCGAGAAGGGCGCCGACGACCGCGACCCGCGCAAGAGCCGCGCGCTCAACGTCCGCGTCGCAGGCTAGATCAGCTGCGACGCAACGGCCGAGGGCTGCCGGAGGTAAGACTTCGGCGTCATCGACGCATCGACCGGGCGGCGGAGGAGAGTTCTTCCGCCGCCCGTCGCTCACATCAACAGACATTGGCCACGCGTTCAGGCGGAAGCGGAGGGTGAATGACGGCGACCAATCGCATCATCTCGATCGAAACCCACAAGGTTCGCCCCGCATCTCACGACGTCATCTTCGCCGTCTCCACGCGTGACGAAGCAGCGATCAAGGACCAGCGCTGGACGGTGCGCACCGTCCTGCAGGCCATGGGCCGCGCCGAGCGCTTCTACAGCGAGGCGCCGAACGGGCGCCGCGCGCGCGTGCAACGATACACCTGCGCGGGCTGCCACCAGGAGCACATCCGCACCCACATCAGCGACGCCGCCATCCACGACCTGACGAATCTGCCGCACACCGGCGGCTTGCCGGCCGCGCTGGCTGCCTCCACCCCGCTCGCCTGAACATCCGTCCGGGCCTCGCGCCCGGAGAATCTGGACGTCCCGCCGTGCAAACAACGTCACCGCAACACGAACGCGAGACCCGGCTTCTGCGGGAGATCGGGGAGTTGGCCACGCAGGTTCGCGCCCTCCGTACGCGGTCCGCGGGCGCGAACGGAACGCAGATCAAAGCCCTTGAGATGCAATCGCGCGCCGCCTGGGCGGAGCTGCGCACCCTCCGTGCCGCGCCCGACGGCGCCCCCCCATCGACCGCCGGCGGCGGCACCCGGGGTTGACCCGGCCGCATCGCCGTCACACCCAGGCCTTCCAGCGGCCCGCAAGGAACACACCGAGAACGGCGTACAGCCATGTCTGAGCAACCGCCGCAAGCGCCCGAACAGACACCTGGCGATAACAGCCTCGGGCTGACGCACCGCCACGAGTACGACGTGGTCACGTCCCTCCCCGCGCTGCATTCCGCCCATCACTGGCTGCGCTGGGACGTCGGCCGCAGCCGGATCCTGTCGGTCGGCGTATGCCGCACCTGTGGAGAAGCCGACCGCGAGTCGGTGCAGGCATGCACCGACGCAGACTGCCAGGCACATCGGATCTGCCAGCGCCCGTATCGCTGACCCCCTCCAACCGCCAACTTCCCACTTCTAACCTCCAAGAGCCCGCTGCCATGTTAGGCTAACCCCCAGCATTGCCGCCGCGCGCCGTCGCGCGACGACGAAGAGCCCCAGAGAGAGGCGCTGACCTATGCCATCTTCCGCTCGATGCCGCTCCCACGTTGCCCCCTTCGCCATCGCCCTGCTGGCCCTCGTCCTGAGTGCCTGCGGCGGAGGCGGCAAAGCGAGCCCGTCCGGAACCGCCAGGCCCGCCGCCGAGACCGACATCAGCGGCACCTACGTCGTCGTCCAGGATTCGGACGGCACGAAGCCGAAGGCGGGCGCCACCGTCACGCTCGTCCTCGATAAGGGGACGCTCTCCGTGCACGCCGTCGCCGGCGGCGAAGAACTCACGGACACCGGCACCTACACCATTCGCGATGGCCGCATGACCATCGAGTTCACCGAGCAAGAACTGTCTGCCACCGACCAGCCGTACAGCTTCGACGGCGAGACGCTGGAGATCCCGCTGAAGATGTTCGGCGAGGGCGCCGGCTCCTCCACCTGGAAGCGCACCGATGGCCAGGCGGCCGCCAAGGCGACCCCCAGCGCGGCCGCGGCGGCAACACTCAAGAGCGATTGGGGCCGCTGGGACCTCAAGAAGGACGCCGGGGCCGCGGCGACCAAGAACTTCGTCGAGGCCGTGAACGACAAGGGCAAGACGTGGACCCAGGCCGTCCAGGAAACAGCCGCCTTCGCGAAGAGCCTGCCGGACGTCGCCGATGCGACCGTCTCGCCCAACGGCCTGAACATCACCATCCGCTACAAGGACGGCACCGGCGATTACGTCGTGACGGAGCGCATGGACCTCGCCCCGGCGGAGTCCGCCGCCATCGATGCCTCGCCGTCCGAGCGGCTGGTCTCGGCGCAACCCGTGGGCGCCGGTCTGCCGCAGCAGGTTGCGCCTCTCACGACTGCCGGCGGATGCGGCGCCCTCCCCGGTTCGCCCGCCGCGTCGCCCCGCGCGCCCGAGCCCGGACGCGAAGGGCTGAACCCGGCGGGCGGCTTCGGTGTCAGCCTGTACAGCGCGCAGTCGCAGCCCAAGCCGATCAACAGCGCCGACACGCCCCCAAAGCGCGCCCTGCTCGTCGCGCCCGCGTACGAGCTCGCGCACCCGCTGCGCGGTCACGGCAAGGTGGAGCTGTACGACAGCTTCAAGTCCGCCGTCGGGCCGAGCATCGAGTGCATGCAATCCGACCTGACAGGCGCCGGCTACACCGTCGACACCATCCTGGGACAGGTGGAGAGCGGCAAGGCCGTACACACCGGCGACCAGGCGATAGACGAGCTGGCCAAGTTCCTCACGACGAACAAGTACGGCGTCTTCTACGTCATGTCGCACGGCACGAACATCGACCACTGGTACTCGCTGCAGAGCCAATCGTGGATGTACATGGGGCTGCTCGACATCAGCAGGCCCGAACTCAAGCAGGCGGTGAACGGCCGCAAGATCAGCCCCGCCGTCAACGCCGACATCGTGAAGGCGCTCGTGACGATGACCGGCCTCACCTGGGACGGCTCCGGCGATGCGCCATTCGTCGTCGGCGCCGAGTTCAACGGCAGCGCCGTCGTCTGGATCACCCCGGCGTTCTTCCAGATGATGCGGGATCAGAAGGCCGTGTCCTTCGACAAGACGATGGTGTTTCTCAACACCTGCTCATCCGCAGCGGGCTCATCGCTGAAAGACGCGTTCAAGGCGAGGGCCTTCTTTGGCTGGGCGATCCCCATGTACGGCGCCTTCGTCGGCCGCACCGCGGAAACCATCCTCGATGCGACGACCGACAAGGGTCGCTCGGCGCAAGGCGCGTGGTGGATGTGGCGCAGGCACGAGGCATGGCAGATCGAGCAGGAGGGCAAGGCCCGCGACGACAACCAGAAGCCGGAGCAACTGGAGGCGTCCGGCGTCGGCGGCGAGGAGTACACGCCGATCACCAGCCAGTCGGTGATCCTCATCTATCGCCTTCGACACGGCCCGTCTTCGGCGTCGTCCGACATCGCCAAGAGTCTGCTCGTGGTGAAGAGTTGCTCGGAGCTGTTCTGGTCGGTCGGCAAGAAGACCGGCCTCGCCAGCCCGGCCTGCCATCAGCTCGAGTTCGGCAACCAGTTGCCAACCAACGACGAGGTGGACGACGCCATCTTCGAGGTCGGAGGCCCGGTAACGAAACCCTTCGGCCGCTGGACCCTGGCCGACTAGCGCCGCGCCCCAGTACTGGCGCGAATCCATCCCCTCTGTAGGGGCACGGTGCGCCGTGCCCGTGGAGGTACGATGCGCCTGCCAGTAGGGGCACGGTGCGCCGTGCCCTGGGTCGGCGCGCGGCAAGGCGGCGGCGCGGCACCGGGCGCAAGACGAGCCGCCGCCGGGCATCACGACGCCCAGTCCGCCACGGCCGCATGGTGCGCCCCCGGCTCGTTCCGGTAATGTGAGCCGCCGGCCCCGGCAGCGCGCATGAGCGGCCGGCGCATCAGCGCACGCGCCGCGGGAGGCCCGGACATGCCGGCCAGCGCCGAACCGTTCATCGTCATGGCCAAGCCGGCCGGCCCCGTCTGCAACCTCGACTGCCGCTACTGCTACTACCTCGGCAAGACCGGCCTCTTCCCCGCCGGCGAGCGCTTCCACATGAGCGAGGACCTGCTCGAAACCTACGTCCGGTCGTACATCGAGGCGAGCCCCGGGCCGGTCGTGCACTTCGTCTGGCACGGCGGCGAGCCGTCGCTGCTCGGCATCGATTTCTACCGCACGGCGATGCGGTTCCAGCAGAGCTACCTGCCGCCCGGCTGGACGTGCATCAACAACCTCCAGACCAACGGCGTCCTGCTCGACGACGAATGGTGTTCCTTCCTCGCCGAGCACAAGTTCCACGTCGGCATCAGCATCGACGGTCCGGTCCGGCTCCACGACGCCTGCCGCGTCGACAAGGGCGGACATCCGACGCACGAGCGCGTCACCCGCGCGCTGCGGTCGCTCCAGCGTCACGGCATCCAGCCCGACGTCCTCTGCACGCTGAACGCGGTGACCGCGCCGCATCCCACCGAGGTGTACCGCTTCTTTCTCGACCAGGGCGTCCGCTGGCTGCAGTTCCTGCCCGTCGTGCAGCGGACCGAGGGAGGCGGCGTCTCGGACTGGTCGGTGACGCCCGAGGCGCTGGGCACGTTCCTCTGCACCGTGTTCGACGAGTGGGTGCGCCACGACGTGGGGCGCATCTCGGTGCAGACCTTCGAGGAGTGCCTGCGTGTCTGGACCGGCGAGCCCGCGAGCCTCTGCATCATGGCCGAGACCTGCGGCCGCGCGCTCGCCATGGAGCACGACGGCAGCATCTACTCCTGCGACCACTTCGTCGATTCGCCGCATCGGCTGGGCGATGTCGCGCTCGACCCGCTCGCGGCGCTTGTCGATGCGCCTGCGCAGGCCGCCTTCGGCCGCGCCAAGCGCGACGCCCTGCCGCGCTACTGCCTCGACTGCCCGGTCCTCTTCGCCTGCAACGGCGGCTGCCCCAAGGACCGCTTCGTGGCGGCGCCCGACGGCGAGGCCGGCCTCAACTATCTCTGCGCGGGCTACCGGCGCTTCTACCAGCACGTCGCGCCCTACATGGAGCGAATGGTGGCGCTGGGCCGCCGCAACACCCACGCCTCGGCGATCATGGCGGAGCTCAAGCTGCAAGAAGCCGATGACGAAGCGCCCTGGCGTCGCGCGTCTCGCAACGACCCGTGCCCGTGCGGGAGCGGCCGCAAGTACAAGCATTGCTGCCTGGGCATCCACCGCCCCCGCGCGTGAGCGTGATCTTCCGATCATGGTGCCCGGTGGGGTCGTTGTAGCGCAGCGGGTTGAAGCGCACGTAGGCGTAGCGGTCGAGGCCGTCGGCGGTCGAGGAGTCGGCCGACAGGAAGTGGCCGAGGCCGGTCGCGTAGAAGCGCCCTTTGTAGAAGTAGGCGCCGATGCGCGAGAAGCCCTCTCGCTGCTGGCCGATGAACATCTTGTTCCGTCTCGGATTCAGCCACACGGATCGAAGCGATCCAATTCAGCGTCCGTGAGTGATCTGCCTCGGCTCACCAGCCACCGATCCTCACGTAGATTCTCCGGATCGAAGACCACGCCGGGCAGGCCCAATGGGCGGTCGGCCGGCTGCGTTGCATTCAGGTAATACTTCGTGCCAGGCGTTAGGCTCGTCTGCAAAGCGACAGACTGGATGAAGTCGGGGGGTGCGTCGCCCAGCACGTAGGAATCCCTATTGGATCCCTGGCGAGACTCAATGAGCCACAGGCGCTGATGAACGTCCGCAGCCGAGGTCAGATAGACCGACGTTACGCTGGGCGCCGCGCCGCACGCCTTCAGCCGGACAAGCACGTGCTCGCCTGACGCCTTCACGGCGACCGCCCCGCGCGGGCCGGGATCACCCGAAGCTAGGAAATACATACCCACCAGCCACAGCGCGATGACTGCAATGGCACCGGCTACGCCGACAACCAGCCTCATGTCCCTCCTCGAAGTCACGCAACGCGTTCTAGCAGTTGTAGCCGCCGGCCCCTAGGCCAGCGCCCTGCTCAAACACGTTCCCGCACCCACCACCGCCACCGGCCAACTCCGCCACGCCATAGGCTACCGGGAAGGCGATGGAGCCAAGGGCCGCCCACTGTCGTGCGTGCCGGTACTCGTGGCCGATCAGCGCAGGGTGCTCGGCGTTGTATTGGGCGCTGTCCGGTGACAGGAATGCGTTGCCGATGGTGATTCCGCCGCGGGCGCCGTGCGCGTAGCCCGGCACATTACTGCACACGACAAACAGATCCCCGTTCATGCTGCAATCCCCACCCCACGCCTCCGCCCAGATCACGGCGGCCACGGTCTCCGGTGCGTTCCGAACGAGTACTACAACATGCACCCCATGCTTCGCGCCCGCGCACAGCCGGCCGCAGCCACCTCCTCCCCCACCCGTCTGCTGCGCGGAGCAGGTGCCAGCCCCCACGCCGCAGACCGGCATCGCGACGGGCCCTGTTGGAGTCGGCGTTGAGGTCGGCGCCGGGCCGCCGCCGCACTCCGCCGGAAGCGCCTTACAGTAGAGCAGCGCGCCGCACAGATCGGAGCACGTCGCGCCTCCGCTCCCGCCACCACGACCGGGGTAGCCTGGGCAGAAGAACGAGTCGGGTCGCAGGGCGCAGCCGGCTTGTACTCCTCTGAGCCCGCAAGCATCGTCGCAGCCAGGAGTTGGGGACGCTGTTGGCTGGCCAGTGACGGGGTTCCACAGAAGGCCGTCGTTCGGGTCGTGCCCGGTGGGGTCGTTGTAGCGCAGGGGGTTGAAGCGCACGTAGGCGTAGCGGTCGAGGCCGTCGGCGGTCGAGGAGTCGGCCGACAGGAAGTGGCCGAGGCCCGTCGCGTAGAAGCGGCCCTTGTAGAAGTAGGCGCCGATGCGCGAGAAGCCCTCTCGCTGCTGGCCGGTGAACATCTTGTCCGTCGCCACGCTGCCGGACCGCACGTTGCCGTACGGATAGTACTGGACGTGCTGCGCGGCGCCGCCATCGGTGAGCGTGCCGACGGTGCTGCCGAGGTGGTCGGCCAGCAGGTAGGTCACCGTGCTGCCGGACGCCGTCGTCTTGCGCTGGGCGATGATCCGCCCGAAGGCGTAGTAGTTCTTGGTGACGACGGGCGCCTGGCCGGACGTGCTCTTCTCCTCGTACAGGCCGTCGATGTAGCGGTCGCGGACGTTGGCCGCGCCGCCGGCGCTGGCGCCGGGCGTGACCGTCCAGCGGCAGTTCATGTTGCCGAGGCCGTCGTACCAGTAGTCGGTCCGCGTCGGGTAGGTGGAGACGGCGCTGAGGCGGTTCTCGGCGTCGTAGGCGTAGACCTCGCCGCCGTAGCGGGAGGCGATGTTGCCGTCGCCGTCGTAGGTGTAGGTGTCGGGCGCGGTCATGGCGCCGCCGCTGCGGCCGGTGACGGCGTGGGCGTGCGCGGCGTCGCCGTAGGCCAAGGTGGTGGTGCTGCCGCCTTCGGTCATCGTCATGAGCTTGCCGAGGTCCGCGCCGGTGCCATACGTGTATGATGCCACGCTTTGGCCGTTTGCGCTGTCTTTGGTGACGCCGGTGATGCGGCCGCTATCGCTCTGGATGCTGGAGCCGCGCCTCGAAGGCGTGCGCGTGCCAGGCCGGCCTGCCGCTCGGGCGTCAACGTCGCCACCATACCCCACGGCACTGCGCCTGGTCACCCAGCACCACGGCACCACGTCGGCCCCCCGGCCGTCCCGCGCACTCCCCGTCTCCGCGTCTCCGCGTACCCCTTTGCCATCAGCCACCCCCTCCCCCTACGACCTCCCCCAGTGACACCGTCCGCTGGGCGTTCCCGCGCCTCCGCCCTACCATCGCCACATGCGCACGCACCGGCCCCTCGTCCCTAACCCCTATCCCCTGGTCCCTATCACCTCGGCCCCCGTCCCTTTGATTGAATGGCCCCCGGTTCAATCAACATCTATCAATCGCAACAGCCCGCCAGCTTCGCACCCCGGCTCCCCGCGCCCCGGCGCAGATTTACCACCGACCGCTTCCGCGAAAACACGAAAATTCAAATATCAATCAAACCCGCCCGCCGGAGCGCGGGGCCAGATCCGCCGCGCCGGGCCGATGCTGCCCATAGGGGATGGGGACACAAGAACACCTGCTGCACACGCATCCAAACCTGTGGAGGTTCACTTGAAACGATTCCGATCATTCGCGCCCGCCGCCGCCATTGCGGCGGTCGCGCTGGCCGCGCTCGCGGGCGCCGCATCGGCCAACGGCGGCCGCCCGGGTGGCGCGGCGCCACCGCCCCCGCCACCGCCCGGCGTCCTTGAAGCCAGTGGCGATGGCATCGCCGCGGCCGCCGGCAAGCTCACGCTCCACATCTGCGCCGCCGACGCCTTCCTGCTGACGAAGGGCGAGGTCACCATCGCCCCCGACGCCTACACCGACGAGGTCGGCTGGCTCGGCCTCCACGTCTACTTCGGCTTCCACGGCTGCGCCGATGTCGCCCCCGGCATGTCGATGCTGAACGGCGGCGGTGGCGGCGGCGGTGCGGCCGGCGGACGCGCGGCCGCTCTTGCTGCCGGCACCGGGCTGACCCTGCGCGCCCAGGGCACCGGCCTCGCCTTCCTCAGGGGCACCGGTGTCTGGTCCAACAGCAACGGCCAGGGCGGCCTCTGGACGGAGCAGGGCACCATACTGCACATCTTCGGCAAGTCGGCCGCGACGCCGTGCCCCGTGCAGGCCCAGCACTACGGCAAGAAGCCGAAGTGCGCCACACCGCCAGCGCCGACATCGACCGCCACGGCCGCGCCGGAACCGACGGCGACGTCAACGCCAGCGCCCGAACCGACCGCGACGCCGTAGTCGCCGGCCGGTCAGCGAATCCGCTAGGGGGCGAGGGGCATCTGCCCTTCGCCCTCTTCGCCGTCCATCTGGTTCGCCACCGGCCGCCGCACTACGATGGTGGCGAGCGGCAGCCCGCGCGTGCACGCAGCGCCCGCGACGACCGCCGTGAGCGGAGGGCATCGGCATGCAGCAGATCGATGGCAGCGTGGCATTCGTCACCGGAGCGGGGCGCGGAATCGGCCGGGCGATCGCGCTCAAGCTCGCAAGCGCCGGCGCCAGCGTCGCCGTCACCGACCTCGACGAGGCGGCCGCGCGTGAGACGGCGGCCGCCTGCGGCGCCCGCGCCATCGCCATCCGCGCCGACGTCACAGACCCCGCCAGCGTGCGCGCCGCCGTCGCCCAGGCGGAGCAGGCCCTCGGCCCCATCGACGTGCTGGTCAACAACGCCGGCTGGGACAAGATGGAGCCGTTCCTCGACAGCAGCGAGGAGACCTGGGACCGCGTCATCGCCATCAACCTCAAGGGCGCGCTCAACTGCACGAAGGCCGTGCTGCCGGGGATGGTGGAGCGCGGCCGCGGCCGCATCGTCAGCATCAGCTCCGATGCCGCGCGCGTCGGCTCCAGCGGCGAGGCCGTCTACGCGGCGGCGAAGGCCGGCATCATCGCCTTCTCCAAGACCATCGCGCGGGAAGTCGCCCGCCACCAGATCAACGTCAACGTCGTCTGTCCCGGCCCCACGCACACCGACCTCTTTGAGGAGCTCGCCGCCGGGAATCCGAAACTCACCGCCGCGCTCGAGCGTGCCATCCCCTTCGGCCGCCTCGCCCAGCCGGATGAGATCGCCGACGCGGTGGTGTTCCTCGTGTCGGACCAGGCCCGCTTCATCACGGGCCAGACCCTCTCCGTGAGCGGCGGGCTCACGATGATCTGATACGCCCGCCGGCGCGGGCGATGCGTCAAGAGGAGGACTTATGCCGTTCGATGACATCCTGTACGACAAGGCCGATGGCATCGCGACCATCACCATGAACCGGCCGGCGGTCCTGAATGCGTTCCGCGCCCAGACCGTCGACGAGATGACCGACGCCTTCAAGGACGCCTGGGCGGACCGCACGGTCGGCGTGGTGATCCTGACCGGCGCGGGCGATCGCGCCTTCTGCGTCGGCGGCGACCAGTCCGTGCGGACGGAAGGCGGCTATCAGGGCAAGCGGGCGCGCTCCGACATCGGCCTCGATGTCGAGGATCTGCACGCCGTCATCCGCGACCTCCCCAAACCGGTGATCGCGGCCGTCAACGGCTACGCGATCGGCGGCGGGCACGTCCTGCACTTCCTGTGCGACCTGAGCATCGCCGCCGAGACCGCGCGCTTCGGACAGGTCGGGCCGCGCGTGGGCAGCGTCGACCCCGGGTTCGGCACGGCCTACCTGGCGCGGGTCGTCGGCGAGAAGCGAGCGCGCGAGATCTGGCTGCTGTGCCGGCAGTACTCCGCCGCCCAGGCGCTGGCCATGGGGCTGGTGAACGCCGTTGTGCCGCCGGAACGCCTCATAGACGAGGCGCGCGCGTGGGCGCGCGAGATCCTTGCCCTCAGCCCGACCGCCATCAAGCTGGCCAAGGCATCGTTCAACGCCGACACGGACCACATCAAGGGCTTCTCCGCGCTGGGGATGTCTGCGCTCGCGCTGTACTACCGCTCGGAAGAAGCGGCGGAGGGCCGGAATGCGTTCGCGGAACGCCGACCGCCCGACTTCGCCCGCTTCCGCAGGTAGGCCGCCGCAACGCGGCTATGCCGCGCTCTTGCTACGATGAAGCCAGATGGAACCATCGCGGATTCGCAACTTCTGCATCATCGCCCACATCGACCACGGCAAATCGACGCTCGCCGACCGGTTTCTTGAGGAGACCGGCACGATCTCGAAGCGCGATATGGCGGCGCAGGTGCTCGACGCCATGGATCTGGAGCGCGAGAAGGGCGTGACGATCAAGGCCAAGGCGGTTCGGATGGCGTTCCACGCAAAGGACGGCCTCGAGTACGAACTGAACCTCATCGACACGCCCGGTCACGTCGACTTCGGCTACGAGGTCTCGCGCGCGCTGGCGGCGTGCGAGGGCGCGCTGCTCATCGTCGATGCAGCGCAGGGCATCCAGGCGCAGACGCTCGCGAACGTGTACCTGGCGCTCGAAGCCAACCTCAAGCTCATCCCCGTGATCAACAAGATCGACCTGCCGAGCGCCGAGCCGGAGCGCGTCGCGCAAGAACTCGTCGACACGCTCGGCTTCAGCGCTGACGAGATCCTGTTCGCCTCGGCGAAGGAAGGCATCGGCACGCACGAGATCCTCGAAGCGGTGGTGCTGCGCGTGCCGCCGCCGAAGTCGGAGCCGGGGCGGCCGCTGCGCGCGCTGATCTTTGACAGCAAGTACGACGCCTACAAGGGCGTCATCGCCTACGTCCGCGTGATCGACGGCAAGGTGTCGCCCCGGCGCAAGCTGCGGCTCATGGCCAACAACTTCGCCGTCGACGCGCTGGAGGTCGGCGTGTTTCGCCCCGGGTTGGAGCCGGTGGACCACCTCGACGTCGGCGAAGTCGGCTACGTGGCGACGGGGCTCAAGAACGTGAAAGACTGCCGCGTCGGCGACACCTTCACGGACGACGCAAAGCCGGCCAGCGAGCAGCTGCCCGGCTACCGCCCCGTGAAGCCGATGGTGTTCGCCGGGCTGTACCCGTCGTCGGCCAACGAGTACCCGCTGCTTCGCGACGCGCTCGACAAGCTCCAGCTGAACGACGCGTCGCTGGTTTACGAGCCGGAGTCGAGTGTGGCGCTGGGGTTCGGCTTCCGCTGCGGCTTCTTGGGGCTGCTGCACATGGAGATCGTGCAGGAGCGGCTGGAACGCGAGTACGACCTCAACCTGCTCGCAACGGCGCCGAGCGTCGAGTACCAGGTGACGAAGACGAACGGGCAGGAGATCGTCATCGATAATCCCGCGGACCTGCCGCCGCCACAGGAGATCGACCAGATCCGCGAGCCGTGGATGGACATCTCCGTCGTGTGCCCGGACCGCTACATCGGCGCAGTGATGGAGTTGGTGACAAGCAACCGCGGCGAGTTCAAGCGTATGGAGTACCTGCAGCACAGCATCGTGCAACAGGACGGGTCCAAGAAGGGCGAGGGGCGCGTGGTGCTGGACTACCGCATCCCGCTGTCGGAGATCCTGGTGGACTTCTACGATGAGTTGAAATCGGGCTCGCAGGGCTACGCCAGCCTGGACTACAGCTTCCACGAATACCGGTCGGCGCCGCTGGTGAAGCTCGACATCCTCGTCAACGGAGAGCCGGTGGACGCGCTGTCGCTGATCACGCATCGCGAGAACGCGGCGTCGCAGGGGCGGCAGCTTGTTGAGAAGTTGCGTTCGCTGATCCCGCGGCAGATGTTCGACGTGCCGATCCAGGCGGCTATTGGCGGCCGTATCATCGCCCGCGAGACGATCCGCGCGATGCGGAAGAACGTGCTGGCAAAGTGCTACGGCGGCGACGTCTCGCGCAAGCGGAAGCTGCTGGAGAAGCAGGCCGAAGGCAAGAAGCGCATGAAGCGCGTGGGCAACGTCGATATCCCGCAGGAGGCGTTCATGGCCGTCCTTCGGTTGGACAAATGAGCTGGTCGTTCGCAGATTGTAGTTGGTGGTTCGTGATACGGTGCCTCGCAGGGCTATTCGCTACGCTTTCGGCATGACCGCAACGTTCGACCTCGCCCGATTTCACACCCTGCTCAAGACGCGGGCGTTCGGGCGCAACTTCATCTTCGAGCCGAGTGTCGGGTCCACGATGGACGTCGCGCGCGACGCGGCGCTGCGCGGCGATATCGAGGGCACGATGGCAGCAGCGGATGAGCAGACGGCCGGGCGCGGACGGCTGGGCCGGACCTGGGTGACGCCGCCGGCCGTCAACCTCGCATCAACACTGGTGCTGCGGCCACCGCATTCGGTGCTGCGTGACATCGCGATGATGACGCCGCTCGCCATCTGCCACGCTATGCAGGACGTCGCCGGCATCCGCCCCGACATCAAGTGGCCCAACGACGTGCAGATCGGCGGCAAGAAGGTCGCGGGCATCCTCATCGAATCGGACCTGAGCGACGAGCACCGGCCGTTCGTGCTCGTCGGCGCGGGCATCAACGTGAACTTCGACCCGCGCGAACACGAGGAGATCCGCGACATCGCCACGAGCCTCAAGGTCGAGACGGGGCACGAAGTCGATCGGGAATCCCTGCTGGCGTCGTATCTCGCGCACTTCGAGCGGTTGTACGACGAGGCGAAGGCCGGCGAATCGATACGCGACCGCTGGCGCGAGCGCCTGATCACGATCGGGCAGCAGGTGCGCGCGGCGTGGCCCGGCGGCAGCGCCGAGGGCGTGGCGGAGGACGTCGGCAGCAGCGGGGCGCTGATCGTCCGGCAGGCGGACGGCACGGCCGTGACCGTCGAAGCTGGCGACGTGACGCTGCGCGCCTGACGCGTCGGAGGCGCGTTGCAGTTTCATCTACGCGCGTCAGCCCGTTGCGATCCCAGGCGGCGTTTGGTACCGTCAATCGGTAAGCCCTCACCGAAAAGTCCTCCTGCCGCCCCGTCTATCCGGCGCACTCGACGACTCACGGACATGAGGCCGCCGCTGCGTTTGCGGCAGGTGATTACGTGCAGAACGTCGTGGACAGCCCGGCACTTCGACCGCCGGACACAGCGAAGGACCCCACGGCGACAGGAGGTACCGGAACCATGGCAACAGGACAGATCAAACGGCTCGTGCGCGACCGGGGCTTCGGCTTTATCCGGCCGGAGGGTGCGTCGGAGGACATCTTCTTCCACAGCTCTTCGCTGGCGGGCGGCGTGTTCGATCAGCTAAGCGAGGGCCAGAACGTAGAGTTCGACACGGAACCGGACCCCCGCGACCCGAAGCGCAGCCGCGCCATCAACGTCCGCGTCGCGGGCTAGACGGATCACACGATACAGCGAAGAAGCCCGGAGCGATGACTCCGGGCTTCTTCCATCTAACGCCAGGTATAAGCACCACCGATGAACTCCCGACTACGCACTAGATCTGCCGCAGCCGCGTGCTGGTCAGGCCGATGACGAGCACGATCGCCGCGGCCAGGCCCGTGAAGGCCGCCACGGTCACCTGAGCGCCGTAGACGTCGATCAGCGCGCCCATCAGAAGGGCGCTGAAGGGCGTGATGCCGCTGACCATCACGTACAGCGACAGCACGCGGCCGCGGTACTCGTCATCGACGATCAACTGGATCATCACCTGGTTGAACATCAGGTACACCGAGTTGGCGATGCCCGCGATGACGAGGAAGCTGAACGACAGGGCATAGTTGCTGGAGAGCGCGAATGCCGTGACCAGCGCCATGTAGATGAACGTGGTCCAGACAAGGATCTGGCCCCGTTTCTTGATCTGCGTCAGGTTCGCCGCGAGCAGCGCCCCGATGATCGACCCGTAGCCCACGGCCGATGCGAGAAAGCCGAAGCCGACGGAGCCGACGTGCAGCACATCGGAGGCGAAGACCGGGATGTACTGCACGTACGGATAGACGAGCAGGCTCGGCAGACCGGCCATGACGACGAGCAACATCACGTCGCGGTGCGAGCGCGCGTACGCAAGACCATCGGCCATGCTGGCAAAGATCGACGCGGACGAGCGCGTGACGGGCGTGCCCCTGGTGCGGATCAGCGACGTGGCGTAGACCGAGGCGCCATACGCGGCGGCCTGGAGCATGAATGCGGACTCGATGCCGAACGCGCCGATCAGGCCGCCCGCAAGCGACGGCCCGACGATGCGCATCGTGTTCGAGCCGAGCGAATTGACGGCTATGGCGTTGGGAAGGTCGTCCGGTCCCACCACGTCGTACACCATCACCTGCCGCACCGGCTGGTTGACGGCGTCACCGAAGCCTTCGAGCGTAGCGAGCGGGTAGAGCATCCAGACGTGGATGACGTCGGTGATGATCAACGCGGCCAGCAATGCAGCGATGACCGCGCTGATCACCGTCATCGTCATCAACGTCGAGCGGCGGCTGAAGCGGTCCGCGATCGTGCCCGCGAACGGCGAGACGAGGACGGCCGAGATGCCCCGGACGAAGCCGACGGCGCCGACCTGGAACGGCGACCCCGTGAGGTGGAACACCAGGTAGCCCTGCGCTGCGAACTGCACCCACTGGCCGAGCATGGTGCCGACGTTGCCGATCCAGAGCACGCGGAAGTCAGGGATGCGCAGCGAGTAGAAGGTGCGCGCGCCGTATCCCCGGAGCCCCGTGCTTGCCGGCGGAGCGCCTGAGGATGGAGGCTGGAGCGAGGTCGACACGCGATTCCTGACGCTGGGTTGGGCGGGACGCGTCATCGTAGCGAACGTTGACGCGAGGGTGAAGCTGAGCCTGGGATCAGGAACTCGACGCCCCACCTACGCGTCGAGACATCGCCGGATCGCCATGCCGTCAGCGCCTCACGAGGGCTGCGGCCCAGACAGGTTCCCTTCGAGGTGCCGGCGGATCTCCTGGAACTCGGCGACGCTGATCTCGCCGCGGGCCAGCCGCCGCTTCGCGATGTCGAGCGCGTCCGCATCCTCGCCGCCCTGCCGTCCCCGCGCAGGACGCACGATCGCGACCACGAACAGGTAGATCAGCGATGCCCAGAACAGCATCCAGAAGATGCCCATGAACACCATCCACCAACCCATGCCATCATTCGCGTGCCACATCGTGATTGCTCCTTCTCTCCGGCGGCCGGCTGCTAGCCGGGGTGATGCGACGGGGGGTCGCCCGGCTGATCGCCGGCGGTTTCTGCGCTGCTTCCCCGGATCGCCGGTCCGATCCACAGCGTCGATACGGTGAACGCCACGGCGAACAGCGCGAGCGCCACCGCGGGTGCTGCCCACGTGCCGAAACGCCGCCTGAGCCGCAGCAGCATCGGTATGGTGAGGACGAAGCCGATCCCTCCAAAGAGGAGGGTGCCTCCCGTACCGGCCAGCAACGCCGCACCCGCGATCGGCCCGACGTGGTGCAGGACGTGCGGCGCGGCGCCGGCGACCACGCCCCCGGCCGCCGTGACCGCCGCGCCGGCCCGCGCGAGCCAGCCGCGGCGCTCGCACGGAATGGCAGCCCTTGCCGGTGTCAGGATCTCGTCCGCGCGGGCGTTCTGCATGTCTCCTCCACCTATTGGACCGTCAGGCGGGCGATCATGTCCGGATGCACCTTGCAGTAGTACTCGTACTCGCCAGGCGTATCGAACGTGATGGCGTTCTTCTCGTTCTTGTTGAGGATGCCCGTGTCCCAGCTCCCGCTCTTCGCCGTCGCCGTGTGCGGAGCATCGTCGTAATTGGTCCAGGTGACCGTCGCGCCAACGGGAACCTGCAGGTTGCCGGGCGCATACGCGAAGTCGCGGACCGCGACGCTCTCCGCCGTGCTGCCCGCCGTCAGCGGCGCGTTCGACGAGTTCGTGCCGCCGCCCATCATGCGCCCCATGTGGCCGCTACCCATACCCCAGCCCATGCCCCAGTCCCCGCGCGACATCGCGAACACAGCGCTGACAGCCAACGCCGTGACGCTGACCGCGAGCACCATCGCGGCGATCATCAGTGGAAGGGTCCTCTGCGAATCTATGCGTTGCATATGAGAGCTCCTTGCTGGAGGCGATGCACCCGTGGCGCTCAACTGCGGTTGTAGCGCCGCACCGCCTCGACAACCTCGTCGATCTTCTCCGACCCGGCACCGTCTTGGACCGCTTCCCGCACGCAGCCGTCCAGGTGGTCGCGCAGGAGGACTAGCGCGACCGCATCAGCGGCGGCGCGCAGCGACGCGATCTGCTGCATGATGTCGATGCAGTAGCGGTCTTCCTCCACCATCTTGGCGAGACCACGGGCCTGCCCCTCGATCCGCCGCAAGCGCGTGAGGAGCCTCTGCTTGTCGGCGGCGTAGGATTTGCTCGTCTTCATGCGTCCCCCTATACTCCCCCTCACCTTATGGGGTAGCGTATCCGCGGGTAAGGGCCGACCGGCCCGAAATGCGCATCGTCCGAATGCCACAGGTTCATGAAGTCGTGCCGATCGGCACGCAAGCCGCATTGCTGTTCGGCTCTCAACTATACTCCCCAGTACTATTAGCGTAAGGCACGGCAACCTCAGGAGGCAGCAGCCATGGCCACCACAATCCAGCAGAGCGCGGACACCGAGACAGCCCGTAAGCGGTACAACCGCGCCGCCCGCTTCTATGACCTCCACCAGGCCGTCGCCGAGCAACTCATCTTCCGGCGCCTGCGCGGGCAACTCTGGGCGAAGGCGCCCGCCACCGGCCGCATCCTGGAGGTCGGCGTCGGAACCGGGGTCAACATCGCGTACTACCCGGCCGATGCGCATGTCACCGCGATCGACCTTTCCGACGAAATGCTCGCCCGCGCGAAGCAGCGCGCGGAACGGCTTCACGCCGCGGTCGACCTCGGGCTGATGGACGCGCAGCGTCTCGATTTCCCCGACGCCACGTTCGATGCCGTCCTCGCCACGTGCGTGTTCTGCTCCGTGCCCGATCCTGTCGCCGGCCTGCGCGAGGCGTGGCGTGTGCTGAAGCCGGGCGGCAAGCTCCTGCTGCTCGATCATGTGCGCAGCGGCAACGCGGTGCTGGGCAAGCTCATGGACCTGGTGAACCCCCTGATGGTGCGGATGTCCGGCGCAAACATCAATCGGCGCACGCTGGAGAATCTGCGCTATGCCGGCGTGCAGGACTTCGCCGCGTCGAGCCACGCGTTCGGCATCGTCAAGCTGACCGAAGCGCGCAAGCCCGAAGTGGAGGCGTGATGACGGTTCCCGTAGCGCGCCGAAACCTGTTCGCCGAAAAGGGGCGTTTCGCGATCTCGGTCGCCGGCGTCGCCTTCGCCGTGCTGCTCATCCTCATCGTCCTTGCGCTCTATCGCGGCTTCAACCGCACGGGCCAGACGTTCCGTGACTTGCCGGGCGAGCTCTGGGTCGTGCAGCGCGGCACGAGCGATCCGTTCCATTCGATCTCGCTCATAGAGCGCGGGCGGCTCGACCCCGTCGCGTCGACTCCCGGCGTGCGGGCCGTCGTGCCCGTGCTGGCGCGGTCGATGAACTTCGACGCCGGCGGCACCGAGGTGTCCGCGCGCCTCATGGCGCTCGACGTGCCGCCGAACGTCGCCACCGACGACTTCCGTGAGCGATACCTCCCGCCGGAGGGTGCCGTGATCATCGACGACACGCTCCGCCGCAAGACCGGCCTCTCGACCGGTGACACGGCGCTCTTTGGGACGGAGTCGCTCGAGATCGAGCGTGTGCGGCCGCGAAGCCCGGAGGTCCTGTTCCAGTTCGTCTTCGTCAACTTCGCCGATGCCCAGCGCATCTTCGGGGTCGGCGACGTCGTGATGTACGGCATGATGATCCTCGAGCCGGGCACGGACCCGCAGGCGGTGGCCCAGGCGATCACGGAACGCGATGCGGGGCTGCAGGTCTACACGAGGGAGGCATTCGCGGCGTCGATCAGCAAGGAGATGGATGAGACGTTCCTGCCGGTGATCTCGATCCTGGTGGTGATCGGGTTTATTGTGGGCGCCGCGGTGGTGGGACTGACGATCTACACCGCCACGATCGAGCGCACGCGCGAGTTCGGCGTCATGAAGGCAGTTGGCGGTTCGGGCGGCTTCCTGTACCGCATCGTCCTCTCGCAGGCGGCGATGCTCACGGGCGCAGGCTTCGTGGTCGGAGCGCTCGGTGCCTGGGGAGTAGCGCAATTAGCCATCGAGGCGGTGCCCGAGTTTGCGACCGAGTTCCGGCTGGCCGACATCGCCGGCGTCCTCGTCGCCGCCGTCTTCATGGCCCTGCTGGCGTCGTTCATGCCGGTGCGGCGCATCAACAGCATCGACCCGGCGATCGTATTCAGGGCATAGCGATGAGCAACTGCGACGAGCGGCACATCCTGCGCGCGACAGCGCTCACGAAGGTTTTTGGAGAAGGCGACAGCCAGGTGCGCGCCGTCGACGGCGTCGATCTACAAGTGTGCGCCGGCGAGATGCTGCTGATCATGGGACCATCGGGCTCCGGCAAGACCACGCTGCTCACGATGCTCGGCGGGCTGCTGCGTCCGACGTCGGGCACGATCGAAGTCGATGGCGTCGACATCACGGCGCTGAAGGAGTCCCAGCTCACGCCGATCCGCCGCAAGAGCGTCGGCTTCATCTTCCAGTCGTTCAACCTCTGGGAATCGCTCGACGTCCAGGAGAACATCGAGCTCACGCTCAACATGGCCGGCGTCACGGGCCGCGCGGCGAGCGGTCGCGCGCGTGCGCTGCTCGAACGACAGGGGCTTGGCCACCGCCTGCGGTTCCGCAGCCGCAACCTCTCCGGCGGTGAGAAGCAGCGCGTCTCGATCGCGCGCGCGCTGGCCAACGAGCCGCGGTTGCTGCTGGCCGACGAGCCGACGGCCAACCTCGACTCGAAACACGGACGCGAGGTGATGCACTTGCTGCGCGACCTCTCGCGCAGCACGGAGCGCGCCGTCATCGTTGTCAGCCACGACCAGCGCATCCGCGAAGTCGCCGACCGCGTGCTCTGGCTGGAGGACGGGCGCATCAGGGATATCGGCCAGATCGGCCGTGACCCCGTCTGTGGCGCCAGCGTGGAGACGGACAACTCCATCGCACTCGATCACGACGGTCAAACCTACTACTTCTGCTCGCGCGACTGCAGGAGGACATTCCAGCAATCGCCGGATCAATTCACGAGCGGCGCCACGGCCTCGGGCATCATACGGTGACCCTGCGCTGGCGCGGGCCGGCCACACTGCAATCGCAACGGAGCTACACCCATGGATATCGACGCCACTAATCGCAAGTACCGGCGCAATGCCGTGTTCTACAACCTGGTGGACCGGCCGCTGCGCCGCGTGCGCGCGCGGGCCGTCGCCAAGCTCGACCTTCGGCCGGGCAACACCGTGGTCGACTTCGGCTGCGGCACCGGGCTCAGCTTCGGCATGCTGCAGCGCGCAGTCGGCCGGGACGGGCGCGTGATCGGCGTCGACGCCAGCCCTGACATGCTTGCTCGTGCGCGGCGGCTCGTCGCACGCCACGGCTGGGCGAATGTCCGCCTCGTCGAAGCGAGCGCTGACGCTGTGGCGTTGGATCCAGAATCAGTGGATACCGTGTTGTGCTTCTACACGCACGACATCATGCAATCCGATGCGGCGATCGAGACGGCGGCCGCGGCGCTGCGTCACGGCGGCCGAATCGTGGCTGCGGGCGCGAAGCGCACGGCTGGCTTGCGCGGGCTGGTCCTCAACCCCGCCACCGTGTCCTACTCGCGAACGGCGATCTCGAATCTCGACGGGCTCGACCGCCCCTGGGCGCATCTCGAACGCCGATTAGGTCCACTTGAGGTTGAGGATCGCCTCTGGGGCACGGCCTACGTCGCGCGCGGCATCAAGACCTGACGTGCGCCCTGGGTTCTGCATTAGAATGGCTCGGAGGGAGTTCTCACTGAATCAACAGCGGCCTGCACGCCCCGCACTATCGATCGAGGATCTTGCCAGCCGCACGGGCGAGTCCGTCGAACGCCTGCGCGAATGGCGTTCCCTCGGGCTCATTGGCACGAAGCCGGGTAGTTCGCTCGCCCTTGAGAACGTTGAGATCGTGCGGCTCATCCAGCTCTGCCTTCGCCGCGGCATCAGCGTCGACGCGCTCAGCCGGATCGAGAGAGAACAGGGCAGCTTCCTGCGGCGCTATATCGAGACGCTCTATCCACCGGGTTTCGAGCCGGTGTTCTCGCTTGAAGAGGCCGCGGCTGAGGCCGGGATCGAGACGGAACTGGCGCACCGCCTGTGGCGCATCTGCGGGATGCACGAACCGTCGGACATGCTCGACGCCCAGGATGCCGCGTTCTTCCGGAGCTGCAAAGCCATGCTGGATGCAGGACTGCCGGAAGATGCGCTGTTCCAGGGCCTGAGGGTCTATGCGGACTCGCTGGCGCGCGTCGCCGAGGCGGAGTCCCGCCTGTTCCACTTCTACGTGAACGAGCGGCTGAAAGCGGGCGGCCTCTCTGGCACCGCGCTCACCGAGCGCCGGCTCGCCGCGATGGATGGGCTCCAGCCGCACATGGAACCTGCATTGCGGTACTTCCATCGAAAGGGCTTCATGCAAGCGATCCGCCAGGACGTGCTCCTGCATCTGGCCGAGGAAGAACACGGCGACACGCCCAGATCCGAAGGGCAGATGGAAGTCGCTCTGGCGTTCGTCGACCTGTCGAGCTTCACGCCCCTGGCCGAAGCGATGGGAGACGACGTGGCGGCTGATGTCCTGCGGCGATTCTCTGAACTGGTCCGCAGCGCCACGCATGCACTCGACGGACGCGTCGTGAAGCAAATCGGGGACGCGTTCATGCTGGTGTTCCCGGAACCACGCCTCGCCGTCATGGCCGCGCTTGATATCGACAGACGTGCGGCGAACGAGCCGCAGTTTCCGGCCGTGCGCACGGGTGTCCACTGGGGTTCGGTGCTCTACCGCGAGGGCGACTACGTCGGAGCAAACGTCAACCTGGCGTCGCGGCTGGCGTCCGAGGCTGGGCCACATCAGGTGCTGGTCACCGCGGCCGTGCACCAGGAAGCGCAAGACCTGACGAACGTGGAATTCGTCCATGTCGGGAAGAGACACGTCAAGGGCGTGTCGAGAGAACTCGAGCTCTGGGATGCTCGCATGGCCGACGAGCGCGCCAGCGAGAAAGAGACGGATCCGGTCTGCGGCATGGAACTGGCGCCAGCGGAGGTGAGCGCGCGGCTCACGTTCGAGGGAAGGCAGTTGGCGTTCTGCTCGGAGCCTTGCCTTCGGACGTTCGTCGGCGCGCCGGAGCGTTACCCGTCCGTCCGCACAACGCGCTGATCGCGCACGCGGGGCGAGCGCGCCGAACCACTCGCGTTGCCCGCGTGGCTGCGCCACCTCAGTGCTGCGGCTTGCGTTCGCCGTAATCGCCGAAGGGGGCGTCGCGGCGGCGGACGGCTTCGCGGAAGCCGTCCTTCATCGCCATGTCGCGCCAGGCGACGCCTTCCGGCGTGTGGCGGGCGGCGCCATCGAAGAGCGTGCCGATGAGCTGGCTGGTGCGGAGGCCCATGTTCTCGTACGCCTGGTTCACCAGCAGCTTGCTCATCACGAGTTGGTTGAGCGGGATCGTCGCGAGCTTGCGTGCCATCGCTTCGGCTTCGTCGGCGAGGCGGTCGGCGGGGACGGCCTTCGACGCGAGGCCAAGGCGCTCCGCCTCGACGCCGGTCAGCGATTCGCCGGTGAGCATCAGCCGTTTGGCGTGTTCGAGACCGAGGCGGTAGACCCACATGACGGTCGTCGGCTCGCCCCAGATGCGCGCGGGCGGGTAGCCGAGCTGCGCGTCGTCGGCCATGAAGATGAGGTCGCTGCAGAGCGCGAGGTCGGTGCCGCCGCCGACGCACCATCCGTGCACCTGCGCGATGACCGGCTTGGGGCTCTCCCAGAGCGACATGTAGACCCGCACGTTGCGCGACATGCCGATGTAGTCACGCACGGGGTCCCACTGGCCGGCCATCGCGCGCTGCGAGGCGTCTTCGGCCCTGGTGCCCCAGTCCAGGTCGTAGCCGGCGCAGAACGCCCTGCCCGACCCGGAGAGGACCAGCACCTTCACGGCAGGGTCATCGTTCGCGGCGGCGACGGCGGCGCGCAGGTCGGCCACAAGCTGGCCGTTGATGGCGTTGAGCCGCTCGGGGCGGTTCAGCGTGAGGCGGGCGATGCCTTCGGAGGCGGCGTAGTTGATGGTCTCGAAGCTCATGGCTGGCATTCCTTATGACAAGTCTTGATTGTGATGGGCGTTTGTTCGGACGGTCAGTGGTGCGGGGTGCGACCGGTCTGCTCCGGAACCCCTATTTGCGGGAGGGCCTCACAAAGCCGTACACTCTGCACATAACATAGAGCATCTTCAGTAAGCGTCCGCTGCGATTGTCCCCCCACAAGCACATCTCCCCTTTCGCACTGGTCGTCGAGAAGATCGAATCAAGAAGACCAGTATTGTCTGGCGAAAGGTACCTGTTTGTCATCCTTCAGTGAATATACGCTTCGACCTTCAAGCTTGAAGGCGCTCGAAGTCATGGACATCGTTACCCCCACCGAAATCCAGTCCGCATCAATTCCGCACTTACTCGAAGGCAAAGACGTCATCGGGCAGGCGTACACGGGCTCCGGGAAGACGCTGGCTTTCGGGCTGCCGTTGATGGAGCGCATCGACCCCAAGAACAAGTGGCTGCAGGCGCTGGTGCTGGTGCCGACGCGCGAGCTGGCGCAGCAGGTCGGCGCGGTGCTGGAGAAGCTGTCGAAGGGGTCGAGCATTCGCACGACGCTGATCTTCGGCGGGCGGGCCTTCGGGCCGCAGCAGGACGCGATATATGCCGGCGCGCAGGTCGTCGTCGGGACGCCGGGGCGCGTGCTGGACCACCTGACGCGCGGCACGATGCGGCTGGACGGCGTCACGTACCTGGTGCTGGACGAGGCGGACGAGATGCTCGACCGCGGGTTCGCGCCGGACGTGGAGCGCATCCTTTCGCAGACGAACTCCGACCGGCAGACGGCGCTCTTTTCGGCTACGACGCCGGAGTGGGTGCACAAGGTCTCGCAGAAGTACCTGAAGGACCCGGTGATCATCGAGACGGCGCGCGGCGAGGACGAGCCGGGGCCGGACATCGACCACGTGGTGTACGAGGTGTGGCGCGAGGACAAGCTCCAGGTGCTGCTGCGGCTGCTCGATGAGCCGACGGAGGGCGCGACGCTGGTGTTCGGCCGGACGAAGCACGGCGTGCGCAGCCTGGGCGAGAAGCTTGAGCGGATGGGGTACAAGGTGGACGTGCTGCAGGGCAACCTGAGCCAGCCCGCCCGCGACCGCGTCCTCGAGGACTTCCGCGCGGGTAAGACGCCGATCCTGCTGGCGACGAACGTGGCGGCGCGCGGCCTCGATGTGCTGCACGTGACGCGGGTCATCAACTTCGAGCTGCCGGAGACGCACGAGCTGTTCACGCACCGCGTGGGCCGCACGGGGCGGATGGGCCGTTCGGGGCGGGCGATCACGCTGTTGGGCCCGGCGGACCTGCCGAAGTGGCGCGAGATCGAGCGCGGGCTGGGGCGGACGCTGCCGCGGATCACGCCCGAGGGCGAGGTGATCAAGCCGGCGGCCGCGAAGCCGATGGTGGGGACGCGAGCGAAGGCGGCGGGGTTCGGGCGCAGGCGCCGGACGACGATCGGCGCGCGGAGGTAAGCGGCCACTAGACACAGCGCAACTCGAAAAGGCCGGAGGGTGACACCTCCGGCCTTTTGCGTGTTCAAGCGGCGAGGGGATAGGGACTAGGGACTAGGGGATAGGGACTCGTGCGCCGGGCGGTTTGATTGATCATTGAATTTTCGCGTTTTCGGCGGGGGCCGCGGGCGTTGAAGCTAAGGGCGGGGGCGGCGCGGCGGGGCGTGAAGCTGGCGGCGGCGCGCGTTTGATTCCTTTTGATTCTTATTGATTGTCTGGCAGTGCGGTCAATCAAAGGGATTGGGCGGACGGAGAACCAAGAACTTAGAACCAAGAACCAACGACCGGGCCGGTGCGTGCGCATGTGGGGATGGTAGGGCGGGGCGGCGGCGAACGCCTAACGGGCAGTGTCAGTGGGGCCTTGGGCGTCTGGGGGTCTTAGGTGAATGAGGGCGCGGACGGACTCTTCGGTCACGGAGTCGGGCAGGCGGTAGCCGCGGAAGAGCACGAATCCGAGCAGCGAGATGACGCCGGCGACGGGGCCCATGAGGCGGATGCCGAGCGGGTTGTCGACGGTCTCACCGAAGAGCAGCAACGCGGCGAAGAGAGGGAACACCAGCGAGCCCGTCCACTTCTCCACGACGTTCTGCGCGCCGTAGTACAGGGCTTCGCGGCGCATGCCCGTCCGCACGGAGTCGTAATCGATGACGTCGGCGAGGATGGCGTTGGGGAACGTGAAGACGCCGACCATCGGCAGGCCAGCGAGCACGACGAAGAACAGGCTCTGGATGAGCGGGTCAATGCCGGGGACGAAGCCCATGAAGAAGAGCAGTGGGAACGCCAGCGCGCCCGCCAGCATCGCGGCCGAGTAGACCCACGCCTTCCCCCGCCAGAGCGCCAGCCGGTAGATGAGCGGCAGCGAGACGAGCACGGCGACGATCGTCGTGCCGAAGAGGATCGACGTGATGCCGCCCTCTTCCAGCGAGACGCTACGGCCGAGCAGGTTGAGGTCGAGCGCATCCCTGTCACCCAGGATGACGACATCGGCGTAGAACGGCAGGGCGGCGGTCAGCAGCATGATCGCGGTGTTGAAGAAGACGAACGTCGGCAGGAAGGCGAGGAACTGGTCGTTGCGGAACGTCTGCTTGAACGATTCCACCACACCGATCTGCACGGGCGCGGCTTCTCCGCGGACGTATCGCCAGACGCCGAACAGGCCGATGTAGCGCGAGGCCATCGCGATCACGGCGACCATCGCGCCCATGGCGACGAAGCCGTACGCGTCCTTGATCACGCCGGTCGCCACGAGGCCGATGACGGCGCCAAGCGACCCGAAGACGAATTGCCACGCGACGTTGCTCATGCGCGCCGCCGGGGTGCGCGCGACCTCCGGCAGCAACGCCTCCATCGGGCCGCCCGAGAGCGTGCCGACGACCCGCTGGACGAAGACAATGACCGTGAAGTAGATAGCGGGGAGCAGGTAGCCGTCGCTGCGGAGCGGCGTCCAGAACAGGAAGAAGAAGAGGGCGTAGAATGGCGTTGCGAAGAATATGAACGGGATGCGGCGTCCCCATCGGGAGCGCGTGCGATCGCTCCAGTAGCCGATGAGTGGATCATCGATGGCGTCGAGGATGCCGAGCACGAGCAGGATGGACGTGAGGGCGACGCGCGGGACGATCGTGGGTTCGCCCTGGTCGGCCGGCGGCGCGTAGAAGAAGATCAGCCATGCCTGCGTCGCGCGCGACAGCACGCTCGATCCGAAGCTGTGCGATGCGTACAGCAGACGGTTGAACGGCGGGATGTCGTCGACGATCGCGCTCACGACGGAGCTCGATTCGCGGATGGCGGCAACACAGAGGGAAGCGCATCGACGATGAGCGCAGCGAGCCCGCAGCCTTCGCCCGTCCGGCCGATGTACCGGATCCCGCTGACGCACCTGGTCGCATTCGGCACGCGCTTACTCCTCGGGCGGCGGCGCTCGTTCACGCGAGACGCTGAATCGATCATGCGGGCGAACCTCAGATACCCGCGCCGGGTCGAAGGGCTGGGCAACGCCGCCACCGATCGTACATGCATCGTCGTGATGAATCATTACAGCCGGGCGGGTCTGCGGCCCTACCACTGTGCGATGGCCGTCACGGCCGCGATGGCGAGCGTGCGCGCGGGGAAGCCCGAAATGCGGTGGGTCTTCACGAGCGAGTACCTCGGGCTGCACATCGGCCCGGTGCCGATACCGCTGTGGCTGATCCGCTGGACGTTCCGCCGGGTCGCCCTCGTCTACGACTTCATCGTACTGGCGCGGCGTGAGGAGCTGGTGATGGGGAGGGCGGCGGCGTTGCGGCGGATCACGAAGCTCCTTGCGCTGGCGCCGATCGGCCTGACGCCGGAGGGGTTGCTGGCGTCGGGCGTGCTGGTCCGCCCGCCCGCGGGGAGCGGCGCCTTCCTGGCGTCGATCGCCGGGCGCGCGGCGCCGCTGCAGCCCGTCGGCGTGTGGGAGGAAGATGACGGCACGCTCGTCATCCGCTTCGGCGAGCCGTTCTTGCTCGAACTGCCGGCGGGACTGCCGCGCGCCGAGCGCGACCGCGCGGCCAGCGACCGGGTGATGGTGGCCATCGGCCGGCTGCTGCCGCCGGCATATCGCGGTGTGTACGCCGATGCGATCGCCGGCGCGGACACTGCGTGAGCTCAGCGGCCGCCCGAGCGCGGCAGCATCGCCTGGATGCGGGGCGCGAGCATGAGGCAGGCGACGGCGAGGATGCCGCCGGCGATCGCGTCGATCACGAAGTGGTTGCCGGTGACGACGACCGCCACCAGCACGACCGCCGGCGAGATCACGCCGAGGGCCTTCAGCCATCGGCTGCCGGCCTCGCGGACGAGCGCGATGCCGACGAGCAGATCCCAGCCAAAGTGCAGGCTGGGGAAGGCGGCGAAGCGGTTGACGAACCGCGGCGACTCCAACGCCACATACTCCTTCGAGTGCTCGGCGAGCGTATCGACGAAGCCGAGGCCCGCGAGCCGGGGCGGCGCGACAGGAAACCACATGAAGAGCAGCAGGGCGACGGCGCCGGACAGCACGAAGGCGATGCGGTAGCGGCTGTAAGCCTCGCGTCGATCCAGGAACAACCAGACCGCCAGCAAGATGATCGGCGGCCAGTGCCACCAGATGTACGCCCAGTTTGCCGCGACGGCGACCACGTCGTGACGGACCAGCGCGTCTTGCGCTGAAGGGCTGAAGTAGACACGCACCGCCTGTTCGATGTCGACGAGCCTGCGCGCGTTGTCGATGGCGGCCGCCTCGCTGCCCTCCGTGGAGCCGCGCACCGCGTAATACGCGGCGTAGGCGACGACTACCAGCAGGACTTCGCGGATGAGATCAGCCGGGCCGAGCCTGGCACGCCCGCGGTAGACGAGGACGGCGACCGCAAGTCCGACAAGCAGCCACGGGGCCCATACATACGCCGTGCCCACGGCTCGCCGCCTCTCCTGCGGTGCGCCCTAACGACCGTCCGGGATCGTCGCTGATCGAGTATAGCCTCGGGCACGTGGCCGGCCGCCGCCCGATCGGGTCATGCGGCGGGGGGTACCTCACCTCCGGCCTGTCTCCGCGGCGACCCTGCGGTCGGCCGATCGGTTGGCGGCGGTGCTGATTGGCGGGGGGCAACTAGGGGGGCGGACGGTGCCAAAGCTTCGTCCCTGCGAGTTGCATCCCTGCGGGCTGCGTGCCGACGGGGGCGTTAGAACCCCGCGCGGACGAAGGTGCGGTAGGCGGCGACGGGGCGGTCTCCTTCGGCGACTCTTCGAGAAGCTGCGTCCCTGCGGGCTGCGTGCCGACGGGGGCGCTAGAACCCCGCGCGGACGAAGGTGCGGTAGGCGGCGATGGGGCGGAAGCCCATGCGCTCGTAGATCGGCTGGCCCATCTCGGACGCCTGGAGGTTGGCGATGTCGCAGCCGGTCTCGACGCCACGGCAGACGGCGTGCCAGGTCATGGCCTCGCCAAGGCCGCGGCGGCGGTGGGAGGGCAGGCAGCCGACGTTCCAGACGCCGGCGACGGCATCGGTGGCGATGAGGGCGGAGGAGGCGACGGGCGCGCCATCGATGTAGCCGACGTAGAACTCGGCGCCGGCGATGTCGAGTGTGCGCGGCGTGATGAGGCGGCCGGCGATCTCCTTCGGCATGCCGAACGCTTCGGCGAGAATGCCGAGGTGATCATCGAGCGTGGCGGCGTCGAGCGCGGTGCGGATGTCGAGCGCGGGCGGCGGCGGGGGGATGGCGGGGATGGGGTTGAGGACGAGGCCGGGGACGGTGTCGCGGTACGGCAGGCCAAGGGCCTCGGCGGCGCGCTCTGCCGCGGCGTCGACGCCGGCACGGATGCGGACGACGAACGGGAGGGCGCGCTCGTCGAAGTAGGCGACGGCGGCGGCGATGGCGGCGGCGGGATCGTCGAGGGGGGGGGGGACGAAGGCGATGTTGAACATCGCGAGGGGCGAGCCAGTGTTGATGATGAGGATGCCGTCGTGCTGTCGCCCCGGCGACTCTCCGACAATCACCTCGCCATCGGCGGCGGCGGCGGCGAGGGCGCGGAAGGCATCGAAGTAGTTGGCGTCGGCGCGGGCGATCGTGGCGGCGTCGATCATCGGGGCTCCGGTGTGCTTCGGCGCGTGTGCGCGGGTGGTGTGATGTGGAGCGGGGGACGGGACTCGAACCCGCAACTTCCAGCTTGGAAGGCTAGCACTCTACCAATTGAGTTACCCCCGCCCGCAGCCGTCCGTGTGTTGCAGGGCGTGTTGGATTATAGCGCGAGGGGTGGGGACCTAACCCCCGGCCCCTTCCCGATGCGGGAAGGGGAGTGCGACGGGCGGGGTGCGGCTGCGATGCGCCGCGATGCGCGACGGTGGCCGTGGTGATGGTAGAGGCGGACAGGTCTGAAGAACCTGTCCCTACAAAGGTCCGCCCTACCGCGATGCGCCTTACGGTGTGCCAGAGGGGGTGGGGGAGGCGAGGGCGGCGGCGATGGCGTCGGGGAGGCGGAGCCAGGCACCCGCGGCCCAGCCGTTGAAGCCTTCGCCGGCGATGCGCCACCAGGTGAAGGTCTCGGCGTCGGTCGGGCCCTCCTGGATGATGCCGGTGGTGCCGTCGGGGACGCAGGTGAGCTGCTTGCCCTGCTGCGTCGGCTGCTCGCGGATGCGCAGGCAGTCGGTTTCGCCGAGGCCGATGACGATAACCTGGTCGCCGACCTGCAGCGGCCACGCGATGCCGGGCACGGCGCCGGCGCTGGGGTCGCGGTTGGTGACGGAGATGATGCTCCAGCCCTCGGGCTTCTGCTCGATGAGGACGAGCGCGGTGAACTCGGAGAAGGTGGGGCCGAGGGAGTAGGCGCGGCGGGTGCCGCGGCGTCCGATCTCGAGGACGCAGAGCTTGCCGACATCGACGCCGGGCTGCGCGGCGGTGCAGAGGCCGATGAAATCGACGTTGCGGTTGGTGCGCACCCACTCGCCGATCACGTCCTCCGGGCCGGGAAGCTCCGGCGTGGGCGTGGCCTTCGGGGTGCTGCTGCCGCCGCCACCGCCGGAGCACGCGACGAGCGCGGCTGCGGAGGCGAGCATGATGATGATGAGAATGCTGGACAGCCGGACGCGCGTCTTCATGGGATGCCGTGCTCCCTTCAACCGAAAGCGCCCTTACGTGTGCCCGCCCTGCGCTACAGCATAGCGGGCCATGAAGTCGGCGTGCACCCGGCGGCCGCCGGCGGCGAAGTGCGAGCTGGAGATGCGCATCGGTGCACCGTCGCGATCGGTGGCGACGCCGCCGGCCTCTCGGACGAGCAGGATGCCGGCGGCGACATCCCACGGCGACACGTTCATGTGGGTGTAGAGGTCGATGCGGCCGCAGGCGGCGTAGGCGAGGCCGAGCGCGGCGCTGCCGGTGATGCGGATGCCCTGCACGCGCGGGAAGATGCTCCGCATCAGGTCGAGCTGGCTGAGGCCCATCGCGTCGTCGTAGCCGAGATCGATGCTGATGACGGAGGAGAAGACATCGTCCTTTTCGGACGCGGCGATGCGGTCGGCGTTGCAGAAGGCGCCTTCGCCGGCGACGGCCCAGAATCCCTCTCCGTGGACGGCATCATAGGTGAGGCCGACGACGGGCTCGGCATCGAGGCAGAGGGCGACGTTGGTGCACCAGAACGGCAGGCCGATGGCGTAGTTCTTCGTGCCGTCGATGGGGTCGATGACCCACGTCCAGCCGTTGGTGGGGTCGGTGTCGTAGGCGGTCTCCTCGGAGAGGATCTTGTGGTCCGGGAACTCGGCGGCGAGGATCTCTTTCACGCGGAGTTCGGCCTCGACATCGGTGTTGGTGACGATGTTGCGGTGGCCTTTGACATCGATTTCGTGGTGGCCGCGGAAGCGGGAGAGCGCGAGGTCGCCGGCGGCGCGCGCGCAGAGCCACGCGACGTCGATGGCCTTCGTGCCGGAGGTGGAGACGGGGAGCGTTAGGGGGGTGGTCACGGGTGCAGGTTAGGAGGGGCGCATGGTGCCGTCAAGACGACACCATGCGCAGAACCTAGAACTTAGAACCTAGAACCAAGCTGCGGTCCGACGATTGGTTCTAGGTTCTTGGTTCTTGGTTCTGCGCGCTCTGCGCACGGGTTAATTGCGGGAGTGGGGCGTCGCGCGGTCGGTGATGTCCGGGAGCCAGGCGGCGAGCAGGTCTTCGAGGTCGGCGGCGGACTGGGCGAGGGTGTGGTCGGCGTCGGCGTAGAGCACGAGGCGCTTCGGCTCGACGGCGCGGGCGTGGATGTCCTCGCTGGCGGCGTAGTCGAGGATGCCGTCCTTCATGCCGTGGACCAGCAGCAGCGGCTTCGCGAGCTGCTCGACGGTGCGCGTGCCGTAGAGCTGCGGCGAGAGCGCGGCGACACCGGCGACGGCGCTGGAAAGCTCGCCGGCCTTGATGACGACTGCGCCGCCGAAGGAGTGGCCGACGAGCGCGATGCCGCCCGCCGCGCCGATGCCTCGCAGGAACGAGACGCCGGCGAGGACATCGAGCACGCACTCCTCGAACTCGCCGGGCTTGCGGTAGTGGATGCGGAGGCCGCTGAGGCGCGGGCGGAGGCGGTCGGCGAGGCGGCCGTAGAGGTCGTTGGCGGGGCCCTCGAAGCCGCCCATCGCGCCGCCGACGTAGATGGCTGCGCCCGGCGCGTTCGGGCAGGGGTGCAGGATGCCGCGGATCTCGCCGCGGGATGTGGCGATCATGACGCGCAGATTGCCATCGGGCTCGGGATGGGCGGCGACGCTCTGGATGGAGAGTTCGAGGTCGCTGTCGTCGTCGGGCGGCGGGTCTTCGCGGAAGTCCATGGGGGTAGGGTACCGGGAGGCGGGGGACGGGAACCACAGATTGCACCGGTGAACGGCGAAGGACGGGGGAAACGGGAAACCACAGATTGCACCGATTGCACAGATGGGAAGGGCGGGGGTGATCCTCGCACGCGGCGGAGGTTCGTCAGGCGAGGCGGTGTGCTGCGCCGGTCCGGCTGTCTCCTTCGGCGACTCGGCGATCGCCGGACTTGCAGCCGGGGGCGGCTGCGATCCACGCTTCGCGACTCGTTGACGAACACCAACGCGAAACACTGCGCATCGCTGGGGCGAGGGCACGCGCGGCGGGGCTACCGGGGGCGGGGGTGGTCTGGCTACACTGGCGCGATGCGTCGTGTTGTGCGGCTCCGGGTGTTGGTTGTGATGGCGTTCGCGCTGCTGGCGTTTGCTGTGGCGGCGGGCGCGTGCGAGCGGAACAACGACCTCGTAGCGCAGGAGCAGATCCAGCAGAGCCAGAACGCGTGCCCGAAGGGGTGCGAGGCGCCGCTGCCGGGATGCGCCATCAAGGGCAACATCTCCTCGACCGGCGTGAAGTACTACCACCTGCCGCAGGACGCCGACTACGACGGCATCCGCATCCAGGTCGACAAGGGCGAGCGCTGGTTCTGCAACATCAACGAGGCCGTGCGCAACGGATGGAAGGCGAAGCCGGGGTTGTAGGTGCGGGCTGGAAGAGCCGGTGCGCCGTAGCTCAGAGGATAGAGCAGTGGTTTCCTAACTCGCGGGGCCGATGCGCTGTGCTCGCAGACATGGGGTGATGAGCGCGGGAGACGAAGTTATCATGTTCATCCCACGGACATTAGTTCCCCATGATTGAGTGGCGCATCAGCGTTCAACGAACCACCCCTCCCTTTCAGCGACATCTGCGACCGACTCGAATCCGATCGATTCACGGCAACGACCTTCCGCCTCGCGGATGAGAAAGTTCGGATAATCTTGTGGTGCTGCGCATATCGCCCGAGCGGTATCAGGGTCCATACGCGCCTCCGCGTCGCTTCGCCGCCGGTACGCAGCACTCAGGAGGTCGAAGCCTTGCGCGTACAACAGTGAGCAGTAGCGCGCGGCATTCTCCCACGATTCTTGCCCTGCGCGCGCTCGCGCCATAACCGCGCTCGCTTTCAATCGAAGGACTCTCGCGTCGTCCCCGGAATAATCACGTAGATAGCGAAATTCCAGTTTCTCAGCCAATTCCGAATCGCAGCGCGCCGCGAGCATTACGATGAAATCAGTGCTCAACGTCTCAGGTAGGCTGCGCGGGTCCAAGTCAAACTGCGAACCTGATTCGTCTCGGAGATCGGTTCTCGCATGTCTAACCGCCCATAGAAGATCCGTTTGTTCATCGGACGAAAGATTCGAGACGTGCTCGTCCGCCTCAATCGCCGTCGCGCCCAACGTCTCTGGGCTGACCCAACTGAAGTACAGCAATCCAACAAAGAAACGATCAAACGCGGACTTCGCTTCTGCGAACTGCACACGCCACCAATCGGCATCCTCCGAACGCTGCCGTGCATAATGGGCCCGCCTCGCGAGCGATTGTCCAACATCGAAGAGACTCCTGTACTCGTCCGCTTCAACTCCTGACCTCACGCCGGCTGCCAGATTCGCTAAGGCGAAAGTTATAAGTCGCTCGCCCCAACAGTCGCGAGCGGTCTCTATGACCTGATCCCAGAGTTCGATTCGGTTTGCCCACTCGGCCGTATCGCGCTGACTTAATTCAAGCACGTTACTCACAAACACGTCCGCACTCTCATCGACCCCGTTCCCGATGGCCGGAATCAGCGCACTCGAGATCCCGACCTCAACTGACCATTTGTCTGCGAGCGGCCCGTCCTGGCGGCCTCGGAACGCGGCGGCTAAGATCCCGCCAGCCAGTGCCAGCCCCACAAACTGGACTACGGAGATCTCTCCGGAGTCAAACCACGCATATACCCTCACCATGTCATCAAGGATCGCGTCTAGGGTGACCTCATACTTCTCTACTGTGGAATAGACAAATTCTAGACGGCCGCAACGATTGAGGATCCGAATCGCGCCGACGCCGAATTCGTCGCCAAACGCAGCCGCTATTTCCTCCCACGATGCGTTTGCCAGAATCCCAAGATCGCCGGCGCGATCTAGCCAGTCACGTCGGTGTTCAGTGTCTTGTTCCAGTGCGGCGCGCCACCGTTGGAACAGCTCAGGTTGACCGCCATTCGCACGCAACAAGGCAATGATGTCGTCCTCATAGTCAGTCGGCACGCCCGACGCGAGCAGCTCAAAGCAGTGGTCCATTAGAGCGTCACGACCGCACTGCGCCGGCAAGACGATGCCCGAGGATTGACCCACGGAGTGCGATGAGGACGCCAGCAGGAGCTTCAGGTGGCCACCATCGAGCGCGAAATTCAGGACCGACTCCATCGTCCTCGGCTGTTGCGCGAATACCCAGTCCGCCAACAGCATTGACGCCAAGGCACGCGGGTGGCTGGTCAGCTCGTAGCCATCGCGCTCCGCGAGCTCTTCAATACTTTGAGCGAGACCAGCGAGCTCGCCGCTGCTGTAGCAGCCAGCGTAGAAACGCGTTACGTTCAGCCAGTAGAAGCTTCGCGCGATGGCCGCGAACCGTGCGGGCTTAGGCCCGCGACGTTCGTTGCCCGTTGGAGAATATGGCGCGGTCTCGTACAGGTACCGCGCCGCAAAATACTCACGCAGCGTTTGTACTTCGAACTCAAGTGTCCCCTGCACACGAGAGACCAACATTGCGACGCGCTCGCGTACACCACTAAAGAGCTCGTCCACAAGTCTGACATCGTGACCCTGTCGAGCTAGGTAGGCGCGCACCAGTTGCCGAAGCGCCTCTTGTTCGATGGCGCCAGTCGTCTGTCCTTTTTCCACTTCCGAGTGGATGCACCAGGCCACGTAGCGATGGATGCTTATCAGCAAGTCACGCCACTCTCTAACGACAGGCGTCTTCTCCGACTCCCGGTTGAAGAACAGTTCCACATAGCTGTCGTACAACGCCGTCCGCTTGTCTGGTAGAGATGCACCCCGCGTATGTATCAAGCTCAGCAGAATCACCAGCTGCATTGGATTTCTCGCCAAGTCTTTCAAATGAGGCTGCTCGAGCTTCTCGGCCAATGTTCGCGTCACGTCTGCCGCGACACGCTCATCTAGCCCCTTCGCAGCGATCCACTTCGCCGCGTATTCATTCGTCAGGGGGCGATTTAGTGACATCATCTCGAAGTAGGCGAACTTGTCCTCCGGCAAGCCCGGAGAGTTCGCGAAGGCGGCGGGACGACTGGTCACCACCACCTGGAGCGAAGCGCAGTTTGCCCTTAGACGCTCGACTCCGGCCGTTATCTCTCCGACCACGTCGCGTCGCATCGCGATGTCCGCTACCTCATCGAGTCCGTCGAGTAGCAAGAGCATCGCACTCAACCGACACACCGCTAATAAATCGTCCACGACAAAGTGCGTGCCACCGGAATAATGAGCAACCTGAGCGGCGAGGAAGGACTCCAGCGACGGGCTCCAATAGGGGGCGTTGTCGAGTGGCTCAGAATGCGCGCTAAATGGATTCTTCTTTGCCAGCCAAGTTGCGAAGTCACGCAGCTCGAGTTTCATCGGCAGCCGCACCGGCATCTTACGATGATGCTCCGGTAACGCTCTGATCGTCGCGGCATCACCGAGGATTCTGCTCCGGTGCACTTGGCCAATGTATTGGGTGATGGTGGATTTCCCTTGGCCGGGCGCCCCTTCGAGGACGGCCCACGGGAACACCTCGAACAGTCGCGCGTGTAGCAACAGAGTGGCCGCCCCGACACCCGTCGAATCGTCTCCGAACATATCGAGGCCGCCGTCTACAAAGTCGGGCGGCGAGGAGATCATCCGACGTTCGAGGTAATCCAACGCGATCTCCTGCAGCAAATGACGGTATATCGTTCCCTGATCGGATTCCCGCAATCGGCGCGGCGCAGCTGCATTCACATCGACGAAGAGATCGAGCAGATTACTCTGAAGATCAACCTGCTTGAACTTCACCACCGCTTCGAGCGATGACTGCCGTTGCACGTACGCGCGTATTGCGCTCGACCGGCGCGCTTGGTCTTCACTGAGTCCGCCTTCGACAATCGCTCGGATCAGGTCGGGGCCGGTCATCAATTCTGGGTAGACCCACTTTAAGTCCCATAACCCGTCCAAATCTCGAGCCAAGTCTGCCCGCCACAAACAAATGGATGGCACGCCGAGAGACTCACTCAGAAGCGCATTCATCCGGTCAATTGAACCGACATCCTCATGGGCGGTCCCGGCAATGTTCGTCATTAGCACATACGCCTTCGCGCCTTTGGGCACCTGCATCTTCACCTTCGGTGCCTCTTCTTGCATTACATCGAGGAGCCACTTGTGCGGATCTTCTCTAGCCGCGAGTTTCGTGACGAACTTCACCTGATACATGACGAAGTCAGAAAGCCCCTCATCCACGTAGACAATTGCGTCCCGTCCTCCATCGGGCTGACGCACTGGGAACATCTGCGTCGCCGGGTAACGCTTAGCAAGAACGGCTTGGCAGAACTCTTGAAATCGATCGGGGCCGAGATTTTCGAAGGGATAGTCCACGGAAGACCTCCAGTGGCGATAAGCATCACACGCGAGGCAGTACTTAGTCAACCGCGGAATCATACGGCCGCTAGCCGCTCAGCGGGCAGTTCGGTGAGCGCGTTGCTCCACTGACCTTCGGCGAGGCTTGCTCGCCGGCGCGTCGCTTACGCCACCACGCCGCGGTCCTTGAGGGCGGCGATGGCGGCGGGGTCGAGGCCGATGGAGGCGAGGACGCCGTCGGTGTGCTGGCCGGCGAGGGGGGCGGTGCTGCGGACGGAGCCGGGGGTGTCGGACAGCTTGGTGCCGATGCCGACGTGCTTCACCTTGCCGAGCTTCGGGTGGTCCACTTCGATCACCATGTCGCGCGCCAGGTTGTGCGGATCGCTCAGGGCTTCCTCCAGCGAGTAGACGGGCGCGGCGCAGATATCGGTCTGCTTGAGGATCTCGAACCACTCGTCGCGGGTCTTCGTCGCGAATTGCGCCTTGAAGTGGGCGGCGATCTCCTCGCGCTTCGCGCCGTCCCACTGGTGCGGGATGAAGTCCTCGCGGCCCATGACCTTGCAGAGGTTGACGAAGAAGTGCGGCTCCAGTGAGCCGAGGCTGATCCAGCCGCCATCGCTGCACTCGTAGACGCCGTAGAACGGGACGGAGCCGTTGAGGGCCGTGCCGCCGCGCGTCGGCGAGGATCCACCCATCAGCACGTTGCCGACCATGCTGGCGAGCAGGTACATAACGCCGTCGGACATCGCGATATCGACGTACTGGCCGCGGCCGGTGCGCTCGCGGGCGAGCAGCGCGGCGAGGATGCCGTAGGCGGCGTGCATGCCGCCGCCCGCGAAGTCGGCGATGATGTTCATGGGGATGGCGGGCGGCGTGCCGGGCCATCCGATCATGCCGAGCGCGCCGCCGACGGAGATGTAGTTGATGTCGTGGCCGACGACCTGGCTGTAGGGGCCGGTCTGCCCGTAGCCGGAGAGCGAACAGTAGACGAGGCGCGGGTTGCGCTCCTTCAGCGTGTCGTAGTCGACGCCGAGGCGCTTGACGACGCCGGGGCGGAAGCCTTCGAGGACGACATCGGCGGTGGCGGCGAGCTTGTAGAAGATCTCGCGGGCGTCCTGCTCGCGCAGGTTGAGGACGATGCTGCGCTTGTTGCGGCCCATCATGTTGTACGCGGCCAGCTTTTCGACATCGACCTCGCGGCCGCCGCCGATGGCGAGCGCGAGCTTGCTGTCGGCGGGCGCTTCGACGAGCAGGACATCGGCGCCGAGATCGCCGAGCATCATGGAGCAGAACGGCCCGGGCGCGAGGCGCGAGAGGTCGAGGATCTTGATCCCTTCGAGTGGCAGCATGTCAGTCCTTTCGACCTAACCCCCAGCCCCTTCCCGACGCGGGAAGGGGAGCTTGCGGACGGGAACCACAGATTACACAGATTGCACAGATGGAAGGCGAGGGGCGATGTGACTGCAACAGCCACGGCTTGCGCCGACCTCACCCCCGGTCCCTCTCAACCCGCGTGGAGAGGGGAGATCATTTGGCAGCGCAACATTGGTGGCGCCGCCGGAGGAAGGGTGTCGGGTGGGGGCGTTTGGATCAAGGCCGAGGCAGAGCAGAGAGCAGAGAGCAGAGAGCAGGGGGCTCAACCCCGCCAGTGTGCGGAGTGACGGCTGATAGCTCATAGCTGACAGCTACCGCAGACAGCTACCGCACGAGGCCGGTGACGGTCATCGTCGCCAGGAGCAGGGAGAGGGAGATGACGACGGCGGCGGTGGCGACGCCGATGACGTTGAAGGCGGGGGTGTTGGCGCGCGCGCCCATCAGCTCGCGGTCGTTCGTCAGGCGGAGCAGCGAGAACAGGACGACGGGCAGGACGAGGGCGTTGAGGATCTGGATGGCGACGAGGGTGCTGGTGAAGGGGATGCCGGGCAGCAGCGCGAGCACCATCGACACGAGCAACATGCCGGTGAAGAGGCTCATAAAGACGGGGGCGCGGCGGAAGTCCTGCGAGACGCCCTTCTCGAGCCCCATCGCCTCGGTGACGCTGTAGGCGCTGGTGAGCGCGAGAACGGGCGCGGCGAGCAGGCACGCGCCGAGCAGGCCGACCGCAAACAGCACCTCGGCGAGCGAGCCGGCGACCGGCTCCAGGGCGCGCGCCGCATCGGACGCGCTGTCGACGGCGATGCCGCGCTCGAACAGCGTGGCGGCGGTGGCGACCATGATCGCCAGCGCGACAAAGTTGGCGAAGAGCGAGCCGGCGACGACGTCGATGCGCTCGTAGACGTAGTCCTCGGGCCGCACCGCCTTCTCGGCGACGGAGGAGGTCAGGTAGAGCTGCATGTACGGCGTGATCGTCGTGCCGATGATGGCGATCACCATGCGCAGGCCGCCGGACGAATGCGGGAGCGTCGGGACGACGAGGCCGTGGCCGACGCTGCCCCAATCGGGGTGCGCGAGGATGGCGGCGATGGGATAAGCGACGAAGACGAGCGCCATCGCCAGGAAGACGCGTTCGACGATCTTGTACGAGCCGAAGACGACGAGCGACCAGAGGAGCGCGGCGGCCACGGGCACGGCGACGAGTCGCGGCACGTGGAGCAACTCGGCCGCCGCGCCGATGCCGACGAACTCCGAGAACGTCGTGCCGAGGTTGGCGACGATCAGCGCTACGACCACGAGCGTCGTCATGCGGACGCCGAAGTGCTCGCGCACGAGGTCGCTAAAGCCCATGCCGGTGACGGAGCCGAGCCGCGCGCACATCTCCTGCACGACGATGAGCGCGACGAGGATGACGATGAGCACCCAGAGGAGCTGGTAGCCGTAGCGGGCGCCCGCGGCGGCGTACGTGGCGATGCCACCGGCGTCGTTGCCGGCGTTGGCGGCGATCAGGCCGGGGCCGATGATGCCTAGGAGGAGGAAAAGGCGGGGGAAACGGTGCGCAAGCGCACGCGACCGCGGGTGCTGTCCAGCCTGCGGTTCAGCATGCTTCGACCTTTGCTGCGCGCGTCGGTCCGGTATGACAGTCGTCCATCACTTCAGCGTCAGCCGCCAAACCCGCGGCTGCGTCCCCGTCTCCACGATCCCTTGAGCAGCACATCCAGCACGTCGTCGACGGTGATCGCGCCCAGGAAGCGCCCATCTTCATCGACAACGGGGATGGCGAGGAGATTATATTCGGCTATCTTCTCGGCGACACGCTGGGGCTCGTCGTCGGGCGCGACGGACACCGGTTCGCGCGTCATGACGGCGATGACGCGGGCGTCCCCGGCGGCGATGAGCACCTGGCGCATGCTGAGCACACCGCAGAGCACGCCCGCGCCATCGACAACGAAGAAGTAGTAGGAGAAGTCGGGCGGGTCCTCCTGCGTCTGGTAGACGGTGAGCGCCTCGGCGACCGGGTGGTCGGGGCCGATCGTGAGCACGTTCGTGGTCATGATGCCGCCGGCGGAATCCTCGTCGTATTCGAGCAGGCGGCGGACGGCCTCGGATTCCGGCGCATCCATCTCGTCGAGCAACTCCGCCTGCCGCGGCGCCGGGACGCGCGCGAGCACGTCGGCCGCCTCGTCCGGCTCCATCTCTTCGATGAGGTCCGCGGCCTGCTCCACGGTCATGGCGCTGAGCAATTGCGCCTGGTGCTCGGTCGATAGCTCTTCGAGCGTGTCGGCGGCCTGCTCCTCGTCGAGCGAGGTCAGCACCTCCGCGCCCTCCTGCTTGCTGAGCTCAGCGACGATGCGCGCGAGCTGCTGCGGCCGCAGCTTGCGGAGCTGCAGGTGGCCGGCCTTGAGGCGCACGGAGGGGGGGTCGGAGACCAGGTATTCGACTTCGCGCCAGTCGGTGAGCGCGCGTCCGGCGAAGCGCGCGCGCATGCCCGCGGGCACGAGGCGGCGCAGGATCGCGCGGCCGCCGGTGTCGAGCGCGACGACGCGATAGCCATCGGCCGCCAGCGTGAGGTAGAGGTCGTTGACGCGCACGACGCGGGTGCCGCGGACGTCGATCACCTGACGGTCGAGGACGTCCTTCACCAGCAGCAATTCGCCGTCGCGGCGGTGGAAGCGGCCGACATCGACCGCGCCGGACTTGAGGCGCACGACGCCGGGGCGGATCTCGGCGACCTGCGCGATGGGGATGTAGAAGTCGCGGCTGTTCGCGCGAGAGACGAGGCCGGTGATCTGCGGGTAGACGCCCTCCTGCACGCGCGCGACAACGTCCTTGACGCGCGCGATGCGTTCGCCCTGCCGCTCGACGACGGGCGAGGCGACGATCTCAGAGAGCGCCATCAGTTCGGTTTCGAGCGGGGTCGCGGGCGCCTGCGCCATGTCGTTTGCCTCCGTCCCGAAGATACGCCCGTCGGGGTGCCCCGGCAAGGTGTTGTTAGGGGCTAGGGACGAGGGATTAGGGGTCAGGGCAGGCCCAGGGAGGCTCGTCAGTTGGCCCGGAGGAAATCGATGAGGCGCTGTTCGAGTTCGGCGGCGTGGGGGCCGTCGAGAAGATTCGTGCCGTGGGCATCGCCATCGTACACCTGGCGGTCGACCGGGCCGCTCGCGGCGGCGGCCAGCTCCTCCAGGCTGTGCTTCGCGGGCACGTCGCCTTCGCTGGTGACGTAGAGCTGCGGCGCGGTGATGCGCGCCACCGCACCGAGGGCATCGAGCGTGCCGAACTGCGCCGGTGCGGAGATGGAAGCGATGCCGGCGGTAGGGGCATGCGCGCCCACGACGAGCGACGCCGTGCCGCCCATGCTGGCGCCCACGAGGAACACCTTCTTCAAGCCGAGGGCGTCGCGCATGTAGTCGTAGGCCGCCTGCAGGTCGGTGTCGAGCCACTCGAAGGACTTGTGGCCGGTCGACACGCCGTAGCCCCGGAAGTCGAACGTCAGCACCGTGTAGTCGCCTGTCGCGGCGAGATGCGTGGCGAAGGCAAACCATGCGGTCTGATCGGCGGGACGCATGTGGGCGAGGATGACGCCCGTGCGCCCGGAACCAAAAACGCGGGCATCGAGCGTGACCGCCTCCGGCGGGTCGCCGGCGACTTGGCGCACGGGGCCGGCGGGGACGTCGATCGTCACCGAGCGGGACAGGGCACGGGCGGTCTCGACGGCATCGGGCGCCGGCCGGGGCTCGGCGGCGTCACCACATGCCGCGAACAGCGGCACCGCGCCGATGAACGCGGCAGCAAGGCCGATCGCGCGCGCCGCATGACGCAGATGCAATGTCAGGCGTCCTTGCCAGGCTCCAGCTCCGAGGTGCCGAGCTGGAACGGCGCTTCGCCCTCGGCGAGCAGTTGCGTGCGCGCCTGCTGCGCGACGGGCATGCCCCAGACCTTGATGAAGCCGAGCGCGGCGTTGTGGTCGTACTGGTCGCCGCGGTCGTAGGTGGCGAGCTGGTAGCTGTAGAGGCTCCTCGGCGACTTCTTGCCGATGGCGACCGCCTGGCCCTTGTGGAGCCGCATGCGCACGGCGCCCGAGACGTGCCGCTGCGTGCTGGCGACGTACGCCGCGAGGGCCTGGTGGTGCGCGGTGAACCACAGGCCGTTGTAGATAAGGTCGGCATACTCCTGGCGCAGGCTGTTCTTGGTCCGGAGCTGCGGCTTGGACAGCGTGAGCTGTTCGAGCGCCTCGTGCGCGGCGTGCAGCGTCCAGGCGGCGGGCGCTTCGTAGATCTCGCGCGACTTAATGCCGATCAGGCGGTCTTCGACGAGGTCGGTGCGGCCGACGCCGTGCTCGCCGGCCCACTGGTTGAGCGTCTGCACGAGCGTGACGCCGTCCATCTCGTGACCGTCGAGGCTGATCGGGCGGCCGTGCTGGAACCCGATCTCGATCTCGCGCGGCGCGTCGGGCGCGTCCTTCACTGAGCGCGTCCAGGCGTAGACCTCCTCCGGCGGCGCGGCCCACGGGTCCTCGAGCACGCCCGCCTCGATACTGCGGCCCCAGAGGTTCTCGTCGGTGCTGAAGGGGCTGGCCTTGGTGGCGGGCACGGGCACACCGCGGGCGGCCGCCCACTCGATCTGCTCCTCGCGGCTCATGCGGTGCTCGCGCACGGGGGCGACGATCTCGAGGTCGGGGGCGAGCGCCTGCGTGCTGACATCGAAGCGCACCTGGTCGTTGCCCTTGCCCGTGCAGCCGTGGCCGATCGCCGATGCGCCCTCTTCGCGGGCGACATCGACGAGCATCTTGGCGATCAGCGGGCGGCCGATGGCGGTGGCGAGCAGGTACTGGCCCTCGTACACAGCGCCGGCCATGAGGGCGGGGAAGGCGAAGTAGTCGATGAACGGCTGCTTGCCATCGCGGACGATCGCCTTCACGGCGCCGATCTCGTACGCGCGCTTCTCGACGGTCAGGAGGTCCTTCTCATTACCGAGGTCGATGGTGAGGGCGATAACGTCGTAGCCGCGCTCCTCCTGGAGCCAGCGGATCGCGACGGAGGTATCGAGACCGCCGGAGTAGGCCAGCACAATCTTCTTGGCCATGGAAGGCTCCTTCGGCGGCAGCGATGAGGCGCCGCGGTACGGGATGGAGGTGCTGTCTTTGTACGGCAAAGCCGCAGGGGGTGCAAACGGCGGGAGCGCACGACAGCTATCCCCGCCAAGGCGGTGTACCAGACCCGACTTTGCTCCGACCTACCCGAACGGCACGGGCGGGTCGACCGGGGTCTGCTCCGGGATCGGCTGCTGGCACGTGCTGCCGTCGCGGCCGAACACCTTCTGCAGGTCCTTGATATCGATGTCCAGGTCGTGCTGGCGCGGCTCGAGGTCGAACCAGGTGCTGTAGTACGCGCTGCCGAACGCCGACGCGTAGTGCACGCCGATCAGCTGCTCGTCTGTCACGTCCACCTTGCAGTCGAGGTTCAGGTCGCCTTCCAGAATGCGCACCGTCACGGCGAGGTCGCCGCAGGTTGGCAGCAGGCCGCCGCTCACCGACCCGAGCACCGGATGGCCGAACACGTCGGCCAGCTCGCAGCCGTTGTCCTTGATCACCGTCGGCACGCCGTTGTCGTTCCCCGGGAAGAGATCGTTCGCGAGGTCCGGGTGCGGGATCAGGTCGAGCTTCGCCAGGTCGAAGTCGCCGAGCGGGCCGTTCGGCGTCGGTCCCGTGGTGACGCAGCCGAAGCGCACGATGTGCTCCAACACGAGCGAGAAGCTGCAGCTCGCCGGGCCGCGCGACGCGCCCGCGCCGCCCGCCGAGAAGACGATGTCACTCGGGTTCACCGACTGGATGACGAAGTTGTCGTACTCAACGTTGAACTCGTAGGCGCCGAGGCCGTCCTGCGCCATATCGCCGTTGCTGTCGCCCGTCGTGATGTTGCTGACGCGCTCGACCACGACCAGGTCGCCTTCGCCTGGCCCCGCGCACGGGCCGGTCGTGCAGAGGAAGAGGTTCGCCTTCGGCACGCTGAGGTCAACGTTGCCGCTGGCGACGGAGCCCTCCGGAACTTTCGCCATGCCGACCGCTGGGGTCGGCGTTACCGTCGGTGTGTTTGTGGGGGTGTTCGTCGGCGTCGCGGTGGGCGGCTGGAACAGGTTGATCACGCCGTCCACGCAGGGACCAACGACGACCGGGAACGCAGGTGGCAGGACCTCGCTGCGGCAGTCAAGGATTTCGTACACAGAATTAGTGTTGTCAATCGCGGACACCATCACCTGGCTGAGCACAAGCGGGACGCTCCCCGGCGATGCGCCTGGCGGAACCTGGTAGTGCACGGTTGCGAGCTTCAGCTGGCCGCCAGCCGACAGCGGCGCGGTCATGACCAAGGGCGGTGAAACGACCGACATACAACCGAGGTACGAGACTGCCTTGCCGGGCCCGTCGATGCCGGTGTTCGGATTGGGGTTCGGCCCCATGCAGTCCCAGCTGCCCGCAAGCGCATCGTTGAAGTCGGGATTACCGTTGAAGTTGATATCCGCACCGGGCAGCGGCGACAGACGCGCCAGGTCAGGAGCGTGCACTTCGAAATCGAACGCCGCCACGGGCACCGCGAGGAGGCTGTTGCTCACAACGTAGAGGTCAACGTCGATCGCGCCGACGTCGAGCGGGTACGAGCAGTCTGTCTGGATGCCCGCGAGCGCGGGGTCGCAGTCGACTGTGACGTAGAACTCCGGGGTGGGCGTTGCGGTCGGCGTGCTTGTGGGGGTGTTCGTCGGGGTCGCGGTCGGGGGCTCGAACAGGTTGATCACGCCGTGAACGCACGGGCCGACGACGACCGGGAACACCGGCGGACGGCTCTGAGCATTGCAGACGAAGAGCGTATTCGCGCCTTCGTCCGCTACCTCCACGAAGCTCAGCACAAGGGGGACGCTCCCGGGCAATGCGCCCAGCGGAACTTGGTAGTGCACTGTGCCGAGCTTCAGTTGGCCGCCAGCCGGCAGCGGCGCGCCGGAGGGGAACGGGGGGCCGGGGTCAAGACAGCCGAGAAGCGAGACAGCCTTGCCCGGCCCGTCGACGCCGGTGTTGGGATTGGGTGGTGGCACCGCGCAGGTCCATCCGCCGCCCGCGAGCGCCTGGTTGAAATCGGGATTGCCATTGAAGTTCAAATCCAGCCCGGGGGCCGGAAACAGGCGAGACAGATCGGGCGCGTGAAGTTCGAAGTCGAACGCCGCCACGCGTTCCTGCAGGGGACTGTTGCTCACGGCGTAAACGTCGACGTCGATCGCGCCAGTCGCCAGAGGATATGAACACGTGACCTGGATGCCCGGCAGCGACGGGTCGCAGTCGACCGCCATGTAGAACGCGGCGGTGGGCGTCGCGGACGGAGGCAAGCTTAAGCCCGGCGACGTCGGCGTTGCGGTCGGCGCAAAGGTCCCGGTGGGGGTTGGCGTGATGGTGGGAGTGAGCGTGGCCGTCGATCCGGGTGGCGGCGGCACCAGATGCACGGTGGCCGGTGCGCAAGACAGCAACCACCCATCTGGGAGAGGGCAACGCCCGTACTCGACGCCGTCACCGTTCGCCGCAACACCTTCGCTGAAAGCCAGCGCTACGGAGCCGGCCGTTGCTCCGCCGGGGACCGTGTAGTGGACGACTCCCAACATTAGCCCGGGCGGGCTGGCCGGAATGGTGGCGAAGCTCAACGTATGGCACGAGAGCCACGAATCAGCCTGACCAGGACCTGCCATACCCGTATCGGCCAGCGGCGGGTTGCAGCCCCAGGCTCCCGGAAGAGCGGCATCGTTAAAATCGGGGTTGCGGTCGAGGTTCGTCCCGGACGAGACGACCGGCGGACTCATCCGGCTGGTGTCGGAGTCGCGCACCGTCACTTCGAATGCCCCCAACGTGAGCGGCGCGCCCGTGAGGTTCAGTAGCACCACACCGACATCGACCGACGGCGCGCCAAGGACGACGTTGCAGTTGTCCTGCACACCGGGCGTGACGAGGTCGCAATCGAGCGCCAGGGCCACTACCGTCGAAACAACGGGCGGCGTGGGGGTCGGCATCTGCGCCTGCGCCCCGGGCGCGCCCGGCGTCAACATGACGCTTGCGACAGCCAAGGCGGCAGCCGCAACGAGCGAGACGGCGAGCAACTTCAGCATGACAGACCACTTTCCACTGGAGACCGGCCCTACCGTGTGCGTTCAGGAGTACCCGCCCACCTGCGATCACGAACCTACACGATGACACCACGAGACATTCCGTCCCGGTCGAGATGGCTGGCGGGAACTGCTTGCGGGGATTGGCGCGATTATCCTACCCGCCGGTAGTCCGTGTCAACGACAACTTGCGCGTCAACCATGGCATTCGCTTTACGAATCGTTAGGTAACGGCGCCCAAATGACCAAGCTACGAGGCCAGCGAGTTCATGACGAGGCCCGTTGGGAGCTTGGGGTGGAAGTAGGTGGACTTCTGGGGCATGCGGCCGCCGGCATCGGCGACGGCGAGCACCTGCTCGACCGGCGTGGGGTTGAGGAGGAAGGCGAGCTTCGCGCGGCCGGCGTCGACGGCGGCGCGGGCGTCGCGCGGGTCCTGCGTGTAGGTGAGCGCGCCACCGGCGGCGAGCGCTGCGGCATCGATGCCGAAGACGTGCTCGAGGATGCCAAACTGCAGCACGCTTACATCGAGCCGCTTCCACGCGGCGGGCTCGGCGGGCGGCATCAGCGCCTCGATGCCCGCCCGATCGCGCAGCGATAGCAGTTGCAGCGAGCCCGGCTTGAGGCCGGCGGCGCCGAACACCGTCGACGCGCGGTCAGCGGCCTCGAGCCGACGGAGCAGGCGAGCGAGCGGGTCGCCGTCCGCGGCGATGTCCTCGATCTCGAAGAAGCGGGCGATGCGCGCGAGCGCGTCGGGCGGCGCAAACGGTGGGTTGACGACGCGGTGCGTCGGCAGGACGAGCAGGCCGGGGTCGGCGGCATCGGTCAGCGCCATGAGCACAAAGTTCTCGGGCTCTTCGCCGGTCCAGCCGGCGGCGCGGGCGCGCACCTCGTTCCGGTAGTTGAGCGCGGTCTCGTAGCGGTGGTGGCCGTCGGCGATGTAGACGTCGCAAGCGGCGAGATGCTCGGCGAACTGGCGCAGCGCCGCGCCGTCGCGCACGGACGAGAGCACGTGGCGCTGGCCATCGGCCTCGAAGTCGTACAGCGGCTCGGCGGGCATCGACGGCATCACGGGCGCACCGGCGCGGGGGCGGAATACGCAGTAGACGGGGCTGACCTGCGTGCGCGTGGCCCGCAGCAGTTCGAGGCGGTCGGCCTTCGGCCCGGAGAGCGTGTGCTCGTGCGGCTTGATGACGCCCTTCTCCCACTCCTCGATGCGCACGGCGGCGAAGTAGCCCGTCCGCGCGTGGCGGAGGCCATCCCACTCGAACTCCTGGCGGTAGGCGTAGATTGCGGGCGGCGCGTCGCGGATCAGCACGCCAGCGCGACGCCATGCGTCGAGATCGTGCGCGGCGCGGGTGTATCGGTTGTCAGCGGCGCCGTCGGCCGGACGCTGTTCGCCGTATTCGATGCGGACGACGTTGTGGGCGCTGCGCTCGTACAGCGCGGCCTGCTGTTCGGGTGAGATGACATCGTACGGGGGGGCGATGTTGAGCGCGGGATCGGCGAGCGCGGCATCGTATCGGAGCCCGCGGAACGGTCGGACGTCGGCCATGCCCGAGTATATGGAGGCTGGAGGCGGGAGGCTAGGATTTGTGCTGTGATCCGACGCACGGCGGCGCGCTGGGGTGTAAGGGAGTGCGCGTTATAGTGTCGAACGATGTCATTCTATTGCGTTTTTTGCGAGATCGTCGCGCACAGGGAACCCGCTGACTACCTTCACGAGGACGACGACGTGGTCGTCTTCCGCAATCGCCTCAACTGGGTGCCGGTGATGCTGCTGGCGGTGCCGCGGCAGCACATGTCGCAGGGCGAACTCTGGACGTCGGACGTGATGGCGAAGGTGTCGAGAGTGGCGGCGGAACTGGGCGCAAAGTATTGCCCGAGCGGCTTCCGGCTGCTGAGCAACTTCGGCTCCGACGCGATGCAGAGCCAGGCGCACGGCCACGTACACGTCGTCGGCGGCACGTACCTGGGGGAATACGCGTAGGTTATAGGTGTTAGGTTATAGGTTCTAGGGAGGTTCGGCCGGACGCCAGCGCCATTCTGTAACGGCGTGCGCGGGCGCGACCCCGCTGGTGAGCACTTTGAAGCCGCACCGCGCGGGCTGGAAAGCCCGCGCTACAGAGGCTAAGACCTACATCTCGATTCCGAGAGCCGTGAGGGCGGAGCGTTGGGCGATGTTGAGTTCGCGGATGCCGGCGGCGCCGAGATCGATCATCCGGTCCATCATCTCGCGGTCGAAGGCGCGCCCTTCGGCGGTGCCCTGCAGCTCGACGAAGCGGCCTTCATCGGTCATGACGACGTTGAAGTCGACCTGGGCCGACGAATCCTCCACGTAATCCAGATCGAGCAGCGCCTGCGCCTCGACGACGCCGACGCTGACGGCGCCGACGAGGCCGTTCATCGGCAGCGAGCCGACGATGCCGTCCTTCACGAGTCGGTTGAGCGCCTGCGCGAGCGCAACGCACGAGCCGGTGATCGCGGCCGTGCGCGTACCACCGTCGGCCTTGATGACGTCGCAATCGACGATGAAGTTGCGCTCGCCCAGCAGGTCGAGATTCGTGACGCTGCGGAGCGCGCGGCCGATCAGGCGCTGGATCTCCTGGCTGCGCCCGCTCTGGCGGCCGCGCGCGGCCTCGCGGTCGGTGCGGGTGTTGGTGGAGCGCGGCAGCATGCCGTATTCGGCGGTCACCCAGCCGCCGCCGGTGCCGCGGAGGAACTGCGGCACGCGGTCCTCCATGCTGACGGCGCACAGCACCCACGTGTCGCCGAAACGCACCATCGCCGAGCCCTCGGCGTGGCTCAGGAAATCCGGCTCGATGCTGATCGGCCGCAGTTGGTCGGGCTTCCGTCCGTCGTGTCTCGGCAACTGTCGCTCCCTGGTGCATGCGTGATGAACAGGATTAGAGCCTAACGCGGCGGGCGCTCGCTGACCAGCACCCGGCCGCACTATCGCGCCGTGGTGACGCGCAGGCGGTGGCCATCGGTCTCGAAGGTTACGGCGCCGGATTCGGCGGTGTTGTAGATGGCGGCGTAGTCGTCCAGCCGCGCGACGACTTCGGCAGCGGGATGGCCGAACGGGTTGTCGCGCCCGGATGACACGACGGCGAATTGCGGGTGCACGGCTTCCAGGAAGGCCGCGCTGCTCGACGTGGCGCTGCCGTGATGCGCGACCTTCAGGACTGTCGCCTGCAGATTGATGCCATCGGCCAGCAGGTCGCGTTCGACCTTCGCCTCGATGTCGCCGGTGAGCAGGAACGACACCTCATGCCAAGTGATGCGGACGACGGCCGATGTGTTGTTGATGAGATCGCCGGCGGCCTCCGTTGCGTCCGGGCCGAGCACTTCGAGCCGCACGCCGTCGCCGAGGTCGAAGGCCTGGCCCCGCGTCACCGTCTCGATCCGCACGCCCTCTTCACTCACGGCGGCGATCCACGCGCGATAGCCCTCCGTGTCCTGGACGCCGGGGCCGGCGAGCACGCGGCCCACGTCGTAGCGGGCGAGCACGTCGAGCAGGCCGGTGAGGTGGTCGCCCTGCGGATGCGTGAGCAGCAGCATGTCGATCGAGCGGTCGTACCAAGGGAGTTCGTCGCCGAGGCCGCGCAGCACGGCGCGACCGGGCCCGCCGTCGACGAGGATGTCGTGGCCGGCGGGCGTGCGGATGAGGATCGCATCGCCCTGTCCGACATCGAGCACGGTGAGACGCAGGCGCGCGGGGTGCGACGGCCATAGCACGAAGCCCGCTGTGATGGCCAGCACGGCGACCGGCACGCCGAACATCGCAAGCGCGCGCAGGCGGCGGGCATCGAGCGGGCGCGACTCGGCGAGACGCGACGCTTGCGGCCGGCGGGCGTATCGGGCGACGAGCGCGGCGACGGTGGCGATCGACGCGTACGTCGCGGCCGCCCACGGCGCCGAGTAGCCATCGACATTCGCGGCAGCATGCGGCAGCGCGGCGAACCAGCGCGCGACTTCGAGCCAGTAGGTCAGGACGTAGTAGGCGGGCGCGGCGCAGAGCAGACGCGCGGGCGCAAACAACCCGCCGACAGCGGAAACGAGCGACGCGCCGAGGATCAGCGGGAACGCCGGCACGACGAGCAGGTTCGCCGGCACCGCGACGAGCGACAACCGCCCGAAGTTCAGCGCGAGCAGCGGCGATGTCGCGACGATGGCGGCCAGCGTCATCGCCAGCGGCTCCGCGATGTAGCGGTCCATCCAGCGCGGTACCTCGTCGAGGCGGAGCGCGATGCCCGCCGCCTCGATGATCCACGCGCGCGCCGGCGACGAGAGGGAGAGGATGCCGGCGGTGGCGGCGAAGCTCAGCTGGAAGGAGACGTCGCGGACGATGCGCGGATCGTGTGCAACCATGATCGCCGCAGCGAACGAGAGCGCGGTGATCGCGCTACTGCGGCCGCCTGAGACGCGGGCGAACACCATCAGCACACCCATGATCAACGCGCGCACCACGGGCGGCGAGAAGCCGATCAACGAGGCATACGCGAGGATGGCCGCAATCGACAGCATCAAGGCGCGCCGCCGTCCACCGAACAAGAGGAAGAAGGTCGTAGCGTACGTGGAGACGTAGACGATGTTGGTGCCGGAGACGACGACGAGGTGCGACGTGTTGGTCGTGTTGAGATCGGCGGCGACATCGGCCGGGAGCGCCGAGCGCTGGCCGAGCAGCACGCCCTGCGCGAGCGATGCCTGCGGCTCCGGCAGCGACAGCGCGAGCCCGTGCGAAAGCGTGCGCCGCACGTGCAGCACCGTCGCCCGGGCGATGCCGTCGTCCTCGTGGCCGGCGCGGCGCGCGGCGGGGGACTCCATCACGCTCGCGATGCCGCGGCGCTGCAGGTAATCGGCGTAGTCGAAGCCATCGATGTGCGGGGGCGATTGCAGCTTGCCTTCGAGTTCGAGCACGTCGCCGGAGCGGTAGCGCGGCAGCAGGCCGGTGCGCACGAGCACGCCGCCGGACGCCGGCGTCCACTCGCCGCGCACCTGCACGGCGCGCACGCTGATCGCGAATCGCTGCGACGTGTCGCCGATGTCGGGATCATCGCGCAGGACGCCGCGGACGCGCATGTCGACGCCGTCGCTGAAGCGCGCCGCGGCATCGGGCGCGAGATGCGGGGCGGCGGCGTGGTATCGGGCGGCGCCGAGGGCGAAGAGCGCGGGAAGGAGCATCGCGTAGACGAGCGCGCGGCGCTCGCGCCGGATCACGTAGACCGTGGCCGACAGTGCCGCGATGGCGAGCGCGAGCCCGCCGCAGGCGGACGCCCCGAGCGTGGCGGCGGCGGCGGTGCCCGCGATCCAGGCGCCGGAGGCCCACGCGAGCGCCATGCCGGTGTCGATGCTTCGTCGCATATGCGGGGCGATAGTACATCAGCGGGCGATGGCGGGGGCGGCGGGGTTGACGACGGGGACCACAGATTTCACCGATTGCGCAGATGAAGATGAGTGCGTGGCCGCCTGTCGCCCTGGAACCGCGTGTAGACTATGAGCAGTCGAGGCGATGCATGCCAATTGACAAACGCGCCGTCAGGAGCCAGCGGAAGGAGTTCCGCGACACCATCGAGCGCCAGCGGAACGAGCTCCGCGAGCTGGCGTGGGAGGGGGACCCGCTCTTCCTGGGGGACGAGAGTCAGTCGCCGCAGGACGAGTACGACTGCATCGTCGATTTTGCCCTGTCAAGACTTCATCGAGGAGCCGACACGCCAACGCTCGCAGCGGACCTCGCGGGCTTCTTCGCAGAGCATTTCGGCGCTTCTACCGCGCACCGGAGCATCGCTGAGTTCGCCGCGAACGCCGTCTCGTGGTTCGTGTCGCAGGCAACCGCGCCGAAGCCCAGCCGTTAACTCCCGACAGCCCTGCCAAAACCAGGGCACTCGCATATGCGGGGCGATGGTACATCAGCGGGCGATGGCGGAGGGGCGCGGGGTTGACACGGAGTCGAGGGTGATTGTCCGGAGGTGATGCAGACGGGCGCGGGGGCGAGGAGGGGAACCACAGATTTCACGGATTACACAGAGGGGGGAGGACGCCGCCGGTCTCTGGACGAGCCACCTGCTTGAGACCTGCGCTCATCGCTTGAGATTCGAGGTTGCCGATGCGGCGGGCCGAGAGCCGCTCTCTTCGCTCGGCTCCGGTACAGTGAGGTGCAAACGCTTTCCGCCCGACGGCTATTAGGAGGTCGAACATGGATCGCTTCACGTTGAGGCAAACGACCGGCGTACTGTTCATTCTGTCCGCGGTTCTGTTCGGGATCGCCGCAACCGTCCTCTCCTCTTCGTTCGAGTGGCCCGACATTCTGCGGGAAGATCCGGACTACGTCTTGACCAAGTATGAGGAGGGCGGGGACCCGCTCCTTTTCACGTGGTTCGCAGTCGCATGGACGTACTTCCTCCTCATCTTCCCGGTGGTGCTGCTTGGCCGGCTCATGGACCAGGGCGGCAGGTCGTCGCTGGTGGCTCTCGCTACCGCGATCGGGGTCGTTGCCGTGGTCGCTTCGGTCGTTGGCTTCTTGCGCTGGGTCTTCGTGGTGCCGGACCTCGTTGACCTCTACTTTGCGGCAGACGCGACGGAGGCCACCCGAGCGGGTGTAGTCGCCTCTTACACGGTACAGCACCAGTACGGGGGCACGTTGCTCGGCGAGCATGTGGGCCAACTGCTGTCCGTCATATGGTCCGTGCTGATCGGCTTCGCGATGCTCAGGTCACCGTCGTTTCCGAACTGGCTTGCGTACTTCGGCTTCGCAGCATCGGGCGTCTATTTCCTCGCGCAGGGAGAAGTCATTGCGACGGTCGTTGACGATCTTCCTGTGCTGGATATCGCAGGCTTTGCAGGGAGTACGCTGTGGGGTCTGTGGATTGTCGCTATGGGCATCGTCCTGGTGGTTCGGCCCGAGGTCCAAGTGACTCAGGTCGCGCCGGCTTCCGCGACCGTGCTCACCTGAGCGCCTCTCTGGCCGCGGAGGTCCCGGGATGGAGTCTGCTGACACGCGCGAACCGCTGGTGCCCGTGCCTTCTGACCAGCCACGGCTCACGATCAACTCGATCGCTTCTAATCACCGTTCTTGCCGGTCCCTCTCCGCACCGCCTTCGCTGGCTCCTCACGCAGGGGTGGCGTAGGATTGGGGCGGCCGAAGGCAGATTCAGGAGAGCATGATGTCCGCAACCGCAATCATCGAGGGAGCGCGCAGCGAAGGCCGCTCGCTGTTGACCGAGATCGAGGCCAAGCAGGTGCTGGAGGAATCGGGCGTGCCCGTGTCCCCGGCGCGGCTGGCGAAGACCAGGGATGAGGCCGTGAAGGTCGCCGAGCAGCTCGGCTACCCGATCGTGCTGAAGATCGTGTCGCCGCAGATCACGCACAAGAGCGACGTCGGCGGCGTGGCGCTGAACCTGACGTCGGCTGCCGAGGTCGGCGAGGCGTTCGACCGCGTGGTCGCTTCCGCGAAGCAGCACGAGCCCACCGCGACGATCGACGGCGTGGCGGTGCAGCGGATGGAGAAGCAGGGCATCGAGGTCATCGTCGGCATGACGAAGGATCCGCAGTTCGGCCCGGTGCTGATGTTCGGGCTGGGCGGCGTGCTCGTCGAGGTGCTGAAGGACGTGGCGTTCCGCGTCATCCCGATCAACGAGCGCGACGCGCGCCAGATGGTGCACGAGATCAAAGGCTACCCGCTGCTCGAAGGCTATCGCGGGCAGGATCCGGCCGACATTGCGCGGCTGGAGCAACTGCTGCTCAAGGTGTCGCAGTTCATCGAGCAGCACCCGGAGGTCGCGGAACTGGACCTGAACCCGGTGTTCGCGTACAAGGACGGCGCGCTGGCCGTGGACGCGCGCATCGTGCTCGAGTAGCCAGCGCGTGCGCGCAGAACAGACAACAGACAGCAGAGAACAGAGGCTCGGCCGGACCTTCTGCTCTCTGCTTCCTGCTTTCTGTTCAGTCTCAAGGAAGGGTCCGGACCGCCGATGACAGCCGACCACAACCTGCAGCGCGCGCTCAATCCGAAGTCGGTCGTCGTCATCGGGTCGAAGAAGGCCGACGGCTACATGTGGCTTCGGAACTACAAGACGTTCACGGCAGGGCCGCTGTACTCGGTGCAGATCGACCCGAACGAGATCCCCGGCATCGAGGCGATGGGGGTGCAGAACTTCACGTCGCTCATGGACGTGCCGGGCGAGGTCGACTACGTGATGGTGGCGGTGCCGCGGCCGGTGGCGCCGCGCGTGCTCGCCGACTGCGCGAAGAAGGGCGTGGGCGGCGTCGCGCTGTTCACGTCCGGGTTTGCGGAGACGGGTGAGGCCGAAGGCATCAAGCTGCAGGACCAGGTGCTGCAGATCGCGCGCGACGGCAAGTTGGCGCTGATCGGCCCGAACTGCATGGGGCTCTACAACCGCCGCCTGGGCATCCGGCAGAGCGGCGACCAGGGCGCTGGCGAGGCGGGCGACGTCGGCTTCATCTCGCAGAGCGGGACGCACGCCATCAACTTCGGGCTCGTCGGGGAGACGCACGGCATCCGCGTCAGCACGTCGGTCAGCATCGGCAACGCGATCGTGCTCGACGTGCCGGATTACCTCGACTACCTGGCGGACGACGCCGAGACGAAGGTAATCGCGATGTACATCGAGGGCGTGAAGGACGGGCCGCGCTTCGTGCGCTCGCTCCGCCGCGCGGCGTCCATGAAGCCGGTGGTCGTGTGGAAGGGCGGCACGACGGACGCGGGCGCGCGCGCGACGGCGTCGCACACCGGGTCGCTGGCGACGTCATCGGCGGGGTTCAGCGCGATCGTGAAGCAGAGCGGCGCGATCGCGGCGGACAGCCTCGAAGACACGATCGACGTCGTGAAGGCGCTGCTGTACGCCAAGCAAGCGACGGGGCGTGGCATGGGGCTGATGGCGATGACCGGCGGCCAGTCGGTGGTGATCACGGACGCGTTCGCGAACGCCGGGCTGGAGGTGCCGCGGCTGTCGGACGCGTCGTACGAGCAACTGGCGTCGTTCTTCAACATCATCGGCGGCAGCTACCAGAACCCGCTCGACATGGGCGGCACGATCGGCTTCGGCGGGTCGGCCGACACGCTGCGCAAGCTGTTCGACATCCTGGACGCCGATCCGAACGTCGACGCGATCGCGATGGACATGGCGTCGAGCTTCCTGGCGCGCATGTGGGCATCGAACCCGGCGAGCTTCGACGGCATGCTCGACACGCTATCGGCGCACCGGGAGAAGTCGCCCAAGCCGTTCGTGGTGATCCTGCAGCCGCAGCACGTCGAGGACGCTGTGGTGCTGGCGCGGAAGCGCATCCAGGAGCGCGGCCTCGCGGTGTTCGCATCGTTCGAGCGCGCCGCGCGGGCGCTGCGCCGGGCGATCGATTATCACCGGTTCCGCGCGGGGCTGGGTTAGGCGTTTCGCGACCGGCTCCCAGTTACCGTTGACTGCCGGCCATGCTCCGGCGGCTCCTCACGTTCAGCCGCTCTATCGATGCGGCTTTACACAGAACAGATCGCGAACCCAGGTGGTACCCGTCTCGGCGATCACCTCACCGCTGGGGCCCAGCGCCTCCAGCCTGACCATGCCGTCGATCCCGACGTACCAGGCGTCGTCCGGCGGCAAGTCGGGCAGGCTGAGGTGATACCAATGGGCGGTGGGCGGCATCGACTCGTCGAGCGTGATCTTGCGCGTTTCCTCGGCCAACGGCGGCGCTGCGCAAGCGTCGGGCGCATGCTCGCGCATGGCCACAAGGCGCGCTCGCAGCCGGTAGGCGGCGGCACCCCGGAAGTTGCTCCAGCGGAAGGTGTTCTCGTCGTGGAAGTACTGGAACTGCCAGTTATCGGCAGCCGGGGTCACGACGTCAAGCAGGTCATAGCCGGCGGCGTCCATCGGACGCATGACGAGGTCGACGGCGTATTCGGACCGCGCCCGGCCGACGCTGAGTACGACCTTTTCGCCGTCGCGGCGCGGGCGGTAGTGGCACCAATCGGCAAGCGTGGGGTCGCGGCCGCTCATCCCCGGCCGGGTTGCGCACTCGCCCGCCAACTCGCCGCGCTGGCTCGCGACCCACGTGCGCGCCGCATCGTACAGCGCCGGATCGTGGGCGTACGCGAGCGATTGCGTGATCTGCTCGGGGCAGTCATCGAGCGCGTCGCCGGCGTAGAGGACGAGCGCGGTGTCCGCATAGTTGAAGATCATCTCGCTCGTACGCCCGTCGTCCGTGAGCCCGAACGCCGCATGGTCCGACGTAGCGTCAGGCGGGATCTCGGCGCACACTCGCGCTACGTGGTCCGCTCGCAGGCCGTCAGGGATCTCCTCCCAGTAGGGCGCGGACGCCTCAGCAACAGCAGCGGCGAACGCCAGCAGGTCGTCGTTCGGGAGGTTGAAGGCGTGGACGATGGTCGCACCGAAGTCCTCCGGGAACAGCACCATCGAGCGCTGCGCGGGAGCGCCTAGAACGGAGGGTGCGATGACGACCGCCTGCCGGGCGCCGACGGTCCGGGCGCGGACGTCGCTCGCGGCCGCGTCAACGGTCTCAGCGCGCGCGACGCCGCGCGTGACCAGAACGGCGCCAGGTGTGCCGTCGCCGTTGGTTTTGCGGTACTCGAAGTTCAAGCCGGTGATGCGGCCGCCGCAGGCGACGACCTCGGGATTGCCCGTGGATTCCAGGTAGCCCGCAGGTTCGAAACCGGGCGGCAGGGTGAGCGGTTGCATGAAGCCCAGTTCGCCCTGGCCAGTAGGCTCGTTGACGCAACCACCGGCGATCGTACGCTCGCGCTCGTCGCGGAACGCCGGGGGCCAATCGTCGATGGAGGGCGCGATGTACATCCCCAGAATCTGGCCGTTGAAGCGCGGGGCGCCGGCGGCTGCCGTTGTGGTGGCGGCGGCGTCTTCGAGACGCTCGTCGAGCCGAGGCGCCGGCGTAGTGGTTGGAGAGTGCTCCGCCGTTGTCTGGCCGCAGGCCGTGAAGGCAAGGGCGAAGGCAGCGAACGCCACCATCCATCGCATCGTCGGCACGTCGCGCGTACACATCACGATGAATTGTAGTTGCGGCGGGCGCCACTAACTGGACGGCCACCCTACACTATCCGTACGGAAGTGTGTCTGGGAGCCTGGTCGCGCAGGACAACGGATTCACAGGAGTCGACTATGACACGGCAGAACATCAGCAGTGGGGCGAAGTGGGAGCCGGTGGTCGGGTACTCGCGGGCGGTGCGGGTGGGGGCGCAAGTGTGGGTGTCGGGGACGACGGCGACGGGGGCTGACGGGGAGATCGTCGGTCCGGGCGACCTCTACGCGCAGACGGTGCAGACGCTGCGGAACATCGAGGCCGCGCTGACGCAGGCGGGGGCTTCGATGCGCGACGTCGTGCGGACGCGGATGTTCGTGACGAACGTTGCGGAGTGGGAGCAGGCGGGCCGCGCGCACGGCGAGTTCTTCGGCGAGATCCGCCCGGCGACGACGATGGTGGAAGTGGCGCGCCTCATCGACCCCGCGATGCTGATCGAGATCGAGGCGGAGGCGGTGGTGGGGAGTTAGTAGTTCGTAGTGGGTAGCTTGTAGGTCATGGCGTTTGCCGGGGGCGCTAACTACCAACTGGCCAGTACGAACCAAACCTGAACTACATATTTCTTCCTCGATTTCTCGGGGAAAGTACTGACACCGGGGCGTTCGGCACGTATCCTACACTCACCCCCGTCTCCTTGGACCGATAGCGTGAAGGAACGCGCTTGGTTGCTTGCCCGAAACCCACTGTGCCCCGTGCGGGGCATCGCCTGCGCTGGCCGAAGCGGTTCGCGGCGGCGTTGCTGTTGCCGCTAATGCTCGTCGCCGCGACGACGTGTCCTCCTCAGCCGCCGAAGCCGGTCGGCTTCGGGCTGATGCAGTTCGCGGGCTTCACGGACAGCCGCACGTGGGACGACCCGCGCGCGCTCGGCGTCAACCGCCTGTTCACGTGGGCCGACCTCGAGCCGAGCGAAGGCCGGTACGACTGGTCGGAGTTCGACGTGCTGATCGACATCGCGCGGGCGAAGGGGAAGCGGCTGTCGCCGCGCGTGTACACCAACATGGACGCGTGGGGCCAGGCGACGCCAGACTGGGTGTTCGACGCGGGCGCGGCATCGTACCGGTCGACGTCGGGCTCGGAGCGGCAGCCGGTGCCGATGGATCCGGTGTTCACGGAGAAGTTCTCGCGCTTCCTGGAGGCGATGGCTAGCCGCTACGACGGCAACCCGAACATCGAGTTCATCCAGACGAACGCGGGGATGGGCGAGTTCGGCGAGATCATCTGGGCATACCCACGCGAGTACCTGCCGCCGGGCTGGTCGCCCGAAGTGCAGATCGAGACAAGCAAGCAGTGGATCGACCGCTGGCGCGCACTGTTCCCGCGGACGCACCTGGTGCTGATGGAGAACTTCATCGGCGAGAACATCGCCGAGACGGTCACGGCATATGCGGTGGACCGCGGCTTCTACCTGCAGGCGAACGACACGTACCTGCCGCGGGAGTCGCAGGCGATCCTGGCGGCGTACGCGCACCGCACCCGCATCGTGCTGGAGGTCGAGCACGGCGGCTGCCAGTCGGCCGAAGGTCAGGCGTTCGACGACATGACGGCGACGGTCTTCGGCTACGGCTTCCCGGTCGACTACCTGATGGTGTGCGAGCAGACGTTCGATGATGCGGCGCGCACGCAGGGGGCGATCGACCGGCTGCGCAAGGACGACGCGATCCCGTAACCCGTGCCGAACGGCATGACGACGCCGCGCCACCGCCTCGGGTACGATGAAGGCGAGGTGAGGCAATGAGCAACGACTGCCTGTTCTGCAAGATGGCCTCCGGTGCGATGGAGGTCGCCAAGCTGCACGACGACGACCTGGTCTTCGCGATCCGCGACATCAACCCGCGCGCGCCGGTGCACCTGCTGATCGTGCCGAAGCAGCACATCGCCGACGCGCGGCACGTCGCTGCCGAGCACGGCCCCGTGCTGGCGCGGATGTTCGCCGTAGCGCGCGATCTCGCGAAGGGTGAGAACCTGGAGGAACGCGGCTACCGGCTGGCGTTCAACATCGGCGAGGACGCAGGCATGACGGTGCCACACCTGCACATGCATCTCGTTGGCGGGCGCCATCTCGGCGCCGAGGGGTAGCGCTCGATTGCCGCGCGCCGGGGACCGTGCGAGACTGAAGCGCATCCTCGCAACAGTGGAGCGCTAACCGTGCCCCGGTCGCCACGCCGATTCCTCCCGCACGCGATGTTCCTATCGCTCCTGCTCGCCGCCGCCGCATGGTCGGGAACAGCGGCGACGCTGCTGCCGCTGCCCGATGGGCCGAATGACTTCAACGCGCCGGGGTTCGTCGTGCGGCACGCGTGGGTGAAGTTCGCCATGCTGCTCAGCCGTCCGTTTCGCGGCGAGTTGAGCGCATCGGAGCAGGACGCGAAGGTAGCGCGCTACTTCGAGCTAAATGGCCTCGTGGAGACGCGGGAACGAATCGCCGGAGACACCGATGGCGGCGAAGATGAACGCGCGAGCGCACGTGCGGCGCTGCCGGCGCTGCGGACAGAGCGCGCGCGGCTCGAGAACAGCGTCGAACTGATCCTCGAAGGGCGCCTGACGCACGTGATCGAGGAAGCGGGGCTGACGCGGCGCCTCGGCCGGGACGTGGTCTGGCCGCCGGTGAACATCGAGTTCCAGGAGCCGCCGTCCGTGCTGGTGAAGTCGCCGCGCGGCGAGATCAAGAAGGAGAGCGAGACGCTGCTGCAGGCCGACCTGCCGATCGAGCGCACCGAGCAGATCGAAGCGGAGGCCGAGCGCGACGGCAAGACGTCGGCGCTGGTCGTCGAGATCGGCGGCATCGCGATGTACCCCGCGATCATCCCGGAGGAATCGGACTATCGCTACGTGCTGGAGGACATCGCGCACGAGTGGATGCACCACTATCTCTACTTCACGCCGCTGGGCCGGCGCTACTTCAGCAGCGCCAAGCTGACGACGCTGAACGAGACCGTCGCGGACCTCGTGGGGAAAGAACTGGGGGAGATGGCCTACGCGGAACACCCGCCGCCGGGCGCGCGAACCTCGGGCGGGCGACACGCTTCGCCGCCGGCGCAGCGCATCGACTTCACGGCGGAGATGCGCGGGCTGCGGCGCGAGGTCGAAGCGCAACTGCGCGACGGCAGGATCGAGGATGCGGAGCGGCTGATGGAGGAGAAGCGGCGCTATCTCGCCGCTAATGGCTACTACATCCGCAAGCTCAACCAGGCGTACTTCGCGTTCCACGGATCGTACGCGGGCAGCGCCGGTTCGATCGACCCCATAGGCCCGAAGCTCGATGCGTTGCGAAGCCGGAGCGAGTCGCTCGCGGCGTTCGTCGAACGCGCACGTGAGCTGACGTCGGAGGATTCGCTGGACCGGGCGCTCGCTACGCCGTGACCTGCTCGGCGGCCTGGCGGAGGTCGCGCAGGTTCTCGCGCGGCGACGCCTCACGGTTGTAGACGGACGACCCGCAGACGAGCACGTTGGCGCCCGCCTCGATGCACGTCCGCACGTTGTTCGCCTTGACGCCACCATCGAGCTCGATATCGGGCGAGAGGCCGCGCTCGTCGAGCAGGGCGCGCAGGCGGCGCACCTTGCCCAGCATCGACGGGAGCAGCTTCTGGCCGCCCCAGCCGGGGTTGATCATCATCACCATCACCTGGTCGGCGACCTCCAGCACCTCCTCGATGGCGCTGAGCGGCGTGGCCGGGTTGATGCAGATGCCGGCGCGCTTTTTCATCGTGTGGATCTGGCGCAGCAGGCGATCGGCGTGACGTGACGCCTCGATGTGGAAATTGATGATGTCGGCGCCGGCCTCGGCGAACGTCTCGAACTGGTCCTCGGGGCGCTCGATCATCAGATGGATGTCGAGCGGCAGCGTCGTGGCGCGCCGCACCGCTTCGACGACGAGCGGGCCGAGCGTGATGGGCGGCACGAAGTGGCCGTCCATCACGTCAAGGTGGATGTAGTCCGCGCCGCCGGCCTCGGCCGCGCGAATCTGATCGGCCAGGTGGCCCAGGTCCGCCGTCAGGATCGACGGTGCGAGCTTGATTGCGGTCATCGCTTGCTCCTCGCCTTCTTGCCGCCCGCCAGGACCTCGATGCGCTTGCGCGCGTGCCGGAGCTGGCGCGCGACCTGCTTCGGCGCGGTGCCACCCGGCACATCGCGCGAGCGAAGCGACGCCATCACGTCGATGCGAAGCGCATCGACGGCGAACAGCGGCGAGAAGCGGTGCAGCTCGTCGAGCGACAGCCGCTGCAGGTCGACGCCCTTCCCTTCCGCGTAGCGCACCAGCTTGCCCACGGCCTCGTGCGCCTCGCGGAACGGCAGCCCCTTGCGCACGAGATAGTCGGCGAAGTCCGTGGCGAGCGCGTAATTGGCGGCCGCCGCCTTGCGCGCGCGCTGCGCGTCCACCCCGATACGCGGCAGCATGGCGGTGAACACGGTCAGCGCCGCGAGCAGCGTGTCCTCGGCATCGAACAGGGCCGGTTTGTCCTCCTGCAGGTCGCGGTTGTAGGCGAGCGGCAGCCCCTTGAGCGTCGTCAGCATGTTCACGAGCGCGCCGAGGATGCGCCCGGTGCGGCCGCGGGTCAGCTCGGCCACGTCCGGGTTCTTCTTCTGCGGCATGATGCTCGAGCCGGTGGCGAAGGCGTCGGGCAGGCGGATGAATCCGAACTCGGCGCTCGACCACAGCACCAGCTCTTCCGACAGGCGCGAGAGGTGCACGGCGGTCAGCGCGGCGGCCGACAGGTAGTCGACGACGAAGTCGCGGTCGGAGACGGCATCGATGCTGTTCGCGGTGATGCGGGAGAAGCCGAGCTGCTCCGCGACGAACTCGCGGTCGAGCGGGTACGGCACGCCAGCCAGCGCGCCGCTGCCGAGCGGCAGCTCGTCCATCATCTCGTGCGCGAAGGCGAAGCGGGTGGCGTCGCGCTGGAACATCTCACAGTAGGCGAGCAGGTGGTGCGCGAAGAGGACCGGCTGCGCGCGCTGCAGGTGCGTATAGCCAGGCATGACGGCGGCCTTGTTCGCCTCGGCGAGGTCGAGCAGCGCGGACTGCAGCCCGAGCAGTGCGGCGATGGTGCGCGCGGTGGCGCTCTTCACGTACATGCGGAAGTCTGTCGCGACCTGGTCGTTGCGCGAGCGCGCAGTGTGCAGGCGGCCCGCGGCGGCGCCGATCTTCTCGGCCAGGCGCGATTCGACGTTCATGTGGACGTCTTCGAGGTCTTCGCGCAGCACGAAGTCACCGCGGGCGAACTCTTCGCGGATCTCGGTGAGACCGCGGACGATCGCGTCGGCGTCCTTCTTCGGGATGATCCGCTGGCGGCCGAGCATGCGCGCGTGGGCGATGGACGCGGCCACGTCGTCCGGCAGCAGGCGCGCATCGGCCGCGATAGACGATGTGAACGCATCGACGAGCCTGTCGGTGGCCTGCTCGAAACGCCCGCCCCAGGCTTTGCGGCGGGCATCCGGCGGGGCCGCGGCGCGCGGCTTCGGAGCGGCGCGCCGGTCGCGAGGCGCACGCGGTGACTGAACCAAGATGACCGCCTTTCGCCGCGATCGTTCGTAAACAGCATGATGATATCAGGTGCGGTTCCGCGCGCGTGTTGACGGGGGCCCGTGCTCGCCCGAGACCGCCGCGCTACTGGGGGACTGGCTGCGTCTTGGCTTCGACGGCGGTGGAGCCGCGCCGGACCAGCAGGTTGAGCCACTTGCCGGGCGTAATCTCAACGGCGCGGATGTTGTACTCCTTGAAGAGACGCTCGTTGGTCGTCGCATTGACCACGGCGGGGATCAGGCCGGCGCCGGCGCCGTACGCATCGTAGTTCGCGCGGCTCCACGGCCCGTACGACAGCACATCGAGCAGCAGGATGATGTCCGGCTTGCTGTCGAGGACGTAGTCGGAGTCGTACTTCTCGTGGCCGGCCGGGAACTCGCCGATCTTGAGGTCGCGGTGGGCGATGTGCTCGTCGTTCAGGCCAAGCATATCGATCGCCGGCAGCCCCGACTCGTAGGGGATGGTGCCGGCCGGGATGACGGCGATCACCGTCGACTCGGGAAGGTTGTCGTGCATCCAGCGGCCGATCGCCTTGCGGTCGCCGTATGCGTTGCGTTCCAAGACGATGCCAAGGGCGCCGAAGCCATCGGCCGATGCGTGCAGCGTGAAGGCGAGCAGGCCCATGCCGGCAAGCGCGACCGCGCCTTCGGCGGCCCATTTCGGTGCCGCGCGCGCGCCGTGCAGGTCGGTGACGAGCGCCGCCGCGGACGTGGCGATGAGGGCGTAGAAGAGCGGCATGACCGGCGTGAAGAGGCGGAAGCGCACGAGCGAATCGCCCCCGACGTAGATGCTGGCGCCGAACCATACGAGGACGAGCGCGAGGACGTAGGCCGACTGCTTGCGCCGCAGCGACGTCAGCGCGAGCGCAAGCGGCACGATCAGCAGCAGCACGGCGGCGTGCTCCTGCGAGAACTGCATGGCATACCGTAGACCCCGGCTGTACTGGTCGAGGCCGGACCCGACCTTGGCGTAGTAGGTGTTCGGAAAGAGCCAGCCGTAGGTGACGTACCGCCACGAGAAATAGGGGACGTAGATCAACGCGAAGGAAGCGGCCCAGGCGGCGCAGCGCAGCGTCTCGCGCGCCGGCGTCGACCGTGCGGGCGCGTCGCCGTCGGGGCTGGCGCGCAGGATGGATTCGGCGAGCTTGAAGGCGGCGGAGACGGCGAAGAGGATCGGTCCGTCGGGGCGGGCGAGCGAGACGGCCGCCCAGGCGAATCCCGACAGCGGCTTCGCGCCCTCCTGCTCGCGCAGGTGCAGCACGACGGCGCCGAGCACGAGCGCGCCGAACAGCGAGTTCTCAAGCCCGGCCATCGCCCACAGGGCCCACGTGCCGGATGCGGCCAGCAGCATGGCGGCGGCGACGCCGGCGACGCGGCCGCGCACGCCATCGAGCAGCTCGCGGCAGAGCGTGTACGTGCCAAGACCACCGGCCAGCGCGAAGCCGAAGCCGAGCCAGCGGGCGCTCACCACGATGTCCGCGCCGGCCTTGCTCATGCCGGCGAGGAGCACGACCCAGAGGAAGTTCGAGTAGCCCTCAACATGCTCGCCGCGGTTCCAGACCAGGCCCATCCCGTCGGCGAAGTTGCGCGCGTAGCGGAAGGAGATGTAGGCGTCATCGCTGGTGAAGTGGAAGTACAGGCGGCTGTGCAGCAGCAGGATCCCCGCGGAGCCCGCAAGCACGGCGAGCGCGTACTGCTGCGTGCGTCTCGCAAGGTAGACGGACGCAGCCGCTATGCCCACGACGCAGAGGGCGAGTATCGGGAAGTTCACCGGGCGAAGATCGGCAGTTCCGTGAGCTCACGGAGCGTATGGATCGTGAAGTCCGGCGTGACGCCCTCGCCGCCGGCGTAATCGCCGAGGGCGCGGCCCGTCTGAGCGCGGGTGGCGGGCAGGTCGGGCGGCACTTCCCCCACCTGCTCCGCTTCGTGCGGGGGGTCGTGCTTGCGGACGCGGCGCCAGACGCCGGTCATGCCGAGTGCCTGCGACGCCTGCACGTCGGCGCGGAGCGAGTCGCCCACCATGGCGACCTCGGTCGCGGCGATGCCCATCTCCTGCAGCACCTGCTCGAAGATCTTCGGGTGCGGCTTCATGTAGCCCATATCGCATGAGACAGCCGTCGATTCGAAGTAGCGGTCGAGACCGAGCTCGCGCAGCTCTTCGGCGAAGCGAGGGCCGCCGAAGACGCGGTTCGTCACGCAGCCGATGCGGAAACCGCGAGCGTGGAGCCAGTCGAGCGTCTCGAACGCGTCATCGAACATCGTGCGGCCCAGCGTGAGCCCGCCGATGTTCCACGCATCCCAGAGCTGCGCTCCCTGCTCGTAGCTGATCTCGAGCCCCATGCCGGCCGCGATCTCGCGCACGACCTGGTTGAAGTCGGGGCTGACGCAGTCGGACTCGTAGGCGCCCCGGTCGGCTTTTTCGACGCCGAGACGGATCTCACGGCCGAGGAAGCGCAGCTCGCCTTCGAGCGGCACGCCCCAGCCCTTGAGCGCACCGCTGATGCGGCGCATGGTCTCGGTGCGGATCTCGATCGCGGGCGGCAGCTTCGGGAAATGCCAGAGCGTGTCGCCCAGGTCGAAGAGTACGGTCGTGATCGCCATGCAGCGCCTCCAACGCCGAGGATAGCGGCCGGGACGCGCTCGGGCCACCGTTCGGGGCGAACTGCCTGTAGACCGGCGCGGCCGCTAATGCTATGTTCCGAGCCATCGACGTTTACGATTCTGCGAGAGACGGGATTGGAATCGGCGGTTCTGAAAGGATGCGGACATGGCGCTGACGGCTTTGATTATCGTGCTGGCGATCCTTCTGGTGTTCATGTTCTTTGTCGTCTTCGGCGGCATGCTGGTGAACGTGGGCGGGCAGCAGGTGGGCGTGATCGAGCGGCGGTACTTCGGCAGGCCGCTGCCCGAGGCGCGCGTCGTCGCGATGCGCGGCGAGATCGGCATCCAGGCGCGGGTGCTGCAGCCGGGCCTGGCCTTCCTGCCGCCGTTCATCTACAAGGTGACCAAGGACGCCATGATCGTCATCGCCGAGGACGAAGTGGGGCTGCTGGAATCGATAGACGGCAGGCCGCTCGACCCGGGGCACATCTTCGCGCGGCGCGTCGAAGGCCATGACACCTACCAGGACGGCGAGGGGTTCCTGCGCAACGGCGGCCAGAAGGGCCCGCAGGTCGACATCCTGTCGCCGGGCAAGTACCGCATCAACACGTACTTGTTCAAGGTGCGGCTGGAACCGGCGCTGATCGTCAACCAGGGGCAGGTGGGCGTCGTGAGCGGGCGCGACGGCGGCGCGATCAAGCCGGGCCGGCTGCTGGCGCACAAGGTGGACGGGCACAAGGCGTTCCAGGACGGCGAGGCGTTCATCGCGAACGGCGGCGAGCGCGGCCCGCAGATCGAGGTCATCTTCCCGGGCCGCTACCGCATCAACACGGACCTCTTCGACGTCGAGGTGCAGCCGGCGACGGTGGTGCAGGCGAACCAGGTGGGGCTGGTCACCGCAAAGGACGGCTCTCCCCTGCCGCCGGGCGAGCTGGTGGCGGCGACCGTCGGCGGCCACAACGACTTCCAGGACGCTTCGGCGTTTCTCGCCAGCGGCGGACAGCGCGGCCCGCAGTACGACCTGCTGAAGCCCGGGACGTACTACATCAATCCGGCGATGTTCGACGTGAAGCTGGACAGCGTGGCGATCGTTCAGCGAGGCGAGGTGGCGGTGCTCGTCTCGAACGTCGGCAAGGAACCGGCGGACGGCACCGCGGAGGACCGGCTCGCCGGCAAGGAACGTTATGTCGTGCCGGAGGGCTTCCGCGGCATCCAGGCGGAAGTGGCCGGGCCGGGCGTCTACTACCTGAACCGCTGGGCGTACATCGCCTACATCATTCCGACGACGAACCTGACGATCGACTGGGCCGACGAAGGCATGGACAGCGCCGATACGGCGGCCGAGGATCCGAAGGCAGGCCGCAGGTTGCAGCTGTTCAACCCGCTCGCCGTGATCAGCCGCGAAGGATTCGAGATGCGCGTCGGCGTGAAGGTCGTGATCCGCGTCAGGCCGGAGCAGGCGCCGCTGATGGTCGCCAAGATCGGCTCGATCGAGAACCTCATCGACCACGTGGTGCACCCGATGATCGACTCGTCGTTCCGGAACCAGGCGTCGTCATCGGAAGCGATGAACTTCATGCAAGACCGCGCCGACGAGCAGGCGAAGGCCGAGGCGCGCACCCGCGAGGAGTTGGAGAAGTACCACGTCGAGTGCGTCTCCGTGCTGATCTCGCAGATCATCCTGCCGCAGGAGTTGATGGAGATCCACACGCGGCGCGTGATCGCGGCCCAGCAGCAGGACATGTTCGTCGAGCAGCAGAAGTCGGAAGAGAAGCGCATCGACACCGAGAACACGCGCGCCAAGGCGGACAAGCAGAGCGAGCTGGTGGCGGCGCAGATCGGCGTGCAGGTGGCCGAGCAGACGAGGCAGAAGATGATCAACGAGGCCGAGGGCCGCGCCCGCGCCATCCAACTTGAGGGTGAGGCCGAGGGGACGAAGATCCTCGCCATCGGCACCGCGACGGCACAGGCGTACGAGTTGCAGGTCGCCGCCGTGGGCCAGGGCAACCTCGCCGGCATCGAAGTGACGAAGTCGATCGCGGCGGCCGGGCTCAAGATCACGCCGGACGTCGTCGTCGGCGGCGACGGCGAGGGCGGCGGCGCAAACATCTTCGCCGCGTTCATCGCGCAGTTGCTGGCGGGCAACCGCGTCGCCGTGACGCCCGCGGGCGGCGGGAAGGGGCCCACGGCCTGACGCAGGCGTAGCGCGGCGCCGGCGGATTGAGACCATCCGTTATGTGATGCCAGCGCGCGCCCGCGGCGCGGCAGCGGCGCCAGCGTCTCGCCACTGGCGGGCGGGTTCCATATACTGTCGCTACTCCCGGCGTATCGAAGGATCGAACCCGTCATGCCGACCGAAGTCCTCTATCGCAAGTGGCGTCCGCAGCGCTTCTCCGACGTGTCGGGCCAGGAGCTGCTGACGCGCACGCTCGTGAACGCCGTGGCGTCGCGTAAGGTCTCGCACGCCTACCTGTTCTCGGGCCCGCGCGGCACGGGCAAGACGACGACGGCGCGGCTGCTGGCCAAGGCGATCAACTGCGAGCGCAACGCCCCGGGCGCGAAGGCCAGCGACGGTGAGCCCTGCAACGAGTGCGCGTCCTGCCGGTCTTTCGGCACCGGCAGCGCGCTCGACCTGATCGAGATGGACGGCGCGAGCAACCGCGGCATCGACGACATCCGCAGGCTGCGTGAGCAGACTAACTACATGGCGATGGGCGGCGCGGAAGCCCACAAGGTGTACCTCATCGACGAGGTGCACATGCTGACGGAGGCGGCGTTCAACGCGCTGCTCAAGACGCTCGAAGAACCGCCGGCGCACGTCGTATTCATCCTGGCGACAACGGACGCGCACAAGATGCCGGCGACGATCGTTTCCCGCTGCCAGCGCCACGAATTCAAGCGCATCCCGCTGTCCGCGATCGTCGACCGGCTGGCGTTCATCGCCGGGGAGGAGTCGATCTCCGTCCCGCGCGAGGGGATGGAACTGATCGCGCGCGAGGCGACGGGCAGCCTGCGGGACGCGATCAACCTGCTGGAGCAGATCTGCGACTCGTTCGGCAAGGACGCGTCGATCGAGGCCGTGCGCGAAGGGCTGGGGCTCGTCGGCGACGAGCGGGCGGCGGCGTTGGCCGTCCAGGCGCTGCACGGCGACCTCGCGGCTGGCATCGAGACGATCGGCGCGGTGCGCGACGACGGGCTCGACCTGCGGCAGTTCCAGAAAGAAGTCGTGCTGCGGCTGCGGGAGATGCTCATCGTGCAGTCGGGCGCCGACACCGACAAGGCGTGGACGCCGGAGCAGGTGGCCACAATGCGACAGGGCATCGAAGGCGTCCCCACGGCGACGCTGGTGCGCGCGTTGCGGGCGTTTGGGCAGGCCGACCTGCGCGTCGACCCGCTGTCGCCGTTGCCGCTCGAACTGGCGCTTGCCGACACAGCGATGCCGCCGGTGCCGGTCGAGGCCGCGGCCGCAACATCGCGCCCGGCACCGGCGCCGGCACGACCGCAGGCGCCACAGCAACGGTACGCCGCGCCTCCACGTCCGGCCGCGAGCGCGCCCGCCGCACCTGAGGCGGCACGGCAACAGGAGCCATCCGCCGCGCCGGTCGACCGCGTCCCAGCGAGCATGAGCCGGGTGCTGAGCAACCAGTCGGCCGAAGACATCGCGGCGATGGTGGGGAGCAAGGCGCCGGTGATCCCGCCGGCTTCCGATGAGCCGGAGGACGTGCCGGCGGCGCCCGCGGAGAACGGCAGCGCCGTGCCCGCGGCCATCGAGCCGCTGCCGGGCGTCGGCGTCGCGACGGGCGGCGTCGATCTGACGGCGCTGTTGCAGGATCTGCGCGCGCAGGCCCGGACGAGGAGCGTCAAGCTCGACGCGCTGCTGAACGGATCGTGCGCCGCGCTGTCATGGCAGGACGGCGTGCTGACGCTGGGGTTCTTCGAGGACAAGTTCCACAAGAAGGGCGTCGAGGAAGCGCAGAACAAGCGGGTGTACGAGGAGCTGGCGTCCCAGATTCTCGGGGCGCCGGTGTCGATCCGTTGTATCATTGCTCCGCGCCCCGCAAGGCCGCTGGCCACGAGCCCGCTCGTCCAGCACGCGGTGCAGAACCTCGGAGCGAAGATCGTCGGTGAAGACCAGGAGCTGTAAACGATGGCGATGAACCGTGACATGATGGCGAAGCTCGCGCAGATGCAGGAGCGCCTGGTGAAGGCGCAGGCGGACCTCGCCGAGAAGCGCGCCGAGGGCACAAGTGGCGGCGGCGCGGTGCAGATCGTCATCACCGGCGGCATGAAGGTCGATTCGCTGAAGATCGATAAGGAAGTCATCGACCCGGACGACGCCGAGATGCTGGAGGACCTGCTGACGGCGGCGCTGAACGAGGTGCTGGCGAAGGTGCAGTCGCTGCAGATGGGCCAGCTCGCCGGGCTCGCGGGCAGCCTCGGCATCGGCGGCGTGCCCGGAGTGCAGTAGGAAGCTGTCGAGCACCTCCCCCCCGGCCCCTCTCCACCCGCATGGAGAGGGGAGCGCGAGTCGGAGGTCGAAGCTATTTCCGAGGCAATGCGCCACAAACCACTGTTGCGCCATCACTTAGCTGACAGCTAAGAGCTGAAAGCCGACAGCTTCTTATGAACGAACCCCTCGCCGCCGCACCCGCACCCGTCGCCCGCCTGATCGACGAGTTCCACAAGCTGCCCGGCATCGGGCCGAAGAGCGCGCAGCGGCTCACGTATCACATGCTTCGGATCCCGCCCGACGAGGCGCTGGCGCTCGCACAGGCGATCATCGAACTCAAAGAGAAGACGGTCCTCTGCTCGACGTGCCAGAACGTGACCGAGAGCGACCCGTGTAGCATCTGCCGCGACGAGGGCCGGGACAGGACGGTGATCTGCGTCGTCGAGGAGCCGCTGGATATCCTGGCGGTCGAGCGGACGCGCGGGTTTCACGGGCAGTACCACGTGCTGCACGGCGTGATCTCGCCGATGGACGGCATCGGGCCGGAGGACCTGAAGGTCAATGAGCTGCTGGCGCGCCTGCGCGGCGGCGCGGTGACCGAGGTGATCATGGCGACCAACCCCAACCTCGAAGGCGAGGCGACCTCGATGTACATCAGCCGCCTGCTGACGCCGCTGGGCGTGCGCGTGACACGGCTGGCCCGCGGCCTGCCGATGGGCAGCGACCTGGAATACGCCGACGACGTGACGCTCTCTCGCGCGCTGGAGAACCGGCAGGACGTCTGAGGTTGTAGGTAGTAGGCGGTAGGTTGTAGGCCTCTAGCCGCCTGCGCCTCCGCGGCGTACCATCGACGCATGAACTTACTCATTGCGCCTGTGCCTCAATCGGTGAACATCAGCGGCGGCTCGTACACGGTGCCGCGCGAGCGGGCGATCGTGCTGTATGGCGAGGCGGCGTCGCTCGGGCTGACGGCGGCGCGGCGTCTGCAGGATGCGCTCGCGCGCTACGCCGGCGCCGCGTGGGAGATCCGTGCGGCATCGGGGCTCGCCGAACGCGAGGGCGTGGTCGCGGCCATCGACCACAAGGCGGTGACCAAGCGCGAGGGCTACCACCTGACGATCGGCGACGAGCGCATCGGCATCGTGGCGCGCGACGGCGCGGGGCTGGCGCACGGCTTCTCGACGCTGACGCAGATCGTGCGTCAGTTCGGCAAGCGGCTGCCGCAGCTGCACATAGAGGACCATCCCGAGTTCGCGAACCGCGGTGTGATGCTGGACGTCAGCCGCGACAAAGTGCCGGCGATGGCCACCATGTACGGACTCATCGACATGCTGGCCGAGTGGAAGATCAACCAGTTCCAGCTCTACATGGAGCACACCTTCGCCTACGACCGGCATCGGGCGGTATGGAAGGATGCGTCGCCGTTCACGGGGCAGGAGATCCTGGAACTCGACGCGTACTGCCGCGAGCGCTACGTGGAGCTTGTGCCGAACCAGAACAGCTTCGGCCACATGCAGCGCTGGCTGGAGAAGAAGCCGTACAACGATCTGGCCGAGGCGCCGCGCGGCTCGAAGGTGCCATGGGGCAAGCTGCCGCCGTTCACGCTCGACCCATCGGACCCGCGCTCGCTGACGTTGATCGACGGGCTCTACGCGGAACTGCTGCCGCACTTTTCGAGCCGCATGTTCAACGTCGGCTGCGACGAGACGTTCGACCTTGGGCAGGGGAAGAGCAAGCAGGCGTGCGAGAAGCGCGGCACCGGTGGCGTCTACCTGGACTTCCTGCTGAAGATTCACAAGCTGTGCGAAAAGCACGGACGGCGCATGATGTTCTGGGGCGACATCATCATGCAGCACCCGGAGCTGATCAGCGAGATCCCGCGCGACGTGACGGCGCTCGAGTGGGGCTACGAGCAGGACCACCCGTACGACGTCGAGACGAAGGCGTTCCGCAAGGCAGGGCTGCCGTACTACGTGTGTCCCGGCGCGGGAAGCTGGATCTCCCTCATCGGCCGCACGGACAACGCGCTGGCGAACATCGCGAACGCGACGAAGAACGGGCGCGCGCACGGCGCGGCGGGCGTGCTGAACACCGACTGGGGCGACAACGGCCACATGCAACCGCTGCCGGTCTCGTACCTCGGGTTCCTGTACGGCGCATCGATGTCCTGGTCGCCGTCACGCAGCGAGGCGATGAACGTCGCCGGCGCGCTGAGCCTGCACGCGTTCGACGACCCCTCGGGCGTGACGGGGCGCGCGGCGTACGACCTGGGCAACGCGTACCAGGTGAACGGCGCGCGGTCGCGCAACGGCACGCTGCTGGCGCAGATGTACTTCATGCCGCTCGACAACGACTGGCCGATGCATCGCGTCCGGCCCGGAGGCTTCGAGGACACCAGCGCGGAGCTGGCCCGGACACTCGCGACGCTCGACGCGTCGCGCATGCGGCGGCCGGACGCCGAGCAGATCGTCGAAGAGTACCGCTGCGCCGTCGAGATGGCGGACATCGGCGCGGCGATCGGCGCGGCGAAGTACGCGCGTGTGACCGGCGCGGCGCCATCGAAGCTGCGGCCGATGTACCGGCGCGCTGCGAGACGGCTCGACGCGGTGGCGCCGGAGTACGAGCGGCTGTGGCTTGAGCGGAACCGCCCGGGCGGCCTGCGCGACAGCGTCGCGCGCATCACGGGGCTGGCCGCGGCGTTGCGGCGCTGAAGCAGCAACAATCGGTTTGAAACAGCCGAGATCAGGCCTGAATGACTTTCAGTTCCTCCTCATAGATCGCTTCCGCTTCGTCTCGCCGCTGCCTGCGCTGAGCCCATGTCAGGTTTTCTGCCGGCTCGTCATCGTAGAACGCCGACCAGAATCCCGGTTCGAGCCACCGCCTCGGCGCGAGTTGGACTCTCCCCTCGGCGTCCAAGGCGATGACCCAGTTGCTTGGTAATCCCGCATTCGAAACTTCGAAATAGCGCGCCGCCCATAAGCCAGCCGTGTTACTTGGCTCATCGTGGATCCGCAGCAGCGGACCGCCGATCTCTAGGACCGTATACTCTTTGCCCTGCTGAAACCGTGCCATGAGTCGCTTCCGGTCAGAGACGCTGATGTCAGAGACACTGATGTCGGCCTTGAGACGCACTCGCATCGTTCACCAGTCCTTCCGTTCGGATCGGGGCGGCGGTTCGCACGTTGGCAGCCCTTCGGGCGCGATCATACCCATATGCGCGCCCGCGTCGGAAGGTCATCCCGACCGTGGCACCACCCAGCGACCAGGCGACCGGCGCTAACAGCGGGCGCCGAAGTCCCAGCCGTTGCCGCGCTTGAACTCGCGCAGGATGAGCCGCGAGACGGTGGCGCGGTGCACTTCGTCCGGGCCGTCGTAGATGCGGGCGAAGCGGGCGTGGCGGTACATGCGCTCGAGCGGGGTGTCGCTCGTCACACCCATCGCGCCGTACACCTGGATCGCGCGGTCGATGGTGTTGTGCAGCATCTTCGCGCCGACGACCTTGATGATGCCGATCTCGACGCGGGCGGGGTCGCCGGTGTCCATCTTGTGGGCGGCCTGCAACGTCAGCAGGCGGCAGGCCTGAATCTCGGCCGCGGTCTCGAAGATCATCACCTGGATCTGCTGCTTCTCGCCGAGGGTCTGGCCGAAGGCGACGCGGGAGTTGGCGCGCTCGCACATGAGGTCGAAGGCGCGCTGCGCCTGACCGAGCCATCGCATGCAGTGGAAGATGCGGCCCGGCCCAAGGCGCTGCTGTGCGATGAGGAAGCCCTGCCCGCGCGGGCCGAGCAGGTTGGCGCGCGGCACGCGGACGTTGTCGTACTGCACTTCGCAGTGGCCGCCGAGCATGCCCATCACCGGCGTCTCGCGGATGAGGTTATAGCCGGGGCTGTTCGTCGGCACGACGATCATGCTGAAGGCCGAGTGATTCGGCGTGTCATCGTCCTCGGTCCGGCACATGACGGTGGTGTAGGCCGCCCTGTTCGCGCCGGTCGTGAACCACTTGCGGCCGTTGATCACCCAGTCATCGCCATCGAGCACGGCGCGCGTCTGCAGTTGCGTGGGGTCGGAGCCGGCGACCTCGGGCTCGGTCATGCCGAAGCTGGGGAAGATCTCGCCCGCGACCAGCGGCTTGAGGTAGCGTTCGCGCCATTCGGGCGAGGAGTGCAGGTTGAGCATGATCGAGTCCTGCAGCGAGTGCGTGCCGAGGCAGACCTGCGCTATCTCGGAACTGCCGATGACCTCGTTCACGTAGACGTAGTCGAGGAAGGGCATACCCTGACCGCCGATGTCGACCGGGTGGCCGAGCGCCCAGAGGCCGGCGGCCTTGGCCTCGTCCATGAGGCGGCGGAGCGTCGCCCGGCTCTCGTCGTCGTTGCGGTCTTCCAGGATGTGCTCGACGGGGTAGATGCGCTCGACGACGAACTGCTTCACGCGGTCGCGGATCGGGCGGACGGACTCGGGAATCTCGAAAGACATCTGCTGGTCTCCTGGTTGCTGGTTGCTGGTTGCTGGTTGCTGGTTGCTGGTTCAGCGATTGTAGACGCTTCCCGCGCTACCGTCGCGCGGATCTCGCGATATGCTGCATGTGCCGGGCGGCCAAGGCGTTACCAGCGACCAGCGACCAGCGACGAGGCGACTAGATGTACTTGATTGAGCTGCAGAGCGAGGCCGACATCGCGGGCGTGGACACGCAGGCGCTCGAACGGCTGGCGGAGCGGGCGCTGGAGATTGAGGACGTGGCGGCGCCTGCGGAGCTGAGCATCATGCTGGCAGACGACCCGACGGTGCACGAGCTGAACCGCACGTATCGGGAAACCGACGCGCCGACCGACGTGCTGTCGTTCGCGCAGGGCGAAGGCGACGACTTCGCGCAGCCGGAGGGCACGGCACGCCACCTTGGCGACGTCGTCATCAGCATCGACACGGCACGGCGGCAGGCGGCGGAGTACAAGCTGGAGCTACAGGACGAGGTGTCGCACCTGCTCGTACACGGCATCCTGCACCTCCTCGGCTACGACCACGAAGCGCCAGAGGATGCGGACGTGATGCGGCTGCAGGAGGAGCGGATCCTCGGCGCGCCGCATCATCACTGACGGTTGCCGGAGAACCAAGAACCTAGAACCAAGAACCTACTCTCGGTACGCCGTTTGGTTCTAAGTTCTTGGTTCTTGGTTCTGCGCGCGCGAGCGCGCACGGTTCTTGGTTCTGCGCGCGAGCGCGCTAAGCGAAGACGTTGACCGCGCGCTGGGCGGCTTCGATCAGGGGGATGGGGTAGACGCCGAAGGTGAGCACCCCGAGCGCGGCGAGCACGAGGATACCCTGCGTCAGCACCGGCGACGAGATGGCCTCTTCACCCTCGGCGGTGCCGAGATACATCTGGCGCGCGACGCCCATGTAGTAGTACGCCGAGACGGCGGTATTCAACACCGCGATCATCACCAGCCACACCAAGTCGGCCTGCACGGCGGCGTTGAAGATGTAGAGCTTGGCGATGAAGCCGGCGGTGGGTGGCAGGCCGGTCAGCGACAGCAGGCAGAACAGCAGCACCGCCGCCGGGATCGGCGCGCGGCGGCCCATGCCGGCGTAGTCGGCGATCTCGTCGCTGTTGGTGCGGTTGGAGATCGCCATGACGGCGAAGAACGCGCCCAGGTTCGTGAACGCGTAGGTCGCCAGGAAGAAGACGACGCCGCTCGCGCCGAGCCGCGTGCCGCTGTCGGTCGTCGCGGAGATCGCGGCCAGACCCACAAGGAAGTTGCCAGCCTGGGCGATCGAGCTGTAGCCCAGCATGCGGCGGATGTTCGACTGCCGCAGCGCCATGACGTTACCGACGGTCATCGTGACGGCGGCGAGCACCGCGAAGAGGATCTTCCAGTCGTCGGTGACGAAGGTATCGGCGCCGAAGCCCTCCATGAAGACGCGCAGCACGACGGCGAACGCGGCGGCCTTGCTGCCGACCGAGAGGAAGGCGACGACCGGCGTCGGCGCGCCCTGGTAGACGTCCGGCGTCCACATCTGGAACGGGACGATGGCCATCTTGAAGCCGAAGCCGGCCGCAAGGAAGACCATGCTGACGATGAGCGCGGAGCGGATGCCGCTGTCGCCGCTGGCGATGGCGGTGGCGATGCTCGGCGAGCCGTCGGTCGAGATGAGGCGGGTCGTGCCGGAGATGCCGAACAGGAACGCCATGCCGTACAGCACGACGGCGGACGAGATGGCGCCGAGCAGCAGGTACTTGAGCGCCGCCTCGCTGCCCTTATCGTCGCGAAGAAGGCCGGCGAGGACGAACTGCGAGATGCTCGTGAGTTCCAGCGCGACGAAGATCGCGACGAGATCGCGTGCGCCGGACAGCAGCATCATGCCGGCGGTGGCGAAGAGCACCAGCGCGAAGAACTCGCCCTGGCGCTCCTCGAAGCGCTCGACGTAGTCGAGCGACGCGAGGACCACCGCGCCGGAGACGCCCGCGAACATGAACGTGAAGAAGATGCTGAAGTTGTCGAGCGCCATCGTGTCGCTGTAGTACGACGCCTGGCGGTCGCCCAGGATCAGCAGCACAAGCCAGATCACGGACGCGGAGAGGCCGGCGATGGCGATGCCCGCGAGCCACCTCTTGTGCCGCCGCGGCGTCGCCAGGTCGGCGATCAGGATGAGGCCGGCGGCGACGAGCACCGCGACGACCGGGCCGAGCCTGTCGAGATCCTGCAGCATCAGCTCAGCACCTTCACGATGTTGATAATCCCCGAGTCCAGCACGTCGACGACCAGCGAAGGCCGCACGCCGACGCCGATGATGACGATGACGAGCGCCGCCATCGGCACGCGCTCCCACCAGTTATTGGCGTCAGGCAGCGCCGCCCAGCGCTCGTTCTTCGGGCCGTAGAAGACGCGCTGGATCATCCACGTGATGTATCCGGCGGACAGCAGGATGCCGAAGACGGCGGCGATCGTCGGCACCGTGTACTTGTCGAAGCTGCCGAGGAAGACGAGCAGTTCGGCCACGAAGCCGGACATCGCCGGCAGGCCGAGGCCCGCAAGGCCGGCGATCACCATCACCGTCGCCGCGAGCGGCATCGTGTGCGCGAGGCCGGATAGCTGGTCGATGTCACGCGTGTGGGTGCGGTCGTAGATGATGCCGACCATCACGAACAGCAAACCGGTAATGGTGCCGTGGGTAAACATCTGCAGCGCGGCGCCGTTGAGGCTGACGTGGCCGAGCGCGGCGATGCCGAGCAGCACGTAGCCCATGTGGCTCACGCTCGAATAGGCGACGAGGCGTTTCAGGTCCTTCTGCCGCAGCGTTAGCACCGCGCCGTAGATGACGCTGATCGCCGCGATCGTCGCCAGCCACACGCCGTAGTCCTTCGCCGTCTGCGGCATCAGCGTGACGCAGATGCGCAGGATGCCGTAACCGCCCATCTTCAGCAGCACGCCGGCCAGGATGACCGAGACGGCCGTCGGGGCGTCGGTGTGCGCATCGGGCAGCCACGTGTGGAGGGGGAAGATCGGCAGCTTCACCGCAAAGCCGATGAAGACGAAGCCGAAGATCACCCACAGCGGCAGCAGCGTCTCGTTGATGGTGCTCTGCTGCAGGCGCAGCATGTCGAACGTGTGCACCGGCTCCGCGCTCAGCCCCATCGCCAGGAAGCCGACGAGCATGAACGCCGATCCGGCGATGGTGTACGTCAGGAACTTCATCGCCGAGTACTCTTTGCGGCCGCTCCCCCAGACCGAGATGAGCATGTACATAGGCAGCAGTTCGACCTCCCAGAAGAGGAAGAACATGATCAGGTCGAGCGACGTGAAGACGCCGAGGACGCCGGTCTCGAGCGCGAGCAGCCAGAAGAAGTACTCCTTGGTGCGGAGCTGGATGCCGAACGAGATCAGCGTCGCGACGACGAAGAGGAACGTCGTCAGCAGCACCATCGTGATGCCGAGGCCGTCCACACCCATGTGGAACTGCACGTCGAAGCCCGCGGTGCCGGCATCGATCCACGTGCCCTGCGAGACGAACTGGAACGGCGCGGTGGCGGCCTCGCCGGGGGTGCGGTCGAAGCCAAGGATGAGGACGACCGACGCGGCGAACGACGTCAGCGTGGCGATGAGCGCGAGCCAGCGCGCCTGGTCCGTGCTTTCGCGCGGCACGGTCGCTATGACGACCGCGGCCGCGACGGCCGGGAAGAAGACGGCGAACACGAGCAGTCCGTTCAATTCCGTCTACCTCTCCAGCAGCACAAGCATGAGAAACGCGGTGATGACGAGCCCGGCGAAACCGACGCTGCCGTAGGCCTGCACGGAGCCGGACTGCACCCAGCGCAGCCCGTCGCCGACGCGGCGCGTGACCGTACCGGCGCCGTTGACCGCGCCATCGACGATGTTGGTATCGAACCACTGGCCGACAGCGCAGACGAAGCCGTAGAGGCCGCGGCGCACGATGACGTCCTCGTAGAGCTCATCCATGTAGTACTTGCGCGAGACGAGCGTGTGGACGGGGCCGAAGACCTTCTGCAGCGACTCCGACGAGATCACCTTCGCCTGGTAGACGGCGTAGGCGAGGGCGATGCCTCCGAGCGCCAGCGCGCTCGACGAGATCGCGATGCCCCAGTTGAAACTCTCGTGGCGCAGCGCCTCCTCGGCGGAGTGCGGCAGCGCGCCTTCGAGCAGGTGCGCGAGGCCCTGGGTCGAGTGGCTGGGGAAGTTGACGAAGCCGGCGAGCATCGCGGGTACGGCGAGGATCAGCAGCGGCAGCGCCATCACCATCGGCGATTCGTGCGGCTTGCCGTGGTGCGCCGCGTCGTGCTCGGGAGGCTCGCCGCCCCTGTAGTCGCCCTCGAACGTCATGAAGATGGCGCGGAACGTGTAGAACGCCGTCATGAAGACGACGGCCATCGCGAGCGCGAACAGGATCTTGTCGTCCGCCCAGGCGGCGCCGAGGATCTCGTCCTTCGACCAGAAGCCGGCAAACGGCGCGATGCCCGCGAGGCTCAGCGAACCGATGAGGAACGTGGCGTACGTGATGGGCATGTACTTCCGCAGGCCGCCCATCTTCCGCATGTCGAACGTCCCCGTCGCGTGGTTCACGGAGCCGGAGCCAAGGAACAGCAACGCCTTGAAGAAAGCGTGCGTGAACAGGTGGAAGATAGCGGCAACGTAGCCACCGACGCCGAGCGCCAGCATCATGTAGCCAAGCTGGCTGATCGTGGAGTACGCGAGCACCCGCTTGATGTCGGTGACAACGATGCCGATCGACGCGGCGAAGATCGCCGTGAAGCCGCCAATGTAGGCGACGGTCTTGAGCGCCTCCTCGGAGACCTGGAACACCGGGTACATGCGGGCGACCAGGTAGACGCCTGCGGCGACCATCGTCGCAGCGTGGATCAGCGCGGAGACCGGCGTCGGGCCCTCCATGGCGTCGGGAAGCCAGACGTGCAGGGGGAACTGCGCCGACTTGCCGACGGCGCCGGCGAAGATGCCGAGCGCGAAGAGCGTGATGACGGCATCGGAGAGTCGGTGGTCCTGCGCCATCTGCTGGATGAGCGGGATGTTGAAGGTGTCGGCCTTCGTCCAGATCAGCAGGATGGCGAGCAGGAATCCGACGTCGCCTAGGCGCGTCGTCAGGAACGCCTTTTTCGCGGCGTCGGCCGCGGACTTCTTGTGGAACCAGAAGCCGATCAGCAGGTACGAGCCGAGGCCCACCAACTCCCAGAAGACGTAGACCATCAGGATGCTGTCCATCATCACGAGGCCGAGCATGGCGGCGGTGAAGAGCGACATCCACGCGAAGTAGCGGGAGTAGCCGGTGTCGCCCTCCATATAGCCCTGCGAATACACCTGCACCAGCAGTGACACCGACGTGACGACGACGAGCATGATGGCGCTGAGGCCGTCTATGCGGAGGCCGACATCAATGCTGAGGCTCGGGCCGCCGAGCTGCTGGAGGACGGGGTTGGTCGTGCTGACCGAGAGCCACTCGTAAGAGCCGAAGGCCAGCGCGTGGCCGTCGGCATCGATGACGGTATCGAGCGTCCAGAGCGCGAAGACGAACGCCGTGCCGATGGCCGCGATGGTGACGTAGCCGGACAGCCGCGGGTACGGCTTCGTGATGAAGCCGGTGATCAGCAGCGAGGCGACCGGCAGCAGCAGGATCGCCCAGACGACACCCTCAGGAACGGCCGGCAACATCAAGTGGTCTCCTGGTCGCTGGTTACTGGTCGCTGGTGATCGTCACCGCAACCCGGACCCGCCCGATGACCTGCGACCCGGTCACCGGACGGACTGAATCAGATCTTGCGCATGATCTCGATAGCGACGTGCGTCTTGCTGTCGGGCACCCAGATCTCGCGCGGCTGCGACATGGGCGCGTCGCTGGCGAGCGGCGGCACGACGCGGTTCGACACGCCCTCGGCGTCGAAGAGTTCCTTCCACACCTCGGCCGCGTAGCCGTTCTTCACTTCCATCAGCTTCGACCACATGGTTCAGCCCTCACCACCGCAACAGGTCGATCTCGTCGATATTGATGGTGTCGCGGTGCTTGTAGACGGCGACCGCGAGCGCGAGCGCGACGGCCGCCTCGGCCGCTGCGACGGTGATCACGAACACGGCGAACACCTGCCCATCGAGCGGGCGCGGCGACACGACGAAGCGCGAGAAGCCAATCAGCGTCACGTTAACGGCGTTCAGCATCAGCTCGACACCCATCAGGATGCCGATGGCGTTGCGCTTGGCCAGCGACAGGTAGAGGCCGATGGCGAACAGGAAGCCCCCGAGCACGAGCACCTGCTCCAGCTTGACCGAAGCGAGCAGCGGCAGATCAGGCATCAGCGCTCTCCTCTTTCGTCAGCACGATGGCGCCAACCATCGCGACCAGCAGCAGCACGGAGGCGACCTCGAACGGGACCACGTAGGGCTTCAGGAACGCCTCGCCCAGCGACGCCGCAGTCGAGGGGAACGCCGCGCGGCCGGAGATGTTCCAGCTGGTGTCGTAGGCGACGAAGACGATCACCGACAGCACCAGCCCGGCCAGCACCAGCGCCGGCCCGGCGAAGGTCGTCTCGGAGTTCTTGCGGTCTGCGGCCGGCGTGAGCATGACGGCGAACGTCATCAGCACGGCGATGGCGCCGGCGTAGATGAGCACCTGCACGACGGCGACGAAATCGGCCGAGAGCACGATGTAGATGCCGGCGACTCCGATGAAGCTGAGCGCAAGGAACAGCACGGCCTGGATCAGCTCGCGCACCGCGGCGACCATCGCGGCGCAGCCCACGGTCGTGAGCGCGAGCACCCAGAAGGCGACGACGATGCCCGTATCTTCGATCACAGCGCGGCCCCGTTCGGTGTGTTCATGACGCGGGCGTCCCTACCGGAGCGGCGTCGGCCGGATGCACGGCGGGCAGCGCCGGCACGTCGATGTTGGAGTACATGCGCAGCCCCGTCGGGAAGCGCTGGAACTTCGGCGCGAACACGCGCACGAAGGCGACGATGAGACCGACGGCGAGCGCGTTGTTGATAACGACATACGCAGGGAGCAGCAGGCCCGCGCTCCAGCCCGTCTCCTCCCACAACAGCACCTCAGCCGCAACCAGCATGACATTCACGATCGCCATCGGCGTCATCCACTTCCAGGCGAACGCCAGCAGTTGGTCGATGCGGAATCGCGGCAGGGTACCGCGCGTCCAGACGAAGAGGAAATACACGGCGTAGATCTTGCCGATGAAGATCATCCAGCCGGGGACGACCTCGTCGACCTTGTACATCCACCAGCCACCGAGGAACACCGTGGCGATGATGGCGGAGACGACGACGGCGTTGATCAGCTCGGCGGCATAGAACAGGCCGAACTTCATGCCGGAGTACTCGGTGTGAAACCCGCCGACGATCTCCGATTCCGCCTCGGAGACGTCGGCCGGCGTCCGGTTCAATTCGGCCGAGATTGAGATGAAGTAGATAAGGAACGGCAGCGGCTGCAGCAGCAGGAGCGGCACCCAGTAGTGCTCCTGGAAAAGCACTATGCCGCTGAGCCTCATCGTGCCGGTAAAGAGCACGACGCCGAGCAGCGCCACGACGATCGGGATCTCGTAGCTCACGAGCGCGGCGATGGCGCGCATCGAGCCAAAGAGCGAGTACTTGTTGTTCGAACTGTAGCCGGCCATGAAGACGGCGAGCGCGCCGAGCGACGAGGCGGCGAGCAGGAACAGCACGCCGACATCGAGGTCCGCCAGCACCATGTTGCGGCCCCACGGCAGCACGGCCATCAGCCAGATACCGGGGATCGTGAAGGCGATCGGTGCGGCGGTGAAAATCAGGCCGGAGGCGGTCTTCGGCTGCAGCACTTCCTTCTGCATGAGCTTGATGGCGTCGGCCACGGGTTGCAGCAGGCCGAACGGGCCGAGGCGGTTCGGGCCGAGGCGCGATTGCATCCGGCCGACGACGCGCCGCTCGACCCAGATGTTGATGACCGCGCACGCGCCGATGAACGCGATGATGCCTCCGGCGCCGAGCAGGCCGGTAACGACGAAGATCAGCCAATGCGGGCCGCCGGCAGCGTCGATCAACTCGGCGATCTTCGCGCTGAGGTTCGACAGGTCGCGGATGTCCCACCAGTGTTCCGTCACGATGGTCAGCAGCATGGCGATCAACGGTCCACCTCGCCCACGTTGATATCGATGCTACCGAGCGTGACGATGGCGTCGGCGATCGTCTGGCCGACGGTCATCTCTTTCAGCACGCTGAGGTTGATCAGGGAGGGCGAGCGCACGTGCCAGCGGTACGGCGCGGGGCCGCCATCGCTGACGACGTAGAAGCCGAGTTCGCCCTTGGGCGACTCGACGCGCGAGTACGCCTCGCCGGCGGGCGGCCGCAGCGCGAGCGGCACGTCGGTCTTGTGCGCGCCGCCGGGCAGATCGTGCATGGCCTGGCGAATGATGCGGAGGCTCTGCTTCATCTCCTCGATGCGGATGAGCATGCGGTCGAACGCGTCGCCGTTGTAGCCGACGGGGATGTCGAACGTCATGCGATCGTAGACGCAGTAGGGATCGGCCTTCCGGAGGTCCCAGGCAATTCCGGCACTCCGCAGCATGGGACCGCTCAGCGAGGCGTTGATCGCCGTCTCCGGCGTCACCACGCCGACGTCGCGCGCGCGCATCATGATGATCTCGTTGCCAGAAAGGAGCTGGTCGTACTCCTCGAACCGGTAAGGCAGGTCGTCGTTCACGAGGCGGTCGAGCGCGGGAAGGAACTCCTCCGGGATGTCGAAGGCAACGCCGCCGATGCGCATGTAGTTCGTCGTCAGGCGCGCGCCGCAGGTCATCTCGAGCAGGTCGAGGACCTTCTCGCGGTCGCGCATGCAGTACATGACCGGCGTCTGCCAGGCGCCGCAGTCGTTAATGAAGGTGCCCGTCGCCATCAGGTGGCTCGCGATGCGCTGTAGCTCGGCGAAGATCACGCGCAGGTACTGCGCGCGCTCCGGCACGTCGATGCCGGCGAGCTTCTCGACCGACAGGCAGTAGCCGAGGTTGCCGGACATGGCGGCGAGGTAGTCCATGCGGTCGGTGAAGGGGATGTTCTGCGTGAACGTCCGCTCTTCGGCCAGCTTCTCCATGCTGCGGTGGAGGTAGCCGACGACCATCTTCACGTCGACGATGCGCTCGCCGTCGATCTTGGCGACCATGCGGAAGACGCCATGCGTGCTCGGGTGCTGTGGCCCGATGTTGACTTCGACGGGTGCGCTCTTGATCGGCACGCTAATCCTCTACGCGGCGCGGCTACACGCCGCTGCCCGGTTGCTTCGGCCGGAACTCCTGGCCCGTCTGACCCGGCACCTGGTTCGGAAACTGGCTGAGGCCGGACTTCCGTCCGCCCGGAAGCGACATGAAATCCTTGCGCAGCGGGTGGCCGGGAAACGCGTCCCACAGGAACAGCCGCGTCAGCGCAGGATGGCCGGGGAAGTCCACGCCCATCAGGTCGTAGATCTCGCGCTCCTGCAGCCATGCGCCGATCCACAGCGGGCTGATTGAAGGCACCTCGGGCCGCTCGTGGTCAGCCGGCACCTTCACCTCGAAGATATGGTTCTGCGCGAGCGACGAGAAGTGATAGACGAGGTCGATGTGGGTGATCATGTCGACGCTGCACATCTGGACGAGAAACTTGCCGTCCAAAGCGTCGTCGTCGCGGATGATGCGCATGGCGTCGAGCGCCGTCGCGGGCTCGAGCACGACGTAGCCCTCGGCGACCTGCCGGACGGCGCCCGGAACCTTCGCCTGGATGCGGGCAGCAACATGCTCGCCAGCGAGCGTGACCGTGACGGGGTTCGGCACTAGAGCCACTCCATGGCGCGCTTGCGCCAGGCGTATGCGTAGCCGACGAGCAGGATCGCCATGAAGATCATCGCTTCGACGAACGCGTAGACGCCCAGGTGACGGTAGGCCACCGCCCACGGATACAAGAACACCGCCTCAACATCGAACACGACGAAGAGCAGCGCGAACAGGTAGTAGCGAACGTTGTAGCGGACGTGCGCGTCGCCGATCGGCACCATGCCGCACTCGTAGACCGACTGCTTCACCGGGTCGGGCTTCGACGGGCGGATGCGGAAGATGCCCAGGGCAACCGACGCGGTGATGGGGAGGAGCGGGAAGGCGACTGCGAATAGCAGCAGGAAACCCGCCCGGCCAAACTGCTCGATCACGGAGCCGCTCTTCCTCTGTCCCGCACTTTGTGAATTTCTACGCTATCCGGCCGAATGCTATCACAGCGTCCGCGCTACGGACAACAGAACGGGCGGGGTCCGCAGCTTCGCGCTAAGGGGCGCCGCCGGGCGTGTCGAGAATCTTCGCGTAAGGCTCTCTAACCCTCAAGTAAGGGTTTTCCCTGCCGATGTCTCCAGTAGCAGAAGGAATCAGTATGGAGGTATCGCACATGACCCGCTTCATCCCTGCCGCCCTCGCCGCGTTCAGCTTCCTGTCGACCACCGCCGTGATGGTCGCACCCTGGGCATGGCACTAGATTCGGCCGCGGCCGCCAGTGCGGTCGCGCCCTGGTGATGGGCCGTCGTTGAGTCTGGCCCGCAAGACTGGATTGCCTCCGCCGAGCGCGGGGGCATTTCCTTGCCCCGGAGGGAACCTGAACCGGACCACCGCCAACGCCGATACTCCACTGCTTCCGCCTGAGATTGCCGGAAGCTGGAGGAGCACTGGGCTGATGGAGAAGCGAGCGGCCTGGGGTGCGGCCCTGGCGTTCCTACTGGTGATGCTCCAGTTCGGTTGCATCCGGTTGGCGCCGTCGGCGGCTGCCGTGCGGATCGTGCTGCCGGCGACGATCGCGCTGGTGCCGCTGGCGCTGTGGCCGTACCGGCAGCGCGCGGGCGTGTGGATGATGTTCGTGGGACTGGCAGCGAACCTGGCCGCGATCCTCGCGAACGGCGGCCTGATGCCGATCGAGCGCGCCACCGTGGTGTCTGCGGCCGGCGAGGAGCGCGCGGCGCGATACGCGACCGGGCGCTGGATCCCTGGATCGAAGGATGTGCTGCTGGCGCCGGGCGGCGGCCACCTCGTGGCGCTGGGCGACGGCATCGTGCTGCCGGTGGGCGACGGCGGTGTCGTGGCGAGCCCGGGCGACCTGGTCGTGTGGGCGGGCCTGGCGGTGCTGGCCGGCGAAGTTTCGCTGGCATGGCAGCGCCGGACACGGCGGGAACGTGAGGATGCCCTCGGAAAACCACCCTATCCGCTGGCGAGCGGACGGGCGAAGGGAGGCGCATCGACGTTGCCGTGATGCGCCGCCCCGCCACCAGTCTGAGAGCCTGCGCCGGCGAGGGCAACGTCCGCCACAGGCGCCCAACTACCTCATGCTACGGCGATGCTCTGACGAGATTCTGACCGCGAAATCGGCAGCGGCGCTGCGGATTCGCCGGTGAGAGGCCGTCGGCGCTGAGCGAACAAGAGAGCAGGCCCGGGTGACTCCGGGCCTGCTCTTCATTATGTCGTGTGTACGGCGCCCTACGGGGCGACCGCGTCGACCTTAGCGCGCGCACCACCCTTGTCCTTGTACCAGAGCGCGTTGATCTCGGAGTACGCCTTGAGGTTGTCCGGCACGTCGTCTTCGGCGAAGATCGCGGTCACCGGGCAGGCCGGCTCACACGCGCCGCAGTCGATGCACTCGTCGGGGTCGATGTACAGCATCTTGTCATCGTCGCCTTCGTCGTGGATGCAGTCCACGGGGCAGACGTCGACGCAAGAGCGGTCCTTCGTGCCGATACAGGCTTCCGTGATGACGTACGTCATGGGCGATGCTCCTCTGAATCTACGATCACAAATCCGCGGGCATTGTAGAGACCGATCCGCGCTAAGTGAAAGCCTTTTAGAAAGCGTTTGCTTACTTTATCACCGAAATTCCCGAAATGCCATCCGGTCGCGCGAGCCGGACGCAGCGAAACCGCGCGGCGCGCCTTGACGTAGACTATCCCGTGCGGGCACGACGCCCGCGGGGCACGGTGATGGAGGACGCGAATGCTGAGCATCGGACAGCAGGCGCCGGATTTCGACCTTGAAGACGAGCACGGCAACCGCGTCCGGCTGGCCGATTTTCGGGGCAAGCAGGCGGTGGTGTTGATGTTCTACCCGGCGGACAGCACGCCGGGCTGCACGAAGCAGCTCTGCACCGCCCGCGACGACTACGACAAGTACGTCGCGGCGGGGGTGGCGGTCTTCGGCGTGAACCCCGGCAGCGCGACGGCGCATCGCAAGTTCTCGGAGCAGCACGGGTTCAAGACGCCGCTGCTGCTCGACGGCGGTGGCAAGGTCTCGCGCGCGTACGATGCGCTCATGCCTATCCCGATCGTCACGCTGGTCAACCGCACCGTCGCCGGCATCGACCGCAACGGCATCGTGCGCTTCTACGAGCGGGGCATGCCGGGGACGGACGCGATCCTGGCGGGGCTGGCGGGCGGGTAGCAATTAGCTGTCAGCTATCAGCGGTCAGCTGCCCGCATCGGCTCTCAGATGCCGAGAACGGAAGGCAGCCGCCCTTCGACAGGCTCAGGGCGAACGGCGCTACCAGCTGACAGCTAACCGCTGACAGCTAATAGCTCCTCACCCCGGGAGCCAGCCCGATCGCTTGACGAGGAAGTACTCCAGCGAGTCGGCGAGGGCGAGCCAGGAGGCTTCGATCAGGTCGGTGCTGGCGCCGACCGTCGTCCAGGTGCGTTCGCCGTCGGTCGATTCGATGAGCACGCGGACGGCGGCGCTGGTGCCGGCCGCGCTGTCGATGATACGCACCTTGAAATCGATGAGCTTGACCGCGTAGATCGCCGGGAAGAACTGCACGAGCGCTTTGCGCACCGCCGCATCAAGCGCGTTGACGGGGCCGTTGCCCTCGGCGGCCGTCTGATGCATCTCGCCGCCGATGCGCACCTTGGCCATCGCCTCGGCCTGCATCTCGCGGTCGTGCTCGGCGCGGGCGGAAGCGCGGCGCTCGACGATCCAGAAGTCATCGAGCTCGAAGGGCGGCACGTAGCCGGGGCGCGTGCGGCGCACCAGCATCTCGAACGATGCCTCGGCGCCCTCGTATTGGTAGCCCTTCGATTCCTGTTCGTTGACCTGCTCCTGCAGCACGCGCGCGTCGTCGCGCGAGAGCTCAAACTCGAAGCCGACTTCCTTCAGCTTCTGCTGCACGGCGCGGCTGCCGCCGAGCTCCGACACCAGCAGGCGGCGCGTGTTGCCGACGGACGCCGGCGGCACGTGCTGGTAGCTGACATCGGACTTGAGCACCGCGGCGACGTGGAGGCCGCCCTTGTGCGTGAAGGCGCTGGTGCCGACGTACGGCTGGTACGGGTCCGGCACCATGTTCACGACTTCGCTGACGTAGTGGCTGACCTCTGTGAGCATGGCGAGCTGGTCGTCGCTGACGACATCCATGCCGAGCTTGAGCTTGAGGTTGGCGATGATGCTCATGAGGTTGGCGTTGCCGCAGCGCTCGCCGTATCCGTTGACGCAGGCCTGCACCTGCCGCACGCCCTCGCCGACGGCGGCGAGAGGGTTGGCAACAGCGAGGTCGGCGTCGTTGTGCGTGTGGATGCCGAGCGGAACGTCGACCTCGGCTTGGACGGCGCGGATGATCTCGACGATCTGCGCCGTCGTCATGCCGCCGTTGGTATCGCAGAGCACGAGGCAATGCGCACCCGCGCTGGCCGCAGCGGTGAGGCAGCGCATGGCGTATGCGCGGTTGGACACGAAGCCGTCGAAGAAGTGTTCGGCGTCGAAGAAGACCGTGCGACCGTTCGCCGCCATGAGCCGGATCGAGTCGGCGATCATCGCGAGGTTCTCTTCGAGCGTCGTCTCGAGGACGTCGCGCACGTGCATGTCGTTCGTCTTGCCGACGAGTGTGACGACGGGCGTGCGGGCGTCGAGCAGCGCGCGCAGGTTGGCGTCGGTCTCGGCGTCGCCGCCGGCGCGGCGGGTGGAACCGAAGGCGGCGAGACGGGCGTTCTGGAAGTTGATGGCCTGGGCGCGGACGAAGAACTCGGCGTCCTTTGGATTGCTGCCGGGCCAGCCGCCCTCGATGTAGTGGACGCCCAACTCGTCGAGCTTGCGGGCGATCTTGAGCTTGTCCTCGACGGAGAGCGACATGCCCTCCATCTGGGCGCCATCGCGCAGCGTCGTGTCGTACAGTTCGACCTTCATCGGGTGCATCGCTCCTGAATGTCCCGCCAGTATAGTCACCGGCGGATCGGCCTGCCTATCGGGAGATCGATGGGCTGCCAATCACGCCCCGCGGCGATGGACCGCGGGTGATGCGCACCTCAGAAGCTGGAGTCGCGTTCATGTGCGCGCATCGTAGCATATGGAGCGCAAGCGGATCGCGATGCACGCCGCGGCATTTTCCATTCGCCGCCACAGGCCCCATACTCTGGCAGCGAGGGTCGATGTGAGTTCCGAACCGCCACCTGACGACGCCGCCCCAGACGCCGCAGCGCCCGCGGGCAGCAGCTCACGCCCCGACGATCGTGCGGGCGGCGCCATACGCCTGCCGCGACGCCCCCGCACGAGCGGCGAGCACCCAGACCCGCCGCCGGACGGCCCGCCGACGCCGCCGCGGGAGCCGCGCGAACCGCCGGACGCGCGCGAGCGCATCAAGCTGCCCCGGCGGCAGCCCGACTTCAACCCGGAGAGCCAGGCGGAGATCTACTACGGCAGCAAGCCCGGCACGCGGTACGCGCGCCTGACGCGCGTCGGCGCGCGGCGGTTCGAGCGCGGCGAGACCGAGGGCACGATCCGCGCCACGCAGGTGGCCGACCTGCCGCGGACGCTGACCGGCCGGCTCTGGCGCAACTTCAAGCGATTGGCGATCGGCGCTCCCCTCGCCTCGTCGCGGCTGGCCGAGGAGCGGCTGAGCAAGGTCAAGGCGCTCGCGATCTTCGCGTCCGACGCGCTGTCCTCGACTGCTTACGCGACCGAGGAGATCCTGCTGATCCTGATCCTCGCCGGCGCGGGCGCGCTGACACACTCGATCCCGATCAGCATGGCGATCGCGGCGCTGCTGGTCATCGTCGCGACGTCGTACCGGCAGACCATCCGCGCGTACCCGAACGGTGGCGGCGCGTACAAGGTGGCGATGGACAACCTGGGCGCCGTGCCCGGACTCGTGGCCGGAGCGTCACTCGTCGTGGACTACACGCTGACGGTGGCCGTGAGCACGGCGGCGGGCGTCGCGGCCGTGACGTCGGCGATACCGGAGTTGCATGACCAGCGCGTGATTCTCGCCGTCGTGTTCGTTTCGCTCCTCACGGTCGGCAACCTGCGCGGACTGCGTGAGTCCGGGACGATCTTCGCGATCCCCACGTACTTCTTCCTGGTGACCTTCGGCATCATGATCGTCACCGGCCTCGTCCGCGTGGCGACGGGCGGCATCACGGCCGTACCGCACGAGGGCGCGCTGGAGCCGGGGACGCAATCCGTGGGCCTGTTCCTGATCCTCCGCGCGTTCTCATCGGGCGCGACGGCGCTAACGGGCATCGAGGCCATCTCGAACGGCGTGCCCGCATTCAAGGAACCTTCACCGAAGAACGCCGCGACGACGCTGTCGTGGATGGCCGGCATCCTGACGGTGCTCTTCGTCAGCCTGACGATCCTGGCGCACCAGATCGACGTGTACCCATCGGAATCGAAGACCGTCGTTGCGCAAATCGCCGACGCGGTCTTCGGCGGCGGGCCGTTCTTCTACCTCGTGCAGATCGCGACGGCGCTAATCCTGATCCTCGCGGCGAACACGAGCTTTGCGGGGCTTCCGGCGCTGGCATCGGTCATGGCGCGGGACCGGTACCTGCCGCGCATCTTCGCGTTCCGCGGCGACCGCCTCGGCTATTCGAACGGGATCATGGTGCTGGCGGCGGCGGCGATCTTGCTGCTCATCGTCTTCTCGGCCGACACGCACAAGCTGATCCCGCTGTACGCGGTCGGCGTGTTCGTAGGATTCACGCTGTCGCAGATCGGCATGGTCCTGCACTGGAGGACGTCACGCGACGAGGGATGGCGGCGCGCGATGGCGATCAACGCGGTCGGCGGCTCGGCATCGGCTGTCGTGGCCGTGATCATTGCCGCGACCAAGTTCACGCATGGCGCATGGCTGACCATTTTGGCGATCATGCTGCTGGCCCTGCTCTTCCACCAGATCGGCCAGCACTACCGGCGGGTGCAGCGCGAACTGGCAGTGTCGGACGATGATGGTCTGATCGCCGTGACGTCCGGCCGGCGCGGACTGCCGGTGATCATGCCGATCGACGAGTTGAACCGCGCGACGGTTCGCGCGGTCGCGTACGCGCTCTCGATCTCCAACAACGTCGTGGCGTTGCACGTGACGGACGACCTCGAAGACGCCGAGGCGCTGCGGCTGGCGTGGGAGCGGCGGGTGCTGGACGTGCCGTTGGTGATCGTCGAGTCGGAGTACCGGTCGCTGTTGGGGCCGGTCCTGGCGTACGTGGACTCCATGGACCGCGCCGGCACGCAGCAGACGGTGACCGTCGTGCTTCCGGAGTACTTGTCGCGCTGGCCGTGGCAGCGGCTCCTGCACAACCAGTCGTCCCAGCGCCTGAAGCAGGCGCTTCTCCAGCGGCCCCACACCGTCGTCATCGAAGTGCCGTATCACCTGGGCTGAACCGCGCGCGCCTTTACGTGCCGTCGTGCCCGCGATAGGATCGATGTCTCAGGTACATCTGAACGGGGCGAGACACGCGCGAGACACACCGCACCCACGACTCCTCACCCGCGAACCTTCGGGCGTCGCATGCTTCGGGCCGCTCCTTGACGGAGGCCCGGCGTGGCTGATGACACCAAGCCGAAGGACACCGGGGAGCCGTCGCACGTCCGGCTGCCGCGCAAGCGCGCGATACAGGACGTCGAGCAGACGGAGATCCTGCGCGGCTCGAAGCCGGGGTCGCGATACGGCCGCCGCGTCCGCGCGGGGGAGCGGCATTTTGAGCGGGGCGAGGACGAGGGCACGTTCCGCGCGACGGCGCGCTCGACAGCGCCCCGCACGGGACCGCAACGGGTCTGGCGCTCGACGCGGCGCGTGCTGTTCGGCGCGCCCATCGCCTCGGAGGAGGCGGAGGAGCAGCGGCTGCCGAAGACGAAGGCGCTGGCGGTCTTCTCATCGGACGCCCTCTCATCGAGTGCGTACGCCACGGACGAAATCCTGCTGGTGCTCATCGCGGCCGGCACCGGCGCGCTGACCCATTCCATCGAGATCGCGCTGGCGATCGGCGTGCTGCTTGCCATCGTGACGTTCTCGTACCGCCAGACAATCAAGGCGTACCCGAGCGGCGGCGGCGCGTACATCGTCGCGCGAGAGAACCTGGGCGACATACCGGGGTTGACGGCGGCGGCGGCGCTTTCGGTCGACTACATCCTGACCGTCGCCGTGTCCATCGCTGCGGGCGTCTTCGCGATCACATCGGCCGTCCCTGAGCTGCGCCATCTCGGCGTCGAGATCGCGGTCGCGCTCGTGCTGGTGATCACGCTGCTCAACCTGCGCGGACTCCGCGAGTCCGGGACGATCTTCGCGATCCCGACCTACCTGTTCATTCTTGCCTTCGCCGGGTTGCTGATCGCCGGTTTCGTCCGCCTGGGGCTGGACCCTGGGCTGAAGGCGCCGATCCCGGACGGGCTGCACCCGGCCGGGGGCGAGAGCCTCTCGTGGTTCATCATCCTGCGGGCGTTCGCATCGGGCTGTGCGGCGCTGACGGGCGTCGAGGCGATTTCGAACGGGATCCCGGCGTTCAAGAAGCCGGAGTCGAAGAACGCATCGACCACGCTGATGTGGATGGCCGTGATCCTGGGGGTGTTCTTCATCGGCATGACGATCCTGGCGCACCAGCTGGGCGTGCAGCACTCGGACGAGGTGTCGGCGCCGGCGCAGATAGCGCGGACGGTGTTCGGTCACTCTCCGCTGTTCTACGCGGTGCAGACGGCGACGGCCGCCATCCTGATCCTGGCAGCGAACACGAGCTACGCGGACTTCCCGCGGCTCGGCTCCATCCTGGCGCGGGACCGCTTCCTGCCGCACCAGTTCACCTTCCGGGGCGACCGGCTCGCGTTCTCCAACGGTATCGTCGTGCTGGGGGCGGCGGCTGCGATACTGCTGGTGATCTTCGAGGCCGACGTCGACCGGCTGATCCCACTGTATGCGTTCGGCGTGTTCGTCTCGTTCACGCTGTCGCAGAGCGGCATGGTGGTGCACTGGCTGCGGCTCAGAGAGCCCGGATGGCAGCGGAGCATCGTCATCAACTTCGTCGGCGCGGTCGCCACAGCGATCGTCGCGGTGATCGTCGGCGGCACGAAGTTTGGTGAGGGCGCGTGGATCAGCATGCTGGCGATGTTCTTCCTGGCGTTCACGTTCCTCGCTATCTACCGGCACTACATGGGCGTCGAGCGGAGGCTGGCGGTGCCCGGCGGCGCCATCCTCCACACCGGCACGCGGCAGCGGCAGACGGTGCTGGTGCCCGTGGACGAGATCAACCGAGCGGTGCTGCGCACGGTCGACTACGCGCGGACGATGTCGCCCAACGTGACGGCGCTGCACATCACCGACGACCTGGAGGCGGCCCAGCGGCTGCGGGACGAGTGGGAGGCGACCGTGCTCGATGTGCAACTGGTGATCATCGATTCGCCCTACCGATCGTTCGTGGCGCCGGTGATCTCGTACATCGATGCGCTGGACCGGTCGGAGCCGGGGCAATACGTGACGGTCGTGCTGCCGGAGTTCCGGACGGCGTGGCCGTGGCAGCGCTTTCTGCACAACCAGTCGGCGCGCCGGCTGAAGAACGCGCTCCTTGAGCGGCCGAACGCCGTGATCACGGAAGTGCCCTACCACCTCGGCGGCGACGAGTAGCGGCCCCCTTGCAGCGAGGGGAGCAGCGCGTGGCGGCCGTACCGACAAGCTCGTCGGACGCGAAAAGACCAGGGCGCCAAGTCTAGTGACGGGGTTGTCGCGCCCTGGTCCTCTGAAGAAGCCCCGACGACGTGAGTGCTCTTTCACGTGGTGGGTTTCGCCTTACAACACCAGTATCGGCCCCAGACTGTTAAATATGCATAAGCACCACCCTAACAAACGGTGCTTGACGCTGACAGATGCCGAGAAACGCCCGGATTGAAGCAGCCAGCGCCATCCGGCGGCCATTGGGACGGGCGGCGGCCGTTGTTCTATAGTGAGGCCCACAACGCATCGGCGAGACACAGGAGCGCGCGATCAAACGGCTGAAGTGGAACATCATCGCCCCCGTAGCGCTGCTGGCGGCCGCGCTGGCGGCCGTCGCGTGGCTCGACGTATCGACCGGCGGCGAGGCGAAGCCGCGGGCCGCGATGGGCGAACTCGGCACGCCGGTCCGGAAGACCTACGTGGCGCCGACGCCGGTCCCCCCGGGCGCCCGGCCATCGCCCACGCCGCGGCCGACGTTCTCGGCGGGCGCGGCGACGGCAAAGGGCAGCGCGCCGGAACGCGACTTCAAGCGGCGCGAAGACCTGCTGCTACTGCTGGACGCCGCCAACAAACTGAAGGCGCGCGACGGCGCCTACCCTTCGACAAACAAGAACGTGCAGACGCTCTGCAAATACAAAGAAGCCGACATGGGCTGCAAGCTGAAGGAGATGCTTTCCGAGAAGCTGCCGGAGGACCCGCTGGGCAACGAGCTGGGCTACTGGTACCAGTCGGACGGCGCGTCGATCAAGATCTACGCCAGCCTCGAAGGCACCGTAGACGTCGAGTTGCTCTGCCCGACTTCCGATGCGGAACTGAAGAAGCACAGCAATCTCATCTGCATCACGGCGCCCTGAGCCGCGGCTGCCGCGTGCTATTCTGACTTCCTGACTCAGACGACAAGAGGATGCTGACATGTCCCTGGATCTGTTCAACCGCCGGGCGAAGGAAGACCACGAGCGATTCGGCCGCCGGCTGCCGCCCGGTCAGAAGCTGACCGACGGCTGGCCGGTGCTGCAGTACGGCAATACCCCCGACATCGACATGGCGACGTGGAAGTTCTCGATCGTGGGGCTGGTCGAAAACGAGATGAACTTCACCTGGGACGAGTTCATGGCGCTGCCGCAGACGACGCTGCGGTCGGACATCCACTGCGTCACGCACTGGAGCAAGTTCGACAACGACTGGACCGGCGTGAAGCTGACGGACCTCGCCCAGCAAGTGAACGTGAAGCCGGAAGCGAAGCACGTCATGGTGCACAGCTACGGCGGCTACACGACGAACATCTCGCTGGCCGAGCTTATGGACGACGACGTGCTGCTGGCGCACCAGCACAACGGCGAGCCGCTGACCAGGGAGCACGGCGCGCCGCTGCGCCTCGTCGTGCCGAAGCTGTACTTCTGGAAGAGCGCCAAGTGGGTGCGCGGCCTCGTCTTCATGGCCGACGAGAAGCCGGGCTTCTGGGAGATGTACGGCTACCACATCCACGGCGACCCGTGGACCGAGGAGCGCTACTCGTAGATCGCGCCCGCTGCGCGCCGCCACGCTGACGGAGAGCCGCCATTCGCGGCCGGTTGCCTCTGCGTGTAGGGCGGTATAGTCTCGGGAGAATTTACCAGCGGAGTCCTCCGGGGGCAGATTGCCGTCGTTCAGCCTCGTCCCGCACAAAGTCTCGACCCGATTCACCGATCCGATCGTCTCGCCGCTCGCGGCCATCGGCGTGACGCCGAACATGATCTCCGTCGCCGGGTTCGCCGGGAACGTGGGAGCCGGCGCGCTCGCCGCCGGCGGGCACTTCGTGGCCGCCGGCGTGCTGATGCTCGTGTTCAGCGCGCTGGACCTGCTCGACGGCGCGCTGGCGCGCAAGACCGGCACGGTGACCAAGTTCGGCGCCGTGTTCGACTCCGTGCTGGACCGCGTGTCGGAGGCGGCCGTGCTGGGCGGGCTGCTCTTTCACTACACGCAGGCCGGTGGCCACACGCCCGAGATCGTGCTGTGCTACGCCGCGATCGTCGGTTCGATCATGGTGAGCTACGTCCGGGCGCGGGCCGAGGGCATCGGCCTGACGCTGCGCGAGGGATTGTTCACGCGCGCCGAGCGCGTGCTGATGCTCGGTGGGGCGCTGATCATCGGCCACGGCGTCGTGCTCTGGGCGCTCTGGATCCTGGCCGCACTGAGCCACTTCACGGCGGCCCAGCGCGTGTTCGCGGTATGGCAGAAGTTGTCGTCGGGCGAGGAAGGGTAGGGCGGGGTGGTGCGGCGGTGATTCACGGACCGACACGGCAACACACCGGACAGCACGCAGCCGCATCGGCGGCATGGCGCACCGGCGCCCCGTGCCGATGACGGCGGCCGCCGTCGCGCAGGAGACGCACGAGCCACAGGCACTGGCAGCGCCGGGCGTCATCGAGCGCGCCTTCAGCTTCGACCTGTCACAGCCGCTGGCGTTCATCGCGCTAGCACTGGCGTACGTCGCGAGCCGCGCGCCGTTCATCAACATCGGCTACGGCACGGATCCTGACGCGTGGCGCATGGCGCTGTCGGGGTACTGGCTGTGGGACCACCACGAGTTCTACCCCTCGCGGCTGCCAGGCTACCCGGTGCCTGAGCTGGCGAGCGCGGCCGTGATCAAGGGCGGATGGCTGGCGACGAACTCGCTGACGCTGGCGGTATCGCTGCTGGGGCTGTGGTTCTTCGCCCGCATCGTGGTGAAGTTGGAGCTGCCGAATCGCGCGCTCCTGGTCACCGGCTTCGCGTTCACGCCGCTGCTGTGGATCAACAGCATGACGACGATGGACTACATGTGGGCGCTGACCTTCCTGCTGGGCTGCTACTACCTGTTGCTGGGCGGCCACGTATCGACGGCGGGCATGCTGCTGGGGCTGGCCGCGGCGTCGCGCACGACATCGATCCTGTTCTTCATCCCGTTCGCGATCTACATCGTGCGCGACGGGCGGCGCGACGATCTGCGCGACTTCGCGGTGTGGAGCATCGCCGTGCCGATGCTGGCGTTCGTGCCGATCGTGTGGAAATACGGGCCGGATTTCCTTTCGTTCTACGACGCGAAGGTCGGGTACCTGAGCGTGCTGCGGCTGCTCGCGAAAGACTGCCTGGGCCTGCTCGGCTCGACGGCCGTGCTCATCGCGGCCGTGGTGAGCCTGCCGCGGCTGACCAGGCTGCCCGGCGACGTGATGCGCGACAAGAACGTGTCGGTCTGGATCGCGGCCATCGGAATCGCCGTCCTCGTGTTCCTCCGGCTCCCGCACGAGTCGGCGTACCTGATCCCGCTCTACCCGTTCGGCTTCTTCCTGATGGCGCGCTACTTCGGGCGATATGTGCTGGCGGGGGCGCTGGCGGCGATCCTCCTCGCCGGGTTCGTTGACATCGGCACCCGCGGCGAGGAGCTGAACGCGCAGGCGCTGCGCCACGCGCGCATCGGCCAGGGGCTGGTGCTGTCGAACCGGTCGACGATGAAGACCCAGCTATCGTTCTCGCGCGAGCTGGCGAAGCTGGAGTTCCCGGAGCACAGCGTCGTGATGATCGGATTCTCGTACCCGCAGTTCGCGGTGCTCAATCGCGACCGGCTGGAGATCGACATCCTCGCCAAGGACTCGTCGTCGGTCAGCCAGCTTTCCGACAAGGGGAAGGCCGTCGACCGGTCGCGTAACGTCACGTACGTCTGGCTGCTGGACTACAAGGAGTTTGGCAAGTACATCAGCCAGCACTACCCCATCTACTACACACAGGACGCCGGACGCAGCACGAACTCGCTCTACCACTTCCGTCCGGGCCTCTACAACAAGCCTGGCACGACGGAAGTGACGATGATCGACCTCGGGCGCGGGCCATCGGGCAGCAGCGGCGCTGCGCGCACGGACCGATAGCGCAGGCGCGACGCGCTATATCCGGCGGCGGACCACGAGCAGCGCGCCAACGGCCGCGACGACCACCAGTACCATCAACCCAACAATGACCGCGATCGTGACGGTCGACGCGCCGCCATCGGACGAGGACGACGTTGAGGATGTGGCTGTAGCGCTCGGCGCGGGGGTCGTGCCGGCGCTCGTTTCGGTGGCCAGCGGCGCCGCCGTGGCGCTGGGCTCGCGTTGCGCCAGGCCGACCGAGTCGCGCCATTCGTTTTCAAGGCCGAACTGGTCAAAGCCATAGACGGCCTGGAACGCCTTGTCCACCGTCGAGCCATCCTTGAACGTCTTGAGCAGCTCCGCGAACTTGTCGGCGCCGTACGTTTCCACCAGGTGTTTCACGATGGACCCCGCCTGGCCGTAGTAGAGGCCGACGGTCGAATTGCTGGACCCGGTCGCGGACGAGTTCAGCTCCTTCATCGACAGCACGCGGTCGTTGTCGATCGCGGACTGAAGCGCGCCAGCGTGGCCGCTGAGCGGACGCGCCTGCGAGAAGACGGAGATGCCCTCGTTCAGCCAGCCGGGGACGCCGAACGGACCCTTCGTCGCCTGGCGCGTGACGATGTGTGCAATCTCGTGGCGGGTGATGTCGAGCGTCGCCACATCGGCGGAGACCATAGCCGTGTCGGAGTAGACGACCTCGCCCAGCACCTGCACACCGCGCCCCTGCCCGCCCGGAGCGATGGCCGGTTGCATCTCGTCCGCCGTGTCGTACAGGAACACCTTCACCGGGAACGTCACCTGCGTCTTTTCGAGCACGCTCACGCGCTCGAGCGTTTCGGCGGTCGCGTCGAGCACCGCCTGCGCGTGGCTGTCCGTGCCCGAGTGGTAGTAGAGCGTGATGTTGTCGCGCTTCAGCGTCTTGAAGGTGAAGCGCGTGTCCTCGTGCACGTAGAGCCGGTCCGGCGTCGAGGTCGTGGCGCCCGCAGCGTCGGTGATGTCCCAGTGGTACGTAATCTCGGCGCCGGGGATGACCAGGATGCCGCGGCCGGTTGTGAGCGTGTAGGTGCAACTCGTCGTGGCACCCGCGGTGCAGGTCGCGATGCCGGATGCGCCGGTGCCGTCGGGCGCGAGCGTGTACCTGATGCGCACTTCCTTTGCCTCGGCGGCCGAGGTGAAGGCGAGGGCGAAGGACACGCCGCTGGGGAACTCGTTGCGCGGCTCCTCGGAGACGACGGTGACGCCGCCCTGCTGCGCCGACGCCCGCGGCATTGGCGCAGCCGCCGCGGCGACAACCAGCATCGGCAACAGCAGCGCGAGGACAGATATTCTACGCAAGGTCAGGCTCCTACCGTCGTCTTCAAGTACGCCTTGATCAACTCGTCGAGGTCGCCTTCGAGCACACCCGGCGCGTCGCTCGTCTCGTAGCCGGTGCGGTGGTCTTTCACCATCTTGTACGGGTGGAGGACGTAGCTGCGGATCTGGTTGCTCCAGCCCGCGCTGACGTGTTCGCCCTTGAGCTTCGCCTGCGCCTCCGCGTGCTTCTGCAACTCGATCTCAATGAGCCGCGCTTCAAGCACCCGCATCGCGGCCTCGCGGTTACGATGCTGCGAGCGCTCATTCTGGCACGTGACGACGATGCCGGACGGCAGATGCGTGATGCGGATGGCGGTGGAGTTCTTCTGGACGTTCTGGCCGCCGTGGCCGCTGGCGCGGTAGACATCGACCCGCAGGTCGTCCGGGTTGAGCTTCACCTCGGCGGCGTCGCCGGCCTCGGGCAGCACCTCGACTAGCGCGAACGACGTGTGGCGGCGGTTCTCGGAGTCGAACGGCGAGAGCCGCACGAGGCGATGGACGCCGCGCTCGCTCTTCAAGTAGCCGTAGGCGTGCGCGCCCGTGACCTCCACCGTCACGCTCTTGATGCCGGCCTCTTCGCCCGGCATCAGGTCGATCACCTCGGCGGGGAACTTGCGCTGCTCACACCAGCGGAGATACATGCGCAGCAGCATCTCCGCCCAGTCCTGCGACTCGGTGCCGCCGGCCCCGGCGTGGATCGCGACGATGGCGTTGCGCTCGTCGTAGGGGCCGGAGAACGTCAGCTCGAACTCGAGCTCGTCGAGCTGCGTTTCCAGGGCGGTGGTGTCGCGGTCGATATCGGCGGCGAGCGCATCGTCGGACTCGGTTTCGGCGAGGCCCACGAGTTCGAGCAGGTCGGCGACCTTCGATTCGAGCGCGCGCCACGTGGAGGCGCGCGCACGATGCGCCGAGATGCGCCGCATGATGTCCTGTGCGGTCTGAGGGTCGTCCCAGAAGCCGGGCGCCGCCGACTGGGCCTCGAGCGAGGCTGCTTCGGTCTCTAGCCTGGCGATGTCAAAGACGCACCATGACATGCGCGATGCGCTCGCGGAGCGCGTGCAGACGGTCGCGTAGCTCCTGCATGTCCTGGTGTTCGTCCTCTCGCGGGTGTTCGTAGGCCGGCACGCTCAATGTACCCGATTTCGGCACGCGTGCCAGTCGGGAGTGGCGCGGACATCGCCTTGTCACCTGATCGCCCGCCGTCTACGATGGGCGACGTGAGATCGCCCCGCGCACTGCTCCCGCTCGTCGCCGTGTGCGCGCTGTTCGCGGGCTGCGGCGTCTCCTTTCGCAACGGCGAAGAGGGCACGGAGTTCTTCAAATCGCTGACCGTCACGGGCGACCTGACGGCCGGCGCCGTATTGACTGCATCGGTCACGTACGAGCAGGCGAATCCGGTGTTTGTGACGATCGCGTGCGAGCTGCGGCAGGGCCAGGAGCTCCTGCAGAATCTGGGCTCCGAGACCGTGCCCTTCAAGCCGGTGGGCGGGCCGAAGGCGACCCCGTTTCCCGGCAACTTCTCGATGGACTTGATCGTGGAGGAGCCGGGCACGTACAAGGTTTCGTGCTTCACGCCGCTCGATGAGGACAACTTCATCAACCGTACGTTCACCATACGGCCGGCGCCCACCGCCACTCCGGCTCCGACTCCCACCGCGACGCCGACCCCTCCTGCCACCGGCGAATAGCGCACGGTCGTGGGGCGGCCGCCAAGCGGCTGGAGCGCAGACGATCGTTCGCACGCCGGACCCGATGGCGCTATGCCGTACGGCATTGCGCGCCTATGCTGACGGCGATTTCATCACTACGGAGGGATTCCATGGCGAGCAATCACAAGTTCCGGTTCGGCGTGCAGACCTCGCGGGCGGCATCGCGCGAGGAGTGGGCTTCGAAGGCGCGCAAGATCGAGGAGCTCGGATTCTCCACGCTGTTCATGCCGGACCACTTCGAGGACCAGTACGCGCCGATCCCGGCGTTGATGGCCGCCGCCGACGCGACGACGACGCTGCGTATCGGCAGCCTGGTGCTGGACAACGACTACAAGCACCCGGTGGTGTTAGCGAAGGAGGCGGCGACGCTCGACGTGCTCTCGGGTGGGCGGCTCGAGCTGGGTATCGGCGCCGGGTGGATGGCCAGCGACTATCAACAGGCCGGCATAGCGTACGACGCGCCCGGCGTGCGCATCTCGCGCCTGCAAGAGGGGCTGGCGGTGATGAAGGGGCTTTTTTCGGACGAGCCGGTGGCGTTCGAGGGCAAGCACTACAACGTGCACATGAACGGCCTGCCGAAACCGGCGCAGCGGCCGCACCCGCCGATCCTCATCGGTGGCGGCGGCAAGCGCGTGCTCCAGTACGCTGCGCGCGAGGCCGATATCGTCGGCGTCAACTTCCTGCTGGCCGAAGGCGTGGTCAACCGCGAGGTGATGACGACCGGCAGCGCCGCCGCCACGGCCGAGAAGATCGGCTGGATCCGCGAGGCGGCGGGGCCGCGCCTCAGCAACATCGAGCTGAACGTGACGGTGTTCGCGGCGATCGTCACCGACGACCGGGCGGGCATGGCGGAGCGGCTGGCGCCGCGCTTCGGCGTGACGCCGGCGGAGCTTCCGGACGCGCCGCATGTACTGCTCGGCAACGCCGGCCAGATCGCCGAGGACCTGCAACGGCGGCGGGAGAAGGACGGCTTCTCGTACATCCTGATCTCAGGCGATGGGGTCGAGCCGTTGGCGCCGGTGGTGAAGCAGCTCGCGGGGACGTAGGCGAGCGCGCGTCGGTCACGACGCAACGCCGGTCGGCGACGCGCTAATCCCAGAAGTCGAGCGCGGTGCGCATCGCCTTCTCGAAGTCTTCGTCCGACATCTGCTTCTGGAGGCCGCCGATCATCTCGGCATCGGCGCCGACGAGGTAGCGACGCTTCGGCTGCTCGGACTTCGCGGCGTCGGCGATGGCGTTGGCGACCACCTGCGCATCGCCGGGCTGGCCGCCGCCGGGGAGCCGCCCCTGTCGCTCGGCGAAGCGGCGCTCGAGCTCGGCATACGGTGACCGCTCGTCGAACTTCCGCTCCATCACCCGGTTGGGGCCGAACCGGGTCCCGAAGCCGCCTGGCTCGATGAGGACGACGCGGACGCCGAACGGGTGCAGTTCATAGTACAGCGCATCGCTCAGCGCCTCGACGGCGTGCTTGCTGGCGGCGTAGACGCCGCCGAACGGCGCCGACACCTTGCCAGCGAGCGAGCCGACGTTGATGATGGTGCCGCTTCCCTGCGCCCGCATCTGCGGCAGCGCGGCGCGCGTCACGCGCAGCAATCCGAACACGTTGGTGTCGAAGATGTGCGCTACCTCGTCGTCCGCGGCGTCCTCGATCGAGCCGTGGATGCCGAGGCCGGCGTTGTTCACCAGCACATCGAGCCGGCCGGCGCGCGCGATGACGGCGGCGACGCATGCATCGACCGAGGCGCGGTCGCCAACGTCGAGCGCGACGACTTCGAGCGAAACGCCGGCGGCCTTCGCGGCATCGAGCAGCGGTCCGGACTTCTTCGTGTCGCGCATGGACGCGAAGACGGTGTCGCCCCGGCGCGCAAACTCGACGGCGGCGAGCATCCCGAAGCCGGAACTGCAGCCGGTAATCAGTACGACGGACATGGCGTGCCTCCCATGGCCCGGCTAGTCCGCCGGGTGAAACTCCTGCAACTGTTTCAGCGACGCATCGTCGATATCGACGCGCACGATACCTTCAAGCGCTTCCACGACTTCGGCGATGTAGCTGACCGGCAGCACCACGTCCTTCGAGAAGACGAGGCCGCGGCGGATGACGAGCGCCGTGACCTTTTGCGTGCCCTCGTCGAAGATGACGCGCTCGACCTCACCGATCTTCTGGTGCGGGTTCAGCCGCCAGACGGGCGAGTCCTTCTTGATGTCGACCTCATCGGGCGCTTTGGCCAGCACATCGGTGATGACGAAGGGACCGGGCTCGCCGGGGAGCGACGTGGCGAACCGCCGCAGGTCGGAGGCGCCGATACGGCCCGGTTCGAGGTCGGCCATCGACTGGAACACTTCCGTGTCGTAGTCGACGGAGAGATCGCGGAATTCGTCGGCGCTCATGCTGAGGCGCACCTCATCGGACGTCGCATCGGCCAGCGCGCCGAGCGGCACGACGCGGTCGTGCGACATACCCCAGCCGCCCTTCCAGAGCGCCTCGCCGCTGCGGAGGATGCCGGTATCGACGACGACGTGGGTGATCTTCAGCGTGTCCTTGTTGACGACGACGCCGCTGAACGTCCCAAGCTTGTGGTCATCGCGGCTGATGACGGCGGCGCCGGCACGCAGTTCTTCGAGGCTCATATCGCGTGTGCCTTCCTGTGCGCGGCCGTTGCGGCCGCCGCTCATCCTAGCCTATCGCGCCGCCAAGATCAGGCCATCGCCGCAGCGACGGCGGCAGCGAGGCGCGCGTCGTCGGCCGGGTCGACCGTGCGGGGATCGAGCAGCAGGCGGCCGCCCTCGACGCGCCCGACGACGAGGCCAGCGCGCAGCCGGGCGGCCAGCGCGGTCCCGTTGCCTCCGCGCGGCGGCTCGACGGCGACCAGCCTCGTGGCAAGGCTCTCCTCCGGCAGCGATCCTCCGCCGACCATCGAGCACCCGTCGATCACGCTGGCGGCAGCGCCGATGGCGGCGGCGACGGCGGCAGCGCGCCCATCGAGCGCCGCGAGCGGCATGGCGATGATGCGCCAGACGGGGATTTCGGTCTCGGCCTCGCCCCGCAGGTAGATACCCAGCGTGGCGGCGAGTCCTGCGATGCTCGCCTTGTCGAGCCGGACGGCGCGGGCCAGCGGATGGCGCTTGAGTTTCGCCAGCAAAGCCTCGCGGCCGACGATGAGGCCGGCCTGCGGGCCGCCGAGCAGCTTGTCGCCGGAGAACATGACGATGTCCGCGCCCGCCGCGATCGACGCCTGGGGCACAGGCTCGGGCGGCAGGCCGTACTTCGCCGTGTCGAGCAGGCAGCCGCTGCCGAGGTCATCGATCAACAGCACGCCGGCCGCGCGGGCGACGCTTGCCAGCTCGTCGAGCGGCGGCGATTCCGTGAAACCGACGACCTTGAAGTTGCTGGGGTGGACACGCATCACCGCCGCCGTCTTCGGCGATATCGCGGCCTCGTAATCGGCGCCGCGGGTGCGGTTCGTGGCGCCGACTTCGACCAGGCGCGCCCGCGACTGGCGCATGACGTCGGGAATGCGGAAGCCGCCGCCGATCTCGACAAGCTGGCCGCGCGACACCACGACCTCCTTGCCGGAAGCCAGCGCGGAGAGCGCCAGCAGGACGGCGGCGGCGTTGTTGTTGACCGCCATCGCGGCCTCGGCGCCGGTCAGGCGGCAGAGGAGCGGCTCCAGGATCGTGTGCCGAGAGCCGCGCGCGCCGGAGGGGACGTCGAACTCCAGGTTGCTGTATCCGCCGCTGACGGCCGCCATCGCCTCGATCGCCGCCTGCGCGAGCGGCGCCCGGCCGAGGTTGGTGTGGATGATGACGCCGGTGGCGTTGATCAGCGGGTACAGCGGCGGCCGCAGCACCTCGTCGAGCCGGGCGACGGTGGCCGATACGATCTCGTCGAACGACGGCGCGGCTTCGCCATCGGCGATGCGGGCGCGCAGGCCGTCGAGCACCTCGCGCGCGACCTCGGCCAGCAACGCGGCCGAGCAGCGCTCCGCCAGCCGCGGGTCGGACGTCACGCGGTCGATGGACGGGAGCGCTCGATACTGGGGATTTGGGGGCATAGCGGAACATTTTACATCGCCGGGACGACACCCTCGATCGCAGGCCGGATCGGCGGGAGTATAATCGCCGGACCACACTGCAAGGAGGCAGAGAGATGGATCGCCTCACCGAACTCTCCGACCGGCTCTCGAACGTGCTCACCGACCTGCGGGACGAAGCAAACCGCCGCGACCTGGAACAGCTCGCACCGCCGCTGGCGTGGCTCGACGAAGCGCACCGGTGGCTCCGTTACGAGATGGTGCGCGCCACGGCCCCGGTGCCGGGCGACGTTGTGCCATTCGCATACGTGGCGGTGGACTTCAGGGCATCCTGCCCGTAGGCGCCGGCGCCGCATCGTCGTCAGAGCTTGCAGTCTCGCAGCGTCGCACCGTCGTGGCGGGCACCGCGCACGTCGTACGCGGCGAAGCGGCCGCGCGGGTCGCGGTAGACGACGGGCGCCTTCCCCTGCCTCATGAACTCGTCCAGGCGCACGCTCTCGTTCTGCGAGAACTTCAGGGGGTAGTCCTTCTCCAGCAGCACGACATCGACCCGCTTGGCGCCGAGGAAGCAGGCGTACTGCTCGGGCGTGTTCCACCAGCGCCGGAACTGGCTCTGGTCGAAGAACTCGTGCGTGAGCACCGCTCCTGAGCGCATCAACTGGTACGCGCCGTCCTCGCGGTCGTTCGGCTCCAGCACCCGGTAGCGGAGGTGGCGGTCGAACCGGGGGGAACGGACGAACTCTCCATAGAAGGGTTGTGAACTGCGGTCCAGACCATAGGTATTGACCTTCTTGTGATCGATGCGCTGCGTGAAGCTGAGCGCCATCGCGACGAAGACGAGGAGGAACATCGTCCGGAACGCCGGTGCGAAGGCGGATACGATGAGCGGCAGCGCAACGACGAGACCGCGGTAGCGCGCGATGAAGCGGAGCGTGCCCATCAGGTCCTTCACCCTGGTCGCATCGACGGCGGGCGCCGAGTAGATGTAGAGGGCGAACGGCGCGATGACGAGCGCTGCAGCCGCCATCGTCGCCGCGAGCGGCACGATGTCGCGCTGGCGGCGGGCGGCGGCGTACACCGCGTAGCAGCCCACAGCAGCAGCACCGGCGAACGGGTGCGTCGTGACGGCCAGCACCGCGAGCAGCGCCGAGAGCGGCCACCGCCGCATGTCCACAGCCTCGACAAAGAGGAAGAAGAACACGCAGGCCCAGATGAACGCCATCTGGAATGACACTAGGCCTTCGATGAGAAACGTGTTGATGTAGATGATGGACAGCAGGCGCGGGTCTCGCAGGGCGGGGCGCGCCCGCGTCGCCGTGTAGCCGTAGAGCGCGAATCCAAGGATCATCGACACCGTCACGGCGCGGTCGCCGATCAACGCGAACGGGACGGCCGTGATCAGCCACGGCGCGACGGCGTAGGGAAACGTGAGCGCGCGCCCTGCCTCGAGCCCCTGTACGTGCAACGGCAGACGGCCGTGATGGAACAACTGATCCGAGATGTACCAGACGTGAGCGTAGTCGTTCGCCGAGTCCGAGCCGAGGAAGAAGTTCTTCGAGAGGATGATGGCGGCCAAGAGGGCGACGCCCAGCAGCGCGCCGAAGGCCACGCCGTACTGCGCACGCGCGTGCCAGCGCACGGCGAGGCGCGTGAGGTCTTCGGTGCTGCGGGGGGCGATCAGTTCGCCGAGCACGTCGCCTCCCGCGGCTGCGCGGCATCGTGCGATGCGGGAGCGCCGGTCAACTCGGGGATGGTGACGAGCGCGTAGCCCTGACCGCGGAGCCCGTCGATGATGCGCGGGAGGGCCGCCAGTGTGGCCGCGCGGTCAGCATGTCCGCCGCCGAGTCCGCCATCGTGCATCAGCACGATCGCGCCCGGATGCGCACGGTCGAGCACGTTGGCCACGATGGTGTCCGCGGGCGCGCCGCTCCAGTCCTCCGAATCGACGTCCCAGCCGATCGACGTGTAGCCGACCTCGCGAAGCGCCCGCAGCATGGTGTCGCTCGTGTGGCCGTACGGCGCGCGGAAGAGCGCCGGCCGCAGGCCCGCGGCGGCGGCGATGGCGTCGCCGCTACGGCGCAGGTCGCCGGCGAAGTCTTGCTGGCTCATGTCCGGAAGTTCCTTCGCGTGCGCGTACGAATGCGCGCCGACCGCCATGCCCGCCGCGATCTCGCGCCGAACCGTTGCCGGATCGGCCTCGACGGCCTGCCCTTCCACAAAGAACGTCGCCCTGACGCCGGCGTTCACCAGTGCGTCAAGGATCTGACCGGTGTACGGGGGATTCGGACCATCGTCGAAGGTGAGGGCGACGCGGTCACCGTCGCGGCAGCCGGAACTCAGGTGCGTCGCGAGTGCGGGGCTACCGCCGCATGCGGCGGCAAACACGGAGACGGCGAACGGCAACGCGACGAGAGGCAGCAGTCTCCGGAGGGGACGGACGGTCATTCCCATGGCGCACCGGCAGTATCAACGAGCCGGGCGCCTCGCTCAAATGCGCTTCGAGTCAGGCCGCCTGGGTGCTCGACGAGTTGATGTCGATGCTGGCCGGCAGGTGACGGCGCTCGCGGCGCGAGCCCATCAGGTACACCCCGGCAACGGCGGCGATCAGCAGCCCCTCGACGGCGCACATGGCGCCGAGCACGATGCTCATGTCGCGCCAGAAGGCCTCCGGGAACATCTGGAGCAGGTGGTCGGTACGCGGGTTGAGCTGCCAGAAGTCGTTCCTGAACAGGACCGTGTGGAAGCGATCGAACGCCGGCTCGAAGCCAAATGCGGCGACGACGCCCACGCCGCCGACCACGATGGCCCCGAATCCCAGCCCGATCAGGCTCTGGATCGCCAGCTGCCGCACGTTGCCTTCGCGCGCCCAGATGAAGAAGCCAATGACGTAGCCCAGCACGTAGACGACGCTGATCTCCTGCACGAGGTTGACGTAGCTGAAGAGCCGCTTCACGTCCTCCATGTGCCGCGTCTCGCGCGCGCTGAACACGGGGCCCGGCAGGCCGCCCTCGGTGACGGTGTGATAGAAGGTCTTCTCGCCGTTGTTGAAATAGCGGCGGAGCTCCGCCGCGGTGCCGTCGAGGTCGGCGCGCGAGAGGCCGGTCGAATCCTCCGCGTCGAAGCGGTCGAACGCGTAGTCGTAGACGAAGGGGGCGTTCGCGAGCAGGCGTATGTTGGTGGAGAGGAGCGCGACGGGAAGCGCAACGACGAAGATCAGCGTGGCGAGCATGCGGGCAAATCCCATGTGGGTCTCCCTCTGCCGCCCCGCCGCAACACCCGCATTCTCTTCCGGCGGCGGTGCGTTGTCAAGATACGTCTTTTTCGATGTCGGGTCGCCGCCACTGGCTGCCATGCCTTGAGCTTACTACGCGCGGCGACGGCCTGCGATCGCCCGCCCGCCCACGCCGTCAAGATGGCGTGCGCCGCGCCGGCGGCAGCGTGCGCTTCCGCGGCCCCGGGCGTGCCGCGATAATGCCCGCGTGACTGCACTTCCCCGGCTCACGATCATCGGGCTCGGGCCCGGCGACGCGTCGCTGCTGACGGCGGAGGCGTGCGAGGCGCTGGCTGCCGCCGGCGAGGTGTGGCTGCGCACGGCGCGCCACCCTACGGTCGCCGCGCTGCCTGCCGGACCGCGCTACGAGTCCTTCGACGACGTGTACGAGCGCGGCGCGTCGTTCGCCGACGTGTACGACGAGATCGTGCGCCGCGTCCTGGAACTGGCACAGCGGCCGCAGGGCGTCGTGTACGCCGTGCCGGGCCACCCCTCCTTCGGCGAGGCTACGGTACGGGCGCTGCTCGACCGGGCGCCGGCGGCGGGCGTGACGTTGCGCGTGATCGCCGGCGTGAGCTTCATCGACGTGCTGGCGCCGCTGCTCGGCATCGACCCTCTGTCGGACGGTCTCCTCGTACTGGACGCGCTGTCTCTCGGCGGGCATCGCCGGCTGCTGGTGCCGGAGCGGCCGACCGTGATCGCGCAGGTGTACGACCGGCGCGCGGCATCGCAGGCGAAGCTGGCGCTGCTGGAGGCGTATCCCCCGGAGCACGCCGTCCGCATCGTGCGCGGCGCGGGCACGAGCGCGGCGGCGGTCACCGACACGACGCTGGCGGCGCTCGACCACGACGACACATTCGACCACCTGACCTCCTTGTACGTGCCGCCGCTGGCGCTGGTCGAGGACACGCGCTCGTTCGAGGGGCTGCGCGCCATCATCGCGCGGCTGCGCGCGCCGGAGGGCGGCTGCCCGTGGGACCTGGAGCAGACGCACGAAACGCTCAAGCGCTTCCTGCTGGAGGAGGCGTACGAGGCACTCGACGCGCTGGACGAAGGCGAGCCACATCGCATGGCGGAGGAGATGGGCGACCTGCTGATGCAGGTCGTCCTGCACGCGCAGGTCGCCGAGGACAACGGCGAGTTCACGATCGAGGATGTGTTCGACGGCATCGCGGCGAAGCTCGTACGACGGCACCCGCACGTCTTTGGCGATGTGGTGGTCGAAGGCGCCGGGGACGTCGTGCGTAACTGGGAGGCGCTGAAGAAGGACGAGCGCCCGGACGCACCGCTGCTCGACGCCGTGCCGAAGGCAATGCCCGCGCTTGCGCAGGCGCAGTCGGTGCTGGGGCGCGCGTCGAAAGCAGGCCTTGCGCCACCGCCGCCGGAGGCCGGCGCGGTGGCCGCGGCGGTGGCATCACTCGCAGCCACAGCCGGCGCGGCGGCCGCAGACGCGTTTGGCGACCTGCTGTTCGGCATCGTGGCGCTGGCGCGCGCGCGCGACGTCGACGCGGAGGAGACACTGCGCATGGCGGTGCGGCGATTCCGCGAACACGTCGCGGCGCAGGAAGCGGCGCGCCACCCGGGCGCGCCGCAGGCGTAGGGGGCGCGCGTCAGTCGTCCGGGGCCGCGGCCTCACGGGCGGCAGCGGCCTTCTGCTGGACGAGCGGCAGCCCCTCGCGCTCGTCCCGCGCGCCGAAGTCCCACCAAACCTGCTCGTCGTCGGCGGTCTCGACGACGAGGCACTGGTTGCGGCTCGACGGCCCCATCGGCGCGCCGTGCCACGGAAACAGGCCGGCCGATTTCACTTCCGCGAACGGCACGACCATCCAGCGCGCATCGCCCCGCTTCGCCTCGAACATCAGGCGGCGGTTGGTCATGAAGAGCGTGCCCCGCATCGCGCTCTTGCCCTGAAGCAGCGTCGCCGTGACCGCGCGCTCCACCTCCTCGCCGGCCGGCAGTTCCACCGACGGTACAGGCGGCGGTCCCGGCTTCTTGCGGAAGAGCGGCATGTCAGGCGTCTCCCATCGTCATCGCAGGTAGCGCATCGCCGGGCGCAGCTGATCGCGATGCGTGCGGTCGTGGCGCTCGAACGCCAGCAGGTACTCCAGCACGGTGTGCTGGTTGGGACGCGGCTCCCACCGGAACTCGATCGGCAGCGCGAGGTGCTCGCGCTCGACGCGCGCCAGCAGGCGCATGGTCTCGTGCCGCATCGAAAGGTACTCCTCCACCAGCCTGCGGTCGATGGACGCTCGCCGCTCCGCCACGCGCTCGGCGTTGCCCGCGTCGACGTCCGGCCACGGCGCCACGCTGCCGTGCTCGATGATATGCCGCAAATGGTGCTGCAGCACCCAGTCGCCGGTAGCGATGTGTGCGAGCAGCAGGCGATACGTCCAGCCCGGCACACCCGACGGCTGCTCCCAGCGGACCGGATCGACACTGTACGCCACGTAGAGCGTCTCCCGGGGCGCGAGGGCATCGACGGCCGGCTGCAGTTCGGGCAGCAATCGCAGGTCCTGCGGCTGCCAGTGCATCGTTAGCGCGCGTCGGATGTCGGCGGCGTGCATGCGGTCGTGGTAGCCGAGCCAGATGCGCTCGCGGACGGAGTTGTGGCGCTCGCCGAACGAGCGTAGCGGCAGCGCGAGGTGGCGTGGTTCGAGCAGCTCGAACAGGCTAATCACGAGCTGACGCCGCCGTTGCATCTCCTCGATCAGCGCCTGCGACGTGCGCGAGCGGCCGCGTTCGATGGCGCGATGCTTCGCGGCGTCCGCTTCCTCCGGGCTGATCGGCGGCTGATCGGCGCCCTCCCCTTTCAGCAGGCCCTGCGCGGCGAGCGCCCACGCGGGGTCCGCGCCGGCCAGGTGAGCGAGCAGCTCGTGCAGCGTGCGGTCGCCGTACGGCACGTACCGCGACCAATCATCAGGCCCAACCTCTTCGAGCGCGGCCATGAGCTCGTTGCGGGCCAGCTGCATGTCCAGGACAGCGTCGTGTACGAATGGATCCATGTGTCGCGTTATGTCGACTGTTGCCCGCGCGGTGTGTTCGTCGATCCCAGTGTAACTGCGGAGCGTGGGCGCACGGCGGAGGCGTTGCGAAAACACTACAGCGGGCGCGTCATCGGTAACATCCGAACGCGCGTATTAGCGCACGGACGCATGAGCAATATCAAATGGGGCGTTGAAAAGTGGCCGCCGTAGTGGTATGAAAGGAGCACGGGCTGCCGAGCGCGGCCGTTTCGACCACTTTGCCCGTCCTGCCGCGTCCATAGCCCGAGGCCTTCTGAGCCGGGTGACGGCCCCGTTCGCCGTCTGAACCGGAGTTCGACCATGCGCATTCTTCAACTGGCGCCCCTGTGGGAGGCCGTGCCGCCGCCTGCCTATGGAGGCACGGAGGCCGTCGTCAGCCTGCTCACCGAGGAGCTGGTGCGGCAGGGGCACGAGGTGACGCTCGCCGCCTCGGGTGACTCGCAGACGAGCGCGGAGCACCTGGCGGTGTACCACCGCAGCCTGCGGCGCGCGGACGACCTGCAGGACCGAAACCCGTACGACTGGTCGCACATCGCGCTGTCGCTGCGGCACGCGCGCGACTTCGACGTTGTGCACAACCATGCCGGTGAGCTGGCGATGGCGATGTCGAGCCTGATCGACGTGCCGGTCCTGACCACGATGCACTGCCTGCCGACGCCCGACACGCAGTTCATCTGGGAGCGCTACCAGGGCGCGTACAACACGATCAGCAGGTCGCAGCGGCGCCCATTGGCCCCTGGCATCGGAGCAGCGCGCTTCGTGGGGCACGTCTACAACGCGATCGATGTCGAGTCGTTCCCGTTCCAGGCGGAGAAGGGCGAAGACCTGCTCTTCCTCAGCCGCGTGTCGCCGGACAAGGGGCCGCAGATCGCCATCGACGTGGCGCGGCGGCTCGGGCGGCGGCTGCTCATCGCCGGGAAGGTCGACAACTACGACCGCCAGTTCTTCGAGGAAGTCATACGCGACCAGATCGACGGCGAGCAGATCGTGTTCCTGGGCGAAGCAGACGCGCGACGCAAGCGGGAGCTGTACAAGAACGCGCACTGCGTGTTGATGCCGCTGACGTGGGAAGAACCGTTCGGGCTCGTGATGCCGGAGGCGATGGCCTGCGGTACGGCCGTCATCGCACTGCGCCGCGGCGCCGCGCCGGAGTTGATCGAGCACGGCAAGACCGGGTTCGTGGTCGATACCGTCGACGAGATGGTGGAAGCAGTGAAGCAGGTCGGCCGCATTGACCCCGCCGCATGCCGCGAGCACGTCCGCGCGCACTTCACACCATCGATCATGGCCAGGAACTACGTGCGCGTGTACGAGGAACTCGCCGGCCGGACGCGCCGTTCGCGCGCGCACGTTCTGAACATGGAGGCGCCGGTCGCGGCGCCCGCGAAGGAGAGCGTCATCGCATGAAGACGTACACCAAAACCGAGCTGGATCGCACACTGAGCGCGGTCAGGAGCGCCCTGGCCGCCTCTCACATCTCCGGGCTCCGCGTCGAGCTGGTCGATGAATGCGTCGCCCTGCGTGGCGACGCCGCCTGCTACGACGCGAAACGGCAGGCCGGGGAAGCGGCGCAACTCGCCGCGCCCCGCTGCTGCATCGCCAACGAGATCCGGGTGTCGCACGCCGGGTTCGTCGACGATGCGACGATCGCGCGCGACGTCGCCCTGTCACTCACACGGCTGGGCGGCGACGTGCTGGAGCGCGTCCGCATCGACGTGCACGAGGGCGTGGTGCACCTGTACGGGACCGCGCGTGACGCGGGGGAGCGGCTGGCGCTGAGCAGCGCCGCGTGGGCCGCCACGTGCGTGACGCGAGTGGAGAATCACCTGATGTTGCACGACGGCCGGCAGGCCGATACTGAAGTCGCCCGTGCGCTGAACGAATATGTCCACCGGGCCATGAACCTGCCGCTCGGGGTCGTTGTGGTGGACTATGCTGCGGGGGTCGCTTCGCTCTCCGGGAGCGTGGCGTCCGAGACGCAGGGACTGGCGATAGAGGAACTCGTGCGATGGCACGACCAGGTCAGCGACGTCGTCAACAGGCTCCGGATCGCCCCGGCGATGACGCTGCCGGACGCTCGCGTGAGGCAGATCCACTAGCGCAGGAGCCGCCGATCAGCGCACCACCGGAGCCCGCGGCCGACGAAGAATGGTTCGCCCTGCCAGAGGGCGAGCCGATGGGCATCGAGGACATCCGCGATGCCCTCGTCATTCGCGAGCGCTCCATCTTCCTGCTGACCGACCCCGCGGGGAACGTCGCCGGAGGAAACACCCAGGGCTTCGGCATGTACCACGCCGACACCCGCCACCTATCGACGTACAACTTCAGCCTCAACGGCATCGCCCCCGTGCAGCTGCTGTCCACGGCGGAGCTTGGCTACGCGATGGAGCAGGTGATGACGAACCCGCGGCTGGCGACGAGCGAAGGACGGACGGTCTCGCGCGGCAGCATCGAGATCCGGCGGCAACGCGTAGCCGCGGACGTGCTGGAAGAGCGGCTGCGCGTCACGAACTTCAACTCCTTCCCGGTGACGCTGAGCCTGCTCTACGAGTTCGGCGCCGACTTCGCGGACATCTTCGACGTGCGGGGGTACGAGCGGGAGCGGTCGGGCACGCGGCACGCGCCTGAGATCTCGGAGCGCGGCGTGCGCTACAGCTACGCCGGCATCGACGGGCGCGAACGCGCGACGAAGATCGAATTCGAGACGACGCCGGCTTTCCTGGACGAGTCGTCGGCTTTGTTCCGCGTGACGCTGGCACGCCGCGAGACGGCGACGCTCCGGCTGCGCGTCCTTGTCAACTCGCAGCCGTCGCCGCCGGAAGCGATCAGCCGGTTCGAGACGGTGGCGGAGGACTACCGCCACTGGACGGCCGGCTGCACCCAGATCTACACCGACAACGAATTCTTCAACCGCGTGCTGACCCGCTCCCTGCACGACGTGCGCATGCTCTGGAGCGAGAACGAGGCGGGAGAGGAGTATCCGGCGGCCGGCACGCCCTGGTTCGACGCGCTGTTCGGTCGCGACAGCTGCATCGTGGCGATGCAGATGCTGGCGTACCGCCCGGACATCGCGCGAGCGACGCTGCGGCTGCTGGCGAAATGGCAGGGCACGCGTGTCGACCATTCGCACGATGAGGAGCCGGGCAAGATCCTGCATGAGCTGCGCTTCGACGAGCTGTCGCGCGCCAACGAGCTGCCCTACGGGCCGTACTACGGGAGCATCGATTCGACGCCGCTGTTCCTGATGCTGGTCGCGGCGTACCACGACTGGACCGGCGACCTGGCGCTCGTCAAAGAGCTGCTGCCATCGATCCGGGCGGCGCTGAACTGGATGGATGAGTACGGCGACCTCGCCGGCAACGGGTACCTGGCTTACGAGAAGCGCTCGGCGAAGGGGCTGGTAAACCAGGGGTGGAAGGATTCAGGCGATGCCGTAGTGCACGTCAACGGCACGCTGGCGCAGGCGCCGATCGCGCTGGCGGAGGTGCAGGGGTACGCGTACGCAGCGCGCCTGCGGCTGGCGCCACTGCTGGAGCGCCTAGGCGAGCCGGGGCTGGCGGCGGCGGCCCGGGCGGCGGCCGAGCGGCTGGTCGCGAACTTCAACCGCGACTTCTGGATGCAGGACGAGCGATTCTACGCCATGGCGCTCGACGGCAAGCGGCAGCACGTCGCCTCGATCGCGACGAACCCGGCGCACGCGCTGTGGTGCGGGCTGATCGACGCGGCGCGGGCGGACGACGTCGTCTCCCGGTTGATGGAGAACGACATGTTCAGCGGCTGGGGGCTGCGCACGCTCACCGGCGGCAGCACCCGCTTCAACCCCATCGGCTACCACCTGGGGACGGTGTGGCCGCACGACAACAGCATTGCCGCCATGGGGTTCAAGATGTACGGGTTCGAGGACGAGTTGAACGAAGTCGCGACGGCGCTGTTCGACGCCGCGGCGGCGTTCCCGTACTTCCGGCTGCCGGAACTGTTCGGCGGCGAGGCGCGCTCCGGGCACAACGCGCCGGTGCCGTACCCGGTGGCGTGCCGTCCGCAATCGTGGGCGGCCGGGACGTTCCCGCTGATCACGCAGGCGATCCTCGGGCTGAAGGCAGAGGCCGGCGAAAAGCGGCTGCGCGTCGTCAACCCGCGGCTGCCGTACTGGCTGAACTCGGTGCAGGTGCGGGGGCTGCGCGTCGGCAACGGCGAAGTCACGCTGCAGTACCGGCGCGCCGGCGGCGACACGCACGTCGAGGTGCAGAAGACGACCGGCGGCATTGACGTCGTCGTCAGCAACAGCTGGCCGTCCTAGACGGCGGCCTCCCCCCGACAACCAGCAACCAGTCACCAGCGACCAGCGACCAGCACGAGGCTACCCCCAGCATCCCGATCTGTGATAGAACATGCCGTACCTGCAGCAGGAGCGTGGTTTGTTCAAGAAGATCCTGGTCGCCAATCGCGGCGAGATCGCGCTGCGCGTCATGCGCACCTGCCGCGAGATGGGCATTGCCACGGTCGCCGTGTATTCCACCGTGGACCGCAACATGCTTCACGTCCGGTACGCCGACGAGGCGTACCACATCGGCGAAGGACCGCCACTCGAAAGCTACCTCAACTACAAGAAGATCGTTGAGGTAGCGAAGGCCGCCGGCGTCGACGCCATACACCCCGGTTACGGCTTCCTGAGCGAGCGGACGGAGTTCGCCGAAGCCTGCGCCGGCGCCGGCATTACCTTCATCGGCCCCAATCCCGAATCGGTGAAACTTCTCGGCGACAAGGTGAGCGCACGGCGGACGATGATCGCTGCGGGCGTGCCGGTCGTGCCCGGGACCGAGGACCGCGTCGGTCCGGACGAGGCGCTGAAACTCGCGCCCAGCATCGGCTTTCCAATGCTGATCAAGGCGGCGGCCGGCGGTGGCGGCAAGGGCATCCGCCTGGTGAAGACGCCGGAGGAGATCGAAGGCGCGGTGCGCGTCGCATCGAGCGAAGCGCAGTCGGCGTTCGGCGACGGCGGCGTGTTCCTCGAGCGGTTCCTCTCGCCCGTGCGCCACATCGAGATCCAGATCCTGGGCGACACGCACGGCAACGCCGTCGCGCTGGGCGAGCGAGAGTGCTCGGTGCAGCGGCGGCACCAGAAGCTGCTCGAAGAATCGCCCTCGACCGTCATCGACCAGCCGACGCGCGAGCGCATGATGGCGGCGGCCGTCGCGGCGGCGAAGGCATCGGGCTACTACAACGCCGGCACCGTCGAGTTCCTGTTCGACCCGGCGACCAACGAGTTCTTCTTCCTGGAAGTGAACACGCGCCTGCAGGTGGAGCACCCGGTGACGGAGTGGATCTGCGGGCGCGACCTCGTGCGCGACCAGATCCGCATCGCCGCGGGCGAGCCGCTGGGGTTCACGCAGGCCGACGTGTCGCTGCGCGGCGCCGCGATCGAATGCCGCATAGCAGCCGAGGATCCGTTCAACAACTACCTGCCATCGCTCGGACGCATCGACTTCGTGAACGAGCCCAGCGGCCCCGGCGTGCGCGTCGACAGCTCCATCTTCAGCGGCATCGAGATCCCGTATTTCTACGACCCGATGCTGGCGAAGCTGATCTGCTGGGGCGCCGACCGCCCGCAGGCGATCGAGCGGATGAAGCGCGCGCTGCGGGAGTACGTCATCGTCGGCGTGAAGACGAACATCCCGTTTCATCTGCAACTGCTCGACGACCCGCGCTTCGTGGCCGGGCAGGTGCACACGGGGTTCCTCGATAACGACTTCAAGATGGTCGAGGCGGACGGCCATGAGGACGACAGCACGGTGGCGCTGCTCGTGGCGGCGGTGATGGCGCACAACCGGCGCTCGCGCAACGGCGCGCAACCGGCGGTGATCGTCGGTCCGGAGAACAATGGCAACTGGCGCGCCGCCGGGCGCGACCGCGAGTTGGCGGCCCGGGCGTCGGCGTCGCCGCAGGGGAATCGATGGCGGCGAAGTACCGGCTGAGGCTGGGCAATGACCAGCACGAGGTGGAAGTCGAGCCCGATCACGCGGGCGGCTACCGCGTGAAGTTGGGCGAACGCACCGCCGGCGTCAGCCTGGAGCAGATCAACGACACCGCCCGTTACTCCCTGATCGTCGATGGCAAGACGTACGACGTCTTCGCCGAAGAGGGCGCGACAGGCTACCACGTGATCGTCGGCGGCCGGACCATCGCCGTGGGCACCCAGACGGGCCGTCGCGGCGGCCAGGGCGGCCCGGAGTCGCTGGATGTGGACGCCGGCGGCGAATGGGTGCTGAAGTCGCCGATGGCCGGCGTCGTCCGCGAGATCGCCGTGCAGGCCGATGACGAGGTGGCCGAGGGCCAGGTCCTGTGCGTCGTCGAGGCCATGAAGATGCAAAACGAGCTTCACGCGCGGCGCGCCGGGACCGTCAAGGCCGTCTACGTCAGCGTCGGCCAGCGGTGCGATCAGGGTACGCCGCTCCTGGTGTTGCTGTAACCCCTCACTGAGTGGCATTGCCGCCTGTCCGCCGCATGACTTATATTGATGCTTCAATCGGCACGCAGACACGCACCGCCTGAAACGAGGGGCCCGGTATAGCCAGAGATCTCCGCATCAACGAACGGATTCGCGTCCGGGAAGTGCTCATCATCGACGATGAGGGCCACAAGCTGGGCGTAACCCCCATCCAACAGGCGCTTGAGATGGCCCGCGACGCCGGCCTCGACCTCGTCGAGGTGGCGCCGAACGCCAACCCGCCGGTCTGCCGCATCCTGGACTACGGCAAGTTCAAGTACGAACAGGCCAAGAAGGAGCGGGAGGCGCACAAGCACCAGAAGCAGGCGACTCTGCGCGAGGTGCGTTTCAAGCCGAAGATCGGCACCCACGACGTGGACTTCAAGACGAGGGTCGTCAAGAAGCTGCTCGAAGGTGGCGACAAGGTCAAGGTTTCGGTAATGTTCCGCGGGCGTGAGATCACTCACCCGGAGATCGGCCGCGAGCTGTTGTTGCGGATCTCGGGGAACCTGAAGGAGCACGCCGTCGTGGAGCGACAGCCCTCGATGGAGGGGCGCTTCATGAACATGTATCTGGCGCCGATGCCGCAGAAGGTGGCGCCGAAGCCGAGAGTGCCGCGCGAGCCGAAGGTCGCCGCGAACGACGCGCCGGCGGCGGACGGCGAGACGGCGATGGCGGTGGCGTTGAAGGCGGCCGGTGCCGATCCCGTGGGCGAGCCGGAGACGGCGCCAGCGGAGACACAGGGATAGCGACATGCCGAAGATGAAGACGCATCGCGGGGCGGCACGCCGGTTCAAAGTCACCGGCACCGGCAAGTTCACGCGCCGCAAGGGCAACACCAGCCACAACCGCACGCGCATGTCCAAAGCGGCGCGCGGCGCGGTCGACGAGATGATGGTGATCAGCAAGCCGGGCCAACGCCTGCTGCGCAAGCTGATGCCTTACGCGAAGCGCTGAGCGCTTCGCAGAACCAAGAACTTAGAGCCTAGCCGCGTTTCACGGATCGGGTTCTTGGTTCCAGGTTCTAAGTTCTCCCGGAGGGAACAATGAGCAGGGTGAAGCGGGGCGTCACAGCCCGCGCGCGACACAAGAAGATCATCGGCCTGGCGACGGGGCACAAGGGGCAGCGGCATCGCGTGTTCCGGCGTGCCAATGAGTCGGTGCTGCACTCGCTGGATTACGCCTACCGGCACCGCCGCGAGCGCAAGGCGGACTTCCGCAAGCTGTGGATCGCGCGCATCAACGCCGCGGCGCGGATCAACGGCACCACCTACAGCCGCCTCATCGACGGCCTCGCCAAGGCCGGCATCGCGATCGACCGCAAGGTGCTCGCGGACCTGGCGGTGCGCGAACCGCAGGCGTTCGCCGCCGTCGCCCAGAAGGCCATGGCCGCCGTCTAGCTCGGGCGGGTCACATACGCAACTGACGGAGGGAGTCTCTCGCGAGGCTCCCTTCTTCGTTGCCCCCAAACCTCCGTCTGTGGATAACGCCCCGGCCCTGCGAGAATGCCGGGGATGATTGTCGTACGCGGGAAGCAGGCCGAGGAGATGAGCGCGGCGGCGCTCGCAGAGACCATCGCGCCGTACGAGGGGGTGGTGGTGGACGTGGGCGCGGGCGACGGGCGGTTCGCGTACCGGTACGCGCAGGAGCAGCCCGAGAGCTTCGTAATCGGCGTCGACCCGGTGCGGGAGAACCTGCGCGAGCTTTCGGCGAAGGCGGCGCGGAAGCCGGCGCGCGGGGGGCTGTCGAACGTGCTCTACGTGGTGGCGAGCATCGAGCAGGTCCCACCGGAGCTGCGCGGCATCGCCGGCGAGATCTACGTGACGCTGCCGTGGGGCAGCCTGATGCGCGGCATCATCCTGGCCGAGGCGGCGGTGCTCGAAGGACTGGCTTCGCTGGCGAAGGACGGCGCGGCGCTGCACATCGTCCTGAACACGCGCATCTTCGACGACCCGGTGCCGCTCGACGTGCGCGACCTGCCGGAGGTGACGCCGGAGTACGTGCGCGACGTGCTGGCGCCGGCGTACGCCCGCCAAGGCATCGAGATCCGCGGCGTGCGGTTCATGGACGCCGACGAGGTGGCGGCGATCTCGACGACGTGGGCGAAGCGGCTATCGCACCGCTCGCCGCCGCGCTCGGTCGCGATCGAGGCGGTGGTGCGCCGCTGACGGCGCCGGTCGCGTAGGCGCACGCCGTGGTAGCATGCCGCGGGTTTGGAGGAGGAGATGACGATGCGCGCGATCCTGGTGTTCTTGGTCGTGGCGGCGCTGGCGCTGGCGGCGTGCGGCGGTTCGAAGGCACCTTCCCCAACGCCGACACCGGCGGCCCCGCCGACGGTCGCGCCGCTGGCGACGCCAGAGCCGAGCGGCTGCACAGCGGCCGACGCGCAGAAGGCGCTCGACGCCTACAAGGCGGCGGCCCCCACGACGACCCGGTTCGACAACGCGCGCGAGGGGGCGTCCGGCGCGACCAAGGACCTGCTGCCGCCGGTCGTCGCGGAACTGGAGAGCGTGCGCACCGCCGTCGGTGTGATCGTGCTGCCGGACTGCGCTGCGCCTTCGAAGCAGCACCTCCTCTCCTCGATCAGCGGCGTGATCCAGGCGCTGACCGACTACCAGGCAGACAAGCCGGACGCGGACGTGCAGGCCTCGGTCCAGCAGTCGTCTACGATGTACGAGCGCTGGAAGGCGGACCTCGCAAGCCTCCTCGCCGACGCCACGCGGAAGTAAGCGCGGCACAAGGGCAACGCCGATATCGAGCGTGTTTCACCCGGCACGTGTTAGCATCGCCCCATGACCAAACCGAGCGCGGAGGCCGCGAGCGCTCCTCAGCGCCACAATCGACGGCGTGCCATTATCGTCTCCCTCGCGGGTATGGTGATCGTCGCTGGCCTGGCGTCGCTCGTCTTCTTTCGCCTGACGCGCCCCGGCGAACCGGAATTCATCCGGGAGATGGAGCCGCACGACACGCATCGCGTCCTTTCACTGCACTACGGCGGCGGTTACTTCGCTCGTCCGACGATCTTCCTCGTGTTCTACGGGTCGGAGCGCCCGTTCAAAGAGACTCTCGAACACTACCGCACTGAGCTGACGGCGCACGGGTTCACATTGCGGGAACAGCACACGCCATTGGATCCGGAGGATCCAATCCAGTTCGAAAGGCGCGGCGACGAGCATGGCAACGAATGCGTGGAGCTCGACAGCGTAAAGACCGAGGACAGAATCAGGGAAATAGCTGCCGACCTCGATCGGTATGCGTTCGCCTACAGCCTAGGCTATCAGCGGGATCGCGGATCGTGAGAAGCAGGCGTTTCGATGCGCCTATCCTCCTGACACCGGCCGTCAGTAGCCGCGATCCGGCAGCGAACACCCGTGCTATCATGGCGATCCGTAGATCGTAAGACGCACGGGGGCGGACAGGTCTGAAGACCTGTCCCTACGGGGACATGGGCGGGAGCTCTCGTAAGCCCCCTGCTCGACCTCCAACCTCTAACCTCCAGGAGACCAGAACCGATGCCCCTGGACGCCATCATCGTCAAAGGCGCTCGCGAACATAACCTGAAAGACATCGACGTCACGATCCCGCGCGACAAGCTCGTGGTGATCACGGGGCTGTCGGGTTCGGGGAAGTCGTCGCTGGCGTTCGACACCATCTACGCGGAAGGCCAGCGTCGTTATGTCGAGTCACTCTCGGCCTACGCTCGCCAGTTCCTCGGCCAGATGGAGAAGCCCGACGTCGATTACATCGAAGGGCTGTCGCCGGCGATCTCCATCGACCAGAAGGGCGCGAGCCACAACCCCCGCTCGACCGTCGGCACCGTCACGGAGATCTACGACTACCTGCGGCTGCTGTACGCGCGCGCGGGCACGCCCCACTGCCCGAACTGCGGCCGCCCCATCGAGCGGCAGACGGTGCAGCAGATCGTCGACGCCATCCTGGGCATTGCGCCGGGGAAGAAGCTGATGATCCTGGCGCCGATCATCCGCGACCGGAAGGGCGAGCACGTGCACGTCTTCGAGGACGCGCGACGGGCCGGGTTCGTGCGCGTGCGCGTCGACCGGCGCATCCGCGACCTGGGCGAGCAGATCGACCTCGACAAGAAGAAGAAGCACACGATCGAGGTCGTGGTCGACCGGCTGATCACCGAGGGGAGCGAGGGCGAAGGCTCGGCATCGAGCGCGAGCCGGCTGGCGGACAGCGTCGAGCAGGCGCTGAAGCTCGGCGGCGGCACGGTGCTGGTCGACGTGGAGGGCGAGGGCGAACGGCTGTACTCGGAGCACTACGCCTGCGCCTTCGACGGCACGAACGTCGGCGAGCTGGCGCCGCGCAACTTCAGCTTCAACAGCCCGCACGGCGCCTGCGCCGAGTGCACCGGCCTGGGCGTGAAGATGGAACTCGACCCGGCGCTCGTCATCCCGAACCGCGAGGTGTCGATCGAGGACGGCGCGATCCAGCCGTGGTCGCGCGCGGCGGCGACGAACACGTGGTACATGCGCATGCTGCAGGCGCTGGCCAAGCGGCACGGCTTCAAGCTGACCACTCCGGTGGGCGAGATGCAGCCGGAGCACCTGCAACTGGTGCTGTACGGCGACGAGCAGCCGATCACGCTCAGCTACACCGCATCGGGCGGGCACACGAACAAGTGGGACACGACGTTCGAGGGCGTGGTGCCGAATCTCACGCGGCGCTACAAGGACACCGACTCCGACTACATCCGCGCCGAGATCGAGAAATACATGTCGGCCACGCCGTGCCGGGCGTGCAAGGGCTCGCGGCTGAAGCCGGAGAGCCTCGCCGTGACCGTCGCGGGCAAGAACGTCGTCCAGGTGACGCGGATGGACGTGCGCGAGGCGCGCGACTGGGTCGAGCAACTCGCAGGGCCGAAGACGCCGCTGAACGAGCGCGAGCAGGTCATCGCCCGGCAGATCCTGAAAGAGATCCGGGCGCGGCTGACGTTCATGTTCGACGTCGGGCTCGACTACCTTTCGCTCGATCGGGCGGCGGGCACGCTTTCGGGAGGCGAGGCGCAGCGCATCCGGCTGGCAACGCAGATCGGATCCAGCCTGATGGGCGTGCTGTACGTCTGCGACGAGCCGAGCATCGGCCTGCACCCCGTCGATGACGCGCGGCTGATAAAGACGCTGGAGCGGCTGCGCGACCTCGGCAACACCGTGCTGATCGTCGAGCACGACGAGTCCATGATGCGCGCCGCGGATCACATTATCGACATGGGGCCGGGCGCCGGCGAGGCCGGCGGCCGCGTCGTGGCTGAGGGGACGATCGATGCGATCATGGCGTGCGAGGGGTCGATGACGGGCGCGTACCTGAGCGGCCGCCGGCAGGTGCCGCTGCCGGAGGAGCGCCGGCCGGGCAACGGCTGGTCCATCAGGATCGAGGGCGCAAGCGAGAACAACCTGAAGAACATCGACGTGCAGATCCCGCTGGGGATGTTCGTGTGCGTCACGGGCGTGTCCGGGTCGGGCAAGAGCACGCTGATCAACGACCTGCTCTACAAGAAGGCGGCGCAGGCCCTCTACGGGGCGCGCGACCGTCCGGGCAAAGTGACGGCCGTGCGCGGGTTCAACTACATCGATAAGGTCGTGAACATCGACCAGTCGCCGATCGGCCGGACGCCGCGGTCGAACCCGGCGACCTACACCGGCACGTTCACCCCCGTGCGCGAGATGTTCGCATCGACGCCGGAGGCGCGGCTGCGCGGCTACACGCCGGGGCGGTTCTCGTTCAACGTGAAGGGCGGGCGCTGCGAGGCATGCGCCGGCGACGGCTACATCGAGATCGAGATGCACTTCCTGCCGGATGTCACGGTGCCGTGCGAGGTGTGCAAGGGCAAGCGCTACAATCGCGAGGCGCTCGAGATCACCTTCAAGGGCAAGAGCATCTCCGACGTGCTGGACATGACCGTCGAGGAGGCGCTCGGGTACTTCGAGCACATCCCGGCGATCCGGCGCAAGCTGGAGACGCTGCACGACGTCGGCCTCGGGTACATCAGGCTGGGGCAGCCGGCGACGACGGTATCGGGCGGCGAGGCGCAGCGCGTCAAGCTGTCCACGGAGCTGTCGAAGCGCTCGACCGGGCGCACGCTGTACATCCTGGACGAGCCGACGACGGGGCTCTCGTTCGAGGACACGCGCGCGCTGCTCGTCGTTCTGCAACGGCTCGTCGATGCGGGCAACACGGTTGTGGTGATCGAGCACCACATGGACGTGATCAAGAACGCCGACCACGTCATCGACCTGGGTCCGATGGGCGGCGACCGTGGCGGCCGCGTAGTCGCGCAGGGCACGCCGGAACAGGTGGCGATCGTCGAGGCGAGCTACACCGGCCAGTACCTGCGGAAGATCCTGCCGCCGGAGCGGCTCGCGGCGGCGCGACGCGCGGCGAAGCGCAACGGCGCATCGGCCAACGGCGCGAAAGAGGCGAAGACGCCGGCCACGACGGCGGCAGCCGCGAAGACGAAAAGTGCCGACCAAACTCGTGCCTCCGGGCAGCGGAGAACGGCGAAAGCGGGAGCGAAGACGAGAAGTGCCGACCAATCTCCCGCCCGCAACGGCGCGAAGGCCGCCCCAGCGAGGCGCGGCGGGAAGGTCAGCGGAGGGGCGAAGCGATGACGAAGGACGAACTGCTTGCCGCCATCCGCCGCGACCGCGCCCTGCTGGACACGCTGGTCGCCGGCCTGGACGAGGCGCAGATGCTCGATCCGGCGCTCGACGGCGGCTGGAGCGTGAAGGACGCGCTGGCGCACATCGCCGCGTGGGAGCGCCTCTGCACGAGCTGGCTGGACGCCATTGCCCGAGGCGAAACGCCCGCCCGTTCGGAAGTACAGGACGTAAACGCGACGAACGCCCGCTTCTACGAGCAGGCGCGCGCTACCGCGCTCGCCGACGTGATGACGGAATCGGCGCGATCGTACCAGGCCATCGTGGAGGCTGTGGAACGGCTGCCGGCCGCCGACCTCGCCGACGAGAAACGCTTCGGCTGGCCGACAGCGCGCGTGGTGAGCGGCAACACCGACGACCACTACCGGGAGCACATCGCGCAGATCGAAGCCTGGCTGCAGGGCAAGGGCGCGTGACTGACGGCGCGCGCGCGATCTTCTTCGACATGGACGGCACGATCCTCGACTGGACGACGGGGATGGAGGAGTCGTGGCTCACGTCATGCGCGGAGCATGGCGACGGCACCTACACACCGGCGCAGTTGCACGACGCCATTCGCGTCCGCCGGACGTGGTTCTGGGATGACCCCGACCGCGCCTACCGCGGCCGGATGGACCTCGACGGCGCAAGCCGCGAGGTCGTGCGTCACGCCTTCGCGGACCTCGGCCTCGACGAGGTTGAACGCGCGCACCGCCTGGCGGACCACTATCGAGCGCTGCGGGCGGCCGCGATCGCCCCGTACCCGGGCGCCATCGAGACGCTGCGGGCGATCCGCTCGCGGGGCATCGTGATGGCGCTGATCACGAACGGCGAGGCTCGCAACCAGCGGCGCAGCGTCGAGACGCACGCGCTGGCGCAGTACTTCCACTGCATCGTCATCGAAGGCGAGTTCGGCGTCGGCAAGCCGGACGAGCGGGTGTTCCGACACGCCCTCACGGCCCTGGGTTGCGAGCCGAAGGCGGCGTGGATGGTCGGCGATAGCCTGGAGGCGGACATCGCGACGCCGCATCGCCTCGGCATGCACACGGTGTGGGTCGATGCCGAGGGCCGCGGCCTGCCGGAAACGGCGCCAGCGCGGCCGCACCGCGTCGTGCGCTCGATCGCGGAGCTGGTGTAGCCGAGGCCACGCCGACGCGACCGCGTTCAGAACAGGTTCGGGCAGAAGGGGGCGTACGCCGTGCGGAACATGGCGTCCCACAAGTCGAGCGGCGCACCGGGTGCAGCTTCGGCACGGCCGTAGCGCACGGCGTTCGACGGCGACACCTGCCCGTACAGCAACTGCACCAGCGCCGACACGTCGAGCGTCAGCTGAGGGCTGTCGTTGGTGCGGGAGACGCGCGAGCCGTCCGCGCCAGTCTCGAGCGCCCAGCGCCCGGCGTTCCATGGGCACATCTCGTCCCGGAGCTCGAAGACCACGCGGCCTTCGGCGCCGTACGGCCGCATCGGCAACAACCGCTCGACGTCGATGATGCGGGCCATGACCACGTCGCGGAGCGTGGCGTCCAGCTCACGCGGGTCGAGCAGCAGGTGCGGCGCCGGGTCGTCCGTCGGCGCGCTCTCGACGTGAATGCGCACCGCGAGGTCGAACGTGCTGAACATCTCCCACATCGCGCGGTAAGCGCCGGGCGAGGTCCATGCGAAATCCCGGACGAAGATGCGCTGGCCGGGGCCGGCGGCATCGTTGTGAAACGCCGGGAGCCACTTCGGCGCCCACGCGACGTAGCCCTTCGGCTCGCCGCCCTCCTCGTAGATGGAGACGACGCTGGGGCCGAGGGGGACCGCATCGAACGGACTGCCGATGCCCAGGGTCTGGCCCTCCCACATGACCGGCGCGCGCTCCAGGTAGCCATTGCGCGGCTTTGTGAACTCGCGGTACATCTGCTCGAGCAGCGGCAGCTCATCCTTCGAGCCCTCGCGCCAGATCCCCTGTGGCGCGGGCACGGACGGCGCGAATTTGATCCAGCGCGGGTCGATGTTGTAGCGGACCGACGTCGTGCAGACGGCGTAACCGTAGCGCTGGTAAATGCCCGCGATGGAAGCAGTGAGGATAGCCAGCGGCTGCTGGCGCTCTTCGTAGCGGCGGCGGAAATCCGTCTCGGTGATCTTGCGCAGATGGCCGCGGCGCCGGAACTCCGGAAGCGTGCCGACGAAGCTGACGCCAGCGGCGGGCACCGTGTTGCCGTTGATGCGCTGGACGAGGGGGAACGCGCCGTAGGCGGTGGCGAGCTTGCCGTCCTCGAACGCGCACAATGACCAGTCCGGAAGCATTACGTCGGGCGAAGCATCAAGCGGCCTGCCGGTGTAGTTGCCGAAGACGATGGACGGGACGCGATAGAATGCGTCCTTCTCTTCTTCCCGGTAGGGCCGTATCTCGAGCGCCACGCGACACTACTCCTTCGCTGCGGACTGCCGATGATACCAGACACGAACTGTACAGCGGCACGCCGAGAATCGTAGAGTATGGGCCGACCCGGCCAGAACCAAGGAGACGCGCCATGCCACGCAGCGGACCGCAGGACGTCGACCCGACGGCCATCTTCCCGTTCAAGTTCGGCGAGACACCGGGCGACGACCGCGCGTACCTCGAAGTGCTGTCGTGGTTCGTGTTCGGCGCCGGCTTGAACTGGCGCATCATGCGGGCGAAGTGGCCCGACTTCCTGCGCGCGTTCGAGGACTTCGACCCGGAGAAGGTCGCCGCATACGGCGAGCGCGAGATCGACCGCCTGCTGGCGGACGAGCGCATCATCCGTAACGGCAAGAAGGTCGTGGGGACGGTAGCCAACGCGCGCGAGATCCTGGCGATCGCCGCGGAGTCCGGCGGCGTGACGGCGTGGCTGCGCGCTCACGGCAGCGATGTCGAAACGCTCGTCCGGGCGGTGAAGAAGCGCTTCAGTCACATGGGCGATGTGACGTCGCGGATGTTCCTGTCAGCGGTGGGTGCGATCGAATATGGCTCGTGGAAGCCGACCGAGCGGCAGAAGGGCACGGGGCGGCGTGCTACGTCCCCTCGCGCTGCTGGCGCGCGCGCTGTTCGGCCTGCTCGCGCATCCAGCGGATGATCGGCGACGGCTGCGGCGGGTGCCACGCGCGCTTCCACTCGTCGAAGTCGCCGGGCCACGGCTCCGGGAAGTCGGCCACGACCGGCGGCGGCCCTTCAGCCGTCGCGAGCAGGTCCAGCGCGGCCCGCACGACGCGTGTTTGGAGCGCGGCATCGCCCGGCAGACCGCACGGGTGCCCGAACGGAAACTCGACGCCGAGGGTCCGTGGCGCGCCGAGACGCTGCCCCCACACCGGCATCATGTTTACGGTTACCGTGCTGAGGCCTGCCGCCTCGAACGTCCGTGCCAGCGCATTCACGGCGCGGCAGCAATCTGGTCAGACGGGGGTGAGCAAGACGGCATCAACACCCTCGGCCGTCATCCGCCGTGCGACCTCGGGCGCGTACGTCGCGGACCATTCCTGCGTGTTGGGCTGGAAGCCCATGAACGAGTAGTTGGTCTGCGCCACCGATCCGACGACACCCGCCGCTTCGAGTTCGAGCATGCGGCTGATCGGGATCGCGACGTTGAAGTCGCGCTCGATGTCGGCGTTATTGATGTGCAGGTGGCCGGTCTGCACCTGGTCCTGCCGCAGGTCGCGCGGCAGCGTCCGGTACGACGGGTCGCCCCACTGCGGCTCGCGCTGCTCCCGCTCGTAATCGAACGGGGGCTCGACGCCGCGGACGTTGAGGCCGGCAGTGGTAACAAGCGCGATACGCGATTCCGAAAGCGGCTTCGCCAGCGGCGTCCAAGGCATCGATGCCGGTGCCTCGAATGGCATGTTGGCGAAATACGCCTTGAGTGACGGCGGCAACCACTTGTAGCTATCGACAGCCATATCCGCTCCTTAGCTCAGCTTCACGGCAGTGCCCGACGTCGTCACCATGAGCATTGAGCTGCCCACCGTCTCGTAGTCGATGTCGACACCGATGATCGCGTCGGCGCCGAGCGCTTCGGCCGCCTGCTGCATCTCCGCCATCGCTTCGTCGCGGCCGCGGCGCAGCTCTTTCTCGTATCCCGCCGCCCGGCCGCCGGTGATGTTGCGGAGCTGCGCTCCGAGGTCGCGGAAGATGTTCGCACCGAGGATCGTCTCGCCGGCGACGACGCCCAGGTACGCGCTCACTGGACGGCCCGCGATCGCGGTGGTGGTGGTGATCAGCATGGCGCATCCTTTCGCGAATCTACGCCAGCATCATGAGCTGGTGGGCGGCGTGTGTCCAGAGATGCGCGCCGGCGCGGACGTGAGCGTGATGATCCTCCGGCCGCGGCGTGATCAGCTGGCTTGCAGTGCGGCTCATGGTATGCGAACATGTGTTCCTATCACGACGCAGCGACGTTCTGGGCGGGGCCGGGCGCGGTTCCGATAGATGTTTCGTATTGCGGTGCCGAGGCCGCTTGCGGCGGCGTCCATGAGTTGACACGATCGACGGATTTGTGGGCCTTGTTATACATAATTCTTGCCAGCAGGGCCGCCTGATGGCTGCCGCCGCCGACCCCTCCGATGTAAGATGGCCGCAGGCAACCGCGCCCCGCGGCGGCCGCCCGGAGCAGCCCGCTCCGACTGGCTAAACAGCGTGATTCACCGATGATGAGAGTGCGGGGGCGGCCCGGCCCCGCCGCGATCCCGCACCCCGGACGAGGATGAATTGGTAAGCCGCACCGTCAACGCCGAAGGGTACATGCTTCCGCTGGGCGGGCCGGAGTTCTGGCTCCAGGCCGAGCTCCAGGACGCCATGGACCGCCTCATCAAGATCTACTTCCGCGACGTGCTGGCGATGCCCCGCTCGCCGTATCCGCGGCTGGAGCTGAGCAGCCGCATGACGTCGAGCGCGGGGCGGTGCTACCCGGACACGGGGATGATCCGGCTCGCCACCCTGTACCACCGGGACCACGGTCTCGACGAGACGCTACTGGTGTTGAAGCACGAACTGGCGCACTGGGCGGCGCGCTGGCGCCACGGACGGCGCATCGCCCCGCACGGGCGCGAGTTCCGCTCGGTGGCGCACGAGCTGGACCCGCGGATCACCATCACCTGCCCGCCGTTCGCGCAGAAGGAGCGGGCGCAGCGCCGCACGTGGCACATGGTCTGCCCGCGCTGCCGCCGGACGTATCGCCGCGGCCGGCGCGACAAAGTCGCCTGCCGGACTTGCTGCGACACGTACGCGGGCGGCCAGTACGACCGGCGCTTCCGGCTCACCGTCGTCTCGCGTGCGGAGTGACGTCGCCGTCCTCTTCGATATGGACGGCGTCATCGTCGACAGCCGCCCGCACCACCTGACGGCCTGGCACCAACTGGCGCTCGAGCACGCGCTGGACCACGCGCCCGACTACTTCACCCACACCTTCGGCCTGCGCAACGACGCCATCATCGGCCGGCTCGTGCCGGGCATCTCGGCGGAGCGGCTTGCGCTGATGGCGCATCGAAAAGAGACGCTATTCCGGGAGGGCGCGCGCGGCAACGTCCAGGCGCTGCCGGGCGTGCGCGAGCTGCTGGCGCTGCTCGACGAGGAGGCTGTGCCCAAAGCAATCGTCACGTCGGCGCCGCGGGCGAACCTGGACCTGATCCTCGAAACGCTGCGGCTGCGTCGCCACTTCCAGGCGCTGGTGTCCGAGGAGGATGCCAGCGAGGGCAAGCCGGACCCGGAGGGGTTCCTCGTCGCCGCCGCGCGCGTGGGCGTCGAGCCGGCCCGCTGCGTCGTGATCGAGGATGCGCCGGCCGGGCTGCAGGCGGCGAAGGCGGGCAGGATGCGCGCGATCGGCGTCACGACGACGCACCCGGCGCCCGACCTCGGCGACGCCGACCTGGTGGTCGATTCGCTGTCCGAGGAAGCGGTGCGCGGCTTCATCTTCCGGCCGCCGGCGTAGCGCCGGCCGCGCGTAGGGCGCGCGTCCGGCCTGGCTTCCCGCCGGCCAACTACCTTCCATCTGTCTCAAGACGTCACAGCGGCGGGGTGCTATGATAGCCGCCCGCTGTGATGGAACATGCGAATCACGATCGCACGCACCGCCGTCGACGAACAGGAGGTACGGGATGAGCACGAAGATCCAGATCGCCGCGGTCGCAGTGCTGGCGTTCGGTGCGCTCGGCCTGGGGCTGCTCGGGGCGGACGCAGCCGGACTCGGCGGCAACGTACTCCCGACGCCGACGAGCACGCCCACGGCGACGGCCACGCCTCCCCGGCTTCCCGCTCCGGCGTGGCGCATCAACCTGTCAGCCGCGCCGGATGAGATCGTCTGCGACGGCCAGCACACGTCGCGGGTGACGGTGCAGGTCTTCGGAGCCGACGGCAATCCTGTCCCGGACGGCACGCCGGTGTACTTTGCCACGGTCGGGCGCGCCGGATTCGTGATCCCGCCCGTCTCGACGACGCACCTCGGCGTTGCGAAGACCGACGCGGGCGCTTATCTGAATCCTCAGGCTCCGTTCGAGCCGTTCAGCGTGCAGATCGACACCGGCCGTATCGAGGCGACGCTCCGCGTGCTCTGCCTGCCACCGGGTCCGAGCGAATGCGACGTCCCGGCGTCGCCGCCGCAAGCGACCCCGCCCGACGTGAGCCCGCCGCAGCAAAGCTCGCCGCCGCAGCCGACGTGCGTGCCGCCGCAGTCGCCTCCCGAATGTGTGCCGCCCGCATCACCGCCACAGAGCGTGAGCCCGCCCTGCCCGACACCCACGCCAACACCCCAGTTCTCGCCGCCGCCATGCGGCGTCCCGTCGCCGCCGTTCGGCACGCCGGAGTGCGCAACGCCGACCCCGACGCCGTGCGGGGTCACGTCTCCGCCGTTCGGCACGCCGCCGTGTGGAAGCCCGGATATGTGCCCCATCACAATCCCGGCGAATGGCGCCCTGCCGTGCTTCACGCCGACGCCAACACCAGGCATTGCCACCGACATATGTCTGCCGCCGCCCATCGGCACGCTGCCGTGCAACACGCCGACACCGACACCGACGCCCGCGCCGACGGGCGTCTTCTGGGCGATTGACTGCGACCTGAGTGCGTCCGGAGTGCAGAGTGAGTGCGACATCCCGCTGGGGGCCGGCTCGCTGGATGTCGGTGTTGTGCTCGGAAACGCAGGAGCGCTCACCCCCCACGTGGCGGCGTTCAACTTCGTGGTGCACGACCCCGACACCGGACGGCTCGATCCGCCGCCGGGCGTGGACCTCGACCGAAACAGCAACCCGAACCTGGATGAGTCGGAAATGCTCGGGCAATGGCAGTGCACACCACCACCCCCCGACAACGATACCGGGCAAGATGGGCCTGGCGCCGCAGCTTCGTTCCTCTCGTGTATCAACCCGTCAGCCGTGAGCGAGCTCCCGGTGCTTGGACCGGGCGGACTCCGTCTCGCGAAGGTCCGCTACAGCATCCCCGCCGCGGCCGATCCGGGCAGCGTGCTGCTCACGCTGTCTCAGGTGGCTGCAGCCGATGCTGATGTGGCTGAGTTGGGGGCCTGCCCGGGCGACGGGGGCCTGCCTGTGATCCCGTGCCTGCCAGCGAAGATCAACCTCGTCCCGCAGCCGGCGCCAGCAACGGCAACGGCGTCCGCCACCGTGACACCGGCCTCCTGCACGGGCGACGTGAACGGCGACGGCAAGGTAAACGTCATCGACCTGGTCGCGGTGACGCAGCACCTCGGGAAGCGGCCGCCGGATCTGCGGTTCGACGTGAACCACGACGGCAAGCTCAACTCGCTCGACCTGATCCTGGTAGTCAAGAACATGCGAAAGCGCTGCTGATCCCCAGGTCAGAGAGTGAGATGGAAATCCAAGGCGAGGGGCGCGCGCGCCCCTCGGCCGCTATTCCGGTGCGGCCGCGCGATCAGCGGCGATGCGATCGACCACGCCGAGCACAGACTCGATGAGGATGCGGTCGCCGGGCTGGGCGCCGTCGTAGATCATTTCGAAGGAGACGCGCGCCTCGCGGGCAGAATCAGCGGGATCGGCGTCGAGGCGGTAGGCGACGGCGTAGTAGCGCGTGCCGTGCAGCTCGTACGGGCGCAGTAGCAGGATGACGCCGGGCTGCGCCTTCGGGCGCTCGCCGCCGCGCACCCACTTCGGGCTCATACCGTGGCCGGCGTGAAGCGGACCAGCGTCGTGTCCTCGGAGACGTCGTCGAAGACTGCCTGCACAGGCATGTCGCAGCGCAGATCGGCATCGGGCACGCCGACGACGTTGGAGACGATGCGCGGGCCTTCATCGAGTTCGACGACGGCGTACTGGAACGGCGTCTCGTCCTCGAAGCCGGGGAACTTCTGGTGCATGATGCCGTAGCTGTAGAGCGTGCCGCGTCCGCTGGCGCGCGCCCATTCGGTATCGGTGGACCAGCAGTCGGGGCAGCGCGGGCGGGACGGCAGGCGCCAGGCGCCGCAGGCGCGGCAGCGCATCAGCATCAGCTCATGACGGCGCGCGCCCTCGTAGAACTCGATGGATTCGGCGTCAGCCTCAGGGATGGGGCGGGTGTAGGTCATGTGCGAGAACCTAGAACCAAGAACTTAGAACCTCCCACTCCATCACCCGGCGTGCGGGGACAGCAGCAGCGTCGAGTGATGATCCAAGATGCCGCCGTTGCCGGTGACGAGCACGATGTCATGCTTGCCCGCCTGGCGCTCGCCGCCCTCGCCGCGCGTCTGGATGATGCCTTCGGAGAGCGGCGTCATGCCCCACATGTAATAGGCGCTGAGCTGGCCGCCGCCGGTGTTCGTCGGCAGGCTGCCGCCCGGCGCCAGTTTGCCATCGGCGACGAACGGGCCGCCCTCACCCTTCGGGCAGAAGCCGTAGTCTTCGAGCGTCACCAGCACGGTGTAGGTGTAGCAGTCGTACGCCTGCAACACATCCACGTCTTCGACGCCGATGCCGGCCATGGCGAACGCCTTCTCCTTCGACATCGGCGCGCCGGTCTGCGTTTCGACGTCCCACCCCTTGCGGCGCATGTCGCCCGGATGGCCCTGTCCCATGCCCCAGATGTAGGCCGGCGGCCGTTTCAGCGACCGCGCCTCCTCGGCGCGCGAGACGATGACGGCGACTCCGCCGTTCGAGACGAGGCAGCAGTCCAGCAGGTGCAGCGGCTCGGCGACCCAGCGCGACGCGTGGTAGTCCTCGATCGTCAGCGGCGTGCGGTGCTCCGCGATGGGGTTCATGGCGGCCCACTGGCGCTCGGCGACGGCGATCGCGCCGAGCTGGTCGTTGGTGGTGCCGTACATCGCCATGTGGCGGCGCGTGGCGAGCGCGTAGTGCGCGTTGACGCCGAAGACGCCGAAGGCGGGATAGAGGCCGGCCATGCCCGACGGGCGGGAGCGGCGTCCCATGGCGGCGTACGCGGCGCCGCCGCCCTTGCCCTGCTGCAGCGGCGCATCGGCGAAGACGCAGAGTACGTGATTGGCGAGGCCGTGGATGACGCTCAGGGCGGCGTACTGCACCATGACGTTGGCGGTGGCGCCGCCGACGTTCATGCTCGACAGCAGGCGCAGGTGCGTGAGGCCGAGGTAGTTCTGGAGCCCGACGCCGCCCATGCCGCCAATCGATGACACGCCGGGGTTGACGAGCAGGCCATCGATGTCCTGCTTGGGCAGGCCGGCATCGGCGACGGCGCGCTGGATCGCCTCCGCCGCGAAATGCGAGGCGTCGTGGCCGTACACCCGGCCCATCTCGGAGATGCCGAGGCCGGTGATGGCGGCCTTCGCCTTGAGTTCGCGTCCGTCCACCTGTCCTCCGTACGACGCACTATCGCCAGCGCGCCGGCGTGGGGCAAGACCGGACGCAGGCGTGCCGCGTCGGGTCCGCGCGACCAGCAACGCGCCCGCTCCGCCATCAAGCGCGTCCGATACAATGGCGCGATTATGGCAACCGTGAATCAGCAGCCGGCTGGACCGAGCACGTCCGCCGCCGCGCGATTGCGCCGGTTTCTCGCCGAGCCGGAGGCGCGGTGGCTGACCGCGATCATCGCGTCGGCCGTGGTGCTGCGTCTTGTTCTGCTGCCGACGACGGCGCACCTGACCGAGATCTTCACTGACGAATTCACGTTCAAGCGGCACGTCGTCTTCATCCACCAGCGCGGGCTGATCGAGACGTTCCGCGACACCAACACGTCGTACGTGGCGTACCACTACGCGCTGTGGTTGCTGTCGCTGCCGTACGGCTGGCTCGGCGGGGCCTTCGATACCGACGCGATGTCGCTGAGAGTGCTGGTGAAGATCCCGCCGCTCGTGCTCGACGTGGCGCTGATCGTCGCGGCGTATGCGGCGGCGCGCGCACTCTGGCCGAAGAATCGGTCGATGCTCGGCCCGCTGGCGGTCGCGGCGCTGGTCGCCTTCCACCCCGTGGTAGTCTACGACTCCGCCGTCTGGGCGCAGATCGATGCCGTGGTGGCGATCTCCGCGATCGGCGCGATCGCCTTCGCGGCGCGCGGCCAGCCGGTGGCGGCGTGCGCGATGCTGGCGTTCGGGCTGCTGAACAAGCCGCAGCCGATCATTTACTCGCTGATCGTCGTCGTGCTGCTGTACCGCACCAGCGGCGTGAGCGGGATGGCGCGCGGGGCCGTCGCGGGGCTCGTCGTGAGCATCGTGCCGGTGCTGCCGTGGCTGGTCGCAGGCGACGCGTCGCGGCTCGTGGAGGTGTACCGGAAGCTCTTTTCGAGCGACACGCCCGTGACGGCGCTGACGCAGAACGCCTGGAACCTCTGGTGGTTCGTGCCGTTTGCGAAGGTACCCGAAGCGAAGGACGTGATGACGAGCTTGGGCGGGCTGGCCGTCACGTACCAGCGGTTCTCGCTGGGTCTCTCGGGGGTCGCAGCGCTGCTCGCAGCGGCATACACATGGCGCTTCGCCACGTTGCGCGGCGGCCTGGTCGCGGCCGGGTACATCGCGGTCGCGTTCTACGTCCTGCCGACATCGACGCACGAGCGCTACATGTACCCGATGGTGGCGATACTGGCGCCCGTGTTGCTCGTCGAACCGCGGTTTCGGTGGGTGTACGCGATCCTGTCGGCGACCCTCTTCCTCAACATGTTCCTCGTCGCGCCACCCGTCACATCGTGGAGCCGGCGCTGGGACGACGCGCTGATCACGCACTACATCGCCGGGCTGAACGTGCTGGTATTCGTCGTCTACTCGTGGATGCTGGCGCGAGACCTGGTGCCCATACCGCCGGCCGGACCATCACCAGAGTCGCCGGCGATCGAGGGCGAAGCTGCTGGGTAGTGCGCGGCGGCTTCGGCGCTGAGCGAATCGAACACGCGCAGGATCACGGCCGCTGCCAGCGCGACGACGACGGGCATCAGCGGCACGTGGTAGCGCGGCTCGCCGGCGAAGACGAGATGCAGCGCTCCCCAGACGCCAAGCGCCGACCAGAGCGCGAGCCACGTGCGCGACCTCGGCAGCGCGACGAGTGACGCGAGCGCGAGCAGAACCGTCGGGTAGTACCAGAGATCGCCGATGAGCACGAAGAAGCCGCGGTTGGAGATCGGCGTCAAGCCCAGGCTCTCCGACCAACGCACCGATGCCTCGGCGTCGGACCGGGAGAGATAGCCGACGCGGCGGACGGCAAGCTCCAGCTCGCGGCCGGGATGCTCGCGCGCGTACGTGAGCGCCCGGCTGCGGCCTTCGTCGTCGAAGAACAACTCGCGCTCCTTGAACGAGATGCCGGGGCGCTCGTCCCAGAGGTCCTGCGGCGGCACGGAGGTGCCCTTCGAGTACGGGCCGTGGGCGAGGCGCAGGTTGTAGCCGAGGTTGTCGTTGATCGGGTAGGCGCGGCCCATGACGGCCTGGTTGCGGATCGTCCACGGCACGACGAGCAGCGCCACGCCGGCGGCCGCGGGCACGGCGATGCGCAGCAGCGCGCGTGCGTTGACCTCGCGGACGAGGAGCAGGGCAGCGGGCGCCACCATCAACATGCCCTGCGAGCGCACGAAGCCTGTCGCCGCAAGCACGATTCCTGCCAGCACATAGGCGCCGATACTGCGCTTCTCACCCGCCCACGCCGCGACCGCAAGCGTGGCGGCGATGCCGAGCGTGAAGAGCGGCTCGCTAAACAGTGATGCCGTCCAGAAGACGAGCGACGGGCCAACGGCGAAGAGCATCGCGGCGAGCAGGCCGGCGGCATCGCCGCGGAGACGGCGGCCGAGGTAGAAGACCGGCAGCACGGTGAGCGCGCCAGCGACCGCGTTGAACGCCTTCGCGACGCCGATGTCTGAGCCGAAGAGCTTGTAGAGCGGTGCCAGCGCGAAGGAGTAGCCGGGCGGCCAAAACGCCGTACCCTCGCTCCTGTCGCCGGCGACGAAGCCGCGCTGATCGACGGTCACGCTGAAGCCGCGGCCCTCAGCGAGGTTCTGCGCGGTGGCGTGGTAGTACTGCGGGTCGGAGAGCGGCAGCAGCACCGTATCGGTGCGCGCGAGCCACGCGAGACGGAGCAGCAGCGCGAGCGCGACGATCGCCGATAGCCACAGCGCCGTGCGCGCGTCCAGCCCTATAATGCCACGACTACTGGAGGTCCCGGCTTGCATGATGCGTCGATGATATCCGACGGGCGGCGCTGGAACCGGCTGCCGCTCGCGCTGCTCGGCTGCATCGTGGCGCTGGCGGTGGCGGTGCGCATCGCCTGGATCATCTACGCCAACGTCGACCCGCTGGACGGCCGCGGCGACGACACCGTCTTCTACTATTTCTCCGCGAAGTCGCTGGCCAACACGTTCGAGTATCGCGACGGATTCGGCCGCCACACCGCGGCGTGGCCTCCCGGCTACTCGCTGGTGCTGGCGGGCATGTTCAAGCTCTTCGGCGCGGGCCTCTGGCCGGCGAAGGCGCTGAATGTCGCCCTGTCGGCGGCGACGGTCGTGCTGACGTACGCGCTGGGCGCGCGCGCGTTCGACCGGCGCGCGGGGCTGCTAGCGGCGCTGGTGTTGGCGCTGTTCCCCGGACACATCTACTTCTCGACGCTGATCATGGCCGAGGTGCTGTTCGGCTTCGTGTTCCTGCTGCTGCTGTATCTGCTGCTGCGCTGGACACTGGACGATCGGCCGGCGCGCTGGCCGGAGCTGCTGGCGCTCGGCGCACTCGCGGGTTGCGCGACGCTGATCCGCTCCGAGGCTGTGCTGCTGCCGGTCGCGATCGCCGTGCTGTGGAAGATCGCGCTGCCCGGCTGGCGTACGCCCGCCCGATACGCGGCGCTGCTATCGGCGGGCTTCGTGCTGACGATGGCGCCGTGGGTCATCCGGAACGAGATGCGCTTCCACGAGTTCATTCCGCTACGCGCCGACCCTGGCGGCTTCGTGTCGATCGCGTTCGAGCGCGACTACCACGAGCGAGGCGACCGCTTCACGCGGCGCTCGCTGCCGCTGGACGAGACGCTCGGCTACATGCGGCGGCACCCGTGGGCGATCGTGCCGCTGGAGCTGGACAAGCTGCGGTACCTCTACCACGACGACGCCGACGGCATCAGCTGGGCACAGAACGATGTGCCGACGTTGACGCCGGCGCAGGTGCGGCGATGGACGGACGTCGCGAACGCGTACTGGTTCGTCGTGGGCGTTTGCGCGCTGGCGGCACTGCTGTGGCGGCCGCGGCTGCGCGACCGCGGGCGGCTGCTGCTGGCGTTCGCCGTCGTGGCATGGACGCTGATCGAGATCACCAGCTGGCCGTTCACGCGCTACCACTTCCCGCTGCTGCCGGTGATCTCGCTGCTGGCAGCGGCGTTCGTGATGCAGGTGTGGGATGCGGTTGTCGATCTGAGCGCGGCGGGGCGCGACCTGAATCGCCATTGAGGGTGATTAGTCTCTCAGGCGCCGCCCTGCTGTCGACACCCCTTCATGTCAGCAGGAACGATCCCGAGCACGTTTTCACGTGCAACGGTGGACGAGCCCCCGGCGGCCGACGCCCAAGCATGCGAGTCGTAGCTGTTGCGACGATTATCACCGAGTACGAAGTAATTGCCTTTCGGAATCGTGAGCGGCCCGAACGTATAGTTGGGCTTCGCCAACGCGTACGTATCCCCTTCAAGGCGAGCACCGTCAATGTAGATATCGCCGCCGCTCTGGACTTCGACCGTTTCACCCGGCAGCCCGATCACCCGCTTCACAAAATTCCTGTTCTTGTCGAGTGGAAAGCGAAGAAGTATCACTTCCCACCGTTCGACCACCGTGGCACCGTCGACCGCGTCGAAGGCAAGAAAGTCGTCGGCACAGAGAGCCGGCTCCATGCTTGCGTCAGTTATCCGCGTCACGACCACGCCGTAGTGCTGCTTGACCGCGAGAGACCATTCTTTATACGCATTTTGGAAACGTAATGAGGCCTTTTGGAGCTGCGGGCTCGGAGTCTTCAACTCGTCTGGACCCGCCTGGAGGAACGCCTTTCCAGCCTCAGCTAGCTGACGACGCAACTCATCGTGCGCCGAATGAACATCGTCAGGTGGACGGAGGCGCCCCATTTGGTTCGATGCATCGTTGAGCGAGTCGCCGACATTCTCAAGATCCGAGCCGTCGCCCGCAGAGCGGGCCTGCGACGAGAATACATCGAGGGTCGCGCTCAAATAGCCGGCTTCATCGGAGGCGGCTGGGCGCGACGAACCACCGCAGGCGATGGCCACGATCGCGACGAAGCCCACCACGATGACGCTGACGGCTCGCATGCCGCGTAGCGTATTCGGTCTCGCTCTGCCGGTCAAATCGACACGCCTACACACGCACGACCGAGAGCGTGACCTCGTGGCCGTCAATGCTGGCGGTTTCGCTGTGGACGCCGTGCTCGGGAGCGTCATCGGAGAGGGCGACCGTCAGGGTCTCCTGGCGCACGTAGGCGTCGAAGCGCCGCATCACGTCGCGCACGGTCGTGTCGCCGGCGTAGTAGGTCTTGATGCGATCGGCGATCTCGAAGCCGGCGTCCTTGCGCAGGTTCTGGATGCGATGCACGATCTCGCGCGCGAGGCCCTCCTGCACCAGTTCCGGCGTCAGCTCGGTAGAGACGATGACGACGACGCCGCCCTCCTCGGCTGATGCGAAGCCCTCCTTCTCGCGGCCGTTGATCAGCAACTCCTCCGGCGCGAGCACCTTGCCCGCGACCTCGGCCGGCTGGCCTGAACCGGCGAGGCGCGCGACCTTCGCCAGATCGGCATCGGGCATCGACGAGAGCGCGCGGGCGATGTCCTGCACGTCGCGGCCGTACTTCTGGCCGAGCAGCTTGAGGTTTGGCTTCACCTCGAAGCGCAGGAAGTCCGTCTCGTCGCGGACGACGCGGATCGCCTTCACGTTCAGCTCTTCGAGCACCTGGGGCGCGAGCCGTTCGAGCGCGTGCTCCTCCATCCGCGTTGGCAGCTTGACGAACAGTTCGGCGACGGGCTGGCGCACGCGCAGCTGCGCCTTGGCACGAGCGGCGCGGCCGAGCGACGAGACGCGCATGACGAGCCGCGTCTCATCGGACAGCAGCGTGTTGATCTTCGACGCATCGGCCAGCGGCCAGTCGGTCAGATGCACGCTCTCCGGCGCGCTCGCGTCGAACGAGAGGACGAGGTTCTCGTACATCTCCTCTGCGAGGAACGGGGTGAACGGCGCGAGCAGCTTGGTGAGCGTCAGCAGGCACTCGTAGAGCGTGGCGTACGCCGCCACCTTGTCGCTGTCGCTTTCCGACTTCCAGAAGCGGCGGCGGCTCCGGCGCACGTACCAGTTCGAGAGGTCGTCGATGAACGCCTCGACCAGGCGCGTGGCCGCCTGCGCGTCGAAGTCCTGCAGGCAATCGGTGACGCCGCGCACGAGCTGGTGCAGCTCCGACAGCACCCAGCGATCCAGCTCCGAGCGTTCGAGATCGCCCGTCTCGGCGGCGGGAGTCCAGCCATCGAGTTCGGCGTAGGTGACGAAGAAAGCGTAGGTGTTCCAGAGCGTGAGGAACATCGCGCGGCGGACTTCATCAGCGGGGCCGTAGCCGAAGTTGATGTTGTTCGCGGGGTTCTGGCGGAGGAAAAGCCAGCGCATCACGTCGACGCCCATGTTGTCCGCGGCGTCCTCGAACCAGATGGCGTTGCCTGCGCTCTTGTGCATCTCGGCGCCGTGCTCGTCGCGCACCATCGCGTGGCCAAGGACGACCTCAAACGGCGGCCGATCCTCGAGCGCGGTGGCCATGGTGAGCAGCGAGTAGAACCAGTTGCGGAACTGCCCGGGGAACGCCTCGGTGATGAAGTGCGCGGGGAACCACTGCTCCCAGTACGCGCGGTCGTGGCGGTACTGCAGCGTCGCGAACGGCACGATGCCGGCGTCGAGCCACGGGTTGCCGACGTCCGGAATGCGCGAGACGGCGGCGCCGCACTTGCGGCAGGCGATCTTCACGGCATCGATGAACGGCTTGTGCGGCGAGTGGCTCTCGAAGACGTCCCAGCCTTCGACCGCGCGCTCTTTGAGCTCGGTCTCGCTGCCGATGACCTCGAACGTGCCGCACGCCTCGCAGTCGAAGATCGGCAGCGCGAGGCCGTAGTAGCGCTTCTTGGAGATCATCCAGTCGTCCATGTTCTTCAGCCAGTCGAGCTCGCGCGCGAGGCCGAAGTCGGGGATCCAGCGGATCTGCTTCGTGACGTCGGCGATCTGGTGGCGCAGGTCGTCCATGCTGATGAACCACTCATCGACGAGGCGGAAGATCAGCTCGGTGCCGCAGCGCCAGCAGTGCGGGTAGCGGTGCGGGTAGCGATGCGTGCGGTGGAGCAGCGTCTTGTCGCGCAGCGAAGCGAAGATGGCGTCGCGCGTGGCATCGTCGGAGACGAACGAGCCGGTGAGCGAGGCGAAGCCGTCGACGTACAGGCCCTCGTCGTCGCACGGGGCGATGACGGCGAGGTCGTGCTCCTTGCTGAGGCCGAAGTCCTCCTTGCCGCAGCCCGGTGCTATGTGGACGATGCCCGTCCCCTCGGCGTCGGACACTTCGTCCCACGAGATGACGCGGTGCACGATGCCCTGCTGCACCGGCAACTCGTCGAACGGGCCGCGGTACGTGAGGCCCACAAGGTCCGCGCCCGGCACTTCGCCCAGCACCTCATGCTCGCCCTGGAGCGCGGACTTGGCGGCGCCCTTCGAGACGTAGAGGACGTCGTTCCCCTGCTGCACCTTGAGGTACGTGAGATCCGGATGTACCGCGGCCGCGACGTTTCCCGGAAGCGTCCACGGCGTCGTGGTCCAGACGAGCAGCGATTCGCCGGGGCGCTCGAGCAACGGGAGCTTGAGGTAGACGCTGGTGTGGGTGACCTCGCGATAGCCCTCGGTGACGATCTCATGCTCGGAGAGACCGGTGGCGCAGCGCGGGCACCAGGGCATGGTGTCGTGGCCTTTGTACACCCAGCCCCGCTCGAAGCACTTCTTCAGGAACAGCCAGATGGTGTAGTTGTTCTCGTCGGAGTTGGTGTAGTAGGAGTTGTCCCAGTCCATCCAGTAGCCGAGGCGGATGGACTGCTCGGTCTGCACGGCGGCGAAGCGCTGGACGCGGTCCTTGCACTCCTGCACGAACTTGTCGATGCCGAACTCGACGATGTCCTTCTTCGACGTGAAGCCGTGCTCCTTCTCGACCTCGACCTCGATCCAGAGGCCCTGGCAGTCGAAGCCGTTCTGGTAGCGCTGCTTCTCGCCGAGCATCGTGTGGAAGCGCTGCCAGAGGTC
>ORMF010516922.1_pt1 | contig 171397 bp, 133 predicted proteins | sample 1779871 | NCBI WGS metagenome assembly ORMF01 (sample SAMEA104232316, study PRJEB22302) | groundwater metagenome | biome: forest; feature: aquifer; material: groundwater | place: USA | collected 2011-08-07 | depth 5.4 m | reverse complement strand
ATCTGCTGATTCATTTCATAAAAGGTAGGCGGTTCATGGGTCCAGCCATTCTGAAGTCTTTTGACCTCGCGTTTCATGGTAATGTATTCCACCCGGCCTAGCAAAGAGGCTATTAACTTTGTCTTCCAGCCGAACTCGCGGCATAAATCTTGAAAAATGGTGTTGATTTTCTTCTTCATGGGTTTATCTTCTCTGTACCAATGCTTCATCGCCCAAATTGCCCCCGCAAAAGTCGTGGCGAGGTTTCGGGCTTCCCATTCGTAGCGTCTACGGATTCGCTCGGAGGCATGGTTTTTGTACCGCTGCCATCCCGCGAGCGTGGTTCGGATCATCCTTAAAAGACTGGGGCCGTTGATCTCAAAGTCCCGTTGAAAAGACCTGAGGAGAAATTCCGTTTCCGCACCGGCACGAATACGCTTGTGGCGATAGTTAAACCGTAATTGACCGTGCGTATCCGCACAAGGAGCTTCCTCTTCCGGCAGAAGATTTCCCGCTTTCCGGTGTTCTTCATAAAGGGGCGTGCCGGGTATGGGCGTGTAGAGCATGAACTGGTGAAAATCGGTTCCATGACTGACAGCCCAGTCAATCACCGAATCCATCGTCTCAGCCGCGTGATCTTCTAAACCGATGATGCTTGAACCCAACACACGAATCCCGTGAGATTGGAGCTCCCTTACTGTGGATCGAGTATCCACGCCTTCCAGTTTTACATACCGGCTGTTATTTCCCTCCAATCCCATCCACACCCACGAAATGCCCAGGCCCACGAGTTGTTCGATGGCGTAACTTTTTAGGACACGCGCGGAACTAAAGACAGATAAGGACCAACTCTTACCGTGCTGCTCCATGAGTTCCAATAGTCTCAGCGCTCTTTTCCGGTGGAGGAGAAAATTTTCGTCCATAATCCCAAAAGATGCGACTCCAAGTTTTTCTTGAAGCTGTTCCATAACCCGGAAAAGGTCATCTCCTGTTTCATAAAAATTAACAAATTTCCCCTTACCCCCAAACATGTGGGAAGTGGAACAAAAGTTACACCCTATCGGACAACCCACCGAGGGAATCAAGACGGCCGCCGCATCGTCTGCTCCGTCTTTAATGTCGGTCCCCAGAATGCGACCGCCAAATCCGGAATAAACCAGCGGATATTTCACCGGTTGATTTTCGTCTTCCCCCAGGAATTTTCGAAACCAGCGAACACCGTCGCCTCGGACGATATAATCGGCGTCAATCCTTTTTTCAAGACCCGGTATGTTGGCCACATGCCCGCCCACCACAACCGTGGCCTCGGGTAAATGTTCGCGCACGAGCTCGCACATTTTTTTCACTTTACCGACGTTCGGCATGATGCCGCTGATGCCGACAATATCGTAGCGATGCCCCCGGAGCTCTTCAATGAAACGATCCATCGTGGGAAAGTCTAGGAGTGCGCAAGGCGCATCCATGTTAGCCTGGATAAGCATTAACCCAAAGGATCGGTGAAACATGCGCAGCGAAAAAGGGCCCTGAACGCGGGTGACTTGGTTATGGAAAAGTTCCATCGGGTTAATCTTCCTGCTTCCGAATTCATCGTTCTGCGCATACGGACCGAACACGCTGGAAAGTAAAACGTTCGCCCGCGTCCCGAGCGGATGGGCAGGATGGGTTGTGTTGGTGCCGGATGTTAACTTTTCTTGCATGAAACTGTCCTTTCGCTAAAGCGCGTTAACGGTCGAGCAGGAGATGGGCGGACTTATCCACTTAACGAGTTTGGCGTTCAATGCTGTTTTTTGCTTCAGGGAATTCATCTGCTGATTCATTTCATAAAAGGTAGGCGGCTCATACGTCCCGCCCGCCTTAAGAAAATTGTTTTCTTTTCGAATCTTATGCAAAATAACCCGCCCGGCTATGGGAGCCATCAGACGCGCCTTCAGTCCAAACTCTTTTTTGATGTCTTCTAAAACTTCTGTGATTCTTTCAACCAGTTTCAGATTGCCCTTAAACCATCTCTGGGCAGCCCAAAGCGAACCCGCATATTTCAAATATAGTTCGTGGGCTTCATAGGCAAAGCGATCCCGAATTCGTTTGCTCGGATGGTTCTTATACCTTTTCCAACCCTCGAGCGTTGTCCGGGCAATTCTCAGCACGCTCGGTCCGTTGACTTCAAAATCCCGCTCAAACGCTTTTACGATAAACTCCGCCTCCTGTCCATTCTTGATATGGCGGTGTTTAAAATTGAATATGAGCTGTCCGTGAATATCCGCTTCGTTGAAATCTTCCAGGGGTAGCAACGTTTGACTGGCTTCAAGTTCGGCATGAAGAGGCGTTCCCGGAATAGGCATGTACAACATAAACTGATGAAAATCGGTGCCGTGCGAGACGGCATATTCAATCACCTCATCGATATTCTCGGGCGTGTGATTCTCAAGTCCAATGATGCTGGAACCCAGGAGACGGATCCCGTGAGGATGAAAATGGCGTACCAGCTCAAACGTATTCACGCCCGAAAGCTTGGCATATTGACTTTGCTTGCCTTCGAGTCCCATCCAAGCCCAGGAAATACCGAGGCCCACGAGTTGTTCGATGGTGTAGGAGAGAAGAACCCTTGCCGAACTGAATACGTAAAGAGACCAGGACTTGCCGTGCTCCTCCATCAATTCCAAAACTCGCAAGGCGCGCTTCCGGTGCAGCAGAAAGTTCTCATCCATCACAAAAAAGGACCGTATCTCCATTTCTTTCTCAAGCCCGCACATGATGTGAAATAGTTCATCCCCGGTCTCGTAATAATTAACAAATTTACCTTTTCCCCCGAACATGGCGGAGGTCGCGCAAAAATTACACCCCACCGGACACCCCACCGACGGAATCAGCGTCGCGGCCACTTCACCTTTTTTCCTTCTGACGTTAAGCCCCATCGTCCGCGTCTTGATACCGGAGAGAATAAGCGGGTGATGGATCGGCTGCGAGACATCTTCTCCCAGAAAGCGGCGGAACCACCGAACACCGTCTCCGCGAACGATGTGATCAGCATCGATCCGATTGCCGATGTTGGTCATATTGGAAATATGTCCCCCTACGACGATGGCCGCCTGGGGTAAATATTCTCGAATCAGCCGGCACATCTCCCGAACCTTTCCCAGATTCGGCATAATCGCGCTGATGCCTACAATGTCGTATTGATTGCTGCGGATTTCTTCAATGAATCGATCCAGGGTAGGAAAATCCAATAAAGCGCAGGGCGCGCTGATATTACATTGAATCAGCATAATGCCCCAGGAGCGATGAAACATGCGAAGCGAAAACGGTCCCTGCGTCCGCGTCACCTGGTTATGATAAAGCTCCATCGGATTTATCTTACGGCTGCCGAATTCATCATTCTGCGCATACGGACCAAATACGCTGGAAAGCAAAACTCTAGCCCGTTTCCCTAGCGGATGAACTGGATTTCTCGTCTCTACAGCATCGCGAGCATCGCGTTCTAAAGTCAGCATAAAGTCATTTTCCCTCAAAAAGTTAATTGGATTTGCACACACATCCCCTTACGGGGGAAAGTTTAAAGTAAGAGTCTAACCGTGTATGCGGTCGAAAGGGAGTTGATCTAAATCAATTGACCTAAGCCCGGTGATAGACCTGAGAAAGGGAGATTTATTGTTGTGAGCGGCCTTGTGAACTTTCAAGCTCGGCGATCCGTAGGGCCAACTTCTTAATGATACGTCTCAGGGCAATCATTTCAATGCATCCTAATACAACGCAGGCGCCGGAAAAGATAAAACCTCGACCGGCCTCCTGTCCGTAAATCCGCCAGTTGGCAAATAAAAGAAGAATACCTATGCCGATGATAATAGCAACGGCCAAGCCAAACCTCTTCCTGCACAATTTCACACTAGCCTTTTCGATTCCGTTTAACTCCATATCTTCTCTCCTCCGAATCCTTTTTCTTCTTTTCGTTTTTACTTCTCCGCTGGCTGATGATCAACTTCAGAAAAGCGCAAGCCGCTGACTCGGGAATAAAATTCGAGCACTTTCGTGCGTTTGCTTCGGGTTAACCAACAAATCTTGGTAATGGAAAAACTGTTGGTTAACTTATTAACAGACTCCTTAATCAATTCCAACTCCACGGACGGCCCCAGACAGTCATCTACCTTCAGCCGTTGACATTCTGCCTGAAGACTGGCGGCGGGATAAGTAGCCATGATGATAATTTTAAAGCGGCTACCATACTTTTTCCTGACTTCTTCCAGCCATTTCAGACTCGCCGCTCTTGCGCGCGCCAAAATATATAACAATTAAGCGGAGACGACGAGACTTGAATTCTAGCGCTCAGTCATTGACGTAACTTCTTGTCAATAAAATGATTTTCTCTTTCGACCAATGTAGCTGCCTCCGAAAATATAAGGAGAAAGGACAATTGATGGCACTAGCAGCCGTTGGATCTGAACCGACAATCTTTGGATTGCGATTTGCCACGGGGAAACGACTTCGATGGAGGAGTCAATTGACCAAAATTGACCAATTCAAGCTCAACAATGGCGAGCGATGATAAACAATGAATACTTTGGATTTTTCTAACCTCTTTTGCCAAATCATAATAGGTTCCTGCCTCAAAACTTAGATAAACGGAGGTGAGAATCCCAAAGCAGGTGCTCTAGCCAACTGAGCCACGCCCCGTGAAAGGGTAACTAGAATAAAATGAAAAAGTTAGAAATGCCAGTGATTTTACCGCACGTGTCAATAATATTAGCGGCGTCTATACGGTGTCATTTTCGGTGACTTTACCTGTAAAGGCGGAAGCCTCTATCAAATCAGTTTCTTTTGGTATTGAGAGCACGCGTTTCTTTATTTCACGAGCTACGAGCTGATTGTAAAGCTCTGTCGGGTGACCGTCGCCACGGATAATGTATTTCGCAATGTCAAGTTGACCTGTCTTTTTTGCATCGTCAAGAATAATCGACTTAGACCAGATGTAAGAAATACCTCTGCTGTCAAGAAAATCCTTTAAAAATTTATCGCGCCAGAACTGCTCGGTAAAAGAACTTTCATATCTCCATTGCGGATGGAAAATAAGTACGACATAATCCAGATGCCGCGATTCGAGCTCCTGAATAGCGGCCTCAAGAATCTTCTCATTGATGCGAATAACTTTTTCCTTCCAATCACGATGATCGTAGCGAAGCCAATCAAATCGATTGGGGAACTCGATTAGAAGCCAATTCCGGACTTTGTGGTAGAGAAGGCGAAAAAGATAGGATTTAACGGAAGGAGGATTCTCTTTGACATATTCAAACTTGCTCTTCGTGGACGGAGGATGCAAAACCAGCTTATCATTGACGATCTCGAAATAGGGCTTTGGAATCGGCCGTATTCGGCTCAAGGCTCTATCTAAATCAAGAGTCATCAAACTGAAAACCACAAAAGGGTTATCGTAATGATCCAGCGAATATTTCATCGACAAATAAATCTGATCCACGCCATAGTTCCCACAACCGTAGTTAAGTAGATAATGATCCCGAGCAAACTCTGGATCCTTATTAAGAATATCCTCAAAGCACTCCACGCGAGAAGATGGACACTGGGCGAACGAATCGCCATAAAGCAATACAGGCCGTCTTCCATTAATCTCGGCGGATTTATTATGCTTAACGTCATCCGCCGACGCATCTCCTATCCATCCCAACTCAGGATGTGGATTTTGAGCTATACCAGATTCTGGATCGAGTAATACCCTTAACTTTTGCAGTTCCTCAGAGAAGTAATTGGCATAAAGATTGGGATCTCGAAGATTTTTAAAAGCGGCAACATTACTGAAAATAGCCCACCTGAATAGAACCTCGGCCAGCGCAAAAGAAGCTCCGAGCGATAAGCAGAGTAATATCACATTGGCAAAGAAACTGTAACAGTTTGATTTCATTACATCCTTCCGTATCTCAAATATAGGCACCTATTGATTTATTTCAAAGGAAGCTCTAACATATTGCCAAATCGGACTAAATTAGTCGTATTACGCCAACCATTATCGACTTCATTTAGCTTAAGGTTAATTATACAATTGTCAACTTTTGTCACTAACTACATTGCCATCATTATATGAACTTAATTACAGCCCAGTTTCTTGAAAAAAATAAACTTAAAAATCCGTTTCCTCTGCCTCTCAGACCCGAAGACGGAGCGCCGGGTACTTTGGCGCGTATCGGCCAGACTCCGCTGTATGAATTTCGAAACGTTATTCCTGCAAACGACCGGGTAAAAATTTTCGCAAAACTCGAATGGTACAATCCTGCCGGTTCGGTGAAAGACCGTCCGGCCTATCGTATGATTGCGCACGGCGAACAAACGGGAAAACTCACGCCGGGAAAAATCATTCTAGACGCCTCAAGCGGAAATACAGGAATAGCGTACGCCATGATTGGCGCTTGCCGCGGATACCGGGTTAAATTATGCATACCGAAAAATGTATGCATAGAACGTAAGCAAATGCTCGCGGCTTTTGGCGCCGATGTTGTTTACACCGATCCACGAAAAAGTTCGGACGGTGCTATTATCGAAGCGCAAAAGCTTATGAAGGAAAATCCGGAACTTTATTTTTACCCCGATCAATATAATAATGAACAAAATTGGACGGCTCACTACGAAACAACCGGTTCTGAGATTATTCGCCAAACCGGCGGCCAGGTTACTCATTTCATGGCGGGTCTTGGAACCAGCGGCACGCTCATGGGAACGGGACGCCGGTTGAAAAAAGAAATTAAGCATGTAAAAATTATCGCCATGCAGCCCGATTCGCCTTTTCACGGTCTGGAAGGCCTTAAACATATGGAAACGTCGATTGTGCCTGGAATTTACGACACCCATTTTCCGGACGATCATGTTCAAGTCCACACCGAAGACGCTCACGAAATGGTGCGCAGACTTGCGCGCGATGAAGGCATGCTTGTCGGAATTTCTAGCGGCGCTATCATGAAAGCAGCGATGGATTACAGCAAACGCATTGAATCGGGCAACATCGTCATTATCTTCCCCGACGGTGGGGACCGCTACTTAAGCGAAAGTTTTTGGAAAGCATAACAATTCGTCATCCCCGCGCAGGCGGGGATCTAGAAGGAGTTAAATATGCCTGTTGAAGTGCAAATTCCGGTCGCGCTCGCAAAATTCGCGGGCAATCAAGAATCAATCTTCCTAAGCGGTAATTCCGCCGGAGAAGTACTACAAAATTTGACTAAACAATTTCCTGAGATTAAACCCCATTTATTTAATGAAACTACAGGCGGATTACGTAATTTCGTCAATATTTATGTGAACGATCAGGATATCCGTCACGGCGAACAAATGAAAACTCCCCTGAAAAGTGGTGATGTGCTCATTATTGTTCCCTCGATTGCAGGAGGAAATAAATGATTAAGACAGATTCAAACGAACTTTCCCAAAAGGAAATCCAGCGCTACAGCCGGCATCTCATCATGCCGGAAGTAGGTATGGAAGGACAGAAAAAATTAAAGGCAGCAAAAATTTTATGTGTGGGCGCGGGCGGGCTCGGTTCGCCACTTGCGATGTATTTGGCTGCTGCCGGGGTGGGAACGCTCGGTATCGTCGAATTCGATGTGGTGGATTATTCCAATCTTCAAAGACAGATCCTTCACGATACCGACCGGGTGGGAAAACCGAAACTACAATCGGCCATCGATCGGTTACGGGCCATTAATCCGGAAGTGAAATTAATCGGATACGCGACTCGCTTGACCTCAGATAATGTATTAGATATCATAAAAAATTACGATATCGTCATCGACGGCACGGATAATTTTCCCACTCGATATCTCGTGAACGATGCTTGCGTTCTCTTAAAAAAACCCAATGTCTACGGAAGTATTTTCAGGTTCGAAGGCCAGGCCAGCGTATTTGATTCTACGAAAGGACCCTGCTACCGTTGCCTTTATCCCGAACCACCACCGCCCGGACTGGTGCCGAGCTGCGCCGAAGGCGGAGTGCTCGGGATTCTTCCGGGCATCATCGGCACCATTCAAGCTACCGAAGCCATTAAAATCATTATAGGCAAAGGCGAAACGCTTGTTGGGCGACTTTTACTTTTTAACGCGCTTAAAATGCAATTCCGTGAAATGAAATTGCGTAAAGATGACAACTGCCCCATTTGCGGAAAACATCCGACCATTACGAAGCTGATCGATTACGAAGAATTTTGCGGGCTTACCCGGGGCGAAACTTCTCAAGTGGAGGAAAAGAAAATGGATTCATCCGTCGAAATTACGGCGACAGAATTAAAAGAGCTTTGGGATAAAAATAAAAAATTAAAGGTGGTGGATGTTCGTAATCCCGAAGAATACGAAATCTGCCGGATTGAGGGCGCTACGCTCATTCCCTTAAGCGAGATCGACTCGCGTCTCGGTGAACTCAATAAAAACGATGAAATCGTTCTTCACTGCCATCACGGCATGCGGAGCATGCGCGCGCTGGAGATTTTACAAAAAGCCGGTTTTAAAAATCTAAAGAGTCTCTCCGGCGGCATTGACGCCTGGTCTGCCGAAATCGATCCCAGCATCCCGCGATACTAAAAAACCGATCTTTCCTTATAAATACTCAGCACCAAGCCGATCGCCACAAAAAATGTAACGAGCGATGACCCGCCGTAACTAACCATCGGAAGCGGAAGCCCGGTAATGGGCATGATTCCCATGGTCATACCCATATTAATGAAGATGTGAAACACAAACATGGAAATAATACCTGTGGCTAAAAGGCGGGCCTTGATATCGGTGGTGTGATTTAAAATCGAAAACATCTGCCAAATCATCATGGCGTAGAGTAGCAATAGTAAAAGCGCTCCCAGAAATCCCCATTCCTCGGCCAAAACCCCAAAAATAAAATCCGTATGATCTTCCGGTAAAAAAGCCAGAAGATGCTGCGTGCCTCCCAAAAACCCTTTTCCGATAAAACCTCCCGAACCTACCGCAATTCTCGATTGAACGGCTGTGTAGCCCGAACCCAGCGGATCGATATCCGGATTTATGAAGACAAGCAGTCTGCGCTTTTGGTATTCGCGAAGAGAAAACCAAAAAATAGGAGAGAATACAGCTCCCATCAAAATGGTTCCGATGAGGTAGCGCAGCTTGGCTCCCCAAATAAATACCATACAGAAGAGAATCGGAAGAAAAATGATGGCCGTACCTAAATCGGGCTGCTTCACGATCATGATCAACGGAACAACCGTTAATAAAAAGGCGCAAATGAGTCCGCTCCTTCCTCTGGCTAAATGTTTTCTTGATCCCAAGAAAGACGCCAGTGTCAATATGGTCACGAGCTTAGTAAATTCGGAAGGCTGAATAGCGAAACCTCCGAGATGCAGCCACCGCTGCGCGCCGCTCCGGATAGCGCCGATGGTTAAGACAATGCCGAGCAGGATTAAAGCTAAAATATATAAAATATAGGCAACGTTTAAAAAAGGTCTATAGCCCACCGCGTAGACCACAAACATCACACCCACGGCAATGACCAGCCATACGAACTGTTTAATCGCATACTGACCGCCGGCGTGCGCATCAGCGCTGTAAATATTTAAAATCCCGAACAGGCCGATCAAAACACAAGCTATAAATAATTTCCAGTGAAATGATTTAAACAGATTCATTTGAAGCTCCGGTGTTCCGAGCGAGATCCGCATCCGATTCTTTGTGATTAAGCGACTGCCAAATCTGGAGGGCATCCCGGGCAAGCGGCGCGGCAGCCATTCCTCCCGACCCCCCGTGCTCAATGAATGCCACGATGGCAACCTCGGGAGATTCGTAAGGCGCAAATCCGGTAAACCAGGAATGACTTTCACCGGTGGGCGCCTGGGCCGTGCTGGTTTTCCCCGCTATGGACAATTCATCTACGCGGGCCAGCCGGCCCGTACCTCGCGGAGACTGAACCACATCTTTCATTGCTTCTTTTAACTTTTTAAAATAAACCTGATCTATCTTGGCTCTGCGATGTTTTTTGGGCGAACGAACAGAGCCGGTACGCTCGTAATCTACGATGTGGGGTTCTGCCACTTCACCTTCCTTGGCAATGGTAGCTACAAGACGCAAAACCTGGAGGGGGCTTACCAATAAATAGCTCTGTCCGATGGCGAAGCTGATGGTCTCGCCTTGATACCAACGCTCGCCGATATTTTCCAATTTCCATTTTTGGTCCGGCACAAGGCCCGGAAACATTCCGCCTAATTCCAGATCCCAAGCCGACCCAAGACCGAGCTCCCTCGCATAAAAAGCAATTTTGTCGACACCCAAACGTTTCCCGCTTTCGTAGAAGAAAATATTGCACGATTGCATGACCGCCATATTTAAATTAACCGATCCGTGCCCGGCCGCATTCCAGCAGTGAAAGGGCCGCTGACCGGCTTTGAGCGTAAACGTTCCGTCACAATGAAAGTTCGTTTGGGGCGTAATAACCCCTTCCTGGAGTGACCCGAGCGCAACCACCAATTTAAATATAGATCCGAGCGGAAAACCGCCGTGGGTAGCCAGGTTAAGCATCGGTTTTTCGGTTGATTTAAGATAATCGGTACGCTCGCCTGTCCGGGATGGGGTAACAAAAGCGTTAGGGTCAAAACCGGGCGTGGAAACCAAGGCGATAACCGCATCGTTTTTTAAATCCATCATGCCAATAACCGCGCGTTTATCTTTGATCATTTCATAAATGGCTTTCTGTAATTCGCCTTGGATCGTTAAATATACGTCCTTTCCCTTAAGCGGCCTTCTTTCGCTCATCGTTTTAAGCGCCTTGCCGCGCGAATTAACTTCGATTTGCCGACCGCCGTGATAGCCGCGAAGAACGTCGTCAAAAACGCGCTCGATTCCCGAACGCCCCTTATAATCGGAATATAAGAAACGCATCCGGTCGCCTTGATCGTATTCTTCCTGCGAAATCAAACCAAGGTATCCCGTTAAATGGCCCGCGGCCTCTCCCAGCGGATAATGGCGCCGGCCGTGGATATCGACATACACGCCCTTGATTTCAGGCCCCCTTTCTTCAAGCCGGAAAATTTCCTCCATCGCAGCATCGGATTCCAGGAGAACGGGAGAGAATGGTGCCAGCTTGGCGCGTTCCAGCGCTTTTTGGACAGAATCCTTTTTAATATTCAGGATTTTTGTAATGAGATCCATTTGATTTTGGTCAAAATCCTGATAAACCAAACTAACGTCGTAGGAGGGGCGGTTGCCGGCCAGCACATTTCCCGAGGCATCAAATATCTGCCCGCGAAGCGCCGGAAGCGGAATCAAGCGGATTCGGTTTTGCTCGCTTAGCGTAAGATAATATTGTCCGTTGATGACTTGGCAGAAAAATAAATTTATGGCGAGAACTCCGAGAAGAAGCAAAAAGACCGAGCGTAAGAAAACGAGACGGGCGGAATCCATATTATGAATTAATTATTAAACAGTTCGTACTGTCTTGGTACGGAGCCTAAAAATTTTCGCATGACATTTAAAATAACCGGACAGGCCAAACACGTTGCCACGGATGAAAAAAAGACTCTGGGCGCAAAACGATTGAGCCAAATCCATTGCTTGAAAAAGGCGGATTCTAAACATAGATCGAAACTTAGTACCGCAAAACCGACCAAGAAAGCGGCCAGCATCTGCACATAAAACTTCTCGCGGTTGAGCGTAGACCCCAAACGCATAAGAACCAAAGCTCCGATGGACATGCTGAACGCCAGAGAGCCGAATACGCCCTGCCCTAAAATATCCCGCGTCAGGCCGAGCACAAATGCAAACGCAAGCGAACGGTTCCGATCATAAAAAAAATGGTAATAAACAAGGAATATGACCCACACATCGATCCTTGCCGAGCCGCGCATCAAAGCGTCGAATACATAAATATCCGATAGCGCCGCTACTGCGAGCGCTACGATCAATCTTGGCGGGAGAAGTCGATACATAAAACATCCTCGAGCATATTAAAATTTACCGCCGGATCGACGTAGGCCAATAAATGCATTCCATCCCTATCTTGCGCGATCGATGTAATCTTGCCGACCAATAAACCTTTCGGGTATACACCCCCCAAACCCGATGTTACAACCGTATCGCCAATTTCAACATCCGCACCCAAAGGAATGAGCGACATGCGTAACCGTTCGTTGGAACCTTCTCCCGAAACAATTCCTGCAATGCGCGTCGACTGCGATACCACGCTTACCCGCGATTCCGGATCGGTAAGAAGTATGCACTGTGAAACAGACCGACCGACATCGATGACTCTACCTACCGCTCCTTGCTCATTCACCAAAACCATTTGCTCTTTGACGCCGTTTTTCTTGCCCACATCCAGTACAATCCATCTAAACCAATGCGAAATATTTCGCGTGATAATTCTTCCGCCTATCGAGTGGCCCGGTGATTTTTTCTTAATCTCGAGAAGCTCGGCAAGTCTTTGGTTTTCTTTCTCTAATTCGCGAAATATTTGCACTTCATGGCGTAAGGTTTGAACCTCTTCCTCCAGCGCTTCGTATTTTTGATAAAAATGGACGAGTTCGCTTATGCGGCGGGTGCCGCCGGAGACATTGCCCGAGACAAATTGTGCAGAGGCCCAAACCGGCGCCAACGTTTCATGGACTACGAGCCGAAAATCACTTGCGGCTCGTTGAAATGGGGGGAAAAACGCAGTGGGTAAAATAAGCAGTAGAAGAAAAGGGACCGCATTACGGACCTTCACAACTACTACCGTTCAACAAATGCTTTATGGTGGCCGTTTGAGTTATTAACCGATAAGCGCTTGAGAAGATCAATATCACTTAAATATCGACCTGTTCCCAAAGCAACAGCGGTGAGCGGATCTTCGGCAATACGAACCGGAAGACCGGTTTCTTCTGCGATAATTTTATCCAATCCTCTGAGCAATGCACCGCCGCCGGCCAGAATGAGACCGCGATCAATTAAATCGGCGGAAATTTCAGGCGGAGTACGTTCCAGCGCAATGCGTATGGCGTCTAGAATGGAAGCAACGGTTTCAGATAACGCTTCCCTGATTTCTTCGCTGGTCACCGTTATGGTTTTAGGAAGGCCGGCTAAAATATCTCTGCCTTTTACTTCCAACGTCATCTCTTCTTCAAGAGGATAAGCCGAGCCGATTCGAATCTTGACTTCCTCAGCCGTGCGCTCACCGATCATTAAATTATAATTTCTTTTTAGGTGTTGAATTATAGCCTCGTCAAATTCATCGCCGCCAATGCGAATACTTTTTGCAAAAACAATTCCGGCAAGCGAGATAACAGCCATTTCCGTTGTGCCGCCGCCGATATCGATAATCATATTACCCACAGGCTCCTGAATCGGAAGTCCGACTCCAATGGCTGCCGCGATAGGTTCTTCAACAAGATAAACCGGCGACCTAGCCCCGGCTCTCTCAGCCGAATCTTTTACGGCCCGCTTTTCCACTTCTGTAATTCCGCTTGGTACGGCAACTACAACACGAGGGCTTACCAGACTATTTTTTTTGTGAACGCGCCTGATAAAATACCGGAGCATAGCTTCGGTCATTTCAAAATCCGCAATTACGCCGTCTTTCATCGGACGGACGGCAATAATATTACCCGGGGTTCGTCCCAACATTCGCTTAGCTTCTTCCCCAACCGCTACAACACGATTGGTGCCGCGTTCAATAGCGACAACGGAAGGTTCGCAGAGAACGACACCTTGACCTTTTACATACACGAGAGTATTGGCCGTACCGAGATCTATTCCGATATCATTCGAGACAAGAGACAATATTTTATCGATAATCTTCATGAGAGTTCTTTCTGTTTTATGAACTCAATATGTGGAAAACGCGAAGGTTTGTTTTAAAGAAGTACCTGTTTAAAGAGGCAGAATAATATACTTAACCCTAGCTAGTATGTCAAGAGTGAAAAGCCCGAAAATTAAGGCAAATCAAGGCCGAAAAGGTTAAGCTCTCGCCATCTTTCGGAAGTCTGTGAAAAACTCGGGATAAGAGATATCAACACAGTCAGCGTTTTTTATTTTAACAGCAGATTTAGCCCTTAAAGCGGCGATGGCCATGGACATTGCGACACGATGGTCCATAAAACTATCCACCTCTCCCCCGCTAAAACTTGTTTTACCCTCAATTTCCACACCGTCCGGATATTCTTTAACGGAAACCCCCAAAATCATTAGGTTTTTGACCATAGCTTTGATTCGATCCGTTTCCTTGACCCTTAATTCCTCGGCTCCCCGAATAACCGTCCTCCCTTTTGATACGCTTCCGAGAACCATAAGTAGAGGAAGTTCGTCAATTAAGGAAGGAACTTCATCCCGTGTTATCGTCACTCCGTTTAACTGTCCGCCTATAACTGTAATATTTCCAATTGGTTCAGAATTAGCTGATCCTGCTTCGATTTTGAGATTTGCGCCCATCTTGCTAAGTACTTTTACAAAGCCGATACGAGTTGGATTTAAACCAACGTCTTCTACGGTGATGGATTTTCCAGGCTGAATAGCTCCCGCTGCTAACCAAAAAGCGGCGGAGGAAATATCTCCGGGCACGGTCATATCAATTGGATTCAATCTTTCCGGAGGTATTAAGGTTATAAGGTTTCCTTCCCGACGCATATCGGCGCCCATAGCCTGAAGCAATCTTTCGGTATGATCCCGGGATTGCCGGGGTTCTTCAATTTTGGTTATGCCCTCGGCAAACAAACCGGCAAGGAGCACGGCGGATTTAACCTGAGCGCTGGCCAAAGAATTTACAAAATGAATCGCCTTTAACTTTCCCCCCTCGATCGAGAGCGGCGTATAGTTTCCATTATCCCTGCCCTGAATAACCGCCCCCATTTGTTTCAAGGGTTCGGTAACTCTTTTCATGGGTCTGGCTCTAATAGATTCGTCCCCATCCAAAACAGCTTTAAACGGCTGACCTGCCAAAACACCCAGGAGCAGCCGGGTTGTTGTACCGGAATTCCCCGTGTAAATCATATTTCCCGGAGATTTTAATCCGCGAAGACCGGCGCCTTGTATTTCAAGATCCGAGGATTTTTCGACCATAGAAACGCCCATTTGCTTCATCGCTTCGAGCGTTCGGAGGCAATCGTCGGATCGTAAAAATCTCCGGATTACGCTTCTTCCTTCGGCAAGCGAAGCCAATAAAATTAAGCGATGGCTAATCGACTTATCTCCGGGGGGCGTGATTTTACCTTGGAGAGCAGTGCCGGGTTTTATTTCGACGGTGTTATTTGGCATGAAATAGAATGAAAAGGTAGTTTGTGATCTGTCATTCCCGCCGGACCGACCGTCCGGCACCGCTGGACAAAGCGGCCAACCGCCGCTCGGCCAAGCGGCGCGGGGGCGACAATTGCTCTTTAATGCCGCCTGGCGATAATTTTGAGATTTTCTAAATCCTGAAGCAACTTTTGTTGATGACTAGACAGCGTGGCTAATTGATTTTGGATGTCTTCCAATTCTTGAATGATCACTTTAGCACTCGTTTCGGCGAAAGACACGGCTTCGCTTAATATAATTATTGAGCATACGAGAGCAAAGGTTATTTTCTTCATAAACCTTTTCCCGATTTGCGAATTCGAATTCTTACGGCTTCAATTTCTTGCTCCATTTTACTCTGGGCTGCCTGCATATCGGCAATTTGCCCTTTGATTTGGGTTAAATATTGCTTGATCACAGTCAAATCCTGCAGGCTGATGGCGGATTGTTCGTCGGCATGAACAGGCGCATAAACGCACATTAAGAAAAGACAGGAGACAACGGCGAATGCTCGAGTGAGGTTTGCCATATAAGTAACCATACGTTTCACTTATTGATATAAGCGCAAATGCAGCACTTGTAAAAAAATAATGACCGAAAAAAATACGATACAAGCAATACAAAGCACAATTAAAAATTTTTGTTCTTGTGTCGGCTCATCCATGGAAACACTAAACAGTGGTTACAGTATCGTTTACTTGAATCGAAGTGTTCGGCTGCTGCCTTACTACGGTGCTGGCAGCAAGAGAATCATAGAGTCGCTCAACCTGAAGACGCGCTATTTTTTCCGAACCTCGGACAACATCGAGCAACATTCCCTCGGCCAATCCGTCGTTTTGACCCAAATTAATCACGACAAATTTAAAAACATCGTTGACGACGAGTACTTTTCCTTCGAGATTTTTCTCCGGCTTTACTACAACGGGCGGAAGCTCAACGGGCTCAGCGGATTTTCGTCTTTTTAATTGTTCGAACTTGTCCTTTAGCTGCTTGACGGTCCGTGCAACATCTTCGTATTTGGACTGCACCGTTTCGTAATCTTTATTGAGGGTTTCCAAATCGCGGGAAAGTGTGGAAACCTGGCTGGCGAGCTGGTCCTTTTCTCTTTTTTCGACTACCAATTCTTGCTCAAGCTCACGAGCCCGTCTGATCTCTTTATCGAGCTCGGTTTCGGCCTGTTCCTTGTCTTTTTTTGCGGTATCGTAGGCTTGCGTGAGCCGGTCTTTTTCTGATAAGAGTTCTTTAACTTGGCCTTCGGCCTGAATGCGCCGCGCTTTTTCATTTTCACGTTTAGAGAAAACTAAAACGGTGAGAAGTAACGCGACAAAACTAAGCGCGAAGAGAACATAAATGCAGGTTTTTAATTGCCTCATAGCCTTCCCAAGATTGGTGGTGATCGTAACATAGGGACATACTCAAATCAAGACAATTAACTGCTATCCTCAATATTGGCCAATGCTTAGGTAAACATTGCTATTGGGAGTCACGAACGCATATAATACGCGGATTAACTTAGAAAAAAACGATGCAACGTTCACTCTTAAGCTTTCTAAAACAAAACACGCATTTTTTTGCTTGGACCGTCATTTTCGGATTTGCCATATGGGGCGCCGGAAGCATTGCCCTTCAGCAACAATCACGGGGGGACGTGGCCGGTTATATCTTTGGACAAAAGATCATGACTCAGGAATTTAATAGAGCCAGTCGGTCCGTTGAACTGCTTACGCCCGCCGGCAAAGATTCTGCTATCCCTCCTCAAGTGCTTCAAACTCAGGTTTGGGATCATCTTATACTGGTTCATCAAGCCAAGAAGCTTGGCATTACGGTCTCGGATAAAGAAGTAACGCAGCAGATTAAAAAGCTTTTTGGCGGTGAAGATTTCAATACCGCTCAATATGAAATGTGGATAAAAAATGTCTTTCGTGAGAAGCCCCGCGTTTTTGAAGAACAAATGAGAAATTTCTTGGCGCTTCAGAAGCTGCTCGATGGTTACCGTCCGAAAATAGAACCCGCTGAAGAAGAAGTATGGAATTGGTACAAAGGTCTTTTTAAGGATCCGGCCTCAGAAGCCACCTCAACCGAGCAGGATGCGAAAAAAGAAAAGCCGGAGGATCTCGAAGCCCAGCGAAAAGAAGATTTTGAAAAAAACAAAGACATGTGGACTAAATCTTATGCCTCGTCCAAAGAAAACGAATCGCTTAGCAAAGCCATCGAAGATATTAAGAAACAAGCCGATCTGAAAAATCTCTTGCCACAACCTCCCGCGGTGGATGCACCTCAAAGTAGCACAGAGATCGCGTCACGGGAAGTTACCTCAGAAGCGGCATTACTTGAACCTAATCCAGACACCGCAACAACGGCACCCGCAGTAGCCGTTGAAAAATAAGTTTACTACGTACAATAAGGATAAGCATGGCCACAAAAATATTACTCGTTGATGATGATGCCGGTTTTGCTTCGGTTATGCAGGAGCGTCTTTCGCTTGCGGGCTTTGCGGTGACCGCTCTAACAACGGGCCATGATCTTTTTCAGCAACTGCGTATGGAAGATCCTCATATTGTCGTACTGGATTTGATGCTGCCCGATGTCGGCGGGGTCCAGTGTCTCAAAATGGTTAAGGAAGCCTATCCGGAAATCCAGGTAATCATTCTTACCGGAATGCGAGATAGCGAGATAGAAAAACTGGCCAAACAATACGGCGCTTTTGCCTACTTAAAAAAGCCCTGTTCCGGCCAGGTGTTACTTGAAGCAGCCAATGCCGCTGCGGTAGTGGCTAATAAGGCTAGAAGTAAAAGGAAAGAATCGGAAGAAAATCAGGACTCGAACAGTCTCTGATACGTATTTTTCGGAATCGCGAAGGCTGCGGTGCCGTTTCGGAGTTTTGCCGCATATTCCTCGCTTTTTTCACCTACGACTTCGCCCACATCGATTTGAACCGGTTGACCTTCTTTCGGAACGATTTTAATCCAGTGTTTCTCCCCCGATTTTATTTTACGCGATTCATTTTCATTAAGAAGACGAGAGGCCGAAAATTCTTTTAACGCGTTAATAATGGCCGCTTCTTGATCAAACCCCTCGCCTTCGATTTTCTTTTCACCATCGGGCTTATGAATGACCACAGCCGTCAGCTTATCTTTATCCACACCCAAGGGATTGGCCGGAAAAAAGTAGCTTTCATCGACATCTATGGTCTGAATAGAATATTTAGGCAACGTAAACGCCGGCTTTCCTGCCGCTGCTCTAACATAACGCGACTCGGAATCGCTTGCCGAGATGCCGCCCACGGTTAGCGTTTGTTTCTTATCTTCCGCATCGGCATTCAGCTTTACTTCTACGTTAAATTTATCGAAACCGTATTCGGTGCTGTTCGGATCATGAAAATCCGTACCCGTCAATCCTTTCAGGATATCTAAATAGCTGGCTGCTTTTTCCGCGTCTACACTGAACGGCAGATCCTGTCTCGCAAAAGACCAGCGTGCGCGGTTGGTTTCCGGATCGGTAGTTTTATTTAATTCAATTACTTTAGGAGCACCGCTTTCCGGCCGTTTATCAATATGAATTCCCGTAATGTCTGCGTTATCAAAGTCGATAACCTTCATATCCGCCCAATGCTTTTCGCTTAGACTTTTTACTTCCCCCGTATTAATACCAAACGTAACCATAAGATTGTAATCGACCAGAAATACGTGCGGAGAACCCGCCAAACGAATAAAAGAAGACCCGTATTTAGGAGTTTTGGTTCCTATCAGCAGATAAAGAAGTTCTTTATCTTCCGCTCCTTTTATTTTTATACGATAAGCCCTGTCGTCTTCGATTTCAAAATCGGAAAAGAGTTTCTCGTCGTTTCCGCGGAGTTCGCCCTTTAAATCTTTCAGCATAGCTAAAGCATCGGTCACTTTCTTTTTCTGAACGGGCATGTTCCAGCGAAGAGGCATGGTCCAATTCTCACCCGAGCGTACCAAACGAAGTCCCGGCTGCGGGTCGGAACCTTTCAAGATCTCGATGGTCTCGGCATTTTCCCCGTCTTTAAAATCTACGGCAACCTCTACGAATTCTTCTTGGGTCATTTCGGGAGGAACGCGGGATTTTTTAAAGAAAACAAGCCCCGCCAATATAAGAAGAATGGCGAGAAGAAAGAGAATTTGATTTTTTTTCATACAGCAGAGGAAAGTGATTTTACATAATTTTGCTTTGAACGGTGCCTTAAAATAATCCGGAAGAATCCCAACACGGCAAACAACACGACAGGCACAAACGTCACCAGAACTTTCCATGTCGCTTTCATGGGAGCCGATATTCGCGGAACGGTCCGGTCTACAGGCTGTTTAGAACGAATTTGAATTAACTCTTCGCCAAGCGTTAGCGCGTCCACCGAATTCAAAAGAAAGTTAAGATGCCCGCCACCTTGGAAAAAGCTTTCTTCGAGAAAAGAAGAACAACCGATCAAAATGAGTTTGCCGGGCTGAGGCGTAACGGGGCTCGGCGCAGGCTCGGTTTTTTCCACGCTGGGATCTGTTGCCGCTGGATCATCCGGCCAGGCAGGCGCTGGTTTTCCTTCAAAAAGATCGGGAAAGGTGCCTTCCACCATTACAGATAAGGGAAATTTTCCAGACGACGAATGCCGTTTTGACTCAAAGTCTGACACCGTAAGAGGGCCCCCGTGATAAGGCGTTTGCCAGGATCGGGCACTTGACCACAAAAGCTTGGTGAACTTGAGCGTATGGTCCGTCAACTGCTGCTCGTTCAGTGTAAGCGCCGATCCCCAAAGATAAAGCATCATGGACAACCGGGAAGTCATGGAAACGTTTTGATTCATTCCCTCTTCTTTGATCAAAATATGAATAGGCGTTCTAACCGGAACGGAAAGCGCGAAAGGCCCGAGCATCGAAGCTCCGGAAATATTAAGCGCTTCATTTTCTTCGTCCATGAGAAAATCTTTACTGAGGCCGAGACCCCAACCTTCAAGTAAAGAATCTAAACCGTGTTCCAATTTCGTAGAATCGATTTGAATGCCACGGCCCGAGCTTGTGTCGTAGTTGAAACGATAGTTTTGAGCGGCTATAAAAAGAGAGCCGCCGCCGCGTAAGAATCTCGCAATTTCATAGCGCTGCCTCTCATTGAGTGATTCGGGTGCAACGATAAGAAGAGTTTTTGTCCCTTCAGGGATATTATTATCCTTCGTCAGTGTAATTCGTTCAGCTTCATACCCCGCATAAGCCAAGGCTTCCGGAATAAGCTTATACGTATCTTCTTTGTATTGATCCGGCATATTTTGTCCGAGCGATGCCATAAGCGCTTTGAGTTGCGGATCAACGCTTTTTTCCTCAAACGGCGCCATCAAAGCAAGTTTTGGCTCTTTATCAAGCGATAACCGGTAAATTTTGGACACAAGCAAATATTCGAGCTCGGGCAAATTCTGTGGAAATATTCTGGGAATAAGCTCTTCCGGTTTTTCTTTATAGGCAACGGAAAGCGCTGAATAAATAAGCGTAACGCCAACCTCATCGGCCTCAACGCTACGCACTTGAAAAGGCTGAATGCCCTTAGTTTGAAGCGTTTTCTCAATCTCGGATTTTTCAGAATCCTCGCCTTCTCCCGCCCCAGCCACCTCGGCTGCTTCTATATGGATGATTTTGTAATTAAGCTTCCCGCCCGACACAATTCGAAGTTCATCCAGCTTATCTACAATGTCTTGTTCGACGGTCTTCATACCCGTCGGCATTTTTTCTTGCGGTGAAATATACAGCTTCACGGTTACCGGCGCTTCGAGCTTTTCTAAAATCCGTTTGCTCGCATCCGAAACGGTGTATATTTTTCCTTCGGTCAGATCAAACCGGCCAAACGGCAAACCTTCCAGGAGCCAGTTTGAAGCGATGAAGATTAAAATACATACGCCCACTACGCTGGTAAAAATAGCCCGAGCTTTAGGCCGCATTCGACCTTCAATCCAAAAACCATTCAGCGTCAAGAATACGGCGATTCCGATTAGAAAATAAAAAAGATCGGGAAGAGAAATTACGCCTCGTTCGAAACTGGCGAAATGCTGGGTCATTCCAAAGAAATTTTGAAGAAACGAACCCAGCCCGGGAACCCATCCGTCTATGGAAGCGGCGATAAATTCAAGGCCGATTAAATAAAATGAAAAACAAGCGACGACGGTCAAAATAAAAGAAACGATTTGATCCTTGTAAAAACCAGAAATGAGCGTGCCTAGCGCCAAAAACAAAGCGCCCATGAGAAGAGCGCCCACATAACCGCCCACTATCGCGCCAATATCCGGACGTCCCAGCACTCTAAGCATAATCGGAATCATGAGGGTGGACGCCAGCGAAACAAGATAAAATGCCAAGGCTGCAAAATATTTCCCGAGCACCAAGGCTTGCGGCTTCATAGGAAAAGTGAGTAAAAGTTCAAGCGTATTGCCTTTTTGATCTTCCGACCAAAGGCGCATCGTCACCGCCGGAAGAAATACGCAAAGAATGATAGATAGCACTCCGAAGAATCCGCGCATGTCGGCGCGACCGATTAAGAAAAACTGGGACATATAAAGGAAGCCGGTCACGAGAGAAAAAACGATAATGAAAATATAGGCAATAGCGGAATTAAAATAAGCGCCCAGTTCTCTTAAAAATATGGTCATGCCGCTGCGATTCATACCGGCGCCTTCTTTCGAGACGCCGCATCTTCGCGAAGTAATGAAATAAACGTCTCTTCCAAACTAGCACCTTCTTTCGTAAGCTCAGCTAAGGGCCATTTTTGTTTTTTAACAAGCTCATCGATGAGCGGTATGACGGGAACTTTACTTCTCGAAGCGATCTTAAACCGAACGTACCCGCCCTCGCCATGCCCCTCCAAATGGATTTCATCGCAAACACCGAGCGAGCGGAGCGCCGATTCAACGGTTTGAGGGTCTCCCTTAACCGCTAAACGAATATTTTGGATTCTCGAAGCACGCTCAGCCAGCTCTTCGCGCGTTCCATCCGATATAACGCGCCCGTCGTTGACAATGACAATCCGATCGGCCAAGGCTCCGACTTCCTGCAGAATATGCGTAGAAAAAATAATCGTTTTTTCCTGGGCCAAACGGCGAATGAGATCGCGAATACCGATAATTTGTAGCGGATCCAGTCCCGATGTAGGTTCATCCAGAATTAAAACTCGGGGATTATGAATAAGCGCCTGGGCAAGCCCTACGCGCTGGCGGTAACCTTTGGAAAGTTCAAAAACAGAATGCTTCCAAACCGACTCGATTTGACAGGCTTCCTTAACCCAACCCAAACGCTTATCGAGCCCGGCACCGTAAAGCCCCCTTGCCTCGCCAACAAAACGCAGATACTCCTCCACTTGCATTTCCTGATAAAGCGGAGCGGTTTCCGGCAGATATCCCAAAAGTTTTCTCACCTCGAGAGGTTGCTTCACTACATCATGGCCGCCCACCGTTACGGTTCCGGAAGTCGGATACAGGTAGGTCGTAATGATGCGCATGGCGGTGGTTTTTCCCGCGCCGTTGGGTCCAAGCAGACCCAGGATTTCCTTTTCACCAACAGAAAAGGAAACGCCCTGAAGGGCCCTGAACTTTCCGTAGTTCATCGTGAGATTTTGAACTGAAATCATAGGCATTTCATGAATTTAAATGAGAGTGAAATTCATACTTATTATCGGCTACATTGAAAATAATTTTAGCAAAAAATTTCCCATTTTCAAGTCTCAATTAAAACGCCAGCATTATTTTACTTTCACAATACTGGAGCGCTCTCTTACCCTTTCAAGAAAAAGGTGTCCTACCAGATGATCGCATTCGTGTTGAAAAATGCGTGCCAAAAATCCTTCCGCCATGATTTCTACAGGATTACCGGATCTATCCAGGGCTGATAATCTTACTTTGGCTGCGCGCGGCACATCTCCTCTTAAATCCGTTACGCTCAGACAACCTTCTTGTAAAACAATATCTTCTTCCGACCGCCAAATAATTTGAGGATTGATATATATCTGAAGAGGGATATTCGGTGCCGACGGATAGCGTAAATTATTACGCACTTCGCAAGCAAAAATTCGCTTTCCTATCCCTATTTGCGGTGCGGCCATGCCTACGCCATTATAGCGGCGCATGGCCATAACCATCGCGTCCAAAAACTTTTGAAACATCTTATCCGGTATTTCTCCCGGTTCTACGTCGGATGCTTTGCGATGCAGAATCGGATCTGCTAAACGTACGAGCTTTAGAGCGTCCATAACGATCTACATTATCCCAAGAAAAAATCGGGAGAATCCAAATACACGGATTTTAACGTGAGTTCGTTCGGGCGAATATGGCTCCATCTATCCTCGGCCGTTAACTTCGACCGAAGTGAAGCCGTATTGACTCCTTCCCGGCGAGCCAAAGCCAGCCCCAGTTCGTATCGATTGATGCGCGTATTTCCGGCAATATGAAAAATACCCCTTGCTCTTGTTTGTATTAAATGAAGAATTTTATCGGCAAGCACTTCTGCCCATATGGGAGTGCGCCATTCGTCGGTAAACAAATGCGACTCAAGCCCTTTCCTAAGCCGCGAAAATAACCAATCGCGCGGACCTTTGTTGCCCTGCGGGCTCTGACCGATGGCAAGGCCGGGCCGAACGATAAGCCAAGGTAAAGACGAGTTACGAATAATCGCTTCTGCCGCTACTTTTGTTCGGCCATAGACATGCTTGGGGCACGTCGCATCTAATTCGCAGTATTGCCCGCGGTCGCCGTTAAATACATGATCGGTTGAAATATAGCAAAACGTATCGAGAGAGCCCAATCGGACGGCTTCGTCAACGAGCCACCGGGTACCTTCAATATTAACACGCTCGGTAAGCTCGGGTTGAATTTCGCAAACGTCCAAATCGCAAATTGAACGGGCATGAATAATTACGGTCGGCTTTGCTTTTTCAAGCAAATCTCGAATTTGCTTCTTGGAGTCCAGATTAGAATAAACACAATTGGTTTGATCAAAGGGAGAGTGAAACCGGCTGAACGTTCCACGTGTTTCATGATGGCGGCTTGAGGCCAGAAAGCAATGCCAGCCTACCAAACCGTTAATTCCTGTGACTAAAATTTTCTGCAATTAGATACTTCCTTGTTGATGGCAAATCCGATGATATAATGCGCCCATGTTTTTGCCTACAGTATACTCCAAAATCTCCACACGCACCCTGCGTATCATTATCGGCATTCTCGTCGCAGGAACTATTATCGGAGTCGGATGCTCTACCGTTTTCCGGGCCGGCTTCGACATAAAACTTCGAACCGATTTAACTATTTATAAAGCCGCCGGCCAAGCCGTACTCAATGGGACAGATCTTTACGCCGTTGAGAACGAGCGAACCTGGTTTTTTACAAGTCCTCCCATTGTTGCCATTCTTTGCATGCCGCTAACCTTAGTATCGATTACCTGGGGAGCGCTTCTTATATATATCCTTTCCATCGGAATGCTCGCTCTCATTGCGCTTCTATCGTTAAAACTGATCCCGCCGGCTTGCCAGCATAAATCATGGAAAACCATCGGATGGAGCTTCGCGATTTGTTCTATTTATTTCTCCGACGTTTTAACCAGAGGGCAATTCGGTATTTTAGTTTTATTATGCCTCATGACTACGCTCTACGGATGGATCAAAGGAAAACCGGCACTGGCCGGATGGGCTTTGGGTTTTGCCATTGCCATCAAAGTAACGCCGGCGGCGCTTCTTCCCATTTATTTTTTATATAAAAAAGAATACCGGATTTTTCTTTGGGCCTGCGTTAGTGCATTTACATTTAGTGTTTTGATACCGTCTTTCTTTTTTGGCCTGAGCGGGACGCTCAATTATATTCTTGAGTGGGCCGAGCGAGTGCCGCTCAGCGTTTTTCCAATACCACCGAACGGAGACGAGCTCTACGGAGACCGCTTTAAATTCTGGCGGCAAATTCACGATCCCTTTATTTTCAGAAATCAATCTTTTTATGCGGTTTTTGTGAGGCTGCTCAGAATTTCCCAGGACGACATGCTCGCTCGAGGCGTTCTTTTACCCCGCACCATGGCAACGGCAACATCCTTTGTAATGCTGGCCGTATCCGCATTCACTCTTCGCAAAAAGCGATACGAAACGGAAGAAAAAGCATTAGCGTTTAGTGTTCCGATTATTCTTCTTCTTATAGCCTCAACACTTGCCTGGACACATTATTTTTCCTGCCTTTATATTGCCTTTTTTGCAGCGTTAACGGCGAAAGAAATCAACGCTTCCGGCGTTTTAAAATCCGCCCTTTTTTTTGCCGTGTTATTCATGTTTCTCGGATATGCTTTTAAACCGCTTCAGAGATGCGGTTTTATTTTATGGAGCTCTATTACTCTTTGGGCTGGAATAATCTGGACGTTGGGAAAAAGTCAGAGAAGTGAAAAGGTAATCTAAAAAATTTATTTGTGTTGAATGCCGGTTATCTGATCTTGGTCGATCTCAAGAATCACCGGCGGAAGCCAATCATTATCCGAACCGTGTTTGACACGAATTTCAACGATATTTTTTCCGGAAGCAGACCGTTTTCCTTCGTTCAAAGTAATTGAACCCTCATCGGCCGTACCGGATGCAAGTGACTTTCCTTTATTCCCATTCGACTTTACATCGAAAATTTCAAACCGGTAAGAAGTGTCCTGGCTGTTCACAAATCCGTAGGTTTCGGATAAATCTGAAAACGAAATGGATAAATCATTGCCTTGCTGGTTTAATTCAAAATCGGTGAGAGGGCTCACTTTTTCAAACCAATAACGTGCAATGATGTCGCGTCTTTCCGACAATGTTTTGGTCAGATAATCCACCGATTCTCGGTCTGTATAATCACCCACTTCCACGAGCGCCCTGATGTCGTCGTCGCTAAATTGCTTGATTATCTCCGCCGCCCAGAAAGCGTCGGCCGGAGTTAATTCCTTGAAGGCGTTTATCGGCAGCTGCGCTTTCCATTTACCCGGATCGAATTCTCTGTTATCAAAATTGCCCGCGGAAACCGGCGGTGATTCAATCGATTGATCCGAACGTCTCTGCCACGGCTTATCGTAAAAACCAAGGGTAACGAACGATTTAAATATTTCGCCGAAATCAAATAAATATTCGAAACCGAACACATCGGGTTTTGTCTCGTATCCCGCACTGCCGAGCGTCGAACCAAAATCAATAATGTAGTGTTTAATAACGCGCTTCCCGTCCATATCCAGCATAACGTCAAGTGAATTCTGCGGAATAAGATCGTAGTAATTTATCCAAGAGCCAAAAACGCGCAGAGCTCGAAATGTTCTTCTATCCCTATGCCAAACGGGATCGTTTGGATCTTTCTTTCGGCGCCAATCAAACTCATCTCTTCCGAGTACATTGCCTTCGAGCAGTTTGCTAGCAGATGCCCGGTAACCGCCGTTACTTGTTTGAGGAAGGCGCGCGAGAATCTCGTCGATACCTTCCTGCGTAAGCGGTTTATTAAACCCACTTTGTGCGTAGTAGCGTGCGCCGGGAACGGGGGTTAATTGATCGCGTGTAAATGTAGTAACGTAATATTCAGGAACATTATATCCAATAGCATGAAATATTCTGCTTGATACCGGTTCTGCGCTCGAAGCCAGTTCGATATTATCTTCCGGGTCAAACTTCAGCAGAAATTTAGTACCGTTGGAATCTTCTATAAATAGGCCCCGGTTCATACCGGTATTCTTACCTTTAATAACTTTCCACGACCCCGATGCGGGCCCGTTACCGCCGGCCTCATTTTTTTTCGCGCCCCGTTTTAATTCTTCGCCGGACATTTTTCTTTTACCCTGACGATTCGTGAAGAAAAGTGAATCGGGAACTTCATCAAAGGCATTCACATCCAGCGTGGGCATTCTGCCGCGTTTAAAGTGTCGAATGTTCTCGGTTTCTCTTAGAAAATGCGTGAGCTCCTGATGAACGTTCTGACGATAAATATCCAAACTAAGCGATTGAGGTCGTTCGTTGGGCGTATACCCCTCCGGCAGAGGCTCCGTCGCCGGGATATCTTGCGCATACATCCGGGCGGAAAATATTCCTAAGAACACCGAGCATAGAAAAATCGCTCTTGTGATAGGCGACCTATTTTTAAAAAACCGTGCCTGTTCTCGCATAAAATTCGGTTCCTTCGTTACCGTGCGCTGCTTCAAGGGTAGCAATGTTCTTATCTCTAACAAAAATTCTAAAGCCGCCGCCGTACGATTCCTGCAAATCACGCCACTGCATTTCGGCAAATTGATCAAACACCATTCCGTCGTCGAAGAAAATAACGGCATCCATCTTGAGATCCCGATAATGCCAAATATTGTAGCGATACTCAATATTTAAAACCACAACCGAGTCGTCGTAGAAACGATTCCGTTCAAAACTTCGAAGCGGCAGGCCTCCTTCCGGATCGCTCACATGACCGCCCAACCGGGCTTTATTGAAAAACGGCACCTCATCGCTATCCAGCTCGCTATTGTGTTCTCCGTAAAAACGAACAGCGAATATCCGCCTGTCGCTCAAAATAGGAAGAAAATACGAAAGATCGGTAAGGTATTTGAAATAGCGAGTATCCGAGCCACGAACACCGTAATGATAACCAAAACCGATTTTCTCGTAATGTCCTCGCGTGGGACGATCCTTATTATCGCGATGATCGGATTCGAGGGCCCAAGTAAAATTAATTTCATCCGAACCGTTTATGCCGGGAAGCGTGGGAAAGGCAGCTTTGATATTATTTTTTCCGCCGCCGTGCGTCTCGTTACTATCGAATCCTTCAGCTATATTGACATGCTGATAGCCAAACATAAGCGAAGCTAGGGCAATATAATTAAAATCATAATCGGCGCCAAAATTAAAAGCCGTTTTTTCTTGGTCATAATTTGAACCTTGGCCCAATCCCGAATCAGGTCCGATTCCCCAAAAATCTTCCTCTGACCTGCGTTCATACATGAAATCGCTTCTCAGCGAAAGAGGAGTGTCCCACACGCGCTCGATTTCAGGACCTGTGTATACTCCAAATAAATTGCGAAGGGGAATCCATTTAATTTTATTATGCCAAGAAACTCCGGGAAGTTCCTTCTTAAGTCCGGCCAGCTCTACCGATTCTAGATTCAAACCCAACTCTTCCCCGTATCCTTTCTGAATAATAAACGGCCCTATACCACGGTCTTTCAATTTGTTATAGACCCAATATATCTTTTTCGCAACATGACGCTTTTCTAATTGATACAGGACAGGATCAATACCTAATTTCACAACTTCAAAAGGAAGCGCCAAAATGTCGGCAACGGGTCTGATAAATTCACGTTTCTCGGTTAATTCTAAACGTTTTTCTTCAACTTCCGAAGCAACCGGTGCATAGGGATCGTAAGAAGGAGCGGCCAAAGCAAAGGTTTGGGATAAAAGGAGAACGGCAGAAAAAAAGTAGAGTAAGCGGAAAAATATTCGATGTTGTTGACTGGAAATTCGAATTGGAACGAAGCGAGTCAAAGCTAATCCTTTATTATGTCATCCCCGCGAAAGCGGGGATCTAATCTCCAATACTGGATTCCCGCTGGAGTTTACCCCGGACTGGATTCCCGCTTTCGCGGGAATGACAGATCCGGGGCGGGAATGACATGCGAGAGCTAGACGGTTAGTCCGTCTAATACTTAATATAAGAAATATCGCTTAACATACGCCGAAACTTTAGCACAGAGGAAACGGATAATCAACGTAAATTACTGCAGCCAATAAAGTTAAGCCCGGTCGGCTTTTCTCTATTTTTTAAGTAGTGTATTTACTTCCTTCATAAATTGCGTTACATCCTTAAACTGGCGATAGACGGAAGCAAATCTGACGTAGGCGACTTCATCGATTTCAGCAAGGCGCTCCATGACAAATTCACCGATATGGGAAGAGGTAATTTCGCTATGCCCCTGGCTATCAACCATTTTCCCCAGCTCTTCGACAATCCCCTCTTGGACCTCAACACTGACAGGCCGCTTTTCGCACGCCTTCATAATCCCGCCGAGTACTTTCTGACGATCAAAAGGTTCGCGGCGCTGATCTTTTTTTACAACAAACATCGGCGAAGCCTCAACGCGCTCATAGGTAGTGTATCGACGGCCGCAAGCATCGCAGTGACGGCGTCTACGAATAATGGAATCGTCTCCCGATGAACGTGAATCAACCACCCTGTCTTTTTCGGAAACTTTGCAAAACGGACATTTCATAACAACCCCCAAAAAAATTATTTCAACAAATCCTCATACAACGGAAACTTCCTTGTCAGTTCGAGCACATTTTCCGCAATGCGAGTGGTTTCCTCTTGATTACCAATGGCCTTGGTTGTCCGGTCGATAAGCTGAGCGATGGTTTCCATTTCTTTCTCTTTCATGCCCCGCGTCGTCACGCTCGGCGTACCTAGCCGGACGCCGCTTGCTTTGAACGGACTTTCCTGATCAAACGGAATTACATTTTTATTCACCGTAATATGAACTTGATCGAGAGCAATCTGAACGTCTTTTCCCGTTAAACCGCGCTTTTTGACATCGACCAGCATCAAATGATTGTCGGTGCCGCCGGAAACAATTCTCCAACCCAATCGAGTCATGGCCTGCGCCAATGCTTTGGCGTTAGCGATAACCTGCGTTTGATACGTTTTAAACTCAGGCGACATGGCTTCTTTTAAAGCTACCGCTTTTGCCGCAATAACGTGCATGAGCGGTCCGCCCTGAAGCCCAGGAAACGTCAATTGATCGATAACTTTGGCGTATTTTTCTTTGCATAAAATTAAACCGGCGCGTGGGCCACGCAATGTTTTATGCGTTGTTGTTGTTACGATATCGGCATGGGGAACCGGGCTCGGATGAAGCCCCGCTGCCACCAAACCGGCGATATGTGCCATATCGACCATGAATAGCGCTCCGATTTTATCAGCAATTTGGCGGCCGCGTTTAAAATCAATAATGCGCGGATAGGCCGATGCACCCATTAAAAGGAGCTTGGGTTTATGTTCGAGCGCAAGCTTTTCGATTTCATCGTAATTAATTTGTTCCGTTTTCTCATCCACTCCGTAAGGAATAATTTGGAAATATTTTCCGGAAAAATTCATGGGGTGTCCGTGCGTCAGATGCCCGCCGTGATTTAAATTCATGGCAAGAATTTTGTCACCCATGTTTAAAAGAGCAGCATAGACAATAATATTGGCGGTTGTTCCGGAATGGGGCTGCACATTGGCATGCTCCGCACCGAAAAGCGCTTTTGCCCGGTCGATGGCCAACTGTTCGATCACATCAACAAATTCACACCCTCCGTACCAGCGCTTGCCCGGATAACCTTCGGCGTATTTATTGGTGAGAACGGAACCCTGCGCTTCCATCACCGCGCGTGATACGAAATTTTCGGAAGCAATGAGCTCTATGTTTTCGTTTTGCCTTCGGACTTCGTTTTGAATGGCTTGAAAAATATCAGGATCAGTTTCCCGAAGCTGTCTAGCGGTGTGTCTTACGTTTTCCATCGTAATCATTGATGAGTTTCACCCTTCTTAGGTGTCGACCACCTTCAAAAGAAGTCTCTAAAAAAGTCATGAGCACTTCCTGGGCAATCTCGTTAGTAATGTAATCGCCTGCCAATACCAACACATTGGCATCGTTATGTTGGCGCGCCAAACGCGCCTGGATCACGTTTTCTGAGCATCCCGCCCGGACGCCTGGCACTTTGTTGGCGCAAATGGCCATGCCGATACCGGACCGGCAAATCAAAACTCCGTAATCAAATTCTCCGCTCGCAACGGCTTCCCCCGTCGCGAAACTGTAAACCGGATAATCGCAGGATTCCTTGGAAAACGTGCCGAAATCTTTCACCGTATACCCTTTTGATTTTAGGAATTGAGCGAGCGTCTCTTTCAGCTCAAAACCGCCGTGATCGGCGCCGAGCGCTACTCGACGAGCCATAGCAGCGATTTCCTCAATTTTTGTTTTATTTCTTCCAAGGTATCTTTGTATACTTTAGCGTCACTCCCGAGCGGATCGTTTACTCCGAGTACAGTCACTTTTGAAGAAGCTTTGAAATCAAGCGATAAAATGACATCCACATGCACACTGGTCATGGCAAAAATCTTGGTGGCGTCCTGAAGTAGTTTTTTTGTAAGCGGACGCGCACGATGCCCTGAAATCTCACCGCCGGATGACCGGACGGTTTGAATGGCTTCAAGCGTAGCCGGATCGCCTTCGTTTACGCCGATCCCGCATGATGTCACCGAAACCCGGTCGTCCAATCTTTTTCGCTTAAGCTCAGCGGCAAACCATCCTGCGGCCATAACCGACCGACAGGTGTTTCCCGTGCAAACAAATAAAATATGTTCTGTCTCAAGGTTTTTTCGCGTGCGTGAAACTTTAATAAACTCTTCGACTTCATTGGCCAAAGGACCGCGCCGTAAAACAATCGGCTCATCTTTCGTTAAATCGATAACGGTCGAATCGGTTCCAAAATGAGTAACTCCGCTATCCAAAACCAAATCTACGCGGCCGTTAAAAAGCCTCGCTGCCTTTTTACCCGAAGCTATCGGTTCCTCGCCTGACTCGTTTACGCTTGTGGCAAGAACCGGTTCGCCGACCGCATCGATCAATGCCCGCCCGACCGGATGATCGGGAAAACGAAGCCCAACTGTTTCGCCGCCCTGCTTGGGAACAAGCAACGTCAACGGTCCGGGTAGAAATCGCCAACTCAATTCCCGAGCAAGCGGTGAGAGATGAACGCCATGCTCGGCCAAATAATCATAATTAACAACATGCCACGTAAGCGGTTTGTCGAGCGGTCTTTTTTTCAACTCATAGATTCGATCGATGGCTTCTTTCCGGGAAATAGCAGCCGCCAGTCCATAGACGGTTTCTGTCGGAAAAATCACGAGCTTGCCCAGTTGAAGCATGGCCGCCGCTTCGCGAATCACTCGGTAATCAAACCGATGCGGATCGACTAGCCAAACCTGTGTCTTTACATCTTGAATCGTAATAAAATCCCTCACTGGAAATTTACTTTAAACTTCTTTCTAGCTTGGCGTTTTTAGCCTTGATGCCTTCTTCCAATTCTTTTTTATAATCGAGAAGCTTTTTGGTGAGCTCGGCATTTCCGAGCGCTAAAATCTGCACGGCGAGAACGGCCGCATTGACAGCCCCCGATTTTCCAACGGCTACCGTAGCTACGGGAACGCCGCTCGGCATCTGAACGGTGGAAAGAAGCGAATCCAGTCCGCCCAGCTCCTGGGTAGGAATAGGAATTCCGATCACGGGTAAAATCGTATGTGCGGCAAGTACGCCGGCCAAATGTGCCGCGCCGCCGGCCGCGCCGATTAACACTTTTATTCCTTCATCGCGCGCTTTGGTCACAAAATTTCGAACGAGCTCGGGACTGCGGTGGGCGGAATGTACCAAAACTTTAAACGAAACGCCGAATTTTTTAAAAATTTCAAGTCCCGGTTCTATGAAAGGAAAATCCGAATCGCTACCGAGGAGTATGGCTACTTCGGGAGACTTCATCGACGCACCGCCTCTCGTTGTTTAAGTCCCTTTAAACCGATATCTTTTCTAAAATGCATATCGCGAAAGAAAATGGAATCAATCGCTTGATAAGCTCGTTCACGCGCCTCTTTTAAATCGGTGCCAAGCGCCGAAATGGCCAAAACGCGGCCGCCGTCCGTGATGTATTGCCGGTCAGCTCCACGAACCGTACCTGCATGAAAGGCCACGACATCTCTTTTGGGTTTCAACTCATCCAACCCTTTGATAATGAAACCTTTTTTATAGCTAGCCGGGTATCCTCCCGATGCCATCACAACCGAAACACAAGCCCGGGGATCCCATTCAAGTGTGTTTTGTTTGAGTTTGCCTTCCGCTACTTGAAGTAAAACAGGAACGATATCGTTTTTAAGCCGGGGCAGAATCGCCTGAGTTTCCGGATCGCCGAAACGGCAATTGTATTCGAGAACAAACGGGCCTTTTTCGGTCATCATGAGTCCGGCATAGATCACACCGGTGTAGCGAATGCCCTCTTGGGCGAGCCCCTTTACAATGGGACGAATCGCCTTTTGAACGACGGCATCTAACTGAGCTTCGTTGACTAAAGGACAAGGCGAATAAGCGCCCATTCCACCGGTGTTGGGTCCGAGGTCATTATCGTAAACACGTTTGTGGTCCTGAGCGCTGGCCAGAGGAAGAATTTTCTCACCGTCGGTGAACGCGAGAACGGAAAGCTCCTCACCTTGAAGAAATTGTTCAATCACTACTCTTTTTCCGGCTTCGCCGAAAATCTGCTGCTCAATCAAATCATTGACGGCACGCACACCTTCTTCCGCCGTATTACAAATAATAACGCCCTTGCCGCCGGCAAGTCCGTCGGCTTTTACAACGATGGGCGGTTCGCATTCTACGATATACTGCTTGGCATCGTTGGTATTTTCAAATACTCGATATTCCGCCGTCGGCACTTTGTACTTTTTCATAATGGATTTACTAAACACTTTGGAGCCTTCAAGCTTGGCGGCGGCACGGGTCGGACCAAAGATTTTGAGTCCCTCGGCTTGAAACCGATCTACAATTCCGGCAACCAGCGGAGTTTCCGGCCCTACAACCGTTAGATCGATCGCCTCGCGCTTCGCAAATGCCAAAAGACTCTCAATATCATCGGTTTTTATGTTTACGCATTCCGCAACGTCTGCAATGCCTGCGTTGCCCGGAGCAGCGTACGTTTTCCCGACAAGCGGACTTTTAACGATCTTCCAAGCAAGGGCATGCTCACGTCCGCCGGAGCCAACAATTAAGACGTTCATCCGAAAACAACTCCTTTTCCTTTGCAAATCTCACCGACGACCCAGTTCTTTATCCCGGCACGATTAAGCGCCGACTTTGCCAGGCCGATTTCTTTCGGATCGATAACCGCAATCATACCGATTCCCATATTAAATGTTTTAAACATTTCCTCCATCGGAGCATTGCTCGCCTGCTGGATTTTTTTGAAAATGGACGGAATCGGCCAACTGTTCTTATAAATCCAGGCACCCACGCCCTTCGGAAATACGCGCGGAATATTATCGTAAAATCCGCCGCCCGTAATGTGGGCGAGGCCTTTTACATTCACGGCCTTACGCAATTTTCGAATAGCATCGACGTAAATAATAGTAGGTACCAACAATTGCTTACCGATACTTCCTTTTAATTCAGCAGCGGAAAAAATTTTCCTAACGAGAGAAAAACCGTTGCTGTGAACTCCGCTTGAAGCAAGGCCGAGCAAGATATCGCCCACGCGAATATTCGAAGGCTTGGGAACCTTCTTCGGCTCTACGGCACCCACCGCAAATCCGGCAAGATCGTACGTGCCGTTCGCATACATTCCCGGCATTTCGGCCGTCTCACCGCCGATCAGCGTACAGTCGGCTTGCTTGCAGCCTTCCACCATACCGCGAAGGACGTCGCGGAACTGATTCGGTTCGAGTTTTCCGCAGGCAAAATAATCAAGGAAAAAAAGCGGTTCGGCGCTGACGGTAATCAAATCGTTCACGCACATGGCCACAAGATCGATTCCGATCGTTTTATGAAAATTCTGCAGCTTGGCGATTTCAAGTTTTGTTCCGACTCCGTCCGTCGAAGAAACCAGATACGATCCCGGCGGAACTTTTTTTAACATATCAAATACCGCGGCGAAACCGCCTACGCCCAAAACAACTCCGCGCTGCGGTGTGCGGCGCACCATTCGTTTAATATCAGTGACAAGTGAATTGGCGGTATCTACATCCACCCCGGCTCGTTTGTAAGTCATCACGTCCGCGCGTGATATGGCAGCGCGAGTTAACGTGGTGCGCATTTAAATCCTCTTTTTTCTTTCCATAGAAAACTTGTCCATGACATCGTGAACTTTTATGGGGTATTCTCCGAAGAAACAAGCGGTGCAATGATCGTTTTTCGCTTTCGCACCTTGATTTACTGCGCGAATAAAACCTTCCTTACTCATATATCCGAGCGAATCGACACCGATGAATTTTTGAATTTCTTCGACGCTTTTGGAATTGGCAATCAACTCGGCGGGGTCCGGAAAATCGATACCGAAGTAACACGGAAAGCGAATGGGCGGACAGCTGATTCTTAAATGAACTTCTTTGGCGCCCGCTTCCCGGATAGTTTTGACACGATACCTGGCCGTATTCCCGCGAACGATAGAATCGTCTACCACAACAACGCGTTTTCCTTGCAGAACCGCCTTGATAGGATTTAATTTAATTCGAACATTAAATTCACGAATGGATTGCAAAGGATTGATAAATGTTCGGCCGATATAGTGGTTTCTCATAATGCCGCAAGCCATCGGAATACCGCTTTGACGGGCATAACCGAGCGCCGCGAAATTTCCCGAATCCGGAACCGGAATGACGATATCGGCTTTGGCCGGATGCTCCTTGGCGAGTTCCATTCCGAGCCGCTCTCTTACTTGGCCCACATTTTGGCCAAATATATCCGAATCCGGCCGGGCAAAATACACATGTTCAAAAATACAGTGCGCAAGCGTTTTTGGTTTTTCGGTAAACGGAAAAATACTATGAATACCGTTCTTATTAATGATGACGACTTCACCGGCCTCGATTTCCCTTTCTAACTTTGCGTCGATTAAATCCAGCGCGCAGGTTTCGCTGGCAAGCACCCAGGCATTATCCAGCTTTCCTAAAACCAAGGGACGGAATCCATGCGGATCACGAACGCCGATGAGCTCGCTTTCGGTAAGCATCACGAGGGTAAAAGCGCCTTCGAGACGGTTTAAGGAACCGGCCAAACTTTCTTCGCGCGTCCGGTAGGTGGGCTTGGCCATAAGATGAATAATAATTTCCGAATCGACCGTGCTTTGAAAAATGGAACCGTAGGCTTCGAGTTCATCGCGAAGATGACGCGCGTTTGTAATATTGCCGTTGTGCGCCATAGCCAAATGCCCGCGAGAATACTCCACTACCTGGGGCTGAGCATTCTTTAATAAGGTGGAACCGGTGGTTGAATAGCGGACATGTCCGATGGCGGACTCGCCTTTCAATTCTTTTAAATTTTCTGGCGTAAAAACATCGCTCACCAAACCCAGTCCGCGAATGGTTCGGAGCTCTTCGCCTTCGTTCGACACAATTCCGGCGCTTTCTTCACCCCGGTGCTGCAACGCAAAGAGACCAAGATAAGTAAGCTCCGCGGCGTGCGGATTGCCGTAAATGCCGAACACTCCGCATTCCTCTTTCGGATGATCATCTAATGGAAACAATTCAGGATTCATTTACATTACCCTTCGGTCTGTCATTGTCATAATCAATTTGTCATCCCCGCTGCGCCGACCGCGCAGCACCGCAGCACCAAGCGCTCGGCCGGCGCTCGGCCAAGCGGCGCGAAAGCGGGGATCTACATCTCCAACCATATCATAGTACAGGTCATTCCAATGGGGATTAGCCTTTTCAATCAAAGCGTCCCTTTTAGAACTGTTTTGATTTTTTTTACGTCGATTTATATTTCCATGACCATTATTCCAACCGTACCGTTCTGCGCAAGAATTCGTGATTGCATGGAACGCATTTGGAATAAGATGGGGTCATTTTTTATCTTTTTTAGTTGTATCCGAAACTGCCAATTGAGATAGATTTATTCCTGATACTTGGTCAAGGAATTGTTTCAAATTTGCCCCGCCCTCTGCGCGTAAATCCAATCCAAAGAAATTATTTGAATTTTCTCCACTCATAATCCACTTTATATCTGCTTGGCTTGCAATAGAACCTAATGCCTTAAATTTTTCAATCAGCACTTCTTTCTGGATATCAAGCATCTTTACGCTTAAAGCAACATCGTTAAATTGTTTTAATGCTTCAGCCAGTTTTAAAGTACCGGCTGCGTCAGCCTCTTTCTTAATCCTGATTACATCGGCTTCGGCCTGGCCAACAGAAGTTATTTGCTTGGCTTGGCCTTCAGCTTCAACAGTGAATTTTATTTTCTGTGCTTCGGATTGCTGTTGTACTTTCTGTTTCTCAATCTCTGCTTTTCCAACTTCCAGTTTTCTAATAGCTTCAACTTCTTGTTCATTCGCTAAAGCTTTTTCAGAAGCTATTTCTTGATTTTTTTTCTGTTCGGCTACTCCGATAGCTTGCTCTTTTTCAATTTGACGTTTTCTTGAAATTTCTTCATTTTGAGCTTTAGCAATTTCTGTTTCCTTATTTGTTTCAGAAATTCTAATTTCGGCATCTCGTTTAATTTCCGCCGCAACTTTTCTCTCAATATCTTGAATAATCGTGCTTCCTTCAAAATCCTTAATATGTTTAAGTTCGAGGTTTACAAGTTCGATACCCCACTTAGGAAAAACTGTTTCTATTTCATGGGTAATCGCGATGCTTAATGCTTGCCGATTCATGTAAATATCAAGAATTGTCTGCTTGGTTACAACTGTTCTTCCGATGCTTTCCATTATTGAACGAAAATCTTCTGAGAGTTTCATAAAATCAAAACCCATTTCCTTTTCAGCATCGCTTAATAGCAAACGCTCCGAAGCGAGTTCTAAATCTTTAATATTTACGAAGCACACGATATCGCAAACAAATTTAGCCATGTTCTTATCATTTAACTTAATATCATTAACAGGAATTGTTAGATTGCAGAGAGGCAGACGATTCAGCTTTGTAATGAACGGGACATACCAATAGGCTGACCTTCCTCCTCGGTGGGAAAAAATGTCTTTTTTATTCATCAAAATTCTGATGTGGGCTTCGTTCGGAGGAATAATTCGATATAGTCCAAACATTCCACCTAAAATATGCCTCGAAAAGAACGAAACCACGCCAAAAAGTATAAACACGATTGACAAAATTGTGATCATTTTTTTCTGCTTTCTTTAAATCTTCGTTATTTGTTGTTCATACCAAAAATACAATCAACAAAATACTCTATCTTCCGCGCTCGATTCCACTTCTGATTACATCGCTGGTCACGCCAACGTACAATACACCGTCTTTCTTGTTCGTCAGGATGTAAACATAAAATGATTTCATCAGCACACTGGATTCCCGCTTTCGCGGGAATGACACATTGTTATAAATTGCTTCGCGGCGAACTCTTCGCAATGACAGTCATTCATCCATGGCCTTTCGTATTGCATTTCGGTAAAGCATCTCAAGTTCGAGGCTGAGTTCGTGAACATACTTATCGATTTGTAGATGGTCTTCCGAAACGTGACCGACGTGATAGCATTCGATACCGGCTTGGTTGGCTAGCTTCTCGAGCTTCTTCTTTTGTTTTGGATCAACGCTCACAACAATACGCGATGCCGTTTCACCGAAAAGTAACGCGTCGGTCCGAACTTCGGGATCTTTAAGATCCGTAAGGCTAATCGTTGCGCCCAGCGGATGCCCCCGTTTACCGAATAAACATTCGGCAATGGCAACAGCCAGCCCGCCGTCGGACACATCGTGCGCGGATGAAAGCAATTGCTCTCTCGCCGCCGCCAGCATAAATTCATGCAGCAACGCTTCGCGCTCCAAGTCAAGTGCCGGAACTTTTCCGGATCTAATATTATGTACGATTGCCAAATATTGGCTAGCGCCAAGATCGTTGCCTGTTTTTCCGATCACATAAATCTCATCGCCAGGTTTTTGGAAAAAAGAAGGAACCCGGTGCTCGATATCTTCCAAAATGCCGACCATACCGACTACCGGCGTAGGATAAACAGCTCCTTTCGGACTTTCGTTATAGAAGCTGACGTTTCCGCCGGTGACGGGAGTGTTGAATTTCAAGCAGGCATCGCGTATACCCTCAACCGCACGGCGAAATTGCCAGAAAATTTCGGGCTTCATGGGATTCCCAAAATTAAGACAGTTTGTAATCGCCACCGGCTTCGCGCCCGAGCAAACTACATTCCGTGCGGCTTCGGCCACCGCATGCTTTCCGCCTTCGTAAGGATCGAGGTACGTGTAAAGCCCGTTACAATCCGTGGAAACCGCAATGCCGAGCCTCCTTCCTTTTACGCGAACGAGCGCCGCATCGTGGCCCGGCAAAAACACCGTGTCGGTGCGGACCATATGATCGTACTGTTCGTACACCCATTCTTTCGAAGCAATGCTGGGTGAGCTGAGAAGCTGTTTTAAAACAGCACCCATATCGCGCGGTGAACTAACGCTACTAAGATCAAAACGTTTGGCTTCTGCGTAATACGCGGGTTCTTTCATCTCGCGTTGATAAATGGGCCCATCGTCGGCAAGCGCTTTTGCGGGAATATCGGCGATGACTTGGTCGCCTTCGCGCACAATCATTTTATTTCCGGATTTCACATGGCCAATTTGTACGGCATGCAAATCCCATTTATCAAAAATTTGTTCAACTACGCGGCGTTTGCTGTCCTGAACAATAATGAGCATCCGCTCCTGGCTTTCGGAAAGCATAATTTCATAGGGAATCATTCCGGTTTCGCGGCGCGGCACCAGATTCAAATCGATTTCGATCCCGGTATTTCCACGTGAAGCGGTTTCGCTCGTAGAACAAGTAAGCCCGGCAGCGCCCATATCCTGCATACCCACAACCGCACCGGTTTCGATTAGTTCAAGACAAGCTTCCATTAAAAGTTTTCCTAGGAAAGGATCGCCCACCTGAACGGCCGGACGATCTTCGCGACTTTCCTCAGTAAGTTCACGCGAAGCAAAAGCGGCGCCCGCAAGTCCATCCCTTCCCGTTGCAGCCCCCACGTAATAAACGGGATTGCCCTCGCCTTTCGCGGCGCCCTTCACCAGCTTCTTATGTTCGATAAGGCCAAGCGCCAGAACGTTTACAAGCGGATTGCCTTCGTAAGCTTCGTCAAAATAAATCTCACCGCCTATCGTCGGAATGCCCATGCAATTTCCGTAGTGAGCGATTCCGGAAATAACTCCGCTGAAAAGATGTTTCGTAGACAGCAAATCAAGGCGGCCAAAACGGAGGGAGTCCATCAAAAGTATGGGCCGTGCACCCATCGTAAAAATATCACGAAGAATTCCGCCAACGCCCGTTGCCGCACCTTGAAACGGTTCGACTGCGGAAGGATGATTATGGCTTTCAATTTTAAAAACGATGGCTTGCCCCTTGCCGATATCCACTGCGCCGGCATTTTCTGCGCCGGCCTTTACCAAAACTTTCTCACCGTCGGTAGGGAAAAGCTTTAAAACCGGTTTGGAATTTTTATAACTGCAGTGCTCGCTCCACATGACGCTAAAAATGCCGAGCTCGGTAATGTTCGGCTCCCGGCCAAGGATTGCTTTTATGCGCACATACTCTTCCGGCGTGATACCGTGTTTCTCAAGTACTTTCTCATCAATTTCTACGGGCAGCGTCATCAATTAAACACCTACTCCTTCTGCAAGCGATTCCCAAATAGCCTGGCCATCCGTCGAACTTAAAATATCCTCCGAAGCGCGTTCGGGATGGGGCATCATACCTAAAATATTTTTTCTCTCGCTCAAAATGCCGGCGATATTATCGATCGATCCGTTAGGGTTGGCGTTCTGGGTCACTTCGCCTTTTTCGTTCATATAACGAAAAGCGATCCGGCCTTTATCCTGCAATTCCTTGAGCGTTTCGGGTTCGCAAAAATAATTTCCTTCGCCGTGAGCGATCGGAACTCTGAGCACCTGATTTTTCTTGTAGGCACGTGTAAATGCGGTTTGATTATTAACAACCTGAATGTGAATGAATTTGCAGGAAAATTTTAGAGAACGATTCCGAAGCATTGCGCCCGGCAAAAGCCCGGCTTCGAGTAAAATCTGAAATCCGTTACAAATACCGATCACCGGCCGACCTTTCTCGGCATGCCGCTTCACTTCAGCCATAATCGGTGAAAAGCGCGCGATGGCGCCGCATCTGAGATAATCGCCGTAGCTAAAACCGCCGGGAAGTACCACGAGATCAGTCTTAGGCAAATCGCGTTCTTTATGCCAAACAAATTTCACGCGGCTGCCCATCACATCGGCTAGCGCATGAAAGCAATCGGTATCGCAATTGGAACCCGGGAAAACAATGACGGAAGTGTTCATCTAAACTTCACTTCCCATCCAGGTTCAGCGAAAAATTTTCGATGACCGGATTGGCGAAAACGGTATTCGCCATTTCATCGATGCGCTTTTGCGCAAGTTCTTTGGAATCCGCGTCGATTTCCAAATCAAAATATTTTCCGACACGCACATTTTTCGCCTCGGTAAATCCCAGCGTGGACAGCGCCTGTTGAATGGCTTTTCCTTGCGGATCCAGCACCGAAGGCTTTAATTGAACATGAACTCGAGCTTTAAATTTCGGCATCTAATTTTCCTTGTGGTAACGTCATTGCGAGGCAAAATCCCAAGCGTAGCCGAAGCAATCTCGCTTTTAGATTGCTTCGTCGCCCCTATCGGGGCTCCTCGCAATGACGGGCTTTTATTAACCAAGCTTTTCAGAAACTCGTTTAAACATTTCTTCGTAGGCGGATTCAACATCGCCCAAATCGCGGCGGAAACGGTCCTTGTCGAGTTTCTTGCCCGTTCCCTGCTCCCAAAACCGGCAAGTGTCGGGCGAAATCTCATCGCCCAAGAGAATCTTGCCGTGATGGCGGCCGAATTCCAATTTGAAATCAATCAAATCAATTTTTACTTTCGTGAAGAATGCTTTCAAAAGGTCGTTCACTCTAAGCGTCATCTTGTCAATTTGACGCATCTCATCTTCCGTCGCGATATTCAATTCACGGATATGATCCATGTTAATCAGAGGATCGTCGAGTGAGTCGGATTTGTAATGGTATTCGAGAACCGGCTTTTTGAGCTTCGTTCCTTCGGGGATACCGGTTGTCCTCGTAAGCCCGCCGGCCGCAATATTACGAACCGTCATTTCCACCTGAATAATCTCAAGACGCTTTACGAGCATTTCCCGGTCAGAGAGAAGCTTTACGAAATGTGTAGGCACACCTTCTTTTTCAAGAAATTGAAAAAGAAAAGCTGAAATTTTGTTATTGATTACGCCTTTGCCGACGATCGTGCCGCGCTTTTTCGCATTAAACGCAGTGGCATCATCTTTAAAATCCTGAATGACGAAATCCGGATTATCCGTTTCGAAAACTTTTTTTGCTTTTCCTTCGTAAATTTGCTTACCTTTTTTAGGAACCGCTACGTTGTCCGCTGTCATCATCGCCATTTCCCTCTCCTGTTGGTTTAAGAGGTTATTTTTGTTTTTACGGCCTGCCGCTTTTTTGTGAGCCCTAATCGAGTGAAAATTTTATCCACGTTTTTTGTGTGATACGCATAATCAAACACACCTTCGATTTCTTTTTGATTCAAATACCGCCGGATTTCTTTGTCTTTGAGTGCCACGCTTTTTAGATCTGCGTGATCGTTTCCCCAGACTTGGGCGGCTGCTTTCTGCACTACTTCGTAGGCCTTCTCGCGCGTGAGCCCTTTTGAAATTAAATTGAGAAGGAGGCCTTGCGAGAAAATCATCCCACGGCTAAGCTTGAGGTTTCGTTCCATATTTTCTTTATTCACTACAAGATTTTTCACGACCTTAATCATTTGGTAAAGCATGTAATCGACTAAAATCGTGCTGTCCGGAATAATCACACGCTCAACGGAGGAATGCGTAATATCACGCTCGTGCCAAAGCGTGATATTTTCCAAAGCCGCAACCGCGTTTCCGCGAAGAACGCGTGAAAGACCGGCAACCCTTTCGCATGTGATCGGATTTCTTTTATGCGGCATCGCCGAAGAGCCTTTCTGCCCTTCTGAAAACTCCTCCTGGACTTCCTGCGTCTCCGTTTTCTGTAAATGACGGATTTCGGTCGCCAGTTTTTCTAATGAAGAGCCAATAATCGCGAGGGTTGTTATAAATTCGGCGTGGCGATCGCGCTGGATAATTTGCGTGGAAATGGGTTCGGGCCTCAGACCGAGAAGTTCACAGGCGTATTCTTCCACTTTCGGGTCTACATTCGCAAATGTACCGACTGCGCCTGAAATTTTTCCGTATGCAATTTGATCGCACGCCCGGTCAAACCGCTCGGCATTGCGCTGGAATTCCGCATAAAAAAGCGCCATCTTTAACCCGAAGGTCGTCGGTTCCGCATGCACACCGTGACTTCTGCCCACCATCAGTGTGTATTGATGCTCTTTTGCTTTTTCTGCCAAGGCCTGAATTAATTCGCTCAGGCCTTTCCTCAGAAGAGCGCCCGCTTCTTTCATTTGAAGCGCGAGCGCTGTATCCAATACATCCGAAGAAGTCAGTCCGTAATGCACAAAGCGGGAATCTTCGCCCATGTTTTCGGAAATATTGGTAAGAAAAGCGATGACGTCGTGCTTAACCGTTCCCTCAATTTCCTGTACCCGCTTTACATCAAACTCGGCTCGTTTAATTTTAGTGGCTACCGATTTAGGAATGTAGCCGTACTTCGCTAATGCTTCGGCGGCGGCAATTTCCACAGCCAGCCAATGCTTTAGCTTCGATTCTTCGGTCCAAATAGCGCCCATATCGCGGCGCGTGTAACGGTCAATCATGGGAGCGACCTCTTGGGTACGTAGCGCTAACGGGATTCGAACCCGTGTTTTCAGAATGAGAATCTGACGTCCTGGACCGGCCTAGACGATAGCGCCATTTCATATGAAATGAAGGATGATGAGTCAAGCAGTCCGAAAGACTCGCACAACACATGTTGAATGAGGAGGTAGGGATCAAAACGATAAAGCCGATTTTAAGAAAATTACGTTAATAAAAGGGATTATGCCGAATTTAAATCAACCCGCGCCAAACCTTCAGTCGCAAACACACATGACGCCCCTTACAGCCAAAAGTAAGCCTTAAAGTACGTATAAATGTGCACCTTTTGATGGGTTTTTCAACAAGGGGTAGTAACAAGAACGGCTTAGTATACAATATGCATACTGAGTGTCAAACTAAATAATAACTCTTTAGTGGAAAAGCACTTATGAAAATGCCGCTAGATTATTTTTTGACTCTTCTAAGATCGTCCCTGAGCCTGTCTATTTCCCGCTCGATCGAATCTACTTTTGACTCAATACCGGATATCCGGTCTTTAATGTCATCCATTTCTTTTCCTAAAAATTCATCCGTTCCTTGCACATGATATAAATTTTTTCCGCCCGACGTGACCTCTCGCTCCTTTTCAAGATCGAGCACCATTCTTTCTTCCGCATCGGCGGGCGTGCCAATCACACCGTGCTCATATCGTTGGTACTGAGTCGACTTTTTCGTTTCCTCTTCAGCGCTGTGCGCCATCTGCACTGCGGAGAGAAATAGAATACATAAAAGAATTTTTGAATATCTCACAACTTCACCTCATTCCTAATTTGTCATTATGGCCGCGGATGAAATTGATGGTGTACGGCCTTTAATCGATCCTGCGACACGTGCGTGTAAATCTGCGTCGTCGAAATATCCGCGTGACCGAGCAATTCTTGAACGACGCGCAAATCCGCACCGCCTTCCAAAAGATGCGTAGCAAAAGAATGCCGAAATGTGTGCGGCGAAATTTTCTTGGAAATTCTTGCCTGTTTCGAATAGCGGCGAATGATATTCCAGGCCGTCATGCGCGTAAGCGGAAATTTTTTCCGTCCCAGAAAAACATACGGCGAACCGCTTTTCGTTCGTATCTCTTTCACGCGCGCCAAATACCGTTCAATAGCTTCTTTCGCGACGCTTCCGACGGGAACCAATCGTTCCTTATTGCCTTTGCCGGTACAGCGCAGAAAGCCGCCTTCGAAATTAAGCCCTTCCAACCGCAGATTCACCAATTCCGATGCGCGAAGTCCTGTGGAGTAGAAAAGCTCCAGGATCGCCCGGTCGCGGCAGCCCACGAATGTACGAGCATTCGGCCTGGATAGTATTTTATCCATTTCCGGATGATTAAGAAAGACCGGCAAGCGTTTCCACAAACGCGGCGAATCGAGAGGCTGGGTGACATCGCGTTCCAGTATTTTCTCGCGCGTTAAATAACGATGAAACATTTTAACGGCGCACAGCGCACGCGCAATCGTGGACGCTTCCGAACCGCCGTTTCGTTCGTGTATTAAAAACTGTGTAAGATCTCTGGTTTGGACTTTTTTTAAATCACTCAGGCGCTGTTTCGAAAGAAACGCCAAATATTTCGCAAGATCACGTCGGTAGGAATCAATGGAATTCTTGGCTAAAGCACGTTCGACGGAAAGGTAGAATAGAAAATCGCGAACCTGATTTTCTAAAACGCTCGGAGCCTTGACAGCACCGTCAGGAGACGGCGGTCGCGCCTTCTTCGGGGGCGTTTTCGGGCTGGGCACTGGTTTCTTCAATGTTTTCATTTGCGGGCTCTGTTACCGATGTATCGTCTTGATACGCCGAAAGATCAATATGCGTTTTATCCGGACGCAAATAGTCTTTTACTTCCTTGAAAGAGAAACCCCTCTGAACTCGGAGTTGCAAGCGGTTGAGTTCCCGGGCAATGCTCGAATGGCGGGAACTCGGTAATGTCTTTACGGTAATGGGCGCTGCAATTTTTTCGTAATCCGAAACAATCACTTGGAGCTTGTCCGCGTATTCCGGCTCCAAATATTTTGGAAGCGCCGACAAATGCCTCTCGGCTTCGCGCGCCGCCTGAACTTCGCGTTTTCGATTCTTTCCTAAAAATTCGATCAACGTATCGTTCCACGTTTTGAAATATAAGATATGCTCCTCGTAATATTCGCTATTTTTTCTCGGTACCGGTTCCTCCAAAAATTGAACGGGCTTTAACTTTTCTTTTTTCTGGCGGATTAATTTCTTTTTAAGCTGATCAAATTGCGCATTGGCACAGCCACAGACAAGGCTGCAAATGTACACACCGCAGAGCGCGCTCGCAATGAACCGGCGTTTCATTTCGTGTCCAACATTTTCAAAAAGGCTTTCTCATTCAATGTAGCGACACCCAATTTTTTGGCCTTCTCCAACTTAGAACCGGCATCTTCGCCGACGACGAGGTAATCTGTCTTGCTGCTGATACTCGAACTCACCCGCCCGCCGGATTTTTTAATCATGTCATGCGCTTCATCGCGCGAAAATTTCTCAAGCGTGCCGGTTACTACAAAGCTCTTCCCCTCCAAAGCGCCGGACGCTACTTTCTTGGGCATAAAATCGCAGCGAACGCCTGCCTTCTTTAATTTCTCCAAAATCCGTTTTGTGGCGGGATCCTTAAAGAAAAGAACGATGGCCTCGGCGGCTACCGGGCCTATCTCATGTATCGACTGAAGTTCTTCCGGACTTGCTTGGCTGAGCGCATCGAGCGTTCGAAATTCTTCCGCCAAGATGTCGGCAACATGTTCGCCAATATTTGGAATTCCCAAAGCAAACATGAGCCGGTTCAAATACCGTCCCTTGCTTGCTTCTATTCCTTTTAGCAAATTCTCCGCCGATTTTTCGCCCATGCGTTCCAGATCGGTGAGCTGCTCAAGCGTGAGATCGTAAAGGTCGGAAATATTTTTCACCAATTTATTATCCACAATCTGTTCAATAAGCTGTACGCCGAGCCCATCAATATCCATCGCCGAACGCATGGCGTAATGACGGAGATGCGCCTTAAGTTGCGCCGGGCAATTGGCGCTTACACAGCGGATGGCCACTTGGCCTTCTGTTTGCACAACACGGCTGCCACAGACCGGGCACTGCGTCGGAAATTGAAATTTGCGGAGCGATCCTTTGCGTTTTTCGGTGAGAACTTTTACGACTTTCGGAATAATTTCGCCGCTTTTCTGCACCAAGACGTGATCGCCAATGCGGGCGTCAAGCCGTTCGATTTCATCCTGATTGTGCAAGCTCGCGCGCGAAACCGTTGTGCCGGAAACAAAAACAGGCTCCAAATGTGCAACAGGCGTCAGCACACCCGTTCTCCCAACCTGGATTTGAATGTCTTCTAAAATAGTTTCGGCCTGCTCGGCCGCGTATTTGTAGGCGATTAAATAACGCGGAGCTTTGGACGTTTTGCCGAGACGCTGCTGATCATCAAACTTATTTACTTTTACAACCATTCCGTCAATTTCGTAATCAAGCCGGTAACGATTGGGTTCGTATTTCTCTACAAATTTAATTACTTCAGCGATACCCTTACAGACATGCGCCGAAGCGACCACCGGAAACCCGAGCTGCTTGTAGAATGCAATGAGCTCGCTTTGTGCTTGCGGTACCTGACCTTTGAACGCGCCGACGCCGTGGCAGAAAATACTCAGCCGGCGCTCGGCGACAATGCCCGGATCGAGAAGTTTCAGGCTTCCGGCGCAGGCATTTCGCGGATTGGCGAAAAGTTCTTCGCCGTGTTTTTCCTTTTCCGCGTTCAATTTCTCAAAACTTTCCTTCGGCATGTACACTTCGCCGCGGACTTCGATTAATTCGGGAACGCGGCCCTTGAATTTCTCTGTCCGCGGAATCACCAAAGGAACGGCGTGAATGGTTTTAATATTGGCCGTGACGTCATCTCCGGTCTCTCCGTCCCCGCGCGTAGCGGCGAGCGTTAAATGCCCATTTTCGTACGTCAACGAAATAGAAACGCCGTCGATTTTTTCCTCAACGAAATAATCGACATCTTCGTGTCCCAATTGCTTTCGCACACGCGCATCAAAATCACGGAGTTCCTCGTAGCTGTAGGTATTATCCATGCTGAGCATCGGCACTCGGTGCGAAACCGATTTGAATTCTTTAAGCGGCTGGCCACCGACTCTCTGTGAAGGCGACTCGGGCGTGATGAGATCGGGAAATTCTTTTTCCAGATCGATTAACTGGTGTAATAATTTATCGAAAGCCTGATCGGAAACAACCGGCTTATTCTCGACATAATAGGCGTAATTATGCCGTTCGATTTCCTGTGAAAGTCCGGCGTGTTTCTTTTTGGCTTCGGATTTCGTCATTGTCTGCGCCTCATTGCCCGTGCCTCAAGCGCTCGGCTAGAAAATTGGGCAGGCCGGCTTTTTTTATTTTTCCTGCCGCCGCGTCGATGTCGTAATTCAGCCGGACCAATTCAACGGAAAATTCTTCCGCATCGAATATCATGTACCCCAAACGCGGATCGTGATCGCGCGGCTGGCCGATGCTGCCTACATTAATTAGATAGCGGCTCTCCCGGCTAAGCGGATATTTTCCCGCTGTTAAATGAAGCGCGTGTCTGTCTTTCTGACTGAAAAGCATGGGCATGTGTGTGTGGCCGTAAAAACAAACGGGCGTAGTCATGTACGGAAAATTTCTAAGCGCATCGGCGGGGTCAAATAAATATTCGAATCCTTCCGGCATTTCGAGCGTACCGTGAACGACTGTCCAATCTTTTTCGGCGTGAGTAAAAGGAAGGGATGAAAGAATCCGGCGATCCTCTTCGGAAATTTGATTACGCGTCCAAAGAATGGCTTGGAACGCGTTGGGATTAAAGGTCGAAGCTACGCGGTCCGATACAAGCGCCGCTTCATGATTGCCCTGAATAATAATCTTCACAACCTGGCGCACGCGGTTCAAACATTCGTTTGGGTTGGCGCCGTAATTAATGATGTCGCCGAGGCAGACAATATTTTCGATGGCCCTGGCGCGAATGTCGGCAAGCGCCGTTTCAAGCGCTTCGAGATTGGCGTGAATATCACTGATGAGGGCTAGGCGCATTCTTAACGGGGTCCGCCGGATCGAATGAAAAAATCGTTGAATTCACCGGTGGGAGCTTTCCAGTCGATTTCAAAATCGCGAATGTAGTTTTTAAGATGAGAATTTCGAATGGCCAAAAGAAAGGCTGAGAGTTCCGTTTCATCCCCTTCAGCGACGACCTGCGCATCTCCGTCCGGAAGGTTTTCCACAAATCCTTTTACTTCAAATTTCTGAGAAAGGTTTTCGACCGAATAGCGAAATCCCACGCCCTGGACACGCCCTTTAAAAACAGCTTCAAGCCGCTTCTCCACCGCTTGCCATTACCTCTAAAAATTGGTCGGGGCGAGAGGATTTGAACCTCCGACCTCTGCGTCCCGAACGCAGCGCTCTAGCCAACTGAGCCACGCCCCGATAATGACTTACAACAATACAAATATGTTACCACCCAAAAACCAGCAAAAATTTTATTAATTCTACCGAACTTACTCCATGTTTTAAACAGCTGCAAGATCAAAACCCGTCGCAGGAACGACCATACGTACTTTATCGAAGTCAATATATGCTTTTTCCATTTTTTCATTGATAACCCGAGTTACAATCAAAAAAGATTTACCCACGAAGTCTGTTACACCATGAATACCGACTTTTTGAATGAGATTGATCGTGCCGGGTGTAGCTTCAATATAAATATCATATACACCTTTAGGATCGGGCGTTTCTCCCGTCAAGCTAAGCGGGGACACCGAGCCCTCTCCGCTGTAAACATCTTGAGCGTCATGGAATCCAATCAAAATTGCCAAGCAAAATAAACACAATGCAATATGCTTTATCCATTTTGAGTTAAACATTTTTTCTCCTCCTTCTAATATCATTAAGCTAAATACCTCGACTTCGTTCCACCTGAAATAGGATTGCTACACCCAAAACCTAAGAGGCTTGGGTTTAAATGGTTTAGGCTTAATAGGCTTGGGTTTAGTAAAACTTGGCTTGAATTTCCCTTTGGGTGGCGGGCTGTAAGGTGGATCGGTGTATGGCGGTGGTGCATAAGGTGGTTCTTTGCGAGGATCTTCAGGTCTATCGCGACTTTTTTCCCTGTCATCCAAAAATAATCCGTAGGGATCAATGTAATTTACCGCATTATTCCCTACATATGTATACAGATTCGGTCCGTCGACGAAGAGAAACGGATCGGGAGTAATGAATCTTCCGAGGGTGGAATCATAGAACCGGTTGCGGTAGAAGTAAAGGTTAAGTTCGGCTTCGTATTCTCTTCCGGTATAACCGTAGGACGTCAGCTTTTTTTTAATTCCATCTGTGGGGTTGCCGAACGCATCATAGATATAAGATTGAATAAGATTGCCGGCAGAATCGGTAAGGCCCGTTATGGTGTATTGATGATCGTGAAGCATGTAGTAAGTGCCTATGCGCTGGGTTTGGGAGAGAAGCTCATCAACGGTGGGGCCCCAGAGATAGCTTCTTAATTCGTTTCCCCTTCCGTCCAATTCCGCAAGCACCTGATCGCCGTCGTGAAGGAAGTAAGTCGTCACCCTACTCGCTTGCTTGGAATGCCTACGACCTAAAGGATCGTAGGTGTAGCGAACAAAGGTTCCGTCGGGCTTTTGCACTTCCTTAAGTCTTCCCAGAAAATCATAGCGATAGACCGTCGTGCCGATTCCCGGTACGGTCCTTGTTTCCATCCTTCCCGCGACATCGTAGGTAAACGATACCGATGCGGCTTGGGTATATTGGTTTAATAGATTGGTAGCGTAGTTTACCGAACCGGATGAGACACGATTACCTAAAGAATCGTAAACGATCGGTTTAACGCCGGCAAGGGGATCGTTTTCCCGGATGATTTGTTCGGCCGGATCGTATTCGTACTCGGCCATTCCAATCGCGGATTGTTTTGTCCGAATACTACCGACCGCATCGTAATCGTAGCCGAACTCTTGGAGCACTTGCCCCGATGCTTTTCTTGAAACGAGCGAACGCAACTGATCGGCCGAATCGTATGAAAAATCCATTGTGACGCCATTGGCAAGAATTTTCTTCGTCAAACGAGAAGCTTCGTCATAACGAAATTCATACGTCCCGTCCGCTGCCGTAATCCGCTCCATCCGGTTCAATGGGTCGTACGCAAAAACGGTTACACGCGATTTATGATCTATTCTTGAAATCCTATTTCCCGCCGAATCGTAGTCAAAGCGTAAAGTTCGGACGGCCGGCTTTGAAATGCTTTCCGTAATGAGATCGCTCGAATCGTTATATTCGAATGTAAAATTACCCGTTTCCAGATTAGACGCCGACCGAAGACGGCCTAATTCATCGTAGGAAAAAGTTTCTGTGCTATTATCCGGAAAAATCCTTTTCATCAAACGGTCGAGCGCGTCGTACTCATAATTTATAATCACACCGCTACGATCTTGTGTTTGAATTACATTATTAGCTTTATCGTAACTAAACTGCTCCAATGAACCGTCAGGATAAATGCGGGAAGCAAGTCTTTCGGCGAAATCATAGTTATACATTACTACCCTTCCCTCATGATCGGTCAGTGTTTTCATTTTGCCGGTCGGCGTGTAAGCGAAACCAGTCACGACGCCAACGCGGTCCGTAACTGAAGTTACGCGATTCAGGAGATCGTAGCTAAATAAAGTGTAACTACCGAGAGGATCAATTTCTTGCGATGCATTGCCGCGTTTGTCGTAGACGGAACGAGTCGTACGACCGAGCGCATCGGCGGCCGTTTCAACCAAACCCTGTGAAGTGTACGTAAAAGCGGTCTCGTGCGTTAACGGATCTCGCGAGCGTGTGAGATTACCGAATTCATCGTAGAAAAAGACCGTAACGTTTGAAAGTGGATTCTCGATTTCGGTGAGGTTGCCTTCAACATCGTAGCGAAAATAAGTCGTGTTGCCGCGGCCATCGGTACTGCTCAACACTTCATTAAAAACCAGCTCGTAGGTAAAAGAGCTTGTCCGCATCAACGGATCCTGAGAGGTTAGAAGATTTCCTTTTTCGTCATACGTGAAAATTGATTCCTTCCCCCTGGCATCGATGATTTTCGTCAGGTTACGTGCGCCATCGTATTCGTACCTCGTAATGTTTCCCAGAGAATCCGTTTCTTTGAGAAGAAGGCCTGCTGCGTTAAATTCTCGCTTCGTAACGCGGCTGAGTCCGTCTGTAAGTTTAAGCTCTGCGCCGGGGCCATATTCATAATCAATGCGATCGATATCCCCGGGAATGTTACGCGAAGCGAGCCTTCTCTTTTCATCCGTTAAATAATTGTAAAAGGTTTCCGCCCCCGAGCGATCAACGCGAATCGCGAGGTCTCCTTCGGCGTTGTAATAATAATTCTCGGCTTGGTTCAAGGGATCTTCCACGGCAAAAAGCGTGTGCCCGGGATGGTAAACAAAATACCAAGTTCTGCCGAAGGGATCGGTAATATCCGTAAGCCGCCATGTCCCGCCGCTGAAAAGCGTGTAGCCAAAAGTCGTGGTTTGATTCGAAGCATCGGTAATGGCACTGAGAAGGTCAAATTCATTATAGGCGAACGAAAAAGCATTTTGATTTCTATCGGAAATGGTTTGAAGTTTCCCTTGCTCGTCAAAACGATATATTGTTCCGTCTTTAAAACGTAACCGGTAGCCGGTAGATTCGGAGAAAAGTTCCGCGAAATTATTAGGTTTAGTAGCTGTAAATCCACCTTGGCCGTTTGGAAGATAAAAAAGTTCGCCGCGCGGGCCGTCGATTACAACCGCACTGCTGTCCTGATTCAATTCCAAAGAAATCTCGTATTCGTGAAACCACCCCCGGCCCATTACGCCTTCAAAAAAGCTAGAAGCCTTGTACGTCCTTACGAAGGTAAGATCCGGACCTTGCGCAGGAACTGTAAATTCTTCTACCTCGAATAATGTGGCAATAAGAGGGGGTTCGAGCGTAAGCGAAACAGTTAAATCCACATCACCGCCTGAACCGTCCGTATCGGTTAATCCTAAATCGTTGGTTAGGGTGGTTTCGATCGCGTAATCATCGGCGGCCGGGAGGTCATTGGTGACCCAGTGATAAAACCAACTATCTGATTCGGAATCAAACGACAGCGGCTGCGTACCGGAGTCGTAGCCGGTTGAGACTGAAGTAATTCGTACAGTTCCGCTTACGACATTATTTGCGCGGTAAAGCTCAAGCACGTTTATTCGTACAAGGGATCCGGAGGCATAAACATTATCCGTATCTTTGCCCACAAAGGAATCAACTATCTCGATCACCGGCGGACCCGCAACAACGTTTACCGCAACGATATTACTGAACGCACTCATTCGAGTATCGGAATGATCTTCCACTCCGGATAAAGCACTGACGCGGTAATACCAATTCCCCGTGAAATTTGGTGATTTAATCAATTGATTAACATCGGTAGAGTAAAAAATAGTGGGGTTAGAAAACGTTTCGTCGTTGGCTTCTTCAAGACGATATAGAAACCCTCCCGAACTTGACGCATCGGTCCAAGTTAAAAGGTATTCTCCAAAGCCCTCGCTTGGACCCGATAATTCAGAGGTGAGCGGAACAGCACGGTAGGCTGTATCGGTATTAACTAGGAAAACCTGATCGATATAAAATATTCCACTAGAAGCAGTATCGCCGGGATTCACTAGCCACAGGATATTTTCCACATTGTTGAGAGAAAAAGGAGCTGTAGTTAAATCAAAGACAAGCTCGGTCCACTGTTGGCTCAAATTTAGAACTTGCGTAGATTCCCAGGCTTGGCCGGACTCACTTTCTATTTTGGCAAGAAGAGCGAGCGGACCTCCCTCGGAATTTAACACATGCACGTGGAGCTCTTCATACGATTCAATGTTTCTTGCGGTTTCTTGCAGACTAAATGCAAAAAAAGAATACGGCGCGAAAATATTTTTCCGATACTCCACTTTCATAGAACGGCGGCCCTCATAAGCTTCGCCGGTTGTCACGGTGCGGTTGTAAACAACATCGCCATCAACATCCCACGAAAAATAAACGAGTGTTTCACCGTCAAAAGTATCAACGATCGCCACCGGCTTGGCCGTTTCATAATAGATCTGTAAGGGCGTGTTAACCACATGGTTTCCTCGATCCGTAGCAACAAGAGAAACTACATTTTCTCCCTTGCTCAACTCAACCTCATGCGCAAAGCTTAAATCCGGATTTAAACTGATTTGGTTCCCATTCACCGTAAAACTCACTAACGGCTCGTCCACGGTTCCCGAAATAGTAACCGTTGAAATATAGGCGACCACGTCGTTTTGATGTGGCGATATAAGATTGATTTGAGGAACGGTTACATCAACAACTGTGATGGCAATGGTTTCGTTGTCGCTAGCGGCGTTTGAAAGCCTCGAACCTGCATTTGACGCTTTAAAAACTATTCCGGAATAGACAGCTGCAGCTCCGCGTGCAGGCGTCCAATCAAATAGGCCTGCGCCCCCACCTTGATCGACAAAAGCAGCTCCGGAAGGAAGGTTTGAGGCGGACAGAATGATAGTATCTCGTGAATCCGGATCGGTGGCACGGACTTGAAACGTAAGGCGCTCTTCTTCATTTACGGTTTTATTTCCAATGGGATCGAGAACGGGCGGCCGGTTTACATTAACTACGGTTATATAAACATATTCTGTGTCGCCGGCTGTTCCGTCGCTAACCGTAAAATAAATGTTTTTGTAAACACCGGCTTGATCGAAATTGGGCGTCCATGAAAAGGTGGCTGTGCGATTACCGTTATCCACTAACGTTGCGCCCGCCGGCAAGCGGGATGACCGGAAAGTAAGGCGATCGTTTATGTCGGCGTCCGTCGCGGTTAGTTGAAAGCTAAAGGGCTTGTTTTCATAGATTTTGAAAGGTCCCGCCGGTAGAAGATTAGGAAGCGAATTAGCGGCCGCGGCGCTTTGCTCAATGAGACCAAGCAAGAGAAGAAGACAGACTAAGCAAATTATCGGGAAATACTTCGACTGATTCATTTAATTGCCTATCAAACAAAATTTGTGAGGGTGTAGAAGTTTACTTTTTCGATTTGCTTAATGCAACAAAAAAGCTTACACAAAAAGCTTATGGACGCGAATAAAACTGTTCGTTTCCATTTTTCACCACCCATTTACCACCCAAAGGCGCGGTTATTTTGGCCAAATGTGGCAAATTGTGGAAAATGATTTTGTTGGAAAATAAGGAACTTACGAAAATTGTGAGGAACTTTGGGCTCTTCCCGAACGCAGCGCTCTAGCCAACTGAGCCACGCCCCGCCCCGAAACCGTTCGAAAGTAGAGATTTTACCACAAGATAGGCATTTGTCCATGTACGGGAATGGCCGGCCCAATTTCTGCCCCAGGGCAGAAATTGGCCGACAGGAATTAAGCAGCTTGGGCGAGAATTTTTTCGCCGCGCAGGAGCATTTCAAAGAAAGCGTTCCAGCCTTCGTTATTCTCGACAACATTTTTGGCAAACCGGCGATCGATCGCAGACCGGCCAACGTAAATAATTTCGCGGTTAAGCAGCCAATCTTCGGCCGTTACGTCCAAAGTGCTGCCGATCCAAACTTGTTCACGCTTTAACCGAAGCGCTCTTCCAATAGCCGCGGCTGCCCTTTTGGCTTGGGCAAGATCACCCGTTTCATCATCCAAAAGCACAACGCGAAGATTTTTCGGAAACGCAAATCGAAACGCACGCTTTTTAGCCGCTTCTTCGACTATGCCGAATCCTGCCGCACCTTTCACGTAGAGCGTCTTTTCCTGCTTAGCTAATATTTCTTCAACCTGTCTAAAATGATTCTCCGAACGGTTGGCAGCAACAAACCCAAACCCCGAACTACCTTTCAAAACCTGATCCAGAATTTTCTTTTGCCAGACAGGATCGTAAATACCGTAGCGGTCGAAAATGCGAAAAATTTCTTGGTGATCTTTGGCCAGACTATTTACATAGGCATAGATTCCTTGAATATCACGCGTGTTGGGCGAAAGCGCGGCTGAGCCTTCTTTCTTGATAAACTTTTTTGCCAACGCCAAAACTTTCTTAAGCTTATCCAACGCATTGTTTCTGCTAATCAATAAACCTAAATCAATGACGGCGTTTTCAGCAGCAACTCTTCTCTGCTCCTCTAAAATAGGTTCGCCTAAAGCCAATCGAAAGAGATATTCAAACGCCGTCCAACCCTCCGGATCTTTGCTTTTCAAATATTCTATGTCCGCCTCCAAATTAGGATGAAACAGTTGAGTAATGACCGTGTAAGCCGTTAAATAAGATCCTGCCCGGACATGCTCGACAGCGCCACGCATAGCCTGAAGAAGCGTTTGTTCCTGCTTTGGATCTAAATCGGCCGAATCGTCATCTTCGTCCATGTCGCCAAGCATATCTCTAAATCCGTCGAGATCGTACGGCCTAGTAAGCTCGAGAATGCCGGGTCCTCTTGAATCTTCCTCATCGAGAGTCGAGATGCCGCCGTCGGAATCCTCATCCGCATTGTCGGACTCCATACCTAGTTCTGCTTCCCCTGACATAGTTATTTTTTCCAACACCTTCAAAACGTTGTCACGAATAATTTTTTCCAGTTCTCCCTCTTCGTTATGTCTCTCAAGTCTCTCTCTAATCCATTCTTCTTCCGATGAATACGGATTTTTATTTCCGGCGCCGAATCCGGTGACCATTTTTTGATACGCGACGGATTCGTACGCTTCGACGGCTTTCCAGACGATTCGTTGAATAGATTGAATTTGTGAGAAAGGAGCAATAATGGTATATCCTAACTCCTCAACCGGAAAACCGTACTCCGTTAAACCGTCCATGAACAAACGGTAAAATTCTCGAAGCGCATCCGGTTTTAATTTCATTTCATCCATTTCATGTCCCGTTTCCGGTGTGACGGATCGAATAAGCGCATTAAGCGCTTTGATAATTCGATAGGTGCGAATGTTTACTTGATCGTAGGCTTTCTGTTTTTCGGTATCTCGCGAAACATGAAAGAGCGCGGCATCGGCAAATTCGTTTCGCGAGATACCTATTTTTGACGGTCGAAAACGAAAACCGGGGCGTGAGCTGGGCAGCGGCTCTGTGCCCGACGGTCCGTCTAGAATAAAATTAAACGCCGCGGCACTGGAAAAAATAGCGTTAATTTGATGATTTTGCGGTTTTCTTCCGGATACCGAAATATGCTGTTCAAGGTGAGCTTCGGTATCCTTCGGATTTTCACCGAGAAAAAGATCGTAACCGCCGGTGAGAATAGAAACGAGCTCGTGGATATCTTGGAGCGTTTCGTAATGCGTGGAAGGGGCGTAAGCCGGAAGCGTTTGAATTTCAAGAAGCGAGCCGGGTGCATCATGATCCGGCTTGGCCACTTCAAACGAAGGAACAATGGAAAGAGCGGCTCCCTGTAAATGAGGTATAGGAAACGTTCCTCTATTTTTAGATACATCGACGAGGAATAAAAGTAAATCAAGAATATCAAGCGCTCGCTTCCGGCTTTCTTCAGACTGCCCTTTGTAAAGCCGTGTGTAGGTATGAATCTCGACACCCATTGTTTGATTCTTTCCCCAAAGGGTAACGTAGGGTAAAGATTCTTCACCGTAATGATGTTTAAGGCTATGCGCTGATTCCTCAGCCCTGAGTTCTTTTAATTTTTCCTGAGCTGCTTCGCGCGTAATTTCTTCGCCCTTAACTACCTTAAGCGCAACCCAAACCTTCATCCGCGTAAGCGCTCCGGGCTCGAGCCTTAAAGCGCCTTCGGAATTCAAAAGAACATCCCATTCCCAATGCTGTTCGATTTTTTTCCATTGTGCTTCATTAATTAATGCCGGCCGTTCTTCCGTCTGACGAAACCGGGAAATCTCGGCAAGAATGCGCGACACTGAGAAGCGCCTTGGTGTTCGCGACTCCGTGAAAATCCAATCTTTCTTAATATCGTCGAGCGGTGCATTAAGCCAGCGCCGGAAAGCCTCAAAAAATTTTGCATGGGCGATCTCGGGATCCATTTTTTTATTTTCAATAGCTTCAATCAGATTTTTCATAAGCAAAGCGTGATCGATAGAAGCGTCCAATTCTGTAATTCCGGACAGCTTGCCCGCAATAATGTCCAATGCTTTTAAGCGGAGTTCCTGGTTATCGTTCAGAAGCAGACCGAAAATTTCCTTCTGAAGATCTGCAAGCCAATCAGCCTGGGGATGATTAGATAAATACGAGACTGCTTGCAGCTGAAGATCGGGGCTCCTATTGAAAGCATAGACAAGAATCTGTAATGGAATTTTAAAATCTAACTTGCCGGCCAATCGAATAAGTCTCGAAACCCGTTTATTCAAATTAGGAACCGTCGAACTGCTGCTTAGCGCGACAATTTCTCTTTGAATTACATTTCTTAATAACCAACCAAGCAAGCGGCCGAGCGGTTGAAGCCATCCCGGCAACATTTCTAATGCGGTAAGTCCGATTTTAGAAAATACGCCGATTTTTTCTTGTTCCGTATTCTGCGTCGCGCCAAATCCGGACTTACTGCTCAAAACTTGCTGTGAACGCTTGAGTAGATCTTCTATGAACTCATCGCGGCCGCTTATAGAGGCATATTCGAAAACTCTGTTCAAAAATTGGTTAACCCGTTGAGAAAAAGTATCGACGGTAATCTCCGCGTCCTTTCGGGAAGAGATATGCTCGGAAACATACATCTTGGCTGCGGCAAGCAATTTTTCCTCGGATATATCTTTTCTTCTAAGGATAGTTCCCACGCGCTGCCAACGCTCAAGAACAAGTTTCTTAACGATGCCTTCGCTATCCTCGATCACCGGAACAAGTTTTCCGCTTCTCCTGTCCTTTTGGAACGTCGCGACAGGCACCAAACGATCTTGTGCTTCGGCATCGTAGGCCTTAAGCAACGGTCCCAAAATGACATCCCGCTCAACAGAAAAACGAACCGTTTTCTTTTTGAAATTTGGACTCCAAATTGAAATCCGTTCGTCGCCTGAATAAAGAACGATTCTCCCTTTGGCATTCCCTTTTCGGGTAAATTCAAACGACATATCGCCCAAGCGTATTGGCTTTTCATATATATTGCCACGACCGAGGACCCAATCCATAACTCGCATCCAATCCAAATCAATTATTTTTAACCGATCCGAATCTGCGGCGTACCAGTAATCAGCCAAAACTTCGTCAGCTAACCTTGTTTGCAGATAGGCACCGTAATCCTTGTCTTGTTTAACAACAACTTCAACGGGCGATAGAATCTTAGGACTTGTAAGCTTTTCTCCGAACTGTCCGGGCAGGATTAATTCGATACGCTTCGGGAAAAACTCGGAATAAAGAAGAGCGCGGTAATAGCCGCCCTTCGGTTTAAATGCGGTTCGCGCAATTCTTATACTCCTACCCGGTGTAAGTGTTTTCCTTTTCTTCGGATCGAGAACTGAAAAAATATCGAGCAGCGCAAAATTAACTCGTATGATCTTTCCCTGGCTCTCTAAATCTTTTTTCACGTCCACATAACGAAAATATTTGTAATGCGCTAGAGGCGCCGGCTTTTTCGCCGATAGATCCGGCTTGGATTTGTATATGGCCAGGTAATTTCCATGGTTCATGTCCTCTTCTACACGCACATAAACCGAATCGCCTACCTTTAACTTCTTTGCTTTCAGCATCGCCGGAGAAAGATTGGGACTGAGTACTTTATTCACCGGTTGACCGTCTGCATACTCTGTGTAATAAATGGCAACGACTCCCCGTCCGGCGCTATCCAAAGAAGAAATTTTCTTTTTCATATACCGGCCCGGCTTTAATCCTTCCCCGCCTTTCAAAAGCCGCACGACAGAAAGTTCGTTGAGATCCACCGTTCGGAATCGACGGGCATTTCGATCGAACATACCCGTCGCGATTTCTTTCCCCCAGCGTTTCTCCGGATTTTCACCATAATCTTTTTTCCAGTACACGTTCGCCACAATACCGAAATCAGGATCTTTTTCCAGGACAATGACTGTATTCCGCTCTTCCCGCTTGACGGGTCTAACCACCGTAGCGGGTACGCTTATCGTCACCACTTCCCGGTGGCGCGGTTTTGTCATGAGCGCAATTTGTACCCAATGGTAATCTCTAGAAACGCCGCCTTTTTTACCGGTATGCGAAATGATTTTTGTTTCATAATGCCGGCCTTCCACAGGAACCAGATTTTCTCTGCCTTCGTGCAAATCCCAAAAATCCCACGCGGCCGGATCGATGTAAACCGGCCTGTGAAACTGCGGCAGCCATTGGTAATGGAGCCAAGGTTCAAAACGCTTAGCTTTGCTAGAAACTGTCTTCCGGTAAAGCGTGAGCATAACCCCACGATTCGGATCGTTTACACTGACCATGCGATAAACGAAACCGTGATGTTTTCTAATTACTTTGTAGCCTTCGCCGGCTTTTGTTTTTGCTACTTGACCTTCCACATATCGGTCGGGAGGCAGAGGAATTTTTTCGCGATCCATAAATCCTGTTTCCCACCAGTTAATAATTTCCTGATCGCTTAACGGCTGAAGCTTCGAACCAAACCCTGCTTTGGCATTGGAAACAACATCGGGAATAGAACCTAAAAGTTCTTCGTACGTTGGAAGCGATAGAATCGGATCTTTGGAATTACTTTGCTCAGCGCGGAAAAGTGCCAAGGCCATGAGTCCGCTGGCGATCACCTGTTCCTTGAGTGCGTCGGATTCCGGAATGGGGCCCCCCCGCTGCATTCCTTTCACTTCCCCGTCGGCATTAAGCCTCGCCCGCAAACTCGGGCCAAGATGTACGAGAAGTGAATTGGGATAAAATTCGACGCGATATCTGATCGGGCCAGGAGATAGTCCGACTTTTAGGTGGCGGTCGGATAGTTGGCCTTTTTGCAAAATACTTTTGGCTAAGTATTGAATAATTCCGTGCACCCGAATCAGCAAAAACATACGTAAGTTTGGATCGTCGGTCGTTGCCACTGCTCCTCCGGTTTTATCCATCACGCTTAATTCTTTTTCTTCAAACCGGTAAAGCCAGCGCCCGACCTTCAAAACCACATGATTTTCCCTGGCATAGCGCTCTGCATCCTGGAGTCCGAGCAGTTTATGATCGCCGTCCAACCATGGGAATATCGTTACGGTCTCCCTTTGTAAGGCGCTATATCTAAGGATTTCAGCCTCACTCACCGAACTTAGCCCGGAAATGAATTCTTCAATATCTTTTACAGGAAACCCTTCAATTTTTACTTCCCAATTTACTTCCACGTTATCTGCTTGCCGGGTGATTTGAACGGGAACCTTCGGCGCATCTCTTCCGGCATCCATCATTGCGCTTTCATCGCCCGTTAAATAAGCAAATTTTTTCTCGATCAGGCTAAATTCCGTAAAATATCGTTTTCTGAATTCAGCCGCGCCGCCCCATTCCTCCAATCTTTTTTTATATTGTGAGAAGAATTGCTCGGAAATCTTTTTAAAATTTTCGATGGCCTGTCTTCTGAATTTCTTAATCAGCATATCGAAAGCCAGGACGACGACAGGTTTGTGAGGAGCTTTTTTAAGGTAAGCGATTAATTCGGGTATGCCTTCCGTTCCCGTTAAATCTATTTTTGAATATTTGGCGATAATCTGGTCCGGTAAATGCCACAGGCCGGTCGGCTGAATTCGTTCCGCACCGAGAACGTCATAGAACATTTGCACATTTCCGGCTTCAGCTTCGCTCAAGCCTGCGGGGAAAAGAAGCGGGAAAAATCGAGTTATGTCATTGCTTGTAGGAGCGCCATCGGCTTTGAGTAAACGATAAATACTTTGATAATTATCGTTTAAAAAGCGGAGGGCAAAGCCGGCCAATTGCCTTTCGCCAAGCTTCGAGTCAAAACTGGCTTCAATGAGAGCTGCTTCAAGAAAGGTTTCAACGGCTTCTTCCGGTGAACGAAGCACGGTATCTTCGGAAATAATGAAACGTCCGTACGTTTCTTTTGCAAAAGATTCAAATTCCTTTCTTACAAGTTCCAGTTCGGAAGGATCCTGAAATAGTAATCCATAAATTTCTTTCGCCTTTTCGTCGCCTCCCATGCGAATCCACTCCGATAAGAAATCTCGGATCTTTTCAATCTGTCCGATGGTTACGGTAAACTTGTCTAATTCAAAGTGAGCGTTTCCTAAGACTTCATTGAGGGCTTCTAAAAAAACGGTGGGTGCAATCAAAGAGCGTTCGCTAAGCGGCCGGAAAATGCTTTTAATACGTTCCGACATGCTGGGGGGTTGTTTTATCTCAAGGGCATCTCTCTCCAGAGGTACTTGTTCTTGTAGATGTTCTTCTGCTTCTTTCCTTCGAATTCTCACAAACTCTTCTTCGCGTTCCCGGACTTCTTCAACGCTTAAGAGAACAGAATCAAACGTTTCCTTCTTAGTTCCAAACAGTGCGCCTAGAATAGCTTTTTTCTCCGTTCTCGTAGGAACGCCGAGAGCGAGCGCCGGTATTTCAAAATGCGCCAGGACAAATTCAAGTGCGGAAGCTTCGGAAGCGTTCGCGGGACGGCGCGCCGCCTTAAAAATATTCCACCCTTTCCTTTCTTTTAAACTTCTGAATTCATTTTGATCCAACGTTGCCCTCGTGTGAAGCGCCCAGCTATCGGAACTCGTGCGGACTACAAATTCACGGTCATCGGATGGCGACTCAGAAATAGATTTTACCGATCCGTTTTTAAACAGTTCGAGAATTTGGTGGCGCATTTCTTCCTGCGTTACTTCTACTTCTCTAAATCCGTAATTTAAGAAAACCGTACGCTGCAGAAATGTCTTTGGCGAGAGCTGAACTTGGAGCGGTTTATCCGCCGTTTGAATTTTCTCCATTACCTTAAGCATCACTTCCTCGGAATCAGCCGTTTCAGAAATCTCCGGCGAAAAAATACCGGATTGCTCCTGACCAAAACCCGAAGGCCGGTTTTGTAAAATCCAGGTCACGTTAAATACTTCAACATCACGGCCGTCCAACTTTTGAATGCCCAAATCGTTCTTAGGATCTGTCAAAATAAGTCCCAACTCCTTGTCAACAATCATGAGACCGCCGGGCGTCCACACATCGGGTCGTACGAACGCTTTTAGCGTTTCGGGAAAATCAGAAGCAGAACTACGCATTACATGCCGTATGAACGTTATATCGGCGGGCGAGCCACCCCACATACCGTCCACCTGTTCGGCGTCCGTAATATCCATCCAATGTAATTCAACATTTTTTCTAACATCTTGATAAGGGCGCGATTTTAGTAATTCTTCTACCGCTAAAAACTCTTTTACGTCGACGCCGTAAATTTCAAATTTAACATTCCATTCACGCAATGGCTTTTGACCAAATAAGGGATGCCCCTTTGCATCTTCCGACAGAAAATCTTTCCACAATTTCAAAATCGATTTTAATTCGTAAGGCTCCGAACCGACGCCAACCATACGCACCGTCAAATGTTCATCTCCCCGATGACCTTTTTCGACAAGCCATTCACGCCAGCGGGATCGAATGATTTCGAGCTCACGCGGTTGAAAATTGTATGTTTGCGAAGCACCGGAAATAAATTGGAACCCCCAAATTTTTTGGCTGATCGTCTGGATCTCATCACGCCATTGATTTAAAGAAAACTTCCCCTGGCCGCCTTGTATAAATTTGGCGTACTCGTCTAATGTCATTTCCCATTTTTTGGCCCGCCACGTAAAGAAACGCTCGAAATACCGACCCGCACCGCCCGGTACGGTTTTAAGCGCATGATTCATAAGAACGTTACGGGATCGATTTTGCAAAGAAACCGAATAAACATAGTAAGTAAATTGTTCCAAAAATGCGATGATTTGGTTTGATATTCCGGCGGCGCCAAAACCGGATTCTTTGGGCTTATCACGAGCTCGCAAAACGGTTCGTTCATCCTCGAGGCCTTCGGTTAAGGAAGCCAAATATCCCACATCTTTTTCATGAAGCAAAAGATCGATCAAAGGCATGTACTGCTTTTTTTCCCAGTCAAAAAATTCAAAGAGCGGTTTTTCTCCCCGGCGTTTTCTTTCGAGCTCCTGCCTGATCAGACCCTCCCTGCCTTCGAGTTTTACTTCAAGCCCATGGTTTTCCAAATCCAAGCGCTGGATTCCCAATAAAGCTTCCAGAAATGTGGGTTTTTGGAAAAAACTATTTGAGCGTGCGAAAGGTTCGAATGCCGGCGCTCGGGCCGATATAAGTTCGATGGAACGATCTTCCAGAAGATTTAACTCACGCGTCATAAAATATTTCGCGTCCCGATATCGAACACGCGTGGGATGAATAAGCCAACGCTTCCATAAGCGCGGCATGACACCCAGTTGTGCTTCCTGATCAAAGAAATGGTCTAGTACCTGCCTTCGATCCATGAGTTTAAAACCGATTTCGTCTGCCGGTTTCTCCCGCTGCTTTTGCTTAGCCTCGGTTTTCTCCTCCTCCTTCAAACTCTTTAGATAAGGAAGGATTTCATCCACAAATTCCATAGGATCCAGTGTTTTCAACAGATATTCACCAAGTGAGAGCATTCTGAAGAAATAGAAAACTTCCCGATCAAGCTCCAAGCCGTAGTGGTCAAACCGCTTTATGATTTCGTAGACGACATCACTCTGCTTCTTAAGCCCGGCGGCAAGATTTCCGGTCATCAGTTCGCGAACAAGCGCGTCTATTTTTTTCTTTACGGCCGGGGAATCGGCATTCGGCTGGCTTGAGGCAATGAAATCACGCAGTGTTCCTTCGATGTCATCCAACGTCAATTCTGGAATACCCCAAAATTCCGCCTTAAAACCGGTAGCAAGTAAAATCACGGAGACAAACTTAAGAAATACCCGGCGATTTTGTTCGGAAAACGGACTGGCGATTCCGGCATCGATCAAAGAAAGAGTGCCCGTCTTATGATCGATCATAATATTACCAGGATGGGGATCGGCGTGGAAAAATCCGTCTCCGAATACTTGCTTGATTAGAACTTTGGCAAGACGTTTTTTGTAAGGAAGAACCGCATCGGCGCCGAGTTCTTTTTCGGCCTTATCAAGGGTAACGCCCGGCGCTTTTTCAAGCGCGACAATGGGGCCTTTGGTAAGTACTTTTCCTTTGTGTTCTTTAATAACGCGCGGTACAAATATCCGAATGTCTTCGTTAGGATCCTGATTCCAACCGACAGCGTTTTCGCGGAGACGTTCGAAATTGCGTACAAGCTCTTCGTTATCCATTTCCCGAAGCGTTTGTTTGCGAATGCGCGGAATAAGCGGGCGGGAAATTTCAATCCCGTAACGGTCCGGAAGCTCGGCTACCATAGTTCCGATGTCGGCCGCTTCGTCGAGCGCCCCACGAATACCCTGAACCACGTCCTGCCTTTGGATGAGGAGCATGAGTTCGGTTCCATCCCAAAGTGTGGCGTCGTACGCCATATTTAAGGAAGCGCTGCCGCTTAAGTTGCCCAGCTCCTGAAAATATTCGGAAAAATCGTTGTAATGATAGGTATCTTTCAGTAAGGGAAAAACTTCTCCCTTGGGCGGAGGCCGGACACGGCTTGTGAGATCAAGGAATTGGTCCCGCATTGCCGGTGAAAGAACGGAAGTATTGGCCGCCAAGTATTGAGCTGTCTTGATGCCCACGTAATCAAGCGCCTCAACAAATACTTTCATTCGCTCTTCATGGCCAACATTGCCGAGCCTCGCTTCAAAAAGCGCGGTAAGTGTTTTTACTTGCCGTTCGGGGCTTATGAAATGAAATAAGGTATCAAAGAAAAGGTAGAACCTTCTTACTTCTGCATCATTCAAGTCAGCACTCTCACCCATAAGCATTCTAAAGACATAGGCGATAAAAAGTTTCTTCGCCTTCTTGCCGTCTTCCGTGTGCGTAGAAAGAATGCCGTAGTCGCCCAAAAGCGCGGTTCGAATGAGTTCGCGTCTTTCGTACACCGTAATGGATTCGACACCCTTTTGTACTTGCGAGGAGCGGTAACCAAGCGCTTGTTCGATGACTTCCACAAGATAGGGCTTTTCAACAATACCGAGCATCCACAAAAAGACAAGCCCGCGCTCAAGCGGAGTCACCCGGTCGGATTCGATGTAATCCCGAATGGCTTCAAGCGCGGCGGAGTGGAAAAGCGCAGCCTTTCGTGTCGTAGTCGCATGCGTTTGACGCATATAAAGGTCCCCAATGTGGCTGTAATCTTCCTCGGTTCGGACATGGCGAGTCACCAGTTCATCCAAATGTTGATCCCGCGCGGGACTGGGGTCCGGGAAAAGCAAGGTGATAAGATTTAATTCGCCAAGAAGCGTTTCGAATGCCTTATCACTTTCTTTCCTTGCGCGCTCGTAAGCTTCCTGACCAAGCGAAAGACGGAGCGAAAGCGATTTTGCATGGGGAATGATCTGAGCTATGCGAGCAACTGTTCTTTTGTCTTCGTTTTCACCGAGCCACTCGGAAAGCATTCGATCCCGCTCAAAGGAAGCAAAACTAAACACCTCAAGAATGAGATTTAGCGACTCATCGTCACTACGAGCCCCTGATCGCGTAGGCCGGGCATCTTGCCCGGCAATCCGGGGCGAGACGCCCCGGCTACGCGTCGCGCCTTCGGCGCTTCTCGCAATCTCGGTGCCGGCCGTAATAATCTCGTAGCCTTCTTTCTGAATTCTGGCGAGGGCCTTTTCTTCATCGCCGGTTTCCTGGCTAACAGCCACGAGCGAAGCTTCTTTAAGGCCGGACTGATACTCCACGAGGAAACGAAAATAATATTTTCTAAATTCGTCAATCTTTTCCTTTCCTGCGTAAGCTCCCGCTAAAACCTTCCCCGCCTTCCCCTTTCCAGCCGTTTTACCGCCTTTTTCTTCCTCGGAAAAACTTTGTCCTGGGAAATAGGGCTCATGCATCATGCTAAGCATCTGCCGTATCAGTTTTACCTTGTCCGGCCTTCTGGAAGAAAAGGCTAATCCTAGTAAATCGCCAATGGTTCCATTCCATAACTGATAATAGTCGTTCGTATCTTCCCTTTCTTTTGCAAAAAAAACAGGAACTCCCAGAAGTTCGTGTTTTTTAGCCTCGAGGAACCGGCTCGAATATTTGACTTTGGAAACTTTGAATTGGGATTCGATTTTATTCAGCCAATCATCGATTCCTTCGAGTTCTTTTTTATCTAAAAACGTTCTACGCAAAACAAATGTCAAAAAGCTTAGGAGCATATCGTTAATATCTTCCTCCGCCAAACCATCCTTGTGATACTGAGATTCAAGAATTTGCCAAGCCGTCAATACCTCTTCCCATGCAGGGCTTGCAAATCGGGCTCTGGTTAATAAGTCCCGTAATCCATAAGGATTAAGCGCCCAATAAAAGGAAAAGCTTGAATGAAGATTTAGTTCAACAAGTTCGCGGGCAAGCTCAACCATGGTTATCTCTTTGCCCACCTTTGATTCCTCCGCTCTACTACCAGTCCAGGAATCAATAATTTCATAAATGGGCTTTGTATTCGGCCAATAGTTTGGGTGATTGTAATTGATCAAACCCCCGTTTTCCTTATCCGTACCGCTTGAAAGAAGCGAGAAAAGTTTTAGGATCGACTCCTTTGAATTTTTCATGCGTGGATCACTCGCAAGGAAAATGAGAAGACCGTCGCGCGCAAGTCCCGGCTCCGGCATAACGGATTTGAGTAAATCAAGTATTTCCGGAAGCTCATGATCCTGCAACGCCCGAATGAACATTTCTTTGTAGGGCGCTTCCACGATAGAAGGGTTTTCGCTAAAAATGGGATATTGGGATAATTCTTTCGCCATCCACTCCAAACTTTTTTCTCCAACGGCTTCTGTAAGATAACGGGCGAACGCATCTTTAAAAATGACACGATAAGAGAAATTGCCCACCTGATGTTCAATCCACTCCAAAAGTTCGGCGAAGAAGCGAATTCCTTCTTCCGGTTTATTTTTGAAAGAATGCCCACCGATGACGTTAGTGATGATAAGTGAAAAGAAATTCCTTTCCATCTGCGACAAGGCAAATTTATCTTTTATCCATTTTTGCGCGAAACGGATTCTGGTTTTCTTATCCCAGCTTTCAACCGGAAACGCTCCGACTTCGAGCGGTGAGGGGAAACCGCGCTTCAGGAATTCAAGGAAAGCAGAGGGATGTTCTTCGGTTTCCTTAAGAATTTCCGAAAGCAACTGATTGCCCCGGGCGGAATAATAAAAACTGCGGAAAAGCAGGAATTTTTCCATTTTTTGAACAAGTAACCGCGTAGGCGGGGCATCTTGCCCCGCAAAGTCAATCCGGGGCGGGACGCCCCGGCTACGTATTGCGTCATACAAAATTTCCCCGCGCCGAGCGAGAAGGTCAATGTCTTTGGTTCTGTCTAAATCAGGCGAACGTTGTAAGGCCTCGATATTTTCTCCCATCCTTTTAGCCTCCTTGCCAGCCGCTTCGGCAAGCGCCAAATTCAGATCAAGTCCCGATGCAAGAACCCTGGTGTAATCTGCTTCTGCTCTCTTAGCCCACCAATCGTATGGATTTTGAATGGGACGAAGATAGGCATAGTCGCTTTCAGGACGAGTGAGCGGAAGAAGATAAAGCTTATGACGCAGTGCATTCGAATCCTCCGTTTCTTGGGCTTTGTCTACGAAATCTTTAACATTCGCTGCCGTAGGCGCCGTAATGGAAAGCTCATCTTCTATTTTGGAAAGCGTTTCCAGTTCAACTAACGCTTCCTTGGAAAGAGGCTGTGGCTTTACATCAGGATTGAGATGGCGGAACCGGACAATACCCTCTTCTTCTTCCAGTTGCCTTTTGGTGCGCGGGTGGGTAGCGAGAAGCGAAATATTCCAAAGCCAGCCCCATTTTTTCCTGCTCCTCTCTTTGGCTTCCCGTTCGCGTTCGATCAAAAATTGGGTCACTTCCATTTCTTCCTTCGGATTCATTCCGAGAACGCCGAGTCCCAACACGGCTTCCTCGTTGGCGTGGTATTCCTGCCGGAAATCAAAAACATGTTCGCGCATAAAACGCTCAAGAGGTGAGGTTTCCTTTTCTGCCTCAAAATCATACACAGCCGCAAATTGCTCTTCGATGGTTCGAAAAGCCCCTACGTTATACAAAAATTCATCGAAACCGCGATCTTCGGAAGGCTTCTTTGCCTTCTCGCCTTGCTGTCTTCGAAGAACTTCTTCAACCCAGGCGCGTTTCTTGGCAAGGGCCTCCTCCCTCCCTTTCTTTTCGGCTTCCTTGGCTTCGTCGTAGCCGCCTTTAATATAGTGAGCAACTTCATGAAGAAATAGCGCAGCCAAGTGCCCGCGGGTGAGACGACCCCAGCGCTTTTTAAGCGCACGCATAAAACCCCGAGTAATGAAAACATGCTTGTATTCTCTAAAAATGAAGGCGTTCTCCTCGTCCGTCAGCAAAATATCCAATTGAAAAGTTTTGGGATCAAGATGATAGTATTCGCGCAGAACCAAATCAAAAACCTCACGTGTTTCTTGGTAGAGAACGCTCGTCTTACGATCGATGAGCATGCCGTATTCTTGCCACCGTGCCACTTGATCACGGTAAACTCTTTCTTTTTTCTCTTGCTCACTCAACCGCTGATAAGCCCCGGCGCCAAAACCGTTAACATTATTCGCATAATTAAGTTGACTTTTAAGCATAACCAGACTATCCTTTTCACCATGTTTAGACCCACTCAACGGCAATGCGAGAATGCTTCGAAGCTGGCTTTGAATGTCATTACGGTAGACATGGCTTCCTTTTTGGCCGGGAACTTGTTGAATCCCGGGGGCTTTCGCTTGCCATTGTTTATCATCGGCTGTATTATTCTTTTTACGTTCACGGTAATCTTGTTCCTGGCTGATCAGTAAGATAGAGGGAGGGTTCGCAAATGGAAACCGGATTTTGGTATTTTTACGGCGCCTCGGCTGTCCTTGGGTTATTTTTAATGGGGATGTTCTTCCCCGATTGGTGGGATCGCCGACACCAGCATAAGAGAAAATATCCGCATCAATAGCTTTTTGCTCAATACCAAAGCCTTTTCCACCGTTACCGCTTTGATCTGGATGGAGAACTTGATCCGCGGCCTCAGATGCGCCCACAGCAACATAAATATCTCCTTCTAAAACGCCCAGGACTTCCGCTCTGACCTTATTTCCGCCCGGAATTTCCTTAAACCATTTAGCCCAGGTGTTTTCATCCTTAAGCGCGCGGAGAAGTCCGCCCAGAATAACCATGCGTTCGTATGTGGTGAATTTCACTTTCTGAATGGAAACGGTGGCGCGGAATTCCTCTACTTTTTCTTCGATCTGCTTGAGAAGTCGAGCCAGCTTTTCGCTTTTTCCCTGACTTAGCCAATTAACCTCATGATAATGGTACGTGAGCTGTGAAATTTCGGTCATAAGGGCCGTAACTTCCCTCTGCCAGCGCAAAGCTTCCGGCGTGATGTCGGACCATTCTTCGGTCACGGTCCGTATCAGTTCGCCGTAATAAATCACCCGGCCTTCAATCGATCCTTCTTCCGGAACCACCAAATAACGTCCGGGTGAGACCATGAATTGGCGGATTTTTTCCGGGTTTACCGGCGGAATGGTACGCGCCATCCGGAAATCCTCGTCTTTCAGCTCCGTTAGAATCGGGCGCTTTTTGTTCGCTACAAGATACGTAAATTTGGCATGCGTTTCGCGGGCCAGATCATCCGCAAAAGTTTTTCCGTATTCGCGAACAAGATCACGATACGTATATTCGTCGAGACGTGCTTCGAGCTGCTCGCCGTATCCGACCGTAATATCAAACCCGGCTGCTTCCAGCGCTTTGTAAAACCGGTCGGGAATCACATTATTCTGGGGAAGAATGACCACGAACATTCCGTTATCTCTCAGAATACGGTGAACGTCTTTGATTAATTTGGCGGGCTTTGAAACATACCTGAATGCATAGGAAAGATTTACCAGATCAAATTCATTTTCGCCGAAAACTTGGTCCAAACCTTCGAACGAGCCGTGGTACTGACCGCCTTCGCGGTGAACGCCGAGATTTAACATACCGGGACTAATATCGTAATCCACAACATCAATCCGAACGTCCCGTTCCTCCAGCTCGCCACGCTTTTTTTCATTCGCGCGGTAAAGCGTAGACGGCCCGGAGGCTAAATCCAACGCTCGCTTTTTCCCTCCCTTCAATGCCGGATAGGAACCCTTGCTCAAATAATCGAGGCTGGCAATATTGGCAAAAAAGGAACCTTTGTGTTCGAGAAGCTCGAGATAGATCCTAGCGACTTGATCCCACAATGCACTTTGCTTGACCGGATCGTGCGTTGAAATAATCCTTCCGAGCTGTTCGCGGAAAAGTTGAAGCACGCGAATTTCATAGTCATCGAGCGCCACATCCGATGTCGCGCCTTCCTCGATGGCCTGCGACATATCAAAATCGGCTTCCTTAAACGCCTTCATAATTTCAGGCGTTAAATTTCCTTCGACGATCATTTCCGAAAGAAGGCGCTTTCTCTTAATAACAGCGGCTTTAAGCCTGTCGATGGACGTGGGCAGATCCATTTCAAGCGTGATAATTTCTAAAATTTTACCCGGATAATTTCTCGCCGAATCTAGGCGATGCGCCCGGTCAATGGCCTGATCAAATGTAGAGGGTTTCCACGGATAATTGACGTGAATGATCGTATCGGCCTGGGTAAGTTCCCGGGCTAAACCGAGCGTTCCGTGCGTGGCAATCATAATTCGCGCTTTTTTATTTTGGAACCGGTTCACTTCGTGGGTTCTGCGTGGGTGTCCGATTGAATCCACAACGTCACCATCCACGTAAGCCACTTCATTCTCACCAAAAATGTCGCTTACTATTTTCCGGAGTTTTTCGGAAACAATCTTGTAGTTTGTAAAAAGCAAAATCGATTTGTCCTGCTTTATGCGCTCGCGAATTAAATAGACGATAGCATCGTATTTGATCGAATCACCGGAAACATCAAACAGACCGGGATCGATAGCGGTCTGCTCAAGCCTGAGTAATTGAAGTGCGGAACCTCTCGAAATTTCAGTCTCCGGATCCCCTTCTTGATTGGACCTTTGAATAACCGGCAGTTTTTCTACGAATCGTCTTTCAAAATTAACCGGTTGTGCGCGCGCCGATTCGTAAAGATTCAGCTGGCTTCGGTAGTCGCCGGGTAGGGCAATGCGTTCTTCCCCATTAATGGTCATGGTTCTACTGATGGGATCGACGGCGACATTGACGAATACTTTTTGCGGAAGGCCCGTGACCACATCCTCTTTCAGCCGGCGAATCATAACTTCGGCAATGTAACCATGCAGCATGGAAAGACGGCCGGGTTCGATTTTTTTGAACAATTTTAAAAATTGTTTTTCATCGAGCGCTTGAAGCATGCGTTCGACTTCGCTAACGCCATCGCGGGAAAGATATTGAAGATAGCTGAATAAATCTTCGGGACCGTTCTCAAGCGGTGTTCCGGACATGGGGATTTTATAGCGCGCGCGCACCGCACCCTTTCCGTCTTCGTTTCCATAAATAGCGCGGGAGGTGAGAATGCTTCGTTTCTTTAGGAGATGCGCTTCGTCAAGCGCAACGAAATCAAATTGGGGAGTAAGGTCGATCGTCGGGTGCAGCTTATATTCTAAATCACGATAATTTGTAAACGTCGGAAGAAATTCGTAATTAACCAGAACAACTCTTTTTTTCTCCGGTGGAGAACGCGGGCCAAGCAAATATTTAATTCGATCATCCGGCGTTTGAATTCTTTGGATACGCACTTTTTTATTGGACTGTAACGCGGGCGGAATTGGCTCTTCGCCTAAAAGAATTAATTCCAGCTCAAGGTCGGTGTGCTGACCGATATCCGTCATCCAGCGCTCAAGTGCGGCTTTCGGTGCGGCCACAAGCATTTCCCTGGCATCGGAGAGAAGAAAAGTTGAAATGACTTCAAGCGTTTTGCCGAGGCCCATTTCGTCGGCGAGAAGCATTTTCTTTCTTTTCTCCATGCGATTTATCGCCACCAACTGATAAAGATTCAAATGAGTTTCCCGCCGAAGCCCTTTCGTGTAGAGAACGGCTTGAGCCTGAGCGGCCTCTTCCACTTCTTGCAGGAATTCTTTTAGTACATCGATCGTAATCGAGTTTGATCCCTCCTCGAGAGCCTTACGAATACCTATTCGGGCCTGCTCCATTACGTCGATACCCGGCTGGGGATTGTAATATTTCTTGAAGAAATGCTTTTCTTCAAGGCGCCGGATAAAATTAATGGCTTGCTTGCGCGCCATGGCACGCAAGCCTTCGTCCACGATTTCTTCGTTAAGTTTCTTATCGATGCGCGCGGCGATTTTAGAAATGTCCGGTTGGGGCAAATCACCGGGAACAAAAATGGCCGGATGGATTTTCTTTTTGGGTTCGCTGGCTCTATTTAAAACTTCAATCCGCTTATGCGCTGTGGCATCTTCGTCATCCAAAAATTTCAAAATCTGTTCATCGATCAAACGGTGAATAATTTCCTTGTTAAACCGGTCGCCCAGTTTGGGCCCCAAAATTCCCCAAAGAATATTTTTAATGTCCATTCCGTAACGCAACGCTAAGGCCGTAGCATTATCTTCGAATAATTCCCTAAGTTCGTATTCGATGGCTTCCCTGGCCGCCGCTTCCGGATCCATCCTTCTTTTTCTGACCCGCTCCAACATTTCGCGGTGCGCTTCGTCCGGGGTCAACCTTTTTTTGCGGATGATCTCGGGTGCGACTGCTGTTTCGGGTATCCCAACTTCCGCTGGAACCTGAGAAGTTTCCTCCCATTCCTGGACGGCCTTTTGTGTAAGCTTGTAGAGATAATTTCCCGATGAGAGATCGAAGACGAATTCAATAATGTTTCCCTGTTCAGTTTTCACTTGAAGTTTAATTTCACTTTTTGGATCTTCGGAATCGAGCAACGCCGGAGTAACGCGGGCTTTACTTTTCAAAAAAAGAAGAGGGGATTTAATTTTAATCGCGCGCCCATTAATGGAGCCGAGTTTGATCTCGCCTAGCGAATCGATACCTTCTACTTCTAATTCAAGCGTTCCCATCTGAAGCAATTTATTCCGGGCCGCTTCGATATTGTTTCCGCTGACGAGCGCCTCGACATATTCCACGATGGCCACACCTTTGCTTGAAGACGAGATCTTCTCCTCAAAGAATCCTCTTTTCCCCGGATTGAGATGGAATTGAATAACGACTTCGTCTTCACCTGGTTTTGTTAGACTTACCTCAAAATAAGCGCCTTGCGACGCATCGTTTGCATCGATCCATACAGGTTTAATCGTTGCTTTCCAACCAAGGCGGAAAGAATCCGAATTGAATTGCACCTGATGATTTCCTTCTTTTTCAGCGCCGGGGCGCTTGACTCTTATTTTTTCAAAAGTAATTCTTCCGTCATATTCGGGTTTATTTAAATCAAATTCAAATTCTTTCAAACCTTTCACGGCCCGGCTGATATCTCCTCCCGTAAGTACCTCTTTAACGAAATGAACCAAAGCATCTCCGGGTAATTTATCCATAGTCATGAACTGCGTACCTTTATCGCTTAATTCGAAAGTTTCAATTCTGCTATCTTCAAAAATAACTTCAAAAAAAGCTCCTTGGGATGGGTCGTCGGACTTGTTCAAGACAGGTTTTACTTTTACCGTTTCGCCCGCCTTGAGCCGCGCGGAATACATACGCAAATAATGGCCCGAACTGATACGCCCGAAATGTAACGCATTTCCGTCGACCACCGGCGTCATTTCAAATATTTTTCCGGGTTCCAGCGCAAGTGTTACTTCGGTGAGATCCATTCCATCGCGAACCGCCCGAGCGTAATCAAAGACAGCTATCTCTTTTTCAGACATGCGATTTCTAAAAAAGCCATCGTTCGTTAAATTGAAATCAAGTTCGCTCTCCTGGCCACTCACAGGATTAACAACCCGGAGATATGCTCCTTTCGAAAAATCACCGGGCTTATTCAACATAGAAATAACTTTTGCTTTTTTTGGAGTTTTCCATTCATAGGGAAGATCGGCTCTAACACCCCGATTAGGCTTCCTAGAATGGGAGTCGTAATCAAGCCTGCCGAAATAAATTCTTGGATCCTCACCGTCATGCAATATTGGCAAATTTGTTGAGCCGGCTTCCAAAAGATTTTTGGTGACTTCGGTTAAATCTCCCTCTGCGCGAAATACCCGGATATAATCCATGATGGTTTTGGCGGGCCCCTCGAGCCTTTCTTCGAAAAAACCGCCCTCTTTTTCATTCATATCAAAATGTAGGATTTGTCCGTCATCCAATGTAACTTCGAGTGCCATGCCCACCGTTGTATCGGCGGAAGTATTGGGAATCGGTTTGATATCAACCGGCTTGCCCGGTTCAAAAAAATATGAAGCGATATAGATATCCTTCCTTTTCCTCTTACCATTTTCCTCTTGTTCAAAATATCCAAAGACAATTTTCTGATCGCCGAGCGGCGCAGCTTGAAAGGATTCAAGCGTATCCACCACTGCTTCAAAATCTTCGCCGGCAAGATAGGCCGCGACATACTGCGCCACCGCTTCTCCGGAAGTTGCCTTTACGGGTGTCTTCGGAGAAACATAACCCCTCGGCTGTAAAACAGTTTCATTAGCCATTTGGGCCGGTCCTTTGATTAATTCAAATTCAAACGATTTTTGATTCGATGTGTCCGTAATGCGAAGGTAAGCGCCGAATTCCGGATTGGAAGGGTCTTTAAGAATGGGTTCTACATAAAGAACGGCTCCGGGATCGACGTCTTTTAAATAGATTTTCACATTCCGGAAATGATCCGGCGTTTGGATATAGCCGAAATCGAGCACGGCTTGATCCCGGTGAGACATGGCCATCGCATGATAAGGTCTGAGCGCTTTGGTATAATCCGCGAGATCTTCATTCTTTCTTACCGCTTCCACGTAATTACGTATGGCAAAACCGCCGTTGGACAAACTAAGCACAAGGGTTTCCGGAACAAACTCGAAAAAGAAACGGTAATAAGTTTTCTTGGCGCTCATAATAATGGTTTCGAGATAAACGCCGTTACCGGAAGCAGCTTTCGGATTTATGACATGCGGAATCACGCGCACCCATACATCGGGATCGTTGATCGGCGAAATTCTTTTAGGGAACTGTAAAACGATTTCCCGGCCCTTTAACATACCGACGGCCATGCTCGCTGCCGGCTTGCTGAAATCAAATTGGACGTCAAATGATCTAAGATCTATTGCCGATTGCGCTAAATCAATTTTGCTTTCCCTGCGGCTGGCGGCGCGACCCAACGCATACGTATAATCCCCCACAAGCTGCCGGCCGATCTGATCATTGACCAAATTTTCTTCTTCTAAATTTTGGCCATCGGAGCTGTCCGCCTCCGCTCCAAAGCCCGAATATATTTTTTGTTTGCGAAATTCACTTTCCATTTCAAAAAGCAATCTTTGGTAGCGCTCGCCGGAGCCGAAGCCGGCGATGGGCTCCAATTCCACAATTTGAGAGCGACTAAGCGCTCGGGAAAGATCGCGCTCTGCCAACCGATGATATTTTTCCCGTTCGCTTTCCCCAATCTCGGATAATCGAGGCTGAATGACAAGACAACCAAATCCGGCTTCACGAAGTGCGGCCGTATAACCGGCCGTATGAAATCCTCCGGTAACCGCGATCGCCATTTTCTGTCGTTTTTTCCGGAGCCATCTTTCTGTTTTCTTCGCCATTTCCACATCACGCATGTGAGCACCTTCGTAAAATTTTAGAAAAACGGGAAGCGATTGAAATACAGCCCGGTATTCTTGTTTCCAAGCGCTTTCTCTTCGAAAGCTTTGTAAAAATGCTTTAAACGATTCTTCGGTGTAATTCATTTTATCTTTTAAGAGAATCTGGTAATCGTTTGAAGAAAGTTCGAGGGCAAATAATTTTTGCAGAAGCTTGGCTTTTTCCAGCCACTCGTCGACTCTTCTCTCTTCCGGAGTTTTAAGAAGCAGCTCTTTTACCGCGCTTTCAAGAAACCAATATTCTTCCGAAAACTTTTTTGATTGGATAGGGACGGAATTTTCTTGCTCCAGAAGCGAAGCCAACGAAGGAAAGAATTCTTTAAAATCAAAATTCTTCTGTTTCTCTTGATATGTTTTGGCCAAATAGGCGAGCCGCGGCATTGAAAATATCTCGCCTTTTCCCGAAATTTCTTCGTCGCGATAAAAATCTCTTAATTCTTTATTCGCTGTTTCGCGACGGATATTTCGGAAAAGACCTTCGAGTGCTGCCACGCGATGTAGTCCGGTTTGTGAAAAACGACGGGCAGAAAAATAATCTTCGCGATTGGTGTAATAATTTTTCATGCGTTCGAGGCCGTATACTTCCACCTCCGGATTGTCGCTAATGACATAATATTCAGGCCCGGTCAGCTCAAACGATTCTAAAAATTTCCGGCTGACTTGCTCACGAATATTCCGGTCCGGAAAAAGGCGGGCCTTATCCATCGAGAGTTCACCTTCTGCGCCTTCGAGTAAAAGCAAGTTGATGTGAAATTGTTCATGAAGAAATTTAACGATTTTCGCCAATTGCCGCTGGGCCGAAACATTTCCATGCGCATCTTGAAGATGGATGATGAATTTTCCATTCTTACTCTGAGAACTCTGTGTCGCATAACCGAGTTCTTCGGGAATGTTGAAGGGCGGCTGGAAAGTCGCTATAGCAGAATCCGGAAAGCTTGGGGAATAAGCTTCGGCATAGGGAGCCATCTGGGTAAGCGGCAGCACAATGGACAAGGTGAGCGCAACGGAACGAAACCAGGATGTTTTAGACAATTTTTTAAGGTACATAAATGTTTGAATTTAAGTGGGCATAAAAAGAGCGTTGCTTCTGCAACGCCCCTTTTAATCCTGATCTTAAGTGCGGATATTATATGGCGTAGACTAGAAGATTACAAAGGAGAATTATCGGACTACTATATCTATATTTAGCTAAAGTAGTTAGCGAAAGCCATTTCAAAGAAGGAAACGCTCTAAGGCAGCTGGCCACTTGGCTTGGGAGCTGGTTTTATTCCAATTTTCGAGAACCTCGTCGGCAGGAGTTTTGAACCGTTTCACGAATTTATCGTAAAACGGTTCGAGAAAAGTCGGATCCATTTTTTGATTTTCCACATTCTTGGTCGAAGAAAGCCCGAAAAGCGCGATTTCGAAAAGCTGCTTGGAAATTTCACCGGCCGAACGTGAGTCTACCTTTTTGGATAATCCTTCGTGCGGTAAATCCCGATACAATTCTTGAATTTCAACATACGTTAGATGCTTAACAACATCCAGCGCGGCGTGAAGCGTTTCAGAATTTTCAAGCAGGCCTTTCCAAAAAGCAAATACGGCCATAATACACTCCGGCATTTGCGCATCCATCCCGCGAATTTCCAGGTGATCTTTCAGGCGGCATTCGGGGAAAATCGTAGTCAAATGTAAATTAAAATCTTCAAGCGTGGCGCGATGCGGCTCGAAGCCTTTTTCCAAAAATTTTCGAAACGTGACTCCATCCAAAGGAATCCATTCTCGCTTCCGAATAATAAAAAACATGGGGATATCCAGCACATAATCCAAATATTCTTCAAACGAACCTTCACCCGCTGCAAAATTTTGAATGAGCCCCGAACGGTCCGGATCGGTCCCCTGCCAAATATGATTTCGAAAACTCTGGTAACCCGTAACGCGCCCTTCAAATAAAGGCGAATTCGCAAAGGATGTGACGATGAAAGGCATGATGCGAAAGGTAAGGCGCATAATTTCAAGAGCGTGCGGCTCGCTTTCAAAATCAACATTAAATTGGTTGGTCGCCGTTCGCTGCATCATATCGTGCGACCGGGCGCCGTGCGTCGCCAGATAGCGCCGCATGATTTCGTAGCGTGCTTTCGGCACCCAAGGCATTTCCCCGCTTCCGGCCAAAGGCTGAGTGCCCATGCTTAACCATGTCACACCTAATTTCTCGCCAACCGCCTTAAGTTCGCGGTGAAACGATTTAATTTGTTCGTTCACTTCGCGGAGCGTTTTGACCGGTGAGGCGCTTAATTCAACTTGCCCGCCCGGTTCCAGCGTGACAAAATCTTTGCCGCGCAGAAGAGCGATAATATGCTTATTTTCTTCTCTTTTTTTCCACCGAAACTGCCGAACAAGCTCTCCCAAAACACCTTCGATTCCTTGACTTCCGAAATAAGGAATGGGCTGGCCCGTGGTCTTCCATAAGCCGAAGATTTCGCATTCCGCGCCGTAGCGGTGTTTTTCCTTGGGCTTTGCAAACGCGGAAAAATAGCCGCGAAGATCCTTTAACGTGATCTGAAATGCCGTAGCTTCGTTTTGATGAAACTCAGTCATAAACTTTCCCACCAGTTGATTCTAAGCTATAATGCATTTCCTATTGTCGCCCCCGCGCCGCTTGGCTGAGCGGCGGTCGGCCGCTTGGTGCTGCGGCGCCGGGCGGTCGGCCCGGCGAACTCTCGGGCCCAATTTTAAATTAGATTCCCGCTTTCGCGGGAATGACATCGCGCATTGTATCATATGAAAAATAATTTCAAATGGCGCCTAAAAAATTAAAACTTGTTTTCGTGCTCGATCCTCTTGAAAAGCTCAATTGGAGCGATGATACTTCCTGCTCTATCATGGCTGAAGCTTGTAAGCGAAATCATGACATCTTCGCTTTGGAAATGGGAAACACATTTTTCAAAAATGCCACCGTGTTTGCTTCGGTAAAGAAAATTCGAATTTCCACGCCAGAAGGCATCAGCGTATTAGAGGAAATAAAGGAATTTAAATTAGCCGAGGCAAACGTAATTTTCATTCGCAAGGAACCGCCGTTTGACAGCGAATATTTGTACCTGACGCAGCTTCTTGAATTGATCGCAGATAAAACTTTTATTTTAAATAGCCCTTCCGGACTTCGCGAAACCAATGAGAAGCTTTCCATTTTGGAGTTTCCCGAATTTATTACGTCGACATTCGCTAGTCCAAATCCTTCCCTGATTTTACAATTTGCCCGCGAACTGAGTGAGCGGATCATTGTAAAGCCTCTTGACCAGAAAGGCGGCCGGGGCATTCACCGCTTCGATCCGAAGCAAACCGATCTGGAGGAAAGTCTGTGCCGTGTCACACAAAATGGAACCAAAACAGTCATGGCGCAAAAATATATTTCGGCGGTTGAAAAAACCGGTGACGTACGTGTACTTCTGCTTGGAGGAAAAATTTTAGGCGCTTTCTCAAGAATTCCACCGGAGAGAAAATTTATTGCCAATATGGATCAGGGTGGAGTTGCCGTAAAACATACACTAACGCCTGTGGAGAAAAAAATTTCTGAAGCGGTCGGGCAGAAACTGCTTACGAAGGGACATCATTTCGTGGGAATCGATATTATTGGCGAGCGTTTAACCGAAATTAACGTAACAAGCCCGGCGGGGATATTCGAAATCGATCAACTTCTTGGAACGCAAACGACTCGGCAAGTCGTTGATTATTTGGAAAAACAAGTGCGATAAAAGGAAATCAAGCCGCTACGGTTTGAACAACGCCTTCCTGAAGTAAGACTTTTTCGAGAACTGCTTTAAATACCGGCGCGGCCACCGTACCGCCGTAATATTTTCCTTTCGGTTCATCAATGACCACAATCATCGCGTACCTAGGCTCGTCTGCGGGCGCATATCCAACAAAAGAAGAAACGTGACGGTCGTGGGCGTAGGTTTTTCCATCCGGGCTTAATTTCTGAGCCGTTCCTGTTTTTCCGGCTACGGCCATTCCGGCAATTTTAGCCTGCTTACCGGTTCCTTCCTCGACAACACCTTTTAAAATTTCGTTTACTTGCTTGGCCACTTCAAGCTCAATCACTTGGCGCTCCATAAACGGCTCCCGCTTTTCAATAAGCGCTCCGTTTTTCTGATCACGAATTTCTTTAATAATATGCGGCCGCATGAGTTTTCCACCGTTCGCAACAGCCGACAAAGCACGGACCATTTGAAGTGCTGTTACGCCAACTTCGTACCCGATCGGAATAGCGCCAATGGAAAGCTTCGACCACTTTTCGGGAGGATACACGACGCCCTGCTCTTCGCCCGGCAAATCTACCTTCGTGGCTTCGCCAAATCCAAATTTTCGAATGTACGAATACACTTTCTCTCCGCCGAGTTTCTGAGCAATTTTAACGGTGCCGATATTGCTTGAATTAATGAAAACATGGGAAAAATCGAGTTCCCCGTAGGGATGCACATCATGCAGGAGATGGGAACTTACCTTGTACGCGCCGTTCTCGCAATGAATTTTAGAATCAACGGTAAAGGCTTGCGTCTCCAGCGCTGCCGAAGCCGTAATAAATTTAAACGTAGAGCCGGGTTCGTAATAATCGGTGATGGGTTTATTGCGCCGAAGTTCCGTAGAGACGTTTTGATATTTATTGGGGTCAAAAGAAGGAAACGAGGCCATCGCCAGAATTTCACCCGTATTCGGATTAAGCACGACGGCCATTCCGCCTTTAGCTTTCCATTTTTCTACGGCTTCTTTCAAGGCGGTTTCGGTATGAAATTGAATGAATTGGTCGATCGTGAGAATTACATTATGCCCATCAACAGCCGGGATAAGTTTTTGATCGAACGCGGCAAGGGCCCTTCCGAGCGCGTCTCTTCTGGTAAAACGCTGCCCCGGCCGGCCGGTCAGGTAGTGATTATACATGAGCTCGATGCCTTCAAGGCCCACTTCGTCGATATTACAAAAGCCCAGAACGAGAGCGAGCTGATTACCCTGGGGATAAAAACGTTTATTTTCATACCGTAGACCGATGCCGGGTAATGCCAGCTTCCTGAGCTCTGAAGCTTCTTCATCCGTTATCTGCCGTTTAATCCAGACAAAGGATTTTTTCTTTTTCAGTAGCTCGATAATTACGTTGGAATCTAAATTAAGGACGGAAGCTATTTTCTTGGCGGTTTGATTTAAATCTTTCGCTTCGTAGGGCACGCCGTAAACCGACGGTACCAGTTTGGACGTAGCGAAAGGTTTTCCGTTTCGATCCAAAATCATTCCACGATCAGGCGGAATAGTTAACGAAAGCTGATGCTGCCGGCGTGCGTATTCGACCCAATAGGAATGTTCGATCACATGAAGAGAGAAAAGCCGGGTGAGCAAAAGGAGAAAGGACAGGACCAAAAAACCCGTAATAATCTGAAGGCGGTTTTCTAACACTTGATTGGCCTAACCAACAATGACGGATTGTTATCTAAGGCTTGCTTTCGTCCGTTTTAGCAAACGCATCGGGAACCATGCTAAAAAACGAGAAAAAATTTTGGGGAAAAACCATTTGCTTCGAATCAACGATAGGAGCCGGAGCTTTCGGAATGGCTAGGTGATTCACCCGCGCCGGCTGCCCTAAAGGACTGGCCAGCCGGACGCTAAGCGAATCCAAATGGCCCAATGCCTTTTTCTGCCCTACGTCAAATCGAAGCGCGCGCAATTCTTCGTGGCTTTCTTTTAAATTTTTATTTTGCTCTTGGATAGCATAGGAGAGCTCGAGCAGTTCGGTTCTGAGAACCGCATAACCCATCATAGCGATAGTGCCTGCCGCAATAACCGCTACTGCCCAGCGCGTTGCTTTTGCACTCATGAATTTAACCTTTCAACAATACGAAGCTTCGCGCTCCTGGCCGATGGATTTCGTTCGATCTCAACTCTTTCGGGAACAATCGGCTTTTTATTTATCCAAGAGATTTTATTGGATTCTTTTTGTTGTTTAAAAAAATGCTTTACGATCCTGTCTTCCAAAGAATGGTACGCAATAACGGCGAGCCGTCCACCGGGATAAAGCTTATCCATCGCGATCGGCAAAACCGTCTCAATCTGCTTTAGCTCATCATTGATATAAATGCGGAGCGCCTGGAATACCTTAGTTGCCGGATGAATTTTCCCCCTTCGACCAATGGCGCTCGTTACTACGTCCGCGAGACTTTTCGTGGTTGTGATGGGATTTTTTTTCCGTTCACTTGCTATTCTTCGGGCAATACGCCGCGAGAAACGTTCTTCGCCGTAATGCCAAAAGATATCAGCGAGTTCTTCTTCCGCTAAATCCCGAACGACGGCGGCCGCCGAAAATGGAAGATCGGGATCCATGCGCATATCAAGCGGGCCTTCGCGCATGAAGCTAAATCCCCGGCCGGTCAATTCCAACTGTTCACGCGATAATCCCAAATCCATTAAAATCGCGTGAACTTTTTCCAATTTCAATTTTGAAAGAACCTCTCCCAATTCGGAAAACGAGGCTTTCTGTATGTGCACCCCATCGCGCTCTTCGCGCAATCTCACTCGGCATCGTTCTATCGCTTCCGGATCGCGATCCATCGCAACCAATTGCCCTTGGCTCCCCACAGCTTCAAGCAACCGTTCGGCGTGTCCCCCACTGCCTGCCGTAAGATCTACCGCGATTTGACCCGTGCGTAGCGCCAGCCCTTCTACTACTTCACGTACTAAGACGGGCTCATGCAAAATGAAAACTCTCTATCGCCTCCTCTCGCGTATTGAAAGATTGAATAAGTCCATTAAGACCTACCAAACGTAAGGTTTCTAAAACACGGGGCCGGAGGTTGCAAAGCCGAATATCGCCTTCCAGTTGACGAACTTTCCTAAGCCGATCCACCAAAATACCGAGGCCCGCCAAATCGACAAATTTTGTTTTACGTAAATCCAGGAGAACACGCCTGTGTCTCCTGTTCATCAAACGAGAAACTTTGGTGCTGATGCGTGCCATATGCGGCGCATCCAAATCTCCTTCGCATACAAAGACATTCACAGAAGAATCTTTCCTAATGGTTCTTAGTTTCATGTGTTCTGCCCTCCATGATCTTCCAGCAATTTTTCCGCCAGCGTTTCGTACGATTCCAAATGCTTCTGGCAGAACTTTTCCCAAGTCGGTTTATCCCAAATTTCTACCCGGTTCGTTACTCCGATGAGCATTACTTCCTCTGTAATACCTGCATATTTTTTCAAATATTGCGGAATAAGAATTCTTCCCTGCTTGTCGCAAGTCACTTCAGTAGCTCCGGAGAAAAACAAACGATTAAAAGCGCGAGCCTGTTCGCGCGTGAACGAAAGGGACTTTAAACGTTTCTCTTGAATACGCCATTCTTCTTCTATGAAAAGAAATAAACACCGATCGAGACCGCGGGTCATGAAAAATTGTTCGGCATAATGTTCCTTAAAAACTTCCCGGAACTTGGCCGGAATAATGACACGGTCTTTAGCGTCAAGCGCATGTTCGTATTCACCATAAAACATTTATATTCTCCATAATTCCCCACAAATCCCCATATTTTGGGTAATAATAGCTTAGCTCTAACTTATTGTCAACAAGCTTGTTAGGCGGATCGCCGAGTCACCTATGCCAACTCAATAGGAGGGGTTTTCTATGTCAAAGAGCACAAAATGTAGAGATTAATGATTGCAAAAAGTCTGACTAACCGGTTAGAAAGCTCACCAAAAGATGGGAAAACTCTCCCGCGATAAATTATTTAGCCGAATTCACTTATTGATTTGATCAAGACTACAGAGTTAGAGCTCCCCACACTACTGAATAAATCGGCGCAACCGGTCAGAATCTTGAGTTTTTAATGAATTTAATTAGTGGGAAAATTGAACAAACTGCGGTAGGAGTCCGAAAACAATTAATTTGCTTCTACGTAAAGAATGCGGCCACAACTTTCGCAAAGAACCATCTTATCGCCCAGTTTTACCTCGTTTTGAATCTGGGGACGAATGGTCATTTGGCAAACGCCGCAGTTTTCATCTTGGAGCGGTGAGAGCCCAATGCCTTGTTTGTGTTTTACAATGCGTTCGTATTGCGTCACAATTTCTGAATCGATTTGTTTTAAAATGTCCTGACGCTGAGCATTTAACGTCTTAATCCGTTCGAGCGCTTTTGCTTTATTATCTTCGATTTCCTTTTTCCTCTTGGAAACTTCCGCCTCTTCTTTCTTTAATCGTTCCTTTTCAACGTTTACCTTTCCCTGCTGCGCATCGATCTCGTCAAACAGCATAAGAATTTTTTCTTCGACTATGGAGATATCGGCTTTAATGGATTTAATTTCCTGCTGGAGAGCGGCGTATTCTTTATTGGTCTTTATTTGCGAAAGCTGACCGTCTATCTTGGTTATACTCGCTTCGCGCGTTTTAAGATCATTATCAAACTCTTTGTGTTTGAGTTGGAGAGTACGTAAATCTTGCGTGAGTTGGTCGAGATGGACTTTTTGCTTACTATAAGCTTCCTCCAAGGTTCGAATTTCACGGGGAGCATTTTCCACAGCGGCGTTCAAATCATAGATTTCCTTATCTAAAACTTGCGCTTGTTTTAAAACCGAAATGAATGCACCTTTAAAAGATGTGTCCATATGGAGGAATTCTATCACATTTCATAGAATGGCCTAAAAAATTAATTTTAATGGGTAGAATTAAGTAGAAGGGTTTAGACGGAAATACGCGGAGCGTCTTCCTTAATGTCTTCCAGAAGAAGTTCAAAATCAAGCAGAGCCCTTATTTCTTCACTGGTCAGTTTGGCACGCTGGAAATAACTTTCGGATACCAAAATGGGCTTTTTAGAAACGTATGAATTATTCATACTGGGTTTTGGGTCTTCGTCTAATTTTTTCTTTCTAGGTGTCATGTCTCTGGGAGAAGCCTCTCCCATTTCGATTTTCTTCTCCGACTCCAACACAATGGCCTGCCGACTGCGCGAAACAACCGTCATAAACGGTACGACTTGTATGGGTATACGAATCAAAGAGGAAAGGTCCAGCCAATTTTCTTCGTAGGCAGGGACAAAAACAAGCATCTTTATTTTTTCTTTCGAGGAGCTTTCTAGATATGAATATTTGCGCATAATGTCGCCGGCGTGTTTTGTAGATTGCGCATAATCAATGAGAATTTTCCCAAGTTGATCTAAAAAAATATTTGAATTCTTAAAGAAAAACGAAAGTACGATTCCTTGGCTCCGCGATACAACAATGCAACCAGAAGTCGTCAGAAAATCTGCTTCGTACGCATGCAAAGGTTCGTTCAGAAATTCCGAAACACAGCTCAAAGCAAAATCCCTATCGGAACCCGTCAATTCCGCTTTTTGCTTTTGGAAAACCACAACCGGTTCAGGCATGAGTAAAAATCCTTTTCAAAATATACGCTTGCTCGGGAGAGTCTTCGGAAGGCGCCTCTTTAATCGTTTGCTGCCACTGACGAAGCGACGCCGGAATCCCAGAATGTAAGATTTGGATAGGGGCATGAATCCACCTATCCGTTAACTTATTAAACTCTTCTCCGGCGCGTGAGCTTACGTTGGCTGATTCTGACGTAGAAAAGTGCAGGAAGTACTTAGACCGTTCATTTTGTAGCTTCACGGCTTTCATAAATTTAAATGTTTCGGTCATCCCCCTACCCGTCATAGGCGAAACGATTAAGAAATAATTGAAAAATCGGAAAAGAGGGTCTAAAAAACTGCAATCATCTTCACGCAAAACAAACAGGCAAAAATCAAAATCACTATCAGGCATATCAGAAGTCGGTATTTCCTCAGCGCTAAGCTCCAATAGAAGTTCGGTGGATAAAGCCGTCGCTTCGAATTCCGAAGATTCCAAAGAAAACGACGAGCTATCCAAATAGCAAACATGCGCAGCGAGACCTCCGGATTGCAAAATTCTCAGGGTAGTCTCAAAAGAGCGAGTCTCTTCTTTGCTTCCTTTGGCCAAATAACAGCCAACCAACGGGATGGGTTTGGGTTTTTCCATTTCGGACGGGACCGGAACAGATGATAGAAATAGGTGAGAAACTTCCTTAATGGTGCGGCGAGCTTTTACGGAAGAAGAACTTATAACTTCTTTCACGCGTCACGAGACCTCTATGATCGAATCGATGCCGCCGTATGGATTACGCTGGTATTTTGAATTATTAATATCGTTAACCCATTCGCCGTCCACGATAAATTTGTATTTATGAGAGCCGGGAGTCAGCGAAAATACCCGAGTCCAAAATCCGCTCTTTCCCCCTGGCGAATTCATGCTTGCCGCAATCCAATTTGTAAAATCTCCGACAATTTGCACCGATTTGGCGCCCGGGCATTTGCATATGAATAGATAGCCTCCCGACACTTTAAGAGGATATTTCCGGATACCGCGGATCGGAAGCAAAAGAGAGCCTGGCGTTTTTTCCTCACTCGTTGGCGCTCCCTTTGGAGCGGAAGCCGGCTCAACTTTCGTAGCAGCAATCGCACGCTCATCGCTTTCTTCTGGACTTGTTTCTCCCGGCGTTGAAATTCCAAAAGGCACCTTGTCGTCATCGGGCGCGTTTTCTAATTCGAACGATCCTTTATCATCACCGTCCTCTTGCAAAAATGGGGACGGCGGAGTCGTTTCGGTTGCGGGCTTATCATTTTCTTCTGACTCTGAAAAATCTTCTGCATTTTCCTGATTTTCTGATTTTTCTTCCGAAGATATTTTCTCAAAATCTTCGTTGTCTTTTTCTTCCTTAGCTGTTTTAAGTTCGGCAACTTTTCCGCCAGTAAGAAGCTCTGAAAGTTTTTTTTCTTCTTCCTTCAAAACTTTCGCATCTTCCGCTTGCTGCTTCACGCCTCGTTCGATGATTTCCGATGCGAGGCTCAAATAATCATGAAATCCGGTTGAGTGACGGTCAAAGCGGGTAATCGGACGACCGCTTTGCGCCGCTTCTCTTAAGCGAATATTAATTCGAATCACCGTTCGGAGAACCCGGTCGCCATAAATTTTCCGCACTCTATCAACGACATCACGAGAAAATTTATTCCGATTATCCAGCATGGTCAGGAGCGCATGCACGATAACGGAATGTTGTATTTGCTCACGGAGCACATTGATGGTTTCGTTTACCTTCTCTAACCCATGAACAGAAAAGGAGCTAGGTTCGATGGTAATAACGCTTTCCCCTGCCGCGCGAAGTGCGTTAAAGGTAAGAATTCCTAAATTGGGCGGGCAATCGATCAAAACGAAGTCATAATTTTTTTGAACGGAGGCAAGAGCGCTAGACAAAAATTCTTCGCGCTTTGGCACGCCCGACAGTTGTTGCTCAATCGCGGTTAAAACAATTTGCGAAGGCGCGAGCCAAAGATTTTTCTCTACCTGAATAACAACTTCTTGCAGAGTGAGGCGATTAGCGCTTTCAGGATTGAGAACATCGAATATGCTTCGTTCTAATGCTTCCGAATCAACGCCAAGGCCGATGGTGGAATGAGCTTGAGGATCTAAATCAATGAGGAGAACTTTTTTTCCGAGAAAAGAGAGGGATGCCCCTAAATTGATACTTGTGATCGTTTTACCGCAACCACCTTTTTGGTTACAGATGGCAAGAACGCGCAAGCGGCACCTTTTTCATAATGTTAGGCGATTTTATATCGGGCTCTAAGTGGAGTCAAGCCAAAGTTTTACCGAAAAACAGGTTTTTGCGAAACTGCCGATCAAAACTGGATCAAACCGGCAATGGTGATTACGCCAACCGCATGGGTTGATTTATCGATCACGATCGCTTTTGTCTGGCGGTAGGACTGTAAAAGAAGAAATGCTTCTTCGTTGGATGCCGTATTACGAATGAAAAGCGGTTTACGAATGAAAGACCGGATGCTTGCATTCTCATTTTCTTCGAAAAGTACGTCGAATAGAAAAATGATTCCTACAATATTGTTGACGTCGTTTTCATACACATTCGCCCAGAATGCATCGCTTTTACTTTTTCGAGCTAAATCCTTGAGGTTCTTAATGCTATCGTCGATTAAAATCCGGCTTATTGCCGAAAGTGGCTCCATAATCTCCGAAACCGGGCGATGCTCAAATTCAAAAATTTTATCGATTAAACGCCTTTCGTGATCCAACACAATTCCCTTTTTGGCGCTCTCATGGATTAAGGCGAGCAGCTCACTCCGCGTCACAAAAGCGCTATGCTGGGGTTGGCCCTGTTCTATTCTTTGAATCACACGATTACTAAGTCCGATAAGGTATTCCACAAAAGGCGCTGTTGCCTTGAAACAGATATTGAGAAACTGCGCAGACCGCCGTACCAATTCATTTGACCGGCGCCGGCAGTATTCTTTGGGAACCATCTCGGCAAATATGACCACAAACGGAGAGAGCAAGGCTGTGTCTATAAGGGGATCGGAAATATGAAAAATTCTTTCCAGCATAAAGGCGAAAGCTGAGCTAAGCATAACATGGCTCACATTTTGGTAAAGCAGTACGGAAGCGAGGAAAAGTTGGGGCCGTTCGTGCATCGCAGTGATAATCCGAGCGGCTTTGTCGCCTTTCTCGGCCGCGTGACGGATCTGCAGCTTATTACAAGAAACAAAAGCCATCTCCATTCCGGCAAAGAAACTAAGCAGGACAAAACCAATGATAAAAGCGAATAAAGAAATCATCATATTTTCACGACGCGCACTTGGTCGATACGTCGCCCATCAACAGCGAGAACGGTAAACTTCCAATGGTCATACGCAACTTGTTCCGAGCCAACCGGAATATGTCCTAATTTCTCTAACATAAACCCGGCAAGCGTCTCCTCGGATTCAGATTGTAAATTGGCATTAAAAAATTCGTTAAAATCGGGTAATGAAATTTTGGCATCGACAATGAATTCATGGCCGCTAATCCGCTGGATCATCTGGCGGGGAGATTCAAATTCGTCGTAGATCTCTCCAAAAATTTCCTCGAGGATATCTTCGTTGGTAACAATCCCTGCCGTGCCTCCGTGCTCATCGACAGCAATGGCAACCCCCCGCTTATCCTTTTGAAATTCGAGGAAAAGTTCGTCGATTCGCTTGGTCTCCGGAACAAAATAGACCGGCGCGAGAAGCGGCTTAGCCGACGCGCCACCCGAAAAGGACGCGCGATCGGAAAGCATAAATTTTTCGCTGGATAATAATCCTAGAATGTTGTCGATGGATTTTTGATAAACCGGAATATAGCTTACGTGATTGCTGCGAATGGTTTCAATTAAAACACTCACGTCGTCGTCAATATCGAATCCGACAATTTGGGGACGGGGCTTCATAATTTCTTTAATCTGACGATCGCCGAGCGCGAGTAACTTTCGAATCATTTTTGTTTCTTCGTAAGGGAGAACGCCTTCTTCCCCGCTCATCCGGACGAGCATTTTCAATTCTTCTTCGGAATCCACCGTGCTATCAACGAGAGCTTCTTCTTTTCTTTCTTCCGATTCTATTTCTCCGGCGACCGTTCGATCTCCCGCCTTGCCTGCCGTTTTCTTGATTTTTCCCGGCGTCAAAAGAACATGGATAATTTTGTTGCTGACCATGCGCACCAATTTACGAAGCGGCCAAATCGCGAGCGCGAATATATTCAAAGGAATGGCTGCCCAGCCTGCCCACTCTTCGTTGCGTCTAACGGCATAAAGCTTCGGGATAATTTCTCCGCACAGTAGGAGCAGGAGCGTAAATAAAACCATCATCACGCCGAGCCAATGCGCTCCCAAGTACCGTATCGTAACGAGAGTGATAAGAACCGAGGCAAGTGTATTGACTAAAACATTCCCGATTAGAATCGTGATTAAGGTTCTTTGCGGATGATGGATCAAACGCTCCACCCAGGAGCTGCGGTGAGGGTGTTGGGTGGATAAACGTTTACGTTCGAGGGAGGAAAGAGAGAAAACGGCGGTTTCGGTTCCCGAAAAAAAGGCGGAACACACCAAAATAATGAGAATCCCCAGTATTAATCGCAGAGCCATTATGCTTTAACGGTAAAGCCCTTCTTTTTCAATCAACCGAAGCACCTTGTAAGGTACATACTGGCTAACATCCACATCGGCTTTAATCTTTTTTCGAATTTCCGATGCGGAAATATCCAAATCGTCGATTTGGAGTTTTCTGATTTCACTCGGAAACGGCACAAAATCGTAGCCCGGACGCGATACGGCCACAAAACAGCACATCTCCAAGATAAGATTCAGATCCTTCCAGGATTGAATAATTTTTAAAGAATCTGCTCCGACAATAAAAAAGATTTCATGAGGATAAGGAAATTCCCGGCGAAATGCTTTAATCGTATCGACGCTATACGAAGGAGGCGAGCGGCGAATTTCAATATCCGAAACTTCCAAACCGGGCCGGTTTCGCACGGCCAAACGAGTCATGCGATACCTGAGAAGCGGATAGGATAAATCTTCCGGTGATTTATGCGGCGGCTGACGGGCGGGAACAAAATAAACTCGATCCAGACCGAGACATCTTTTCGCTTCTTCCGCCAAATTTAGGTGACCGAAATGCGGCGGGTCAAAACTTCCGCCCACAATCCCGATTTTCACGTTCGAATATGCCCTTTTCCTCTGACAACGTATTTGTACGAAGTTAATCCTTCAAGCCCCATGGGACCGCGCACATGAATTTTATCCGTGGATATGCCCATTTCTGCGCCGAATCCGTATTCGTTTCCATCTGAAAATCGTGTAGACGCATTCACCATAACAGAAGAGGAATCTACTTCTTGAACAAATTTTTTAACGGCTCCGGCGTTTCTCGAAACAATGGCATCTGTATGCGCCGAGCCATATTTTCGAATATGATCGATGGCGGCATCGACATCCTTCACAACGCGAATGGAGAGTATTTTCTCAAGATATTCTGTTTTCCAATCTTCTTCCGTAGCAGGCCGAATGTTCGCGCCGACAATTTTTTGCGTCTCTAAATCGCCCCGTAGCTCGCAACCCTGCGCCTCGAGTTCGGCGCAAACCGTCGGAAGCGCACGTTTGGCAATGGAACGATGCACGAGCAACGTTTCGGTTGCATTGCAGACCGAAGGCCGTTGGCATTTTGCATTCACCGTAATTTTCACCGCTTGTTTCAAATCGGCGTCTTTATCAATGTAAACGTGACAAATACCTTTGTAATGTTTAATAACGGGAACGCAGGACTCCGAAACAACCGCACGAATCAAACCTTCACCGCCGCGAGGAATCACTAAATTAATTAATTGATCTAGTTTCAATAATTCGCTGACGAGTTTACGGTCCGTTGTGTCAACCGCCTGACAGGCCGCTTTCGGCACACCGTGTCTTTCATAAACAGTTTGGTAAACCTGAGCAATGGCTTGATTGGAATGAAATGCTTCTTTGCCGCCTCGGAGAATGACGCAATTTCCACTTTTAAGGCAAAGCGAGGCGCATTCGCTTGTCACATTCGGACGTGATTCAAAAATAATAAGAATAACACCCAGCGGAACAGTTATTTTTTCAAGTTGAAGTCCGTTCGGACGTTTCCAGCGCCGCTGAATCACACCGATAGGATCGGGTAATTTAGCTACATCCTCCACAGCTTTCGCCATAGCTTCAATGCGATTTTCGTTAAGCGTAAGGCGATCAATCATCGCCGAGGATAAGCCTGATTTGTTGGCGGCCTCAACATCGCGACGGTTGGCGGCCAAAATGACATTTCCGGATTTATGCATTTGACGGACTACATCACGAAGAATTTTGGTTTTTGTCTTAGACGATAACTGAGCTAATGCGGGAACCGCATCCTGAGCGCTCTCAGCAAGCCGGTAAGCTAACTTGGAAGGATTCATTCTTTCTCCAAAAGCACAGCCAAATTATCGCGATGAATGACTTCTTGATATGGCGTGCCTTCGAGTATAGCACGGATCTCCTGGGTTTTCTTTCCCATTATCTTACAAAGATCTTCGTAGGAATAATTTACAAGCCCGCGCGCAAATTCATGCCCACGCTGATCGCAAAGGGAAACGATGTCTCCTTCTTTGAAATTTCCTTCAACGCGTTTTATGCCGCTGGCAAGAAGGCTTTTGCCGGCGCCCACGAGCGCGTCAAACGCACCGCCATCCACGGCCAAAACTCCTTTTACTTTCGCATTATAAGCCAGCCATTGCTTGCGCGCTTTCATGCGGCTTTTCGTTGGAATAAACCACGTACCGCAATCTTTTCCGGAAAGAATATCTTCAAGGATACATTCTGATTTTCCGTCAGCCATAATCGAAGGAACGCCCGATTGCATAGCTACTCGAACGGCTTTGAGCTTGGCAAACATTCCACCCACGGTATGCTGTTTGGCTTCGTCATAAATGTGGTTCTTGACGGCATGATCAAGCTCACTTATTGATAAGATATGCGGAATTCGCTCGCGCGTTGAGCGGTTGATTAAACCACTCACATCTGTCAAAAGCACAAGCAAATCCGGCTGAACAACCGTTGCCACAAGCGCCGAGAGCATATCGTTATCTCCGAAGCGAATTTCATCGGTACTTACAGTGTCGTTTTCATTAACGATGGGAAGAACTTCAAAGGACAGAAGGGAATTTAAAGTATTTCGGAAATTCAAATACCGCAATCGGTCGTGAAGCGCATCGCGCGTTAATAAAATTTGAGCCGTGTGAAATCCATGCTTACTTGCGGCATCTTCATAAGCCTTCATTAACTTACCCTGGCCAATCGCGGCGCACGCCTGAAGTCCCGGAAGTGCTTTAGGTCGGATCGAAAGGCGGAGCGTATCCATTCCGCAAGCGATGGCGCCCGAACTCACCACGATGCATTCCTTACCTTTCGAGCGCAAATGAGCGATTTGATCTACCAGCTGCTGAACGGAGGATAATGAAAAATGCCCCTTCGCGGTGGTAAGCATACTCGTGCCTACTTTAAGGATGATGCGGCGGACCTTTTTGGGAAGATGTTCCGAGGCTGAGCTCATGAAAGCCGATGCTCCAATTCTTGTTTAAATTTTTTGACACCGTCACCCGTCAAGGCAGAGATAGTAGACGTCGGTTCTTTGAAAGCAACCTTGGCGTTTTTTACCTTCTTAGAAAATTCCGGACGATCGGATTTATTGATAACAATTATTCTCGGGATATCAAGTATATTTTCGCTGTAGCGTTCGAGTTCGTGAATAAGTACTTTATAGTTCTCGCGAACGTTTTTCCCGTTTTCGTTAAATGGATCCAACACAAGGACAATCAATCGCGTTCGCTCAAGATGTCTTAGAAATTTATTTCCAAGCCCCTTGCCTTCGTGCGATCCCTCGAGAAGAGCGGGTAGTTCGCAGAGCTTAAATTGCCGATAATCCGGCGCTTCCATCACACCAAGCTGGGGAACTTGCGTTGAAAACGGATAATTACCAACTTTGGTGTGCGCATGGGTCAGCTGATTAAGCAAAGTCGATTTTCCACTGCTTGGAGAACCTATAAAAACCGCATCACTCAGGAGCTTTAAAATAAGGCCTACCTGAACAACCTGCCCTTTTTCGGGAATATGATCTTGATGCCCGTGTTGGTTTCCCGGCGCGCCTCTACCGCCTTCGGCAACGATAACTTCTTCTCCGTGATCATACAAATCGCGAATCCTCAGATTTGTTTCTCGATTTAAAATAAGCGTGCCGCATGGAATACGCACAACCACAGGAGCACTGCTTTTTCCCGTCTTTAAATTGGCTCCGCCCGAGCCTCCCGACTCCGCACGGATGATACGTTTACGAAGAAAATCTTCCAGACCGGTTACATTTTCATCGGCCTGGAAAACAATATCCCCGCCCTTTCCGCCGTTTCCACCGTCCGGAACTTTCTTGTGATCCGTGCGCACAAAAAAGCTCACGCATCCGCGGCCGCCCGCGCCCGATTCCACCGTAATATTAACTTCGTCGATAAACATAGTTTTTATATTCCCAGCTTAGCTAAAAAACAAAAAACCACCTCAGGGGTGGTTTTATTTCGACGCCGCTATGCGAAAGAAGCGGTGCCGCTAATTTTCCGGGATAACGTTAACTTTTCGATTAGATAGAAACTGAACAATGCCGTCTTTTAAGGCAAATAGAGTATGATCGTTTCCCTTGGCTACATTTTGCCCGGGGAAAAACTTTGTTCCGCGTTGACGTATGATAATGGAACCGATGGTTACAAATTGTCCCCCGGCAGCCTTAACGCCTAGGCTTTTAGGACGGCTATCGCGACCGTTTGATGTACTACCTTGTCCTTTGGTATGTGCCATACATTACCTTACGCTTTAATGCTTTTTACTTTTAACCGTGTGAGGTCTTGCCGGTGCCCCGTCCTTCGACGGTAATTCTTGCGGCGTTTAATTTTAAAAATATAAATTTTTTCTCCGCGGGGATGATCAACTATTTCGCATTCGACACTCGCGCCCTCCACAAGCGGCCGGCCGACACGCAGATCCGATCCTGACTCGATGCAAAGAACTTCACTCAAAGATACTTCGGCACCTACTTTTCCGGGCAGACGATTAACTTCAAAAATATCGCCTTCGGATACGGAAAACTGTTGCCCGCTATTGCGAACGATTGCTTTGACAGCCATAATAGAAATCCTCTCTAGAAACCCGTAATTTTATTTTTTTTACCCAGTAATGTCAATGATAATATAAGTCAATATAAGCCAATGACTTAGGTTAATAAGGGACATTTTCCCCTTTTTTTGACAATGCTTAAACCCTGTGGCAAAGTTTAACTAAGGCGCTTGGGCGCCGTTTTAGCAAACCGTTTAATCAAGGAAACCTTGCAAGGAGGCATCCGTGCGTAAAGTTTTGTTCACCCTTCCACTTTTAATCTCAGTCGCATTCTTTTCCGTTAACAATCTGTCGTTTGCTGAACCGCCGAAACACGGTGGGGGAGAATCTGCGGGTCATGCCCAAGGCAATCCCGGTGGTCATCAGCAAGGCCCGCAAGGTGGTGCGCCTGGAAACGTAATGCATGCGCAAGGCGGCTCCGGACAAGGAATGCATCATCAGGGCATGCCAGGACATCAAGGCGGACAGGAAGGAAATAAGGGTGAACATCGCATGATGGGGATGGGAGATCGCCAAGGGGATAATATGAATCCCGATATGCAGAAAGATAATTTTGATAGAGCTGACCGAAACAACGATGGCGATATCGGTCCAAAAGAAGCTATGCGCGCCGATCAGATTCAAGACCAAAAACATGATACGAACATGGCCGAGCGGAAACACGATATGCTCGATAAAAATAATGACGGCAATATTGGACCTCGAGAACGTACCTGGGCAGAAACGCAGAGCGGCGAAGGTAAATTTTCTCCTTCCTCCGAAATGCAAAACATGGCGGACAGAAATGAAGACGGCTTGATTGATCAATTCGAAAAACATCAAGCCAAAAAACATTTTGAAAAATCCCAAGGATCCATGGATACGCCACCCGTTAAGCCTGCGGCGTACGAAAGCGGGCTGTTGGCTTCATCGCAAAATTCTAATGGATTCTCTGGCTCCGAAGGAGCTTATGCATCAGACAGTCTATTTGAACGCGCCGACAAAAATAATGACGGTGCGCTCGGCCCAGCTGAAAGAAAAATGGCTCGAGAACACATGGAGCGAAAGCAATTCGATGGTAAAGGCGATCGAAATCATAACGGACAGTTCGATCGACAGGAACGCGAAAGAGCAAAAGATGTAATGAACGAACAACGCATGGATCAACAGCCGGGCCATAATCAGATGGAAAATAAATTTGGAGAACATAAAGGATTTCAGGAAAGACAAAACGGCGAATTTGGCCGGCAAGAACCTAACGGAGCACAGGGGTTCCAAGGAATGAATAAGGGTCCGCAAAACGGAAATCTTCAAGGCGGTCAGGGTGGTCCTGGCGGAATGCGTGGCGGACCGGGCGGAGGCAGCGGGCCTCGCCGATAGTTTTCGGTTGCTGTCAAAGATTATTAACGGATTCTACTACCGGAGCGGTAATCATACCGTTTAGCATGTCCCGCGAATGCAAGGATTTTAAGAAGAAGAAAAGCGCTTCGACAGGGCTGGAAACTCACGGCGAATTCGCCGTAAGAGCTGTAGATCCAAAGTGGCCATCACGATCCGCTCGCCCGAACCGGTTCCGCGCGCCAACACTTTTCCCCACGGATCCACAATCAGCGAATGGCCAAAGGCACGAAGGCCTGTGTAGAAGTTTTTGCCGTTTTGATTGGGCGCGACGACAAAACAAAGATTTTCAATGGCCCGGGCACGACACAGAACTTCCCAATGAGCCTTCCCCGTTTCGTAAACAAAGTTGGAGGGAAGCAGCATAATTTCTGCTCCTTTTTTAGCCAACCTCCCGAGAAATTCCGGAAACCGCAAATCAAAGCAAACGCCAAACCCCGCCCGAATTCCCTTTACCGTTGCCAGAACATCTTTATGACCCGGCAAAATTTGTTGCGCTTCCTTAACATGAAGCCCGTCAGGCTGGCAAATTTCAAACAAGTGTCTTTTCCGGTAAACCGCTTTGATGCGCCCACTTGATCCGATCAAAACACTCGTGTTGTAATACTTACCCGGTTTCTTTGTTTTCTCGAATATCGAACCCAACAGAATATCTACCTTCTCAGCCTTGGCCAAAGCTGAGAAACGGCCGGTAACCTTCCCGGGAATCGTGTCCGCGATAAGTTTGAGCTGCTTTGCACTACCTCTAAACTCAAACGCTTCGGGAAGGCAAACTAAATCGGCACCCCGCCGGCATGCCGTACGGATCCATTTTTCTGCCCTTTTCAAATTCTTCTCCGGATCGGCGTGAGCCGAGAATTCGATACAAGCTACTTTTATTTTTTTCGATTTTGTTTTCATGAAATACTCATTTTTTAATAATTAACGATCGGTCGAGCTCGCCGAGAAGATGCCCGACATCTTTATAAATTTCTTTGGCTCCGTACTTTTGTAATTCCGCCTCAGGCGTTCCTCCGGAAAGAACCGCGATCGCATCCAGGCCAGCGCTTCCGGCCGCTTGCATATCCCAGGCGCTATCGCCGACGGCGCAAGTATCTGAAGAAGGAATTTTTAATAACTTCAGAATTTTTTCAAAAAGTTCCGGGTGAGGCTTGGAATGCGTAACGTCGTCAAAGGTAATAACCGCAGAAAACGTTTCCAACGGAAAAAAAGTGAGATAATAATCGATAATAACGCGCTGCGAAGAACTGGCGAGTGCCACCGTTTTGCCGCGCTTTTTAAGTTCGCTTACAATTTCACGAGCGCCGGGAAAAAGTCGGCTCCGTTTAAGGTAATCGGCCAAATAAATTTCTTCGGCGATCTCGGTCAATTCTTTTCCGTATTTTTTATACCATTCGGGTGAGGTCACAAGCGGAATAGCTTGATCGTGCCCCATACCTACCGTAGCAAGCAAAAGATCGGCGCTTACTTCACGGCCCATCCGGTGAAATGCTTCTTTGTAAGCCTCTACAAATTGAAAATTAGTATTGGCTAAGGTGCCGTCCGCATCGAAAATAACCAAGCGCTTTGCCATAGGTGGTTTTAGAAATACCGCTTGGCTAAGCGCCGGTCGGGCGCCGCTTGTTCGAGCGGCGGTCGGGCGCTTGGTCCAGCGGTGCCGTGCGGTCGGCACGGCGCTTGTTTGAGCGGTACTGCGCAGTCCGCGCAGTAAGAAGGGATGGCGACGCTCTTTGGCGCCTGCCATCCCTGATGTATTCTTAACATTGCAGTTTTAATTAAAACATCAACCCGTTTGACTTCAGAAACTCAGCGTCTCTTTCCGTCAACTCGTATTTAAGCGCATCCCCGTCTTCGGAGTCCCATTCGTTTTCGGAATGTCCTTCCGCGTCTTCCAGAGATTCGATTTCTTCGTCGTTCGGCACATATTCGCAGAAGTAAATGTTCAAGGTTAAGCTGTTTCCGACTTCGTCTTTCCAAACGAGCGGCCCACTCGAACCGTTCCTCTTCAGCATCTGTTTCAAAATGCCGAGCAGCTGATTCACCTGCTTCATCAACTCTTCACGATAATCCATGCGCCATTTCTCCTTTCGGCTAGCCAGCCTTAGGATAGCTAGTCTTCATGTCCTATTTGGCTATTTTTTCTGCAAAACAGAATCAAGAACATGAGCATCGGGCAACACATTATGCCAGAAAGTAACCTCACCGTCAAAATTTATGAGAATATTCGTCGGAACAGAATAAATTCCGTATTCCATAACAACGGAACCCTTTTGGTCGAGCACAATCGGATACTGCGCGCCCCGGCTCTTGATCCACCGTTCCACCTGATTCTTCGATTCCTGCACATCAACGCCGAGAAGCGTTAGACCTTTTGGGCCGTATTCTTGATGAATTCGATTCAATTCCGGCACCTCAACATTGCAAGGCAGGCACCAGGTTGCAAAGAACACGAGCAGTACTGCGTTTTTTCCTTTGAAATCCGAAAGCGAAACCATCTCGCCGTCCAATTTTGGTAAAGAAAAATCGGGTAATGGCCCTTGTTTGTTTTGCATCTCCATCGGTTGAGCCATTCCTGCTAAAACAAGGAACAAGGACAGGGCCCCCAAAAGCCGGAAAATTTTATTTCCTAAACTCACATTAGCCTCATACATTTTCCACATAATTCTGTGCGGCCAAAGCAGCTTCGCAGCCTTCTCCGCACGCCGAAACCAATTGTTTTACCGCCCCGCTACGTACCTCGCCGCAGGCAAAAATGCCTTTTACATTCGTAGCTGTCGAACCGTTTTTAGTAACAATGTAGCCTCCGCCGTCCAGCTCAAGCAAATCTTTAACAAAGCCGGTCTGGGGAATCTGACCCACAAAAACAAAAACTCCGTCTACTTTAAATTCTTCTTTTTTCCCGGTATCCACATTTTTTAATATCACCGATTCCACTTTTTTGGTGCCGTTAATGCTATCGATTAAGGTATTCCAAATAAATGAAATTTTAGGATTTGCCCGGGCCCGTTCCCGTAAAATGGGCGAAGCTCTGAGCTTGTCTCTCCGGTGGACCACGGTAATTTTTGTTGCGTAACGCGTAAGAAAAATTCCTTCCTGCATGGCGGAATCCCCGCCGCCAACAACGACCAATTCTTTTCCTTTAAAAAACGCGCCGTCGCATGTCGCGCAGTAAGAAACTCCTCTACCGGTTAATGCTTCCTCACCGGGCGCTCCAAGTCTTTTATACGAAGCTCCCGTAGCCAAGATAACTGCCTTAGCCTTCATTATTCCGTCGTCGGTTTCCAGTTCAAAGCTTTTTTCTTTTGGCTTTATTGCTTTTACTTCGCGAACTTCGTACTTAGCTCCGTATTTCTTCGCTTGCTCTAACATATATTCAGAAATCTTGGGGCCGGTCACGCCTTGAGGAAACCCGGGGTAATTCTCAACTTCATCCGTTAAAGCAATTTGGCCGCCCGGCGCCAATTTTTCCAAAACGGCAGTAGACAATAATGCGCGTGAAGTATACAAAGCTGCCGTAAGGCCCGCACCACCGGCGCCAATAATGACAACGTCATATTCCGACATAAAAGATTCCGCCTTCCCGATATAAAGTTGAACGATAAAAATAACTGAGTTTATTCAAAATCGAAGAAGGATTCCACGTAAGGAAAACGGGTGGGACCGACCTTAAATTAGGATTCACCGAGACCGGCTTGATCTAAAATATCTTCTTCTACAAAAATAGGCGATTCCGCTCGCAAGGCCAGCGCAATGCTATCGGATGGACGCGCATCTACGATAACCTCACTGCCGTTTTTTTGTAATAATAATTTGGCGTGGAAGGTATTGTTTTCCAGCTTATCGATATATACCCTGGAAAGCTTCGCCCCGAGTTCATGAATAGCGCTAAGCAAAAGATCATGCGTAAGCGGGCGCGGGGGCTTTATGCCGCTTAATTTCATCTTGATCGCATTCACCTCGGCCATGCCTATGACCACCGGAAGCAACCTGACGCCATTTTTTTCTTTTAAAACAATAACCTGTTCGCTTCTGCGTTCATCTACCTTTATCTTGAACAAAGCCATTTCTTTTAACATTCTCTAACCCCATATCACCACCCATACTATTATACATCGCTGGATTCTTCAATGACCGCTTCGGGTGATTTTACTTCCAACCGTCCCCGCGCTCGTAGCGGCGGCTTTTCTCTAGACTTAATCTGTTCGGTAATATATTTCTGCGCCTGCTTTGCGCGAACAATTTCACGCTCGATTTCTTCCTGTTCCGACAGAACCTGTTGAATGACCTGTCCACGCTCAACGATCTCTCGTTCGATAATTTCCTGTTTTTTCACCAACTCTTTGAGCCTGGCTTCCTTTTCTATTAACTCATTTTGCAGCCTAAGCCTTTTGGTAATAGCTTCTTGCTGTTCGCGATTGACGGTAAATTCCTTCAGTCGTTCTCTTGCGGATCTGAGTTCGTCCTGTAAAGACTTGCTCTCGGTTTTGACAACGTCGTAATCTTTTAACTTTTTTCTGAACATTTCAAGCTCTTCACGAAAACGGAGCATCTCCTCTTCACGTTCTTTTTTTACACGGTCAATTTCATCGGCCAATTGCTCGGCACGCATTTCAGCAGACCGTTTCTCATCTTCTACCGTGCGGTATTGCTTGTAGCGTTCTTCGCTTTCTTGAACCAACTCTTCGTAACGTATCCGTAACTGTTTATTTTCATCTTCCATATGTTGCTGGCGCTCAACAACACCTTTCAGCTCATCCAGTTCTTTTTCTCTGAAAGCGATCTTTCTTAATAAGGTCTCCTGCCCGGAAGCCGATTGATTTCTTTCCGTCTCTACTTCCGTTAACTTAGAGCGAAACCGTGATAGCTCGCTGGCAAGCTGATCTCTTTCTTCCGTAAGCTGTTCTACTTTTTCTTCGAGTAGCATTTGTTTTTTTTCATACTCGAGGCTGAGCGAATCAAAACTTCTTCGCCGTGTTTCCAAATTGTTTACCGAAAGCCGATCGTTTTTTTCTTTTTCGGCTTCTTCTAAAGAGCGCTCTAATCTTTTGTTTTCTTCTTGAAGTTCAGAAGCTCTTTTTTGAGCAGAAAAAAATTTGCCCTTAAGTTCATCAATGAGATTATCGCGCTCGGAAACGTTCGGAGATGTTCTTCCAAAAGTTCGAGGAGTCTCTTGAGGTGATTCAAACGAATAACGTCCAGTAGAGGGATCAATCCGATCGTTTTTCTTAACGATTGGCTTAAAATAATCTCCGTCGGTCGTAAGGGGTAATCGCTCCTTTATGGGGGTTCTGTTGGAGCTAGGGGCCGGCATTCCCGGAGCTTCCCGCGCAAAGGATTCTTTTTCTACCGGCTTCGGTTTTGGTACCTCGAGTTTTGTAAAATCTAATGAAGGCGGTTCCGGCCAAACGGTCCTATAGCAGCGGCGCCTTAAGGTGTTGTCGTTACTAATCATTAAATCGACATTGGCGCGGGCAAAATGCTCACGAACTCGGTTGGCATCTTCTTCGGAAAGGGATTCTAAAAGAATGAGTGGGGTGCGTTCTACAAGTTCTTCCGCTTCACCAGCCGTGATAGGAAAAACTTCTACAATTTTTTGAACGGCTTCGTTTTTTGCAATTTCACCCGAAATCGGATTGAGAATAACGCTCCAATCGCTGGTGGAAGATTTCTTGAGAACTCGCATAGTGTTGGTGAACATAACGGATTTTTCCTATCGAAGAAAGAGGTAAATAAAAACAGAGGCATTCTACAAGAATAAGCAGGAGGGGTCAATTATAAATAGGTCAAAAATAGAGGGAAAACTGGATACGATGAGCGTATATCGACGCGAGGATTAAATGTTGATTTTTTTGGCAATGTCGTAAATGACGGGCATTTCCCAGTACTCTCCGGTAAGCACTTTTAAAATGCCGACAAGTGACAATATACCAAAGACTACGAAAGCAAATGTCGCGATGACGGGACCAACCACAGGCACAATCTTCAATATGGCAGCGGCAATCTCAAGAATGAGCAAAACCAAGCCTTGTTTACCATGGAATGCTGCGAATTTATTGCCCTTCTTTAGCATTAACGGAACCAGGCACAAAAAAAAGATATATCCGACGGCGGCGAAAAACCGCCCCTCTTCGATTTCGGGATCCGCAGCTCTTTTCGATTGATCATCGTGCTCTTTCATAGGCCCTCCAGAATTACCTAAATTATAAAGCGACAGAGGTTTATGTCAAGCTAAAAGGCGGCGTTATGCACGCGGGATCGTTCGAATCAAAAACCCAGTTTTTTAAGCGAATCGAGATCGAAGGGAAAATTTGGCCTATCCGAACATTTTTTTTGAACGTATTTGGCAAGCATATCGGCTTCTATATTCACCCGATCTCCCTTAGTTTTCTCTCCAAGCGTAGTCGTATTAGCCGTATGCGGAACAATAGCAATCGTAAAGAAACTATTCTGGACCGCTTGAATAGTCAGGCTTATTCCATCCAGCGCTACCGAACCTTTCTCAATCAAGTAGTTCTCGCAACAGTTAGGAATCTCTACCGAAAGGACGTGATCCTCTGAAGTTCGGCGCACATCTATTATGGTACTGACACCATCTACATGGCCAAAGACAAAGTGACCTCCGATACGGTCCCCCACTTTAAGGGATCGTTCCAAATTCGCTTTGCTTCCCTGCCGAAGCTCGGCGAGTGTTGTACTATTCAACGTCTCGTGGACAGCCGAAACGGAAAATCCCTTCTTATCCATTTCTTCCGCCGTTAAACACACACCGTTTATCGCAATACTTTCTCCTAATTGAACAGGATCCGCATCGTTCTCATATTGAATTCGAAGACGAACTCCCCTTTCGGTCTTATCTCTGGCCTCGATCGTAGCTAACTTCTCGATAATACCTGTAAACACTACAACGCCCCCTCTATTACAATATCACCGCCCAGCCGATGAATCTCGACTTCCTTAAGCTTTAGCGCGTCTGTTAATCGCTCAATACCCGCTCCTTCAACCGACGTCTTCGCGGCCCGGCCGCCAATAAAAATAGGTGCAATACACCAATAAATTTTATCTACGAGCTTATCTTTTAAAAGCGAAGCGGCCAATTCTCCTCCGCCTTCAACTAATATAGATGCAACGCCTCTTTTAGCTATTTCCTCGAGCAATAGCTTCAGATCTAAAGTATGCGCTTTCTCGGGAATACCCAAAATGTCGACTCGTTTAGATCCAAATCGTGAGGTTGCGCGCGATACATTTTTTTGAGCAGTAGCGTAATATACCGGTGCAGATTTCGCATCTAAACATCGCGCACGCAATTTTATTTTCAAGCGGCGATCGAGGATAATTCGCGATGGCTGATTCGTTCTGGCCGATCCATTCCGCGCGGTTAAATAAGGATCGTCGTACATTAGGGTGTTGGTACCCACAAGAATCGCGTCCACTTTGCTGCGCAGCGTGTGAACAAATTTGCGCGTCGCTTCGGAAGTAATCCATTTTGACTCACCTTTTGCCGTGGCGATTTTTCCATCTAAACTTTGCGCCATCTTTAGAATCACATACGGCCGCTTTTTTTTCATAAGGCTTACAAAACCGGCGTTCTGTTCTAAAACTTCCTCCGCCAAAATACCGTGTTTCACTTTTAAACCGGCTCTTCGTAAAATGCGAATGCCGCGGCCGCCGTGTTTTGGATTGGGATCTTTTGCTCCAATATATATTTGTTTAACGCCGGATTGAAGTATAGCTTCCGTGCACGGCCCGGTTTTTCCCCACGTCGAACAAGGTTCAAGCGTCACATAAAGCGTCGCACCTTTGGCTTTACGCCCCGCCATCCTGAGCGCATTAATTTCGGCATGTGAACCACCAAAAAATAAATGTGCGCCGCGGCCGATCACTTTACCTCTTTTCACGACGATAGCACCGACAAGCGGATTGGGGCTTACACGGCCTCGGCCCTTTTCAGCCAAACGAATCGCTTCGCGCATATAAAAGGTATGTGGATCTTTCTTTAACATGATTAATTTCATAAATCGGGAAAAATTAAGGTTTGCCGGTCGAAGGTGGCGGAATACGAGGTTCGGTATGATTAATTTTATCCAATACGCCGTTCACAAAACGCCCCGATTCTTCTGTAGAAAATTTCTTCGCCAAATTTACAGATTCGTTAATGACTACTTTCGGCGGAATTTCGTCGGCTAAAAAGAGGAGTTCGTATGTGGCGGCTCGCAACACATTCCTGTCAATCACAGCCATGCGGGCGAGATTCCAGTTTTCAGCGTATTTGGAAATGATACCATCGATAAAACCGAGTTGCTCGATGGTACCGTTCACTAGCCTTTCGGCAAATTGAATCACTTCATCTTCCGCCGGCGTGGGAAGACCTTCCCAATAGGAGGATCGAACGGAAGGAGCCTCTTCCAGCCCGCTCATATTGATCTGATAAAGCAGTTTTAAACTATGTTCACGCGCGAGCGTACGTTTACGCATTCCCACCCAAGAGACGAATTTTGGCCTGCACTTCCGGATGTTCGGCACCGCTTGGCAAAACGCCGGTCGGGCGCTTGGAGCTGCGGTGCTGAGCGGTCGGCTCAGCGCCCAAAGAACGATAAAGACTAACCATTTCAACCGCCGAGCGGGCCGCTTCGGAGCCTTTGTTTCCCATTTTTCCGCCGGCTCTATGAATAGCTTGCTCGAGTGTGTCGGCTGTGATAGCGCCGTAAATAACAGGAATGCTTGATTCGAGCGTAACAGAAGAAACGCCGCGCGTAAGTTCGCCGGCAACATAATCAAAATGAGGCGTCTCGCCTCGTAGCACACATGCCAGAGCTATAACCGCCGCAACTCTCCCGGTCTCTGCCATCTTACGGCAAGTCAAAGGAACTTCCATCGCTCCCGGAACCCAAACTACATCGATATCTTCCGTCGACACGCCGAGACTCAGCAATTCTGTTTGAACGGAATCAAGTAAGCGTCTGGTAATAAATTCGTTGAATCGGGCTACCACAATGCCAAACCGCATTCCGCTGCCGTTTAATTGTCCTCGAAACTCACTCATTGGCAGCCTCAAAATGTCCGAGTTTTTCGCGCTTGGTTTTAACATATGCGCGGTTTACATCGTTCAGCTCGATATCCAAATGCACACGCTCAACCACTCGAAGTCCGTGCCCTTCCAAGCCAACGATTTTTTTTGGATTATTAGTTAAAAGGCGAATTTGATTTAATCCTAAGTCTTTCAAAATTTGCGCGCCGATCCCGTAATCACGCAAGTCCGGCCGGAATCCAAGTTTTTCATTGGCTTCGACGGTATCGTACCCTTGATCCTGAAGCGCATAAGCTTTTAATTTATTAGCCAATCCAATCCCCCGGCCTTCTTGACGAATATAAAGAAGAACGCCGTGGCCTTCTTTAGCGATCATTTCCATAGCGGCCTTCAGTTGAGAGCGACAATCGCATCGCATCGAATCTAAAACATCTCCCGTAAAGCATTCGGAATGAACACGCACAAGTTGAGGGGTTTCATCAATTTTCCCGTACACGAGCGCCATATGTTCTTTTTGATCAATAAGCGAATGATAAAGTCTGGCGTGCCATGTCCCTAATTTGGTCGGAATATCCGCCTCGGCAATTTTTTCGACCAATTTTTCCCGCATACGTCGATACGCAATGAGATCGGCAATAGTGCCTATCTTTAAATGATGTTTCTCTGCAAATTGACGAAGATCGGGAAGTCTCGCCATAGAGCCGTCATCGTTCACAATCTCACAAATCACAGCAACCTCTCCCAAACCTGCAAGCCGCATCAAATCAATGGCGGCTTCCGTATGGCCGGAACGCCGCAACACTCCGCCTTTTTTAGCGCGTAAAGGAAAAATATGTCCGGGAGTAACCATATCCTTGGGCGTGTATTTGGTATCCGCGAGCACTTCAATTGATCTTGAGCGATCGTGCGCCGAAATTCCCGTGGTAACGCCGTGTTTTGCATCAACCGAAACGGTAAATGCCGTCCGCATAGAATCATCGCTTTGATCGACCATATCACGCAAACCCAGGGACTTCAGCCTCTCATCCGTCATGGGCACACAAATCAAACCTCGCGCATATTTCATCATAAAATTGATATTCTCAGGCGATGTAAACTGTGCGGCTAAAATAAGATCGCCTTCGTTTTCGCGTGATTCATCATCGGTCACAATAACCATGCGACCGTTCTTTATTTCCGTCATCAATTCTTCAACAGAACAAAAAGGCATAATGTCTCCGGGAATTTAAATGTTTCTCGAATAAGGGAATCCATTCGAGATAAGCGTGAATTATACTGCTAGTTAGACCTTCCCGCCACAAAGCGAAAAAAAATCGAGCGAGATTTGTTTTTCGAAAAGCAAAAAAGGAAGAATAAAGAAGGCGTTTAAGTTATTTAAATATAATAAGTTACATTAGGGTAGCCAGCTGATCGCCATTTACTGTTGAGGAAGCATCGATGGTTCCTTCGGGAAGTTCTATAGCAATCGATGAAGACATCACCACCAGACTCAGAGACCAAGGCTTTAAATGCCGCACCAATCGGCAAACTTTAAGTTTGCTATCCGTGAATACGATATCTATAGGAAATCTCATCCACATTGTATGGACGGCCGAGCACCGATAAATAATTAGACCCTTACCCCTTTCCAATTTTTTTTTATTTATGAGACCGATGAGGCGTTCAAAAAAGCCACGTGCTTCATTAGCTGAAGAGGCAAGTTCTGTGTGGCGTGTTATGTTCTGAATACGCAAGAATGATCTCCTTATTCTAGATATTTTATCCGAACCCGCCGCCGCCGAACTGGGTCAATATCTTCAACATTGCCGGAGCAAGAATTAAAACCAAAAGCGGAAAGAGAAGAAAAGCGACCATGGGTAACAGCATTTTTATGGGCAGTTTCTGGATTTTTGTTTTCAACTTTTCACGCCGCGTAGCTCTCATATCTTCTCCGTAGATGCGAAATGTTTGCGCCAGTCCGGATCCTACACGTTCTGCCTGTACTACAGCGCTGGCGAGAACGTTCAGTTCTTGAATTTCGCTCCGGGTGGTCAGCCCACGTAACGCTTTGTTCAGATCCAGCCCGGCGTCCATTTCTGAAAGCATTTGTTCCAGCTCTAGTTTTAACGGATCTTTGGGATCGGGTTCTTGCTGCACAATTTCCCGCAAAATGCCCGGTAGCGTCATTCCGGCTTCCAAACCAATCACTACAAGATCAATCACATTAATCAATGCGATTTCTATCCTTACTTTACGGGCGTCTCTCATATTCTTTAGAACCATAACAGGTAACATTCCCATAATAGCTCCGAGGCCGCTCAGCCACTTCAATGCGATAGGAGGATTTTTCACAAGGCAAAATGTATAAACACAAAGTACGAGCGATGCCATCATGAAAAGACGGAGCATGCGAAGCAGATCTTTCTCAGCGCGTTTTCGTACAGCATATTTTGAGCTCGTCAAGATCTGTCTGATGGTCTTCGGCTTCGCTTGAGAAGTGCCGGCGCGAAGATACTGGGAGTCCATCTCGCGCAGTATATTTCCTAAACGGGCAGATGCATTACCGCCGCTGCCCGAAAAAGAAACCACAATAAGCCCGACGCAAAGGATCAATAAAAATACGGCTACGAAACTTACCATCCAAAGCTCCTAACGTTACTCAAGCTTGACCTGGGCCATCCGAAATAAAAGAAACGAACCAAAAGCAACAGACAGATAGGAAATAATGGTTATCCAGATGCCGATCGTAGTAGTCCAGAGAGGGCGCATGTACTCCGGGCTGGTGACAAACATATAGCCGGTTACGGCCGGCACCAGGATCGTCAGCAGCATGGCCGAAGCTTGCGCTTGACCGGTGAGCGAGGCGATTTCCCCGCGAAGACGGATACGGTCGCGCATGGTCTGCTCAAGTTTTTGTAAAATTTCCGTCAAATTACCGCCTAATTTATTGTTTAAAAGAACGCTTATGACAAAAATACTTACATCGCTCAATTCCATTCTCTTTTGAAAATTACTTAAAGCAACATCAAGCGTAATGCCCACGTTTAATTCCCTCAAAATATGAGAAAATTCTTCTTTAACGGGGCTCGGCATATCTTCCGAAACCATTTCAAAAGAAGAACGTATGTCATGACCTGCTCTGAGGGAATTCATCATCATGCGGATAGCAGCGGGAAATTGTTGGGAAAATTTCTTGCGGATCTGTTTGATTCGTATAATTCGAATCATGCGCGGTACAAGTATCGCCAAAACTCCGAGGGGTAAAAAATTCTGCACCTGGCGGGGCAATACTCCCCGGTTAACGAGCACAAGCACAAAAGCGGCAACAGCAATAACAATGCCCAGCATAGTGAGCTGATTTTGCGGGCTTCCGCCGCCTAAAATCAAAGAGGTTGTTAGTTCGTTTTTTTTCTTACCGAAGACACCTCCTTCAGGCCAAATGCCTTTCACTTGAGAAGTGGAGTCCGGAAACATACTTGTTTTTTTGTGGCCGGCTCCGAGATCCAGTTCTTCGAATGACTTGAGTCTTTTATGGGCAAGCGTCGAAGATGAATTACCGCCGGAGAGAAAGAGAGCGACAAGGGAGACGAATACCAGCAATAGCAAAAAGATGAATACCGGATTCATAGGCTATGTCCATACGGGTTAGGCAGCTCTATTTCCAAGATTCTTCCAATGTTTTTGATCGTCCGATTGAGCGGTAGGTAGATTAATCGAAAGACCGCGGTCGGCCACCATCTCAAAAAACTTGGGACGGACTGTTGAAAAAATAAACTGCCCTTTTATTTTGCCTTCTGCATCCTGGCCCGTAGGTTTAAAACGGAAAATTTCCTGCATCGTAATGATATCGCCTTCCATACCGGTAATTTCGGTGATGGAATCTACACGCCTGACACCGTCTTTATATCGCCTGAGCTGGAGAATAATATGAATAGCCGACGCAATTTGTTTCATAATGGATGAGGAAGGAAGGCTGGTCCCGGCAAACTGTACAAGAGTCTCAAGACGGCTTATGGCATCGCGGGCCGTATTGGCGTGAATCGTTGCCATGGATCCATCATGACCGGTGTTTAAAGCTTGAAGCATATCGAGCGTTTCCCCACCGCGCACTTCACCGACGATAATACGATCCGGCCTCATACGAAGGGCGTTTTTCACCAGGGCTCTTTGGTCGATTTCGCCCTTGCCCTCCACGTTTGGCGGCCGGGTTTCCAATCGGACAACATGGGGCTGTCTCATTCTGAGTTCTGCCGTATCTTCCACCGTGATAATACGCTCGTCATCCGGAATAAAAGAAGACAGAAGATTTAACATCGTTGTTTTTCCCGTACCGGTACCTCCCGATACAATCACATTGAGTCTTCCGCGTATTGCGATCTTTAATATTTCAAGTGCTTCTTTTGTAATGGATCCGAAATCGACAAGATCTTGCTCCCGAAGCGGAATGTTTCTAAATTTACGAATGGAAACCGAGGAACCGTCAATGGCAAGCGGCGGAATAATGGCATTCACACGGGAGCCGTCCTTGAGGCGCGCATCCACCATCGGAGAAGATTCGTCAATGCGCCGGCCCACCATACCCACAATTCTCGTTACGACATGCCGCAAATGCTGCTCATCGTAAAACGATATATTGGTAAGCTCCAATTTTCCGGATCTTTCCACATAGATCTGCTTTGGTCCGTTTACCAAAATATCGTTCACCGAAGGATCGCGCAGTAAAGGCTCAAGCGGACCGAGCCCGAACATCTCGTGTTGAATTTCCTGCACGAGCTGGCGATGCTCAACACGATTCAAGGGAACGCGTTGCTCAGTTATCACTTCTTCAACAACGCGGGACACTTCCCGAAGCGACGCGTCGGGATCCATACGCTGGAGAGCATCTAAATCAATGCGATCAACCACAATATGATGAATCTTGGTTTTTAATTTTTGAAAATCCTGGCGAGTACGAGCGCCCTCTTTTTTTGTTCCATCAAGGGAAAAAGGCGAGTCACCGCCTTGAAAAGAATCCGCAGACACTATTTACCTCCCTGTTTTAACTTATTCGGGTCATCCTTTTTAGGCTCATCTTTTTTCCGGCCCAGGCCAAAAAGCTGACTCATCATGGTTGACTCTTGTTTAAGTGCGGAATTTTTTCCGTTAACCGAAAAAGCCAGATCGCTAATTTGCTTGGAAAGTTTGCTTTTTCTGGAAACTTTATTAATCGGCTGACCCTGATTAATGGCGTTAATGGCTGCCGCATAATCGTTGGGTAACTTTATCGATATCGGAAAATCTACATTTTTTTGAACGCTCGACAGATCGATATGCTGCTTGGCATCATAGCGATTTACGATGACCTTGGTTCTCTCCGGCGGAAAACCAAATTGCTCAAACATATTAAGACAGCGCTTTGTATTACGAATAGTCGGGATATCCGGAACCGTCACCACAAAAATCATATCCGATTTATTCAGAATAGGAACGATTTGGCTCGTGAATTCATGACCGCCGTCTACAACAACGAATTCAAAACACGAAAGCAGAAAATCAATCGCATCCGAAACGGCCGAGGACCTGATCTGCGCTGCTTCGTCGGCTAAAAACGGTGACGGCAACACATAAAGTCCGGCAGGATGTCTCTGCAATTGATTAAACAAAAGTTCCCGGTCAAGGCGGTCGATTTCCTGAACCATGTTGCTGATCGTGTATTTTTGCTTCACATCCAGAAAAACAACGACATCGCCATGCTGCAGAACCAAATCACACAAAAGAACGCGGTCGGGATGCAACTCCGCCAAACTCGCAGCTAGATTGCAAGCGATCGTAGTGGTACCGACGCCTCCTTTATTGCTAAATAGGGTAATGAGCTTTCCCCTACCCTGCACGGTGTTTTCCTGGCTGAGTTTGGTTTGAAGTGCCCGATGCACCACGGTTCTTAATTCTTCGGGCTTCCAGGGCTGGACCAGGAAATCTTTGGCGCCCAGGCGAAGTGATCGTAAAATGAGATCGCTATCCGGTTTTTCCGACGTCAATACCCACGTGGTCTGCGGCATCGCACGCATCAATTTTGCGCAAAGATCCAAATCGTGTTCCACTTCATGCGAGCGAATATCAAAAATGATCATATCCACCGGATCTTCCATGGCCAAATCTTCGGCCTGGCTAACAGGGCTGGAGGTCACGCGGCATATGGTTTGACTAAAATCGACAACACTCGCTTCCATTTGATCAACCAGATTGCTTCGTTCACTTACAATCACTATCGAAATTTCTCGTGGCACCGGTAAAACTCCTTAATTTTGTCCGTCATTGCGAGGCAAACGCGGTTGTAGAGGCGCCATTCATCGCGCCCCTACAGACGTAGTATTAACGTTCACCATTATTTCAATTTCGCTTCAAAACTCGTAAGGGAACGCTTTAAGGCGCTCTCAAATCCCGGGCAACCCGTACCGGCAGAACCGCAATTCACGTTCGTCAAGAAAAACCCTGCCTTTACACCATTTTCTTTAGGATCAGCCGCATAGGTGAGTAAAAACTGTCTGCGCATCGTACTGTCAGGAGTAGCTTTTAAATAAGCAGGTCCGATATCTCCAAATCCAACGCTGTTGATAATGATATTATTCGCATACGCCCACTTCACATGATCCATAAAATGAAGATGGGGACAAAAAAGCGTTATGCCGAGCTTGCGGGTTGTATCGCCCGGTGAATCATGCACGGAATTCCCGCTATGATCCACGATGACTTTATTACAGGTAACAGACGGACATGGGTTCCCCGCCAAACCAGCATCTGTAATTGAACTGCTCCAAATACCGACCGGTGCCGGAACGCTGGCATCCGCGGGGCTATACACCAACTGACCGGCAGGCAGAAGATTTGCATAAAGTGCGGTGCCGTTATGATATCGATCGGGGCAACTACCTCCTCCTGCGGAACAACTCGCTACCCATGTCACCGCCGGCTTCATATCAGACGCCGCATTAAAATCTTTCCTCCAGGCAATGGGAATCTTTGTAGCTTGATTAATCGATTGCCCCTGGCCCGGATCGAGCATGTTAGCACCTGTACGAACTTCATGATTATGAAAAATGTCCTGATCGCAACTATGGCTGAAAATGGCAAAATTATATTTAGGAAACGCATCCGATACGTGATCCATATCATGAAAAGCATTGATGAATCCATCTGAGAAGAGAATAATCTGCGGTTGAAATTCCTCATCGACATTGAGGGCGGGAAAGTCATCGTAAAATTTCTTCCGCACTTGACGAAGCAATTCTATGGCCACTTCCAAACCCTGGGATTCATTGGAGTACGTCCACGGAAAAAAGCTGTCGAGCTCCGAAGTAGGCAAAGCCGTTCCATACCCATTGAATTGAAAACACTTCGCCTCAGTAATCGAATGAAAAATATCATCCTTAGCCACCGCATCGGCATTGCATAAGGCTTTACATCCTGCCGTAAAACATTGCATACAATTTTCCCGCTTGGGATCAACGCAAAGACCCGCAAGCTCGGGTAAGCCCGGCCTGCCCAACACAGGGACATGCGGGTTTATTCGATCTTGGATAAGTTTATACGCATTATTATAGTTGTCCGATCCTGCACTGGTATTACGATCTAGATGGCCGTTAGGTCCGGATGGCGCTCCGACGCTTTCAGCCGCCAAATCAAAAGCAATAATAGCCAGACTGCTGTTTCTATTCACATCGTCATTAAACCAATTCGATCTGCCCAGTATTTTGGGAACAATGCGGGCAGCATACAACATATCCGTCATGGGTTGGATGGTGAACGCTGCGTTCTGCATTTTGGTCAAATCGTTAATGGTCAATCCCGGATATGCTTCGTTGTATCCAGCTTGTCCTGGTTGTAAATAAGCATCCGGATCGGTCAGACCGGCCATCGAAATACTGCGATCAATCAATAGTACAACAGAATTGGTCTTGCCCGTATTTTTCACCTCAGCCGTTGCGCTGCCGGTGACTTTAAAAGCCGGAAATCCGAAATAACGGGCAAGGATGCTTGTAAACCCGCTGCTGGTCGTATTAACTTGATTTTTCACAGCCCGAATGAGCAAGGGATCCGTAACGGCTGTGATATCTGCCGGTTCCACAAAACCACCCGCCGATTTTTGGAGGAATCTTACATTGCCCGATAAGTAAGAGCTTAAGTCTAAGTGTGCAGCATCATTCGCAGGATCGCGGTCGGTCAAATCATTCATGAGTAACTGGAAACGACCATTCCAGCCTACGCCGCCGAAGGGGTCCAAAAATTGGCCGGCCTTTGCCAGAGAATTTTTCGTGCTCCCCCAAACAAGGAAAGCATTCCTCATGCCCAGCATAGCTTTAGCCTGATGTTGTTGAGTAAGCGTCAAATTAGCCACCTTCTTATCAAAATTTTCATCCGTGTGGTAACCCATAGCTCCTATGGCCATCATTTCCGCAACATTTTGAACCGCCCGTTTATACGAAGTCATCATGGCAAAATCTATAGCCAGAGCAGATGCGGCAATTAAGCCAATGATAAAAACTGCCAACGGTACAAGAATCGCACCCCGGCTATCCCGTTTTATCCTTTTTTCCCCTTTACGTGTGTTTATATTTACCAGCACAAGAACCAACCCCTTTTTTTTGAATTTTTTTCGCGTCCTTGCGCACCTAAACGGTTTTTTTCGCGTCCAGTTCATCAAAAAACCGGTCAATATGTTCCTGCTCCCTATGAAAATTCTTTTGTTCGTCCGCATTCAAAGACTCCTGAGACATGCGGAAATTTCTCGTCCCCATGTTAAATCGTGTAATATTTTCAGAAGACATAATAGAATCATCGGGCACCGAATTTTGAACGGCCGGTCGAATAGACCGATATTGTCTTGAGCTGAAATCTTCCCGACTTGAAACACTTTGGCTTCTTCGAACGGCAGCATCGTAAAGCGTTGAAGAATACGAAGCCAGTTCCTTATAATGCCTTTCGGTCGCATAGTCCGCAGCCATGTCGCTTGCGGCTTGCTCTAAATCAAACTGCGTGGCGGATCCGCCATGCGGTGTGGTGGGCGCGGGAATGACAAAGGACTGATCTGGCGCTGTTTCAAGAACATGCGCGGCCGGAGAAACAACGGTTTCCTTTACTTCATCGGAAGCGAATTCGTAATCTCCCTGATCTTCCTGAGGTATTTCGGGCAGGACTTGTACGGCGCTATTCGCATTTGCAACCATCTGATTTTTCATGGACGTTTGAAATTCCATAAGCCTGCCGTGATAACTCTCCTCGTGCTCGAGCATCTCGGAAGGACCTAGAAAAGGCTTCGGCGTAGCGGTCGATACCGATTCAAATGCCGCTCCCCTGACCGTGGGGAAAACGGGACTGCCTAAATCGGAAGAAACGTTCTCAATTGCCTGATTTAATTCAAAGCTCCCTTTGTTGAGCATGCTTTTCCGGTCTGTTCCTTTCGAATCATTAGAATTGGTTTCCTCATTTTGTCGACTCCTCGGATGCGGGGGCCCAGCTTCCTGGATTCCCGCTTGCGCGGGAATGACAGGAGTAGGAATTGTAATACTAGCTGGCGTAATTGTTTCAGTCGCCTCTTCAGACGCTTTTTGGCTGGCGAGAACGCGATTCATCTCATAGTTTCTAAGGGCGCCGCGTATGGCATCGGCTTGATAATTCTCATCCGGCAGTTCTTCAGCGCGCAGCACCCGTTCCACTTTTTCCGCATCATAAAAATCGCCGGCTTTCTTGGCGCTATCCAATTCCAAAGGACTGATGACATGGGGTGTGATAATAAAAACCAGTTCATGTTCGCGATCATCGCTATCTTCGCTCTGAAATAGTTTACCCAGAATAGGAATCTGACCAAGTATGGGAACGGACGTTGTGGCACTGTTCGTGCGTTTGGAAATAAAACCGCCGATTACCAGAGTCTGTTTATCTCTAAGTTCAACGACAGTCTTGGCATTATTTTCGATGATGGAAGGCACGGTACTTCCGGAAATCGTCAGGGTAGAGGCGAAATTTAATTCACTCACAACAACCTCGACCGTTAGACGAATAATGTCATTCTCAAGCATCTCGGGTTTGAAAGTGAGTTCGTGACCAAATTCTTCAAATTGAACGCTGGTTGCGCCATTCGAAACGGTGGCATAGGGAAAACGGCCTCCTACCAAAAATTTGGCCTCTTCCCCGTCCTTGGCCAAGAGTTTTGGTTTGGCAATGACTCTTAAGAAATTTTTGGACTCCAGAAATTCAAGGGTGGACAGTAAATTGGTCTGACCATCAATATAGCTAAGGGTAGGAAAAGTAGCGCTCGGATCAATGGCTATCGTATCGGTTGTAAACGCACCCTTAGCCGCTGAAGATTTGGTATCCTTAAAACTCTGTCCTGCCACATTTCCGGCAAAAGAAGCGAGGTTAATATATTTGCTTATGCTCTGCCAACTATAGCCATAATCCTCCGAATTGGTTCGATCCAGCTCAATAAAAAACACATCAATGAGAATTTGCTTGGGTGATTTTAACGTCATCATATCGACAGCGCCTGCCGCATAACGCTCGGCCACTTCCATGACTTCTTTGCGCTCTTCGCTATTGTTGACTTCCCCGGCAATGGCAAACGTCTCGCCTAGCGGCTGGACTTTTACATGAATACCGGGAAATCTGATTTTGATGAGATCTTCCAGGACATGCTGATCCCGTTCTACAAATACCTGAAACGTCTGATTCATTCCGCCGGCTTCCCATACGACTAAACTGGTATTGCCCACCGTATTGGCCACAATCATAATTTCCTTCTGATCGATCGCGACCACGTCGGCAACGGCCGCATCGCCTATGGCGGTGCGAACCACGGGACGCTCGAAAGAAAGAACGCGCGAGGTGTTATCCACCATTCTAATATCGCGGGAAGAAAGCTCTCCGGCTGCGAAATCAATGACATCGGTGAGATCGGATAGTTGGGGTTGTGCAAAAAGGAGTCCTGGTGTGCCAAAAAAAGAAAGGACCATTACGAGTAGGAAACTTAAAATTTTGTCATTCCCGCGCCGTTTGGCCAAGCGCCGGTCGGGCGCTCGGTCCGACGGCACCGCGCGGTCGGCGCGGCGTAAGCGGGAATCTAGTCTTTGGACCCCCGCTTTCGCGGGGGTGACATAATCTAACGCCCTTTTCTTCACAAATTCACCTATTCTTGTTTCATCAATCGGCCGGAGATCCGTTCCAGATCTCCTTCCTGAAAATAATCGGTTGACCTGCGAGTACCCCGAATAACTTCCATGGATCCCGGTTCATACATACCCTCCAGCGGATCATCGCTGTTCGGATCGGGTTCCATTCCTTTAATTAAATCTCCGATTTGTACCCCTGTGCTGTCAATGATGGCGTCATCGCTTTCCTGACGGAGGGCAACTCGTATCTCACCATGCCCGACAGCAAGAGAGAGTTTCTCGGCTTGCTTCGAATCAACCGATACAATAAAGGAAACGCCGGGCCTGCCTTCTCCCGCCTTTTCTTTTGCCAGCAGCAGCACATTCGCTAAAATGGTTCCGGTTCTGAAACTACCGTGCCGATCCTGCACGGTTGCGATAATATCAATGCGGCTTCCCGGAATGAATAATTTAAGGTCGCTTTCCGGTTGATTAACGGGAATGGTCATAGCCCGATGGCCGGGAGGAATAACATGCTGTAACCCGGCCGTTCCGCTGTAAAGCATTCCGGCAGTAATCGGTTCCCCTTCATTAATCTTTACGCGGGCAATCTGACCCACTACATTCTCGGGTCTAAATAACATGCCCGCTTGAAACTGCGCTCCGTCCACGGTGCCGGCGCTAACCTGCTCCAATTTGATAAACGTGTTCGGTTCAATATCCGCTTGAGCCACAGCGATACCTTCAATCATTTTTGGCCCGCTAAAATATCCGGACAAGAACACGGTACCGAGCAAAGCTACCATTACCGCCATGGCTAAAATTAAAAGCTGCCGTCTTCCCAACTTGGCCGACTCCTATTTATCCGCATGCTTCACAATACATGGTTACGGTTGTTTTGATCTCGTTTATTCCCGATATAATCGGCACAAGACCTTTAGCGACCGGCGCGTACGGTTCTCTAACAACTAAAGCAAACGTGCGGCTGTTGCCAGGCCATGTAAGAGCATAGGTGGTAGGAGGTGTACCCCCAAATTGAGTCACGGCATTTGTTATCACGGTCTGCGCCTGCGCAGATATACCGTTTGAAACTCCGGGCTTTAGCACAGTAGCTGTGTCTACCGACGCGTAGCGCGCCCCTTGCCTGGCAGCATAATCAAGAATACTCTGTTGATAAAGGAGCCAGCCAACTTCGACGGATCCTAAAACCATGACACAGAATAGAGGAAACGTGATGGCAAATTCGACCATCTCGCTGCCCGATTTATGGAAAAGTTTATATTTTTTTTTATGCATTTTCATTTCGTCCGCCTATTATCTACATGACGCAAACAAATCCACTACAACAAGTAATGCCGTCGGGGCACGTTTCTTTACAGAGGCAACCTGGCGGCTCCGTTGGAGTCGGAGTCGGCTCAAGAGGGCCATCGAGGGGACTGGCTTGAGTATAAGCCGCGGTACGCACAATCGTTGGGCTCGAAACTAAGTAAGAATAAAATCCCCCCGGCGTATTGGCCGCTAAACTCACGGAGACCCGTAGAATGTCTCCCGCGTTGACAGCCCCTATGACGGGTGTATCCTCCATGTTAGCAGTGAGCCTTTCTACATTCACGGAGATCTTTGTGGGATCGTAAATTTTTAAACGGGAGTAGGGAACAAGAGAAGCCGCAACGTATGTGTTAACTGTTGACTGAATGTTGGTCATCGGCGGAACTTGAAGACTTGCAAAACGCGCCGCTTCGCGCGCTGTATCATCCAGGGCTTTATTAACGTCAATCGTACTCCAAACCTGGTGAGTCAATGTTAAGAAAACCACCAACAACGGCAATGCGATAACAAATTCAGCGAGTGATTGAGCTTGCTCATTTCCGCTGAGTCTTACTAAAGCTTTTGAAAATTGTTTCCCTGGACTTGTAAAAAGAGGCTTTAAAAAATAAAAAGGAGTACGCCATTTTGAGAAACGTTTCGGAACATTGCTTATACTCATCTTAGGTTTGTTATACATATTTATTTAATTTCTTCGCGCGCATAAAAAACTACTTCCCTGCATCCTTGCTGCGCGGAAGCTCCATTTCTAATTTTTAAATCCTCTCCATGGCGATTGATTCGATCAACCGCCATGGAGCACAAACCCTTTTTCTAATTCATCATGATGCTGTATTCAATGCGGTATTCACCTTGCCGAAGGTTGTATTAACCTGCTTGCCCAGTCCTTGCATAATTGCAATGGACACAATGGCAATCAAAACAAGGATAAGCGCGTACTCAACCATGCCTTGCCCCTTCTTGCTACGAAACCATTTTCTAAACTTATTCATCTTTGTTTCCTCCTTTCGCGAAACTCAAACGAGTTTCGATGTTGAAGTTTCTTAATATAAAGCCGAGATGGGTCTTTTCCTTAATATAACGGCAAAACATGCTCTATCCCTTTGTTTCTGCATAATAAAACAGGCTAAAATGCCATCTGAACTCTATCATACGGGTTATACCCCTGCAAGTTTGCCCCCACACATTTTTATAGGTAAGTTGACAAACAGACATGTTAAAAACAGTATTTGTATATGATCATATGTTATTATTAAAATAGTTTAGTTAATTTAAACTTTTGAAAACATGTTTAATTAGTTCTAAGTGGAATACCTCGAGGCAAGTAAAACAATATTTACGAAGATGGAGTGCCGAGGGCCGGACTCGAACCGGCATGGAGATTTCTCTCCTTGGGATTTTAAGTCCCATGCGTCTGCCAATTTCGCCACCCCGGCAAAAGGGTTGGTCCATAGATGGAGGCGCAGGGCGGAATCGAACCGCCTCATGTCAGTTTTGCAGACTGACGCCTTCCCACTTGGCGACTGCGCCATGACAAATCGTCTTAGAAAAGTGCCATGTTAGCGAGAAATGTTTATGCGGTCAAGGCGATAGCTTCCGAAAGCACTTTTTTGGCAATTTCTTTTTTTGATTTTTTCGGAAGCCGATGACTTCTGCCGTTCCGGTTTACGATTAAAACGGAAGGTTTATTCTCACCGAATGGGTTCTTAAATCTTGAATATTCATTACCGACTATCAAATCCAAATTTTTTTTCTTTAACTTGACGCGGCTACGAGCGACCAGCTGTTCGGTTTCTAACGAAAAACCCACGATAATGGGTTTTGGCGAGAGTCTAGCCGCACGCGCCACAATGTCATTGGTCCGGCGAAGCTTAAGGTTCATACTGCCTTTTTTTCTCCTAAGCTTCTTTTTGTGCACATGTACGGGAACGTAGTCATTGACGGCCGCGGTCATGATTAAAATATCTGCCGACCTGGCTTCTTTTATTACGGCTTTCTCTAACTCATCTACGGTCTCAATAAAAATCATTCGTACGCCACGGAGCGGCTTTAAATACGTGGGGCCGGAAATTAAGGTGACGTCAAATCTTTTCTGAGCGGCTTGGAAGGCAATCTCATACCCCATTCGCCCCGTTGAAAGATTGGATATGTAACGCACCGGATCGATAAAAGCGCGCGTTGGGCCGGCGGTAACCACAATTTTTATGGGTTTAGGGGAGGAGGTCTTTGATTTGGTTGGTGATAACTTCGGCTTCCGCAATGTGTCCCACACCTTCAATTTGGCAGACCAGATGACCACGGATAGGATCGATAAAATACATGCCGGCCTGTTTAAGCTTCATAATATTTTCTTGAGTGAACGAATTGTTCCACATGTTCTCATTCATAGCGGGAACGATCAGAATTTTTGCCTCGGTAGCAAGGATAACGCTCGTTAAAAGATCATCCGCCATACCCACGGCAATCTTGGCAATAATATTGGCCGTAGCGGGAGCAATCACCACCAAACCAGCTTCCCGGGCCAGCCGGGTATGGAGCGGTTCGGAAAACGGCGGCGTCATGAACTGCTCTTCGTATACGGGAAGTCCGCTGAGAGAGGCTAACGTGAGAGAAGTGATGAAATGACGCGCAGACTCAGTCAACACACACTGTACACGAATGCCGCTCGTCGTCAAATCGGAAATAGTATCGCAAACTTTATAGCAGGCGATACTTCCTGTTAACCCAAAAACGACTGTGGACTTATTCGTCTTCGGTTGGCTTGGGTTCTTCTTTAGGTGCTTCGATTTCTTCATAATGGACTTTACCCTGGGCAAATTCCTGCAAAGCAATCGTTGTAGGATTTTTTGAATGGATATCAACAAGCGGTTTGGCACCGCTATTAATTTCATTCGCCCGCTCGGCCGCTGAAAGCGCTAAGCGAAATAAACTTCTGTTTTTTCTAGTCAATTCTTCAAGGGGAATATACGCCATATAATAAGTCTCCTTTGGTTTCTTTTAAAATTAATGTAAGCGAGCTTTATCGATCAACCGCTTTATCTCAAAAACAGTTTGCCCGATATCGCGATTCACTACAACCGAATCGTAAAATTTGGCAAAAACAAATTCTCTTTTAGCGAGAACCAAGCGCCTTTTTTGCTCTTCCATCGAGTCGGTATTTCGATGACCCAATCTCCTAGCCAACTCTTTTAAGGAAGGCGGCTTTAGAAATATAGAAAGAGCCTTATTCTTACGCAGTACCTTCCGGGCGCCTTGAACGTCAATGACAAGAACAACGTCCCTTCCCTGACTACGAATTCTTTCGACCGGCTCTTTTAGCGTTCCGTAAAAATTATCTAAAACACGCGCCCATTCCAGAAAAGCACGTCTTCGAATACGGCGCCGAAAATCAGATCGGGACAAAAACAAATAATCGCGACCGTGCTTTTCCCCTTTTCTTCGGAGACGGGTCGTAGCCGAGACGGAACGCCAAAGCTTTCGATCTTTCGCTAATAACTTTCCAACCACCGTCGTTTTCCCCGTACCGGACGGTGCCGAAAGGATAACGAGTAACCCCTTTTTACGATTTCGGAGCCTGGCTTCCATCGGCATCCATTCGCTCCGAAATGGTTATGGGCTCAAGAGCCGAAAGGATAATATGCGCTGTATCCATCACAATGACGCTGCGTGTTTTTCGCCCGTTCGTCGCATCAATTAATCGGCCGGCCTTTTTGGCATCATCCCGCATTCGCTTGGTCGGTGCGGCTTCGGCGGCGATAACCGCAACGATACGAGCTTTCGCTACGCAATTGTTGTAACCGACATTTAAGGAAAAGGAGCTCGTGCTCATTATTCGATATTCTGAATTTGTTCCCGAATCTTTTCAACTTCGGTTTTTATGCCGATGACATATTTTTGAATACTATGATTGGCCGCTTTAGAAGCAATCGTGTTTGTTTCCCGGTGAATTTCCTGAGAAATAAAGTCGAGCTGCTTACCGACTTCCCCGGCAGCGCCAAGCGTTTTCCTAAAAAACTTCAAATGATGGTCGAGCCGGACGAGTTCTTCGGTAATATCCGAGCGGTCGGCAAACAAAGCAACTTCTCTGGCCAGCGCCTGGGGTTCCAAATTAACGCCGCCGGCCAACTCTTCAATTCGTTTTGAAAGACGCTCTTTGTATTGATTTGGCAATTGCTTGGAAAGCTTTCCGATAAGGGAAACGGCATCTTCGATTTTATCCAGTCTTTTTTCGATATCCTTGACCAGCTCGGCGCCTTCTTTGGCGCGCATTTCCATCAAATGCGAAAGGGCCTGCTTAACCAAGCTTTGCGTAAGCGACCATTCGTGATCGCTGATTTTACCATCCGAGCTGGCAGCAAACACGCCGGGCAATTGAATGATATCGGAAATTGCAATACGCGGATCAAGTTTAAGTTTGCGCCCGATTTTTCTTAACTGTGTTACATAATGCGCGATACGCTTTTCTTCGATTTCAAGCTCGGCTTCGCTCTCCCCGTTCCAATTGAAGTAAACATTGATTTTCCCACGCTTGATTTTCTCGGAAATGAGTTTACGAAGCTCGGACTCAAACGCGCTAAGCGAAGCGGGCAGACGAACGGAAACGTCGAGATGCCTGTGGTTTACTGAACGGAACTCAACCGAACATTGGCGTTTGCCAATGCGGGATTTAGCCTGTCCATAACCGGTCATACTGTAAAGCATGCATTCTCCTGGTGAAGCGGAGTATTGTAGGGGTAAGGAGTTAAACCGTCAATTGGGACGTTATTATGGTATAGATAGCTCTTGCAGCAACTTCTCACAGGCCTCGCGGGGATCGCGATGCTTGGTGAGCGGCCGGCCGATCACAATATAATCGGCGCCGTTCTCAAAAGCTTCTAAAGGGGTTACCGTTCTGGACTGATCGTTTGGAGGCGCCCAAGCGGGTCTAATCCCCGGAGTAACTACGGTAAAATCTCTTCCACAGTTTTCTTTAATCGACTTTACTTCCTGGGCAGAAGCAACTACGCCATCCAAACCCGATTCCTGAGCTAATTTCGCAAAATGGATAACTTGGGAATTCACATCGCGCGAAAATCCAATTTTCGATAATTCCTCTTGATTCAAGCTTGTTAAAACGGTCACGGCTATGACCATAGGACGATGTTCTTTGTTTATCCCTTCCGACACCTCGCTTACCGCTTCCATCATTTTCTTACCGCCGGAAGCGTGCACATTGAGCATCCAGATTCCAAGTTTCGAAGCCGATTCAACGGATTTCGCAACGGTATTTGGAATGTCATGAAATTTTAAATCGAGAAATACGTTGCGCCCGGCGTCATGTACCATCTTCACGGCTTCCTGGCCGCATGCGGTGAAAAGAGGGCTTCCGACCTTAAAATGTTTTATGTGCCTGCCAAAAGCCTTCACCCACGATTCTGCTTCTTTAAGAGAATCAGTGTCGAGTGCTACGATAACTCGATCGGCGTAATTCATACTTTGATTGTACCTCTAAATTCATCGATGGATTTAACGCCTTCTTTTTCTAAAAATTCCTGAATGCCCGTTACGATTTCCGGCGCGGCGGTTGGATTAATAAAATTCGCCGTTCCCACAGAAATCAAATCAGCGCCAACCAGAAGAAATTCCAGCGCATCCTTTGCCGTTGTAATTCCACCCATCGCGATCACGGGAATTTTTAACTTTCTTTTCACCTCAAAGACATGCCTCATAGCAATTGGTTTAATAGCAGGACCGCTCAAACCACCAGTAATATTGGCAAGCGCCGGTTTTCTTTCTTTTAAATTAACAGCCATACCTACGAGCGTATTAATGAGGCTCACGCCCGTTGCTCCTGCTTCCATTACGGCTTCTGCGATAGCAACTACGTTGTCTGCTTCGGGCGTAAGCTTTGCAAAAATCGGCTTGGCCGTAATGGCTCTGACGGCCCGAACAACTTTCTTGGCTTCAGCGGGTAATTTACTAAAATCAAGTCCTCCGGAAACATTGGGGCACGAGAGATTTAGTTCGAGCGCTTTAACGGTTGGCTCTTTGACGAAAGGCAAAGCCGCTTCTACAAATTCCTCCGCTGATTTTCCCGCGACGTTCACGATAAGATGCGTATCAATACTTTTAAAATAAGGTATAACTTCTTTTAAGAAAGCTTCGACTCCTTTATTCTGAAGACCGATAGCGTTTAACATGCCGGAGGAGGTCTCGCAAATCCGCGGCATGGAATTTCCCGTACGCGGTTTCACAGTCACCGTCTTCGTAATAACTCCACCGAGAAGCGCATAATCAAAATAAGGCGCGTACTCGTCTTTTACACCAAACGTTCCCGAAGCTACGGTCACTGGATTTTTAAAAACCAAATCACTGATTTTTGTTTTGAGATCTACCACGTAAGCACCTCGAAAGGCAGAACGGGCCCGTCATGGCAAACCGTGACTCGTCCTCGATGCGTATCCATGACGCAGCCAAGGCAGGCGCCCACTCCACAGGCCATTAATTCTTCCATACTGGCTTCGCCCGCAATTCCTTTTTCTTTCGCCGCGCGCACAATCAACCTCATCATGGCATCGGGTCCGCAGGTATAAACAAAGTAATCTTTCGGATTCACATCTTTGACCAGACGATTAAACGTTTCGGTGATGAAACCTTTTTCGCCAAGCGTGCCGTCGTTTGAGGAAATATGAAGAAGCGATTTATCGACGTTCAGTTCTGAAGCCGGAAGCATATCCTTTCCCGTTCTCACTCCGAAAAGAAACGCGTCGACGGAAAGTTGCGAGGCTAGAAATATCATCGGAGCAATTCCGACGCCGCCGCTTACATAAATCAATTTTTTCTTAGGCATGGGCGTGAAGATTGTACCGAGCGGCCCCCATACGTCCAATTTTGTTCCCGGTCTTAGCGAAGCAAGAATGTTCGTTCCTGCGCCAACTACAATATAAAGAATGTCGACCAAACCGCGGCGCACGCGGCAAATGCTCATGGGCCTTGCCAAAAAGGGATCGAACGAATCGGTGACGCGTACTTGCAGGAAGTGCCCCGGCCGTGCGGCTTCGGCAATGCGAGGTGAGCAAATAGTCAGGCGAAAAAAAGATTGGGAGACTTTTACATTCTCAAGAACTTCGACACGTTCTTTATACATGGCGCGGTTCTAATGGACTCGAACTCTCGGAACCCGGCTTTTTAGTTCGCTTGATATCGGCGTGATAATCCTGAAGCGCTTTAACCGTTACCCCTTTCTCCCGATAGGCTCGAATGCCGTTAAGCGCTGCTTTCGCTGCGTTGATGGTTGTGATAGAAGGAATTTCGTGCATAACCGCCAAGGAACGAATTTTCGCTTCATCCAGCGCCGGACCTTTACCCACCGGCGTAACAATGAGAAGCTTGACGACCCCGCTCTTGAGCAAATCAGAAACGTTCGGCCGGCCTTCGGCTAGTTTATTTACTGATTTAACAGGGATACCGTGTGATTTTAAATGCGCCTCTGTTCCGGAAGTAGCAACGAGTTCAAATCCGAGCTCAACCAACCCTTTGGCGATGGGGACAATCTTGGGTTTATCCGCATTCTTGACGCTGATAAAAATCGTGCCCTTATCCGGCAACCGGCACCACGCCGAGTCCTGCGATTTAAAGAAGGCTTGTCCAAAATCGCTGTCGATTCCCATCACCTCCCCCGTTGACCGCATTTCAGGCGAGAGAATAATATCAACGCCGGGAAATTTAATAAACGGAAATACCGATTCCTTCACCGATACGTGGGGCGGAATAACTTCTTTAGTGAAGCCCAGCTCTTTCAGCTTTTTTCCAGCCATCACGGCGGCGGCTATACGCGCAAGAGGGACGCCAATCGCCTTACTCACAAAAGGAATGGTTCGCGAGGCACGAGGATTTACTTCCAGACAATACACCTCACCGCCTTTAATCGCATATTGGACATTCATGAGGCCTTTTATCTGAAGCTCCTTCGCGAGAAGCTCTGTCTTTTCAATGATGTCTTTTATTTTTTCTTTCGAAAGTGAATGCGGCGGTAAAACCATAGCGCTGTCGCCGGAATGAATGCCCGCTTCTTCGATATGTTCCATCACGCCGCCCACTACGAAGGTCTCTCCATCGCCGATAAGATCGACGTCTATTTCCGGCGCATCTTCGAGATAGTGATCGATAAGTATTCCGTGATTGTCGGAAACTTCTACGGCACTGCGCATGTATTGCCTAAGCTGTTCTTCATCATAGACAATTTCCATTGCGCGGCCGCCCAAAACAAAGGAAGGGCGAATAACGACGGGATAGCCGATTTTGGCTGCGATTTTGTGGGCTTCGTCCACATTAAAGGCAATTCCGTTTTCCGGCTGGCGGATCTTCAGTTTGGAAGCAAGTTTGTTAAATTTGTCACGATCTTCCGCAATATCAATGGAACGCGCCGAGGTCCCGAGGATCTTAAGACCCGCCTCTTCCAGCGCTGAGGATAAATTGAGCGGAGTCTGACCGCCAAGCTGAACGATAATTCCGTCCGGTTTTTCGATGTCGCAGATATTTAAAATATCTTCGCGCGTAAGGGGCTCAAAGAAAAGTTTATCCGAAGTGTCGTAATCCGTGCTCACCGTTTCCGGATTCGAATTGACCATAATAGTTTCGAAACCCAACTCCTTAAGCGCCATCGCGGCTTGGCAGCAGCAGTAATCAAATTCGATGCCCTGCCCGATTCGGTTGGGGCCGCCGCCCAAGATCATAATTTTTTTCTTTTTTGAAGGAATAGCTTCGTTTTCATCTTCGTAAGTTGAATAATAATACGGCGTGAACGCCGAAAATTCCGCGGCGCAGGTGTCCACCAATTTAAAAACGGCACGTATGTTCAGGCTTAATCTCAGTTCGCGAATTTCGATTTCATTCGAATCCCAAAGAAAAGCAAGCTGACAATCGGAAAACCCTGCACGCTTCGCCCGCCAGAGAAGATCTTTGTTGGTCGTTTTCCCCTCATCAAGAAGCTCGCGTTCCAATTCGATAATTTCTCTAATATTTTCAAGAAACCAGGGATCCACTTTAGAAGCATCATAAATTTCTTCAGTGCTTAAGCCGGCATAATAAGCGTACTTTAGATAGAAAATCCGGTCTTCCCGGGGCGTGATTATGCGTGCGCGAATTTTATCGCGTAAACCTTTATCCTTTGAAGCGGTCTTTATGAATTCGATCAATTTTTCTTTAGTATCAAGCTTCAAGTCAAAAATCTCATCCTTCCCGTCCGCGCCAAGGCCAAACCGTTTAATCTCAAGCGATCTCAGCCCCTTCTGCAATGCTTCCTTAAACGTCCGGCCAATGGCCATAGTCTCGCCCACGGATTTCATGCTTGTTGTCAATTCTGAATTCACGCCCGGAAATTTCTCAAACGCGAAACGCGGAATTTTTACGACGCAATAATCGATGGTAGGCTCAAACGAAGCCGGCGTGTATCTGGTAATGTCGTTCGGAATTTCATCGAGCGTAAGTCCGACCGCGAGCTTTGCTGCAAACTTGGCGATCGGAAATCCGGTGGCTTTTGAGGCGAGCGCCGAAGAACGCGAAACGCGCGGATTCATTTCGATGACAACCATATCGCCGTTTTCAGGATTGACAGCAAATTGAATATTCGATCCGCCCGTCTCTACTCCAATTTCGCGAATAATGGCGAGCGCCGCATCGCGCATGCGTTGATATTCCTTATCCGTAAGCGTCTGTACCGGCGCCACCGTAATAGAATCTCCGGTGTGTACGCCCATCGGATCGAGATTTTCAATGGAACAAACAATCACTACGTTATCTTTCAAATCGCGCATAACCTCGAGCTCAAACTCTTTCCACCCGAGCACCGATTCCTCGAGGAGAATCTCGTGATTCATGCTGTATTCAAGACCGAACCGGCCGATCTGCTCAAGCTCTTCGCGGTTAAAACAAATTCCGCTTCCGAATCCGCCTAGCGTGAAACTTGGCCGCACGACAATCGGATAGCCCATTTCATCTCCGATCTTAAGTGCTTCCTCAATCGAATACGCAAACTTACTTTTCGGAACCGCAAGCCCGATTTTAATCATCGCTTTTTTAAACGCTTCCCGGTCTTCGGCCTTTCGAATAACTTCGTATTTCGCGCCGATCAGTTCGACGTTGTGGCGTTGAAATACTCCGGCCTCATACGCACGCACGGCGGTATTGAGTCCCGTTTGCCCACCCATGGTCGGAAGACAAGCATCGGGCTTTTCCTTTTTGATAATTTCTTCGAGGACTTCTACCGTAATCGGTTCGATGTAGGTCCGGTCAGCTAAATCAGGATCGGTCATAATCGTAGCCGGGTTTGAATTAATAAGAACAACCTCGTAGCCTTCTTCTTTAAGCGCCTTACAAGCTTGCGTCCCGGAATAATCAAATTCACAGGCCTGTCCAATGATAATCGGGCCGGAGCCGATGATTAGAATTTTTTTAATATCGGTACGCTTTGGCATTACCAAATCCCTTCTATAATCATTTTCCTGAATCGGGCGAAAAGATAATCCGGATCGTGCGGACCCGGCGATGCTTCGGGATGATACTGGACTGCAAAGAGCGGGAATTTTTTGTGCCGGAAACCTTCGACCGTCTTATCGTTTAAATTAAGATGCGTAATTTCAATCGTATCTTTATCGATCGAATCGGGATCCACCGCGAAACCATGATTCTGAGAAGTAATTTCAACTGCTTTCGTTCTCAAATCCATAACCGGATGATTTCCGCCCCGGTGCCCGAATTTTAATTTGTACGTTTTCGCGCCAAGCGCAAGGCCTAAGATTTGATGCCCAAGACAAATTCCAAAAATGGGAACTTTTCCGACCAGTTCGCGCGAAGTATTAATTAAATAGGAAACCGCCGCCGGATCGCCGGGGCCGTTGGATAGAAAAATGCCCGCCGGCTTAAGTGCCAACACCTCTTTGGTCGAGGTCGTGGCCGGAACAACCCTCAGTTTAAATCCGCGCTGATTCAGTTTTCTTAGAATATTACGCTTAATTCCGGAGTCAAAACATACCACAAGCGGTTTCTTGGCCTGTTTCTCTTCGGCCAATCCAGAGGGCCATTCGTATCCTTTCTCCAAACTTTCATCGAAATCGTAAGGCGTCTTACACATTACTTCTTTCACAAAATCCGAACCTTCCATCGGTGGAATTTCTTGAGCTCGCGTAATAAGTTTCCCGGGATCCAGTTCCGTACAGGAAATAACTCCACGTTTAGCACCTTGATCACGTAAATGTTTGGTTAATCTTCGCGTGTCGATACCTTCAATACCGGGAATTTTATGCTTATTCAAATAATCCGAAAGAGAACCGGTCGCGCGGAAATTGCTAACACACGCACTCAACTCACGTATGATGAACGCTTCCACCTGCGGCTTGTCCGATTCCAAATCTATTTCGTTTACGCCGTAATTACCGATCAGCGGATAGGTCATGCAAACCATCTGACCTTTGTACGATGGATCGGTCAAAATTTCTTGATACCCGGACATCGATGTGTTGAACACCACCTCTCCTTCGCCGTCGCCCGGATAACCAAATGAAGTGCCAACAAAAATTTCCCCGTCTTCCAGAGCTAAAATAGCTTTCTTCGATTTTCTCATGCGTAACTCCAAAGCCTGCCGAGACAGAACGTGGCCTTAACCCGGCCCTTCAATTCTTGTCCCAGAAAACATGAATTTTTAGATTTTGAAACCAAACCTTCTTTGGTAACCGTCCACTTTTCTTCGATATCCACCAGCGTAAGATTTGCCAAAGCGCCTTCGCGAATACTGCCGTAGCCCTTCATGCCAAATCGCTTCGCCGGATTTACCGAAAACTTCTCGACTACCTCACCAAGCGTCAGCACTTTCTTATGATAAAGCTCGGTCAGTGCGACACCCACCGCCGTCTCCAAACCGATCGTTCCGACGGGCGCATAATCAAATTCCGCCATTTTATCTTCTTCCGTATGGGGCGCATGATCGGTCGCGATCATGCCGATGGTACCGTCTTTCAGCCCTTCTTTAATAGCAGCAACATCACGCACTGAGCGAAGCGGCGGATTCATTTTCAAATTAGTATTATAGGTGCCGAGCAGCTCATCGGTAAAACTAAAATGATGCGGCGTGACTTCCGCGGTTACAGACAAACCTTCCTTTTGTGCACGCCTTATTAAATCAACCGTACCCGCCGCTGAAACGTGGGCAATATGTAAATCCGCTTTCGTCAGTTTTGCCAATTCAATATCCCTGGCCACCGCGATAATTTCGCTTTCCGCGGGAACACCCTTAAGACCGTAGGACGTGGAGAATATTCCTTCGTTCATAACTCCGTCCCCGCTCAAGCGATGATCTTCGGCGTGCGTAATAACCACCAAATTGTTCATGGAAGCATATTCCATGCACCGGCGCATAAGAAGTGAATCGCTCACCCAATTTCCATCATCGGTCACCGCAATTGCACCAGCCCGTTTCAAATCCGCCATCTCGGAAAGTTCTTTGCCTTCGCGCCCGCGTGTAAGCGTACCCGCAGGGTATAAACGAAACGGCACTTCTTTGGATTTAGCCAGAATATGCTCGACAACACTTTGATTATCGCAAGGCGGTTGAGTATTCGGCATCGTTACGCAGGCCACAAAACCGCCGTAGAGCGCAGCCTGGCATCCGGTCAAAATGGTTTCCTTCTGTTCGAAGCCGGGCTCGCGAAAATGAACGTGAACATCGATAAAACCGGGGAAAATATGGAGCTTCTTGGCGTCCAGTACTTCAATCCCATTTTGGGGTTCGATATTTGCCGCGATTTTTTTAATATTTCCCTTTTCGATATGAACATCGAATACGCCGTCGCGGCCGGAAGCGGGATCGACGACGTGAGCGCCTTTGATTAGGATGGTGTGTAACGGTTTCATGGTTTAGCTCCGCTTAAAAGATAAAGAACCGCCATACGCACGGCGAGTCCATTCGTGACCTGATCCAAAATAATTGAATAGGGGCCGTCCACGACATCGCTCGAAAGCTCAATGCCGCGGTTCACAGGACCCGGATGCATAATGACCACGTCGGGTTTGGCTTTCTTTAAAACATCTTTATTAATTTGATACGTAATGGCGTATTCACGAATGCTCGGGAAAAAAGATTCCTTCTGGCGCTCAAGCTGGATACGAAGAAGATTGATAACATCTGCGCTTTCCACTGCCTCTTCCAAGCTGGTCGTGACGCGAACGCCCAGTTTTTCCACATCACGCGGCAGAAGGGTGCGCGGGCCGCAGAGCGTCACTTCCGCACCCATTTTCGTGAGCCCCCATAGATTGGAACGAGCCACACGGCTGTGCAAAATATCCCCAATAAAGGAAACCTTAACTCCTTTCAGCTTTCCCTTCTTTTGACGAACGGTAAACATATCGAGGAGCGCCTGAGTAGGGTGTTCATTAATTCCGTCGCCCGCGTTGATGACACCGCATTTAAGGTAACGCGCCAACCGGTGAGGCGCTCCGCTCGAAGGATGCCGCATAATGACCAAACTTACCTGCAAGGCTTCAAGATTTTTTGCCGTATCTTTCACTGTTTCGCCCTTAATCGTGCTTGAGACATCGGCCGAAAAATTTACCGTATCTGCGCTTAACCTTTTTTCCGCCAATTCAAAAGAAATCCGCGTACGAGTACTGGGTTCGAAAAAAAGATTAACAAGTGTTCTTCCCTGCAACGTCGGAACTTTTTTAATGGGACGGTTTCCGATTTCCTGAAAAGATTCCGCCGTATCCAGAATCAACTCGATTTCTTCGGGTTCCAAATCTTTAAGTCCCAGCAGATCCTTCCTTTTCCAAACCCTACCGCTCATGATTCACCTTCGGTCGTATAATTACTCTGTCGGTTTTTCCGTCTTCGCGGAGCTCTACTTCCACATGCTCTTCCCGGGAGGTCGGTACGTTTTTGCCGACAAAATCCGGCCGGATAGGAAGTTCCCGGTGGCCGCGGTCCACAAGAACGGCAAGTTGAATGGATTTGGGCCGGCCAAAATCAATGATCTGATCAATGGCAGAGCGAATGCTGCGGCCCGTAAAAAGAACGTCGTCAATTAATACAACGATCTTGTTGTTAATATCGAAATCAATTTCTGTCCCACGCACTTCCGGTTGATTGGTTCCGGCACTCAAATCATCCCTGTAGAGCGTAATATCAAGAATTCCGATGGGAAGGGCCAACCCGGATATTTCTCGAATAAGTTTTTGAAGACGCCCTGCCAGATAAACTCCGCCTGTTCGAATACCGAGCAAAACGATTTCTTCTAATTTCGCGTTCCTCTCGATTATTTCATGGGCGAGACGCTTCAGCGTTCGGCTCAGGCTATCTTCATCAAAAATCAGCTTATCCGACATGGAAAGGCACCTTCTTAGATTCACGCACTGAGAGACGAGTAAGGAGAGATGGACAAAAAAAATGCCTACCCCTTGAGGTAGGCTGGATAAGATAGCGGAGCTTTTTAGACTGATTCATGACGACCTTTCTTCGTCTCTCGGACGAAATTAAAAGGTTAAAAAACGATCGCAAAGTTCCGGCACTATATAACGGTACGGTTGATAAGTCAAGCTCAGAAAGGACATCGCCAGGAACTTCTTATCTCATTGAAATATAACATGATAGAAGATACTTAGCAAACGCCAAGCACCTATAGCTTTAAAAATTAAGAATAATTATACTTGCGCTAAGTTGACATCGGGCCGATAACAAGGTAAATTTCAAACGGGTATATTAAATCGGTATTACATTGGCAAAGGGGAGAAAATTTATTTCTACGATTAAACAGTAGGAGCGATTCGCGAACCGCACCTACAAGTTTTCCCCAATCGAACCGCGTAAAAGGAAATGTATGGCTGAACAAAATGGCAAGAAAAAGGTCCTTGTCGTCGACGACGAATTGGATGCGTTAGAAATTATCCGTAAGCGGCTGGAAAACGATTACCGAGTACTTGCAGCCAGCAGCGGCTCAGCCGGCCTCAAAATTGCCGAAGCAGAACGTCCCGATATTATCATCCTCGATATTATGATGCGCGGAGTAAGCGGCCTTGAAGTGCTGGACATGCTCAAACACAGCCCTCATTTATCAAGAATTCCGATCATAATGGTGACCGCATTGGATGACTTCAATACCCAGCAGGAAGCCGGACATCTCGGCGCGCGGTTCTACATCACAAAACCTTTAAACGGTCCCCTTCTCGAAAATAAAGTTAAACAACTTCTAGCCATCAGCGCTTAATCCGGTCCGCAATAATAGAAACTATACGTCTTCAAAAGATGTGTGCTCCACAATTGGTTGAATCTCCTCAGGCAGCTTTTTGGATCTCCCCTTCTTCATACTCTGGGAACATAATAATGGCAGGATGGACTTTAAAAGCTTCGGCAAGCTGCTCTGCGCGTTTTTTACCGATCTCGATCTTTCCGTTTTCAAGAGAACTGATATTGGTTGCGGTAATTCCCGAGCGCTTGGCTAAATCTTCCTGAGTCCAACCCTTAAGCTCACGAAGCATACGGATCACTTCGCCTGTCGTTAGGTCGGCATGCTTTTTGGCAGGTACAAATTCATTTTGTTTATTCTTTCTCATGAGAACCTCCTAATATTCATGGGGCGTAATCTTCAATACATACACGGTTACAATGTCACGTTCGATCGAATAGATTACCCGGTATTGCAGACTTAATCGCGAAGAGCGCTCGCCCTTTCGCTCGCCCTTAAGACTTTCATCGTGAAATCCCGGAAACTCTTTTAATTTATCGGGGCCGTGTCTAACGACGATGTTTTTCCAAAGCTCGTATTTTTTGACAATATGACCGGGCAACTTTCGGCATACCTTAGCAATGTCTCTATGTTCTTGGATGTGCCACATTATTGAAAATGATAACTTATCATATTTGATAAGTCAAGCTGCGTTAAAAACCCTCTGTAATCTTTTGATTACAGAGGGTTTTGGCGATGGCTCGTCGGGATGGACGCCAAACGAACCACCCATGATCAATGGGTGCGATTGCTTGTGAGAACGAAAAAGTGGTGTGGGCCAAGAGGAGCAGAACCGACTAGTTTAGAATTGGAAGAAATTATTCGCCGGAATTAGAACCGCCCCGGTTTCCCATGGCTCCCCTTGTTGGACAACTTTCGCAACTATCTTACTCACTCAGTCTCACTCAGTTCTGTTTCCATCACAACCGGTTAATAAATCAGCCTTATGCAATTCTTCAATTTGTGGAAAATATCTCAGCGAAAGGGATTCCCTATAGCCATCCCGTAAATCCCGGATAAAAGGAATCTCTGCCTCACTAATCAAGCCCATATAAAATTCTTTACCTCGATTATTTGAGTTTATTGAGGATACTTCTTTTTCGGTAAGATAGAACAACATATCAAGATACTTTGCATTTGGGAATTTCTGGGCAATTTGATAAACAAGCTCTGCTAGTGATTCGGCTAAATTTTCGCAAGATAAATCAGAAATAACTGTGATTTTAATTCTAATTGTTCCATCAATCATTTTTAAAGCTGAAAACTCCGGATCAATTTTCAAACTGAGAAATTTTTCCTGTGAATCATTGATGGGAAGACTATGGTCGGGCGTAAAAGCCCAAACGTCAATTGGCCGTCCAATTTTTTTTCCAAAGGCCTTAATCGATTTAACCGTTTCTTGAACACGTAGATTCATCTCATAGTCGCTGATGGGGGGCTCGTGATCCATAACAGTGATATGAGGAGCGAATTGGATCCGCTTGAAACCAACATACCATTTTCCGCATGGTTTACGCTCAAACATAGGACTCCATCTTTCATTACTTTTCACACATTTTGATTGTGATTGTTGTGATTCTCGTCTCTCTATATTGCGTAAACAATCTCTCTCGTTCTCATAGCGTTCTATATCAATTGCTGTTGAATAACCTCTCAAATCAACCCATTTGGTTTCTGACACGAGATCATAACCGCTTCCTTTTTTTTGGCATGATATGAAAGCTAATAAAATAAATAGCAATACGAAAAAAGCCTTCATGGAGCATTTCCAAGGATTTTTTGATTTAAGGAAAAGGTCATAAGATAGTACCATTTCCAAAAGTACGCCAAATTAAAAAAGCGTTGCAAGATTTTACTCCTGCAACGCCTTTGTGTAAACGCTCCCCCACCAGGACTCGAACGAGGGCTTTTTTTATTGTTCCAAGCTAAAGCTGAAACCGGTGCCTTACGAACACCCCATCGAATTCCCGCAGTTCAAACATTTATAGCAGGAGCCGCTTCGAACGGTAATGTGTCCGCATCCATCGCAAAAAGGAGCATCCCCCATCATTTTACCAAGATGGTCATCCAGGGTATCTAAAGGACTGGATGTTTCCTGACGCGAAGCGACAACCTCTTCCGCTTTTGCTTGAACGTGAGACGGCGTAGCAACAGCCTTAGCGACCGGAGCAGAATTTTCGGCAGGGTTACCGGCTTTTACAGAGTGCTTTTTAGCTGCATTGTTGCCATTTTTATCCCCGTTTTCATCCGAACCATAATCATCGATCGATGGCTTTACTTGGACAAAATCATACATGCCTAAATATTCCATGCCGAGCACGCGAAAGACGTAATCAATGATAGAGCTTACGCGTTTGATGTTCGGATGATCGCAAGTACCTTGCGGCTCGAATTTCGTAAATGTGAAACAATCTACAAATTCTTTAAGCGGCACGCCGTACTGCAATCCCAAAGAAACCGCAATAGCAAAACAGTTCATCATGCTTCGAAGTGCGGCGCCTTCCTTATGCATATCGAGGAAAATTTCTCCCAGACTGCCGTCTTCGTATTCGCCGGTGCGAAGGTACACTTTATGGCCGCCTACTTTGGCTTCCTGAGTAAACCCTCCTCTTTTTTTCAATAGACGCCGGCGTTTGGGAGTGGACTGAACAACCGCCTTTCCGGCAGCAGCATCGGTCTTCCCTCCCTCTTTCTTCGTCTTATCGCTGGAAGAAGTATTTAACGGCTGGCTTAATTTGCAACCATCGCGATAAAGTGCAACAGCCTTCAGGCCCATTTTCCAAGCTTCAAAATAGATTTGTTCAATATCCTGGACAGTCGCTTCGTTCGGAAGATTAACGGTCTTCGAGATCGCTCCGGAAATAAACTTCTGAGCAGCGCTCATCATTCTTACATGGGACATCGGACTTAAGAAACGTTCGCCTTTTTTCCCGCATTTATTGGCGCAATCAAATATCGGAAGATGCTCGTTTTTCATATGCGGAGCGCCTTCGATGGTCATTCGTCCGCAGATAACTTCATTGGCTTCTTCGATCTCGTTTGGCGCAAATCCTAGAGACTCGAGTAAATTAAAATCGGCTGATTCGTATTGCACCTTCTTAAACCCCAATCGCTCAAGCGTCTGCTCACCAAGCACCCAACGATTAAACGCATGAGAAAGCTCGAAAACAGAAGGCAGGCGGCTCTCTATCTTTTCCAGATCCGCATCGGTAAAACCTTTATTCTTCAGCGCTTGTGAATTAACATACGGAGCCTCTTGCAGCGTAAGCGTTCCCTGAATATAACGAGTGACGTCGGCAATCTGGCGCGGCGTATAGCCGAGTTTCTTTAGCGCAAGCGGAACAGATTGGTTTACGATTTTGAAATAACCGCCGCCGGCAAGTTTTTTAAATTTAACCAGCGCAAAATCCGGTTCGATTCCGGTCGTATCGCAATCCATGAGAAGCCCGATCGTGCCGGTCGGCGCAATAACCGTGGCTTGCGCATTTCGGTAGCCGTAATGCTCGCCTAGAAACACGGCGTCATCCCAATCCTGCTGCGCAGCCTTAAGCAAATAATCCGGGCAATAATTCTGAGGAATCTTATAGCTCGCGTTTCTATGTTTTTCCATTACGTGCAGAAATGGACTCCGGTTTTTTTCGTATCCGGCGAACGGCTTAACTTCACGCGCAATCTCAGCAGACGCTCTATAAGCATGCCCGCACATAATTGCGGTAATAGCCGCTCCAATCGCACGCGCTTCTTCAGAATCATACGGAATGCCATTGATCATAAGGAAGGTACCCAAATTAGCGTAGCCCAGCCCCAACGGCCGGTAGTCATGGCTATTTTTAGCAATGCTTTCGGTCGGATAAGAAGCCATACCTACGATAATTTCCATAGCAATAATGAAGATACGCACGGTATGACGAAAGGCGTCTACATCAAATGAACCGTCTTCGCGTGCAAACTTCATTAAATTAATAGAAGCTAAATTGCAGGCGCTGTCATCCAAAAACATATACTCGGAACACGGGTTGGATGCGTTTATACGATCTGTGTTAGGACAAGTGTGCCATTCATTGACAGTAGTATCGAACTGAAGTCCTGGATCGGCGCAGGTCCAGGCTGCTCCGGATATCTGTTGCATTAAATTTCGAGCCTTAAACGTTTCCGAAATTTCTCCCGTTGTGCGAAATGTGGTTGACCACGTCTCATCTTTTTCCACAGCTTCCATAAATTCGTCCGTAATACGAATGGAATTGTTTGAATTTTGACCGGAAACGGTTTTATACGCTTCGCCGTTAAAGTCCGAAGGATAACCGCCGTCTACCAACGCTTTAACCTTTTTCTCTTCACGCACCTTCCAATTAATGAAATCTACGATTTCGGGATGATCCAAATCCAGGCAAACCATTTTTGCCGCTCTTCGCGTTGTTCCGCCGGATTTGGTAGCGCCCGCGGCTCGATCAAATACCTCCAGGAAAGACATTAAGCCGGACGAAGTGCCGCCGCCCGACAATTTTTCCTGCCGGCCACGTAACAATGAGAAATTTGTCCCCGTACCCGATCCAAATTTAAAAAGCCGCGCTTCGCTTCTTACCAAGGAAAAAATGGACATGAGGTCGTCGGAAACGCGCTGAATGAAACAGGCTGAGCACTGGGGATGGGAATAAGCATCGGTGGTGGTTTCTACTTTACCTGTTTCAGGATTCCAGTAGAAATTACCACCGCTACCTACGATACCATACTCGTGATAAAGACCGCAGTTAAACCAAACCGGAGAATTGAATGCACACTTCTGGGTAATAAGCATATCGGAAAGTTCGGCTTCAAAAACATCCGCATCTTCCTTACTAAGGAAGTAATGCCCCGCTTCACCTGCCGTGCGAATAGTGTGTGCAATGCGATGCACAACTTGTTTAGCGCTTGTTTCATGACCGACGCCGGGAACTCCGGCTTTACGGAAATATTTGGAGACAAGAATATCGGTTGCGAGCTGGGACCAGCCCTTTGGAACTTCGATATCGTCCATTTTGAAAACCACGGAGCCGTCGGTGTTCACGATCGCCGAAGACCGCTTAATCATTTCGATCTGATTTAAACCATTACCGGGGCTTGTAAAGAACCGTTCTAGCTTAAGCCCGCCTTGCGCCCTGCCCGGCGAAGGTCTTTTAGCTGTCCGCTCTGTTGTATCTGCAACCGTTGTCTTCGGCATAACTTCTATCTCCTTTTATGGATTGAAATCAATCCTTTAGTGCACTCTTGCACTTATAAGTTCAAGCGGCTCCATTAAACAGAACCCAATTATACCACAGAATATGGGGGACACAGCAAGCGTATGCCCAATATCTTGTATCGGAAGACAAAGACAATTCTTGACTGGTTTTTCAATTTCAATTTAATTAACCGATTTACTGTGGGAAAACTTCGAAAGATTTTTTGGATCGGCGACTTTAACTTTCTTATTTTTATTTTTACTCGAATTCATTAAAGCCGACGTTGCCAAGATTTTTGAAAAGGTTTATTCAAAAAAAATTGGATAGCGTCTCGCGATAGCTATCCAATGTACGTGAAAGCTCGAATAGAACTGCACTTCGGCGTTGCTCTATCACAGCACTCACCCACCCCAATCTTAACTCCCCCGTTTTTTCGCTTCTTTATTGAAGCATTTATCCCGCTTACCGCGCTATCGCAGCTTTATTTTTATGCGCCAACGACAGTGGACGGAATTATAGGGGAGAACATTTTTTAAGTCAATGGCGATTTCTTCTTTTATTCTCAAGCAAAGCATCGCCGTCAAAAATTTTAAATTTCTTGTTGACAAAAAAAGTTTCGCCGTGAATTAACTCGAGCAATCACTTACCGACGCAAAATTCCCGGAAGACCACGTCCAAAAGATCGTCGGAATAAACTTCCCCGATCAATTCGCTGAGTGACTTGAGCGCGGCGCGCAAATCGCTAGCCAAAAATTCGAGCGAAGCTTTTTCGGAAAACGATTTTTGCGCGCGCGTAAGATGCGTTACGGCTTCCGCAACACTCGCCTGGTGACGCTCACGCGTAAGATGAACATTTTCGGATTGCCATTCGCGTTGAAGTACGTGCCCCAGAACTTTTTTTCTAATCTCACCCAGCCCATTACCACGAACGGCGGAACAAAAAACAAAAGGAGCAGAACGAAATTGCTCCTCAAAAATTTTCGGATCAACTTTACGCGGCAAATCCGATTTGTTAATCGCGGCTACAAAAGGTTTCCCTGCTACGGACTTTCCTATACTGAAATCTTCCTCAGAAAGCGGCGCCGAACCGTCAATTACCCACAAATGGAAGTCGGCCTGATCCAAATACTTACGCGTACGATCCATGCCCATTTGATCAATTTCGTCACGCGGTTTTCCGAGGCCCGCGGTGTCTACCAGACGTACAGAAACTCCGTCCCAAACAACCGATTCTTCCAGCGTATCGCGCGTCGTACCGGGAATATGCGTAACGATAGCTCTATCTTTTCCTAAAAGCGCATTCAGAAGAGAAGATTTTCCGACATTGGGTTTCCCAACAATGGCGCAAAGCAGTCCGTTTCGGATCACGAGACCGGATTGATAAGAATCAAGCAATTCTTTAAGATCATTCGTAAGCCCGTCGATTTCCGTTTTAAATTTTTGATTGGAAAAAACGTCGTGATCGTCTTCGGGAAAATCAACATACGCTTCGATGTGAGCGAGAACCAAAAGCAATCTTTCTTTAAACGATTTCAAACGCTCTGAAAGCTGCCCTTCAAGCTGCCTAACCGCTTGCTTTAAACTTTTCTCGCCGCTTGACCGGATAATATCGATCACGGCTTCGGCCTGAGTCAAATCGATCCGGCCGTTTAAAAACGCGCGTTGTGTAAATTCCCCAGGCTCCGCCACGCGCGCGCCGTTTTGACAACACAACTCGATCAATTTTCTCGCCGCTTGCGTCCCGCCGTGCGTACTAAACTCCACCGTATCTTCGGCGGTAAATGATTTTGGCCGGCGAAAAACACTCGCTAAACATTCGTCAATCGCCGTTTCGCTCTGAATAACATGGCCGTAATGAATAGTGAACGCTTTGGCTTCTTTCAAAATCCGACCGGATTTTGTGCGAAAAATCTGGTCGGCAATCGAAAAAGCCTGAGGTCCGCTTAATCTGACAATGCTAAGCGCCGCTTCGCCGCTTGCCGTAGCGATCGCACAAATCGTATCTTCGATTTTTAATTCCGGCATAAAATCTTTCTTGCTTCTCCGACTAAAAACAACGAACCGGTTACAAGTATCACACCCTTCTTATTCAAACTTTTCTTTGCGTCCACAATCGCTTTCGGCAAGCGTCTCGAAACGTGAATTTCTTTAAAATAAGGCTTTGCGGCAAACTCCAAATCCGACACATTTGCGGCCCGTGGATGACGAGCGGAAGCCAGATAAATGGGAGCTCTTAACTTCCTCAATTCTTTCATAACTTCCCCAACGGCCTTGTCTTTACTAGCTCCGTATATGATACGCAAATCACGGCGAGGAAAAAGCTTACGCATTGAGGTCGTTAAAGCTTTGGCTGCATCATTATTATGTCCGCCGTCTAATACAACGGTAGGGTTACGCTTAACAATCTCAATCCGACCGGGCCAGCGAGTCTTTGAAAGTCCTTCTTTAATAGCAGCCTCGCTTAATCTGTATCCGTAAAACCGGCTTAAAAGTTCAAATGCCCGAACCGCCAGGGCAGCATTATTCATTTGAAACAAACCCAGAAGCCGAATCTTCAAAAGTATTTTTTGCCCGTTAACTCCCATTTTAAATGAAAGCCCCGTTTCCGACATACGAACCAATTTTCTCCCCGGGGAGAAAATTAGGGGCACTGCCAATTCCGTCGAGCGCCGACGTAAAACTCTTAGAACCTCGGGCTTTTGAACTCCCGTCAAAACCGGAATGCCCTTCTTAATAATCCCTGCTTTCTCGCGGGCAATTTTTGAAACGGTCGAGCCCAGCCATTTTTGATGATCCAAACCAATTTCGGTGAAAATGCTGAGACTTGTCCGTACCGCATTCGTCGCATCAAGCCGCCCACCCAAACCGACTTCTAGAATAACAAGATCTGTTTTATTTTTCCGGAAATAAGAAAGTGCGAGCGCCGTTAGAATTTCAAAATAGGTTAGCTGCCCCGCACTGCTCGGCCAATGCTTAAGTGCTTTTTTAATTTCGCCCATTTCTTCGGCAAACTCTCGGCGTGAAATTATATCGTCGTTGATGCGGATTCGCTCTCGCACGTCAATAAGATGAGGGGAAGTATACATTCCCGCCCGGTACCCATGCGCCTTCGCAATGGACGCCAAGAAAGCCACGGTCGAACCCTTCCCGTTTGTGCCGGTGACGTGCGCAATGATAAGCCGCAATTCGGGATTGCCGAGCCGCCTCAGAAGTAAATGTATTCGTTTCAAACGAAACCGACGGGGAGAATAATCTTTGGGAAGTTTTTTCTCGTAATTATCAAAGGAAGAAACAAACGCTAAGGCTTCGTGATAATTCATAATTGAAGGACTGATGAGCTAGGATGGAATATAAAGTAACAAGCTCGATTAATGGCGAAAATGCCTTCTGCCGGTGAAAACCATTCCGATTCCAAATTGATTACAGGCATGTATGACATCGCTATCTTTAATGGAACCGCCCGGCTGAATGATCATTCGAATACCGTTTTCGTGGGCCACTTCAATATTATCCGGCATGGGGAAAAATCCGTCGCTCGCGAGCACCGAACCTTTAGCTTCATGCCCGGCTTTTTGACAGGCAATGCGAACGCTGTCTACACGGGACATCTGGCCGGCGCCAATGCCCACGGTTTTTGTACCTTTCGCGAGTACGATGGCGTTGGACTTCACAAGCTTGGCGCATTTCCAGGCAAACACGAGCGAATCCAAGTCTTCCTTGCTCGGCTTTACACTCGTTACACATTTTAATTCTTTAAGAATAGCTTTTTCTTTTCCGCGAAGCGAAGGATCGCTATCTTGAACCAAAAGCCCCGACCGGCCGAACCGTAAACTCATTGAACCGTTTGCCAAAAGCGCCGCCGGATCCGCTTCGATAAGGCGCAGATTTTTACGCGATTTGAATACCTCGAGACTTCCGTCATCGTAAGATGGAGCGATCAGCACTTCAAAAAACGGAAGTCGTGCAGAAACGGCCTCAGCTTCTTCGCGACCGAGCGGCTTATTCACGGCGACAATGCCTCCGAAAGCCGAAAGCGGATCGCAAGCAATAGTATCAATCAAAGCTTGTTTTAAATCGTTAGCTTCAGCCATGCCGCAGGGATTGTTATGCTTGATGACAACGGCGGCCGGACGTGAAAATTCACTTACCGCTTCAAGCGCCGATTCGATATCGAGAAGATTATTGAACGAAAGCTCTTTGCCGTGAAGCTGGCGGAATTTAAAATTCCCGGTTTTGCAAGCGGCTTCGTACAAAGCAGCTTTTTGGTGCGGATTTTCACCGTAGCGTAAATCCTGAACTTTTTTAAAACTAATCGTGAGATCGTTCGGAAATTCATGGGATGGCTCGGGAGCTGCCGATTTCGCCTTCGCCGCGGAGCCTTCTTTTTCGAAATAATCCGTAATCGCCCGATCGTAACGCGAAGTTAATCGGAAAACTTTGAGAGCGAGTTTTTTTCTGGTTTCCCGGGAAAGGCTCCCGTTGGATTCCTTCAGCTCTTCGAGAATGGCGGGATAATCGTCCGGGCTTGAGATAACACCCACATAATCAAAATTTTTAGCAGCGGAACGAAGCATCGTGGGACCGCCGATATCGATATGTTCGATGGCTTCCTCTTCCGATACTTTCTTCCCACTCACAGCTTCCTCAAACTTATAGAGATTTACAACGACCAAATCGATCGGCTCGATACCGTGTTCTTTAGCTTCTTTTTTTTGCTTGGCATCGTCGCGAACAAACAGAAGCCCGCCGTGGACTTTCGGGTGAAGCGTTTTCAAACGGCCGGCGAAAATCTCCGGAAAGCCGGTTAGCTCTTCGATAGGCTTTGCCTTAACTCCGTTTTCGCTAAGGAGCTTAAGCGTTCCGCCGGTTGAAACAATTTCGACTCCGAGCCGCTTAAGTCCCTTGGCAAACGGAACAAGACCCGTTTTATCCGTGACACTAATTAACGCTCGTTTAACTTTCATACGCTCTTTATTTGTTTTGACGAATATAATCTTTTACTAATTTTTTATATTTAACTTGAAGCGATTGAGTAACTTTCCCCGGACATTCGGAGCCAACTTTTCTGCCGTCCAAACTCGCCACCGGCAAAATTTCAGCGCTTGTGTATGTCAGAAACGCCTCATCGGCGTTAAATAAATCATGACGCGAAATAACTTGCTCGGAAAATGGAATCTTGGAAACGAGGGCCAATTCTATCACGGTTCGGCGGGTAACTCCATCGAGGATTCCGTAAGCCGGCGGCGTAAAGAGCGTTCCCCTTTTTACCATAAAAATATTACAAGTCCGGCATTCGCCGACGTCGCCCGAAGGCCCCAGAAAAACAGTTTCATGAACTTCCCCGCTTACTTCAGCTCCGATATCCGATTCCGCTTTGGCAAGAACGCTCAAAAGATATTCCGAAGCTTTGGCCTGAGCAGAGGAAATGCGCGGGCCGGCTTTTCGCATCGTTGCCGTTTTTAAAGCAGCGCCTTTTTTATATAGATTCGGCTTCGGCAATGTTAAAGGGCCCACAAAAATCCACGATTGCTCAGCACTAACCGTAAGCCGGAGAAAGGCAGAAGAGCGGCGGGATGAACGCGAAGCTTCTATTAATTGAGCTCTAAACAAATCTCGGCCGGCCTTCGGCCTCATCCCCACACTTTTGATGGATTCAAAAAGTCGATCCAGGTGCTCATCCAACTTAAAAATTACGCCATCATAAACCCGCATGCTTTCAAAAACGCAGATGGCCGGATGGTTCCAAAAATCGAGATCCACGCAATGAGGGGAAATCCGTTCGCCGTTTTGAAAAACAAGGGTTTTAGAAGTCATCGGTCGGCTGTCACTACGAACTGTAGGGGCGTCATTTATGACACCCGCTCAACGGGCGCGGTGAACCGCGCCCCTACAATCAATGGGTCTTCTACGTATTTTCGAACATAGTCTTCAGAATCGGACAACGCTTCAAACAAAGCAGCGGCTTTATCCAAGGTTTCCTGATATTCCGCCTTCTCTTTTGAATCAGAAACAATCCCTGCGCCCACCCGAAATGAACCTTTCCCTGCCGTCAGAACAATGGTGCGTATCAAAATATTTAAATCCATATCGCCGTCAAAACCAATGTAGCCGAGCGAACCGGTATAAAATCCTCTCCGCTCCTTTTCCAATTCGTGAATGATTTCCATACAGCGGATTTTAGGACAACCCGTAATCGTCCCGCCGGGAAACATCGCGCGCAAAAGATCAAACGCATCATGATTTGGTTTTAAACGCCCAACAACATTGGAAACGATATGCTGCACATGGGAATAACACTCAACCGTCATCCACTCATCCACACGCACCGAACCATACTCCGAGACGCGGCCAAGGTCGTTGCGTTCCAAATCAACGAGCATCAGATGCTCGGCTCTTTCCTTTTCGCTGAGAAGCAAATCTTCACGCAGCTTTTCATGTTCAAGCTTGCTTTTCCCCCGCCGCCGCGTGCCGGCGATCGGACGGGTCTCGCAAACGTTTCCGCGCAGTCTAACAAGCCGCTCGGGCGATGAACTTACGATCGTGAGGTCTCCCCAATCCGCAAAAGCCGCAAACGGTGAAGGATTGATTCTCTGGAGCCTTTCATAAATTCCAAAGGCATTGCCTTCAAATGAAAAATCGAACCGCTGCGAAAGATTGGCCTGATAAATATCACCGGCGCGTATGTATTCCTTCGCCTGGCCAACCATTTGGCAGAATGCCCGCTCGGTTGTAGAGGCCTTGAGTGAATGAATAACCGACAAGTGCGTAGGCGGGGCATCTTGCCCCGCAAAGTTAATCCGGGGCGGGACGCCCCGGCTACGCGTCACTACTTCAACCACGGAATGAATTTCATCAACCGCATTCTTATACGCTTCATCGAAGGAAATGCCCGATCCGGGCCAAAGATTTTGGCAAATAATGACTTCGCCGTTTTTTCGATCAAGTACGATCACGCGATCATATACCGAACAAAGAATATCGGGAACGCGGTCGCCCTTGGCCGAGGCCGTAGGTAATTTTTCAAACTGATGGGCGAGTTCGTAGCTCAGCGCAAAAACCGTTCCGCCCGTGAAAAAGTCAATATCCTCCCACCTCCGCCCTTTAAAGGAAGAGATTACGGTGCGGAAAATTTCTAAAGCAGGACCTTTTTGCTTACGTTTTTTGCCATTTCGGTAGGTTAACTCGGCAGAGCTTTCTTCGATCCGCACACTCAAAAGCGGATTCCAGGCTACGTATGAATATCGGTGGGTGGCATTATTTTGAAGAGCTGCCGGACTTTCCAGCAAAACGCTTGGCTTTTGCTCACCAAACGCCTGGTAAACAGCCTGTGGCTCAATGTCAGATTTGAGCTTAAAAAGGACGGGAACAACAAACCCTTGTCCGTAAAATCGCTCGAGTTGTTTAGCGGGAATTAACCACATAAGAAGTTACCTAATACGTCATTGCGAGGCATAACTGTAGGGGCGCGATTCAGCGGGCGCCATAAATGGCGCCCCTACAACCACGATATTTCGTGCTATTTACTCTGCTCCAGATAACGGAGAAATTCATTGTCGGTAGTCAGGATCAAGCGATCCGTCTCTTTTATAGAATTTTTATAACTTTCGAGTGTCCGGTAAAAGGTATAAAACTCCGGATCGGCAGAATAAACATCTGCATAGATTTTAAGCGCCTTGGCTTCCGCTTCTCCAATGACCCCTTGAGCTGTCCGATATGCCTCCGACTCAATCTGGCGAAGAATTTTTTCTTTCTCACCCTGAATCTTAGCGCTTTCTCCGAGACCTTCCGCGCGAAGTTTCTCGGCCACGCGTTTTCTCTCCGAGATCATTCGTTCAAAAACCTTTTTACGGACCTCAGCCTCGTAATTGATGCGTTTGATTCGAATATCCACCAGTTCGATGCCGAACTGTTTAACAAAAGGGGCTGAGCGTTCCATAATTTCATGTGTGACGTCATTCCGGCCATCTGCGATCTCCGGATAATCCATCTGAAAATCATCAATATCTTCGGCTTGTTTGGCCGTAAGAATCTGATTGGTGCTTCGAACCACGTTGATTAAATCATGATTCGCGATGGCGCTGCGCGTCGTGCCGTCCAAAATATCATCCAAACGTTTTTGGGCCCGGGATTCACTACCCATGGACTGTAAATACTTGAGAGGGTCCACAATGCGCCATCGGGCTGTTGTATCCACCCAAAGATATTTCTTGTCTTTCGTCGGCATTCTTTCCGGATCGCCGTCCCATTCCAGAACTCGTTTTTCGAAACGATTCACGTGTTGAATAAACGGAATTCTGAGCTTAAGACCGGGGGCGGTGATGGCTTCGCCGATGGGCTCGCCGAACTGCGTAATGATGACTTGCTCGGTTTCGTCAACTTGATAGGCGGATTGAGTGATCAGAATCAACCCTAAAACAACCAACGCGATTAAAGGCCCAACATAAGTCGGCTTCATGACTGTACCCCTTCTTTTTCTTGAATCGGCCGGGTTTGATTCAGATCCATAAAAGGAAGAACCCCCTTCAAATCTTTACCGATGATGGTTTTGTTCGGAACAGTCCCAAAAAGTTTTTCCATCGTCTCCAAATACATCCGGCGCCGGGTAATTTCAGGCGCTAGTTTGTATTCCTTCCAAACCGAGGAAAATTTGTTGGCATCGCCTTCGGCATTGTTCACGCGCGCCAGCGCAAAACCTTCGGCTTCCCGAATGGTGCGTTCCGCATCGCCGCGCGCCTTAGGGACAAACTTGTTGTAATCTTCCCACGCCTGATTGACCACGCGCTCCTTGTCCTGACGCGCCGTGTTTACATCATTAAAGGAAGGTTTCACCTCATCGGGCGGATTGACGCTCTGAAGCACCACTTGATCGACTTCGATTCCGCACTCAAATTTATCCAGTATCTTCTGCAGTTCCATTTTCGCTTCGTCCTGAATTTCCACACGTCTGAGCGTAATAACCTCGTCAACCGTCCTGTCGCCGATCACCTGGCGCATCACCGCTTCGGACATATCACGCACCGTTTCATCCGCACTGCGAACCTTAAATAAATATTTGTACGGATCGGCATGGCGGTATTGCACGATCCATTCGACAATGCCCAAGTTCAAATCGCCGGTGAGCATCATCGACTCATGCAGAAATGAATTATGCTCAAACCCCAGGTCTTTAAACCGAAGCGATTCGGCTCTCCGGGAAGAGGCGGGGCCAACAAAAGCTTCCGAAAATTGACTGCGAATAGCGGGCCGAATCGTTTGAAAACCGAATTCCTCCGATTGCACGTTCAAGGTGCTGACAAACCTTACCGTTTCAATTCCAAACGGGAGTTTGAAATGTAAGCCGGGCTGCGCCATGCGCATAAATTTGCCAAACTGCTGAATCACACCGACCTCAGCCGTGCCGACCTTGTATATAACGGTGGAAAACGTCAATATGAAAAAGCCGACCGCCAACAAAGCGATCGTCAGTTGCTTAGGATCCAGCGGATTTCTAAAAGCACCACCGCTTCTCGGTAAATTGATTTCCATAATCGTTATCCCCTTTCGTGTAGGTGTAGAACAAGACCCGAAGGCAGCTTCGGGTAAAAATAGGTGGACTTCTGCGGCATGACTTCGCCCGAATAGCAAACCTGTTTCACGGTAGCAATATCGGGCGCGCGCAAAATAATTCCAACCGTAGCCTCACCGCTTTGCACGCGTTCCACGGCTTCATTTAAATAACGCGTGTACGTCACGACTTTTTCGAATTCTTCCGGCTTAACGCCAAGCAGTTTATGAATGATTATATGCTGAACGATATTCACATCCAAGCGATACCAAGCCTCGGGCTTTTTAATCGGCATTACACGGCGAAGGCCGTATTCATCTTCGAGATGCAGAAGACAAGCTTCGGATTTGTTCCATTGGAGTCCTATTACCACATGATCCTTGGGCTCCTGTGACAAACGCGTTTCCCACTCTTTCGCCTCATTAACATTAAAGCAGGAAATGGCAAAATAAGGCGAAAGCAATTTTTTGATCTTTTCCAAAGAAGGCACGGCTTTAAGCTTTAAAAGACGATGCGTGGGAAACACCAGGAGGCCTTCGTCGTAAATATTGGCGAGGACCATCATAACATAATCGGATGCCGCTTTTCCGTTTGAAACATTTCCGCTTTCGCGCAGCCCATTTCGATAGGCCAACGCCGTTTCGTAACGATGGTGTCCGTCAGCAATCATAATCGATTGGGTCTTAAAAAAATTAGAAATGCGATCGAGAGAATCTTTCTCCTTAATCAGCCAAATCTCATGGGTTGTATTTTTATGGTCCCCAAAAGAAACGTCCGGCTTCTTTTTCATAGCTGATTTGTAAAGTGAATCCAACGTTTGATCCTTATCCTCATAAAGACCAAAAACAGGAGACAGGTTTCCTTTCACGGAACGGATTAAATTCATTCGGTCGGCTTTAGGCGCGCTATGCGTTTGCTCATGCGGCAAAACAGCGCGTGCGGCATAATCTTCAAGCCGGACCGCGGCAAAAATTCCCACCCGGCCTACTTTTTTTCCGGTATCGGGATGAGCGTAGGTCTGGCGGTAGAGATAATAGGCTGGTTCTTTTTCCTGTTTGAAAACGCCTTGCTTCTGCCAGGCTTCAAGAAACGAGCCGGCGCGTTTATATTTATTATTTCCTTCGGAGGTATCGCCCGGTTCATCCTTACCAAGTATGAGGCGAATAATGTTATGCGGATTCTTTTGGTAAAGAGCGTTTTGCTCTTTTCCATCGATAACATCGTAAGGAGGCGCAATTACTTCGGGGAGAGCGACATGATCTGCATCAAATCGCCAACCGCAAAAAGGCTTTGTCTCTAACATAATTCTTTCACGCAACTCATTTGTAGGTCATTGTTTAGAAGGCGGTTTCGAGAAAGCTTGGATTTTATCATGGCCGAAAGGTTCGACAAAGGAAAATCTCCCTACACAAACACAGTCTTATCAGGCCTTGTCGCTCGGCATTCACGAAAGTATAATGTGCGCCTATGTTAAGAGCTATTTTTTATAAATTCTTTAAACCGATTCTCGACACCATTAGTGCCCGGCTAAATAAGCACGGGATAAATCCGGCGCATCTCACGCTCGGCGGCCTTATCATAAATGCGCTCGGCTGTCTTCTTTATGCTTACGGCAGGTTTTTAACCGGTTCGCTCATTATCCTCATCGCCGGCCTGTTTGACATGCTCGATGGGGCGCTCGCAAGATCCAGCGGAAAAGCTACCAAGTTTGGTGCCTTCATGGATTCGGTAGTCGACCGATATTCCGACTTTCTTATTTTCGGAGGTCTGCTTATTTATTTCTCACGTGTCGGAGATTCGTCGGCGGTCGCTCTCGTTCTGGTCGTCATTGCCGGAGCTCTTCTTACGAGTTACGCCAAGGCACGCGCCGAAAGTCTTATTCCGCATTGTAATGTCGGCTGGATTGAAAGACCCGAGAGAATCATCATCATCTGCCTAGGCGGTATTTTTCAATTTCTTTTCCCTGCGCTTTGGATTTTGGCTTTTACCACTCATCTCACGGCCCTCCAACGGATTTATTACACGTGGCGGGAAACGGAGGGTAAGGAATTTTTAAAATCTAACCAGAGTCAATCCAGCGAATCCAAACCACCGGAGAATTTCCGGCGGCCCAAGGAGATACGTTAGTATCGAAGGGAAACACACATGAGTCTTGTGGAAAAAGGCGCCGACATTAAATCATCCAACGGAAAATTGGGAATTCTCATGCCCGGCTTAGGAGCGGTAGCTACAACTTTTATCGCCGGCGTTGAAGCCGTAAAACGCGGCATGGGCGAGCCCATTGGTTCTCTTACGCAACTCGCGCACATTCGGCTCGGCAAACGCACCGACAACCGCGTGGAAAAACTCACCGATTTTCTTCCCTTTGCCAATTTATCCGACTTCGTCTACGGCGCGTGGGATCCGATTCCCGATGATGCGTACCAATCCGCAATCAAAGCCGGAGTTTTAGAAAGAGCATTAATCGAACAACTCCGTCCGACACTAGAAGCCATCCGCCCCTGGACTGCCGTCTTCGATCAGAAATATGTTAAACGGCTCGAAGGAAAGCATGTTAAAAAAAGTAAATCGAAGATGGACTCGGCTGAAGAAATCAAAAAAGATATATTGAAATTCAAAAAAGAAAATAATTTGGATCGAATGGTCATGATCTGGTGCGCCTCGACCGAAGCCTATCAAGAGCGACTTCCGGTTCACGATACCCTAGAAGCATTTCGAAAGGGATTAGAGCGAAACGACGACGCCATTACGCCGAGCATGATTTATGCGTATGCAGCCATTGACTGCGGTGTGCCGTTTGCCAATGGCGCCCCCAATCTTACCGTAGATATTCCGGCCATGATTCAATGGGCTAAAGAACGCAATGTGCCGATTTGCGGAAAAGATTTTAAAAGCGGGCAGACGTTTTTGAAAACGGTGATCGCTCCGGCGCTTAAAGCGCGAATGTTAGGTCTCGACGGCTGGTTTTCCACCAATATTCTCGGCAATCGCGATGGTGAAGTGCTCGACGATCCGGAGTCGTTTAAAACCAAAGAAGAAAGCAAGCTTTCCGTGCTCGATCATATTCTTCAACCGAAAATTTATCCCATGCTTTATAACGGCTACTGCCACAAGGTGCGCATCAATTATTACCGCCCGCGCGGTGATAATAAGGAAAGCTGGGATAATATTGATATTAAAGGATGGCTTGGCTATACGATGCAGCTTAAAATTAACTTTCTCTGCCGCGATAGTATTCTGGCCGCACCGATTGTGCTGGATCTGGTTCTCTTCTTAGATCTAGCCCAACGTGCGGGTATGCGCGGGATTCAAGAATGGCTTTCCTTTTATTTCAAAAGCCCCATGAGCGCGCCGGAAGTTTATCCCGAGCATGATCTTTTCATCCAATTAATGAAACTCAAGAATACGCTCCGTCATTTAAAAGGCGAAGAACTGATAACCCATCTTGGCATCGAGTACTACGATTAGTACTGTCATTGCGACGCATCGCGGTCGTAGGGGCGTCATTTATGACGCCCGCTAACGGGCGCAGTAAACCGCGCTCCTACAATCGAGAGAGAGCGCTCGTCTTTATTTTCTTATGCGCCATAAACATTTCTATTGTTTCTTGCGCTTCAGAGCCGAAGACCCCCAAGGCTCCGCCCGTTCCCCGGGAATTTACCCCGCAGGAATTTAATCTAAACCAAATCCGGGCTTACCTCGATTTCAATTACAGCCGCATTCAATCGCTTAAAACCGACGTTAACATCCGGTTTGCCGATATCGATGAATCCGCCGTCTCGAGCAACGCCGTTTTAGCCTACAAATATCCGCATCGGCTTTACCTCCGCGGATACAGCAAATACATCCCCAAAATTTTCCTTTTGGTTGTGCGCGGCGAACGATTTTGGCTCCATATTCCAAAAGATAATGTGGTCATCACGAGTACCAAAGACAAACTCATGCGCCCCGCCAATATTAATCTTGAAATCAACGGATTTGATATTTTATCCGCACTGATTCCTCAACCGCTTGGCAATGCCGATTCCGATGAAAAAACGCGGAAAGATAACTTATACGTGATTAACGATTACAAGAAGGAAACGGGAGATGCCTGGCTGGTGCGTACTCTTTGGATGGATACGGCCTCACTCGACATCGTTCGCGAACATTACTTCACGCGGGAGCATATCCGATATCTTCAGATTGAGCGGGGGGGATTTCGAGAAATGCGCGGGTGGCGCCTGCCGGAGTTCCTGACGATCGAACGGCCGCTTGAGCAAAAATCCGTCGTGATTACCTTGTTCGATACCGAAATCAACACACCGCTCGACGAAGAGCTTTTTAATTTCACGCCCCCACCCGGCGCCGAAGTGGAAGAATTCTAATTACACGCCATCGATTATTCAAAACCCATGGCATCAAGGTAAATGGTGATGTTCTGGCCGTCGGGGGCTGTGGAGATAATTAGAAAAAGATCCAAATCACTCAAAACGACTCCGCGGTTCAAAAATTCCGTCAGAGGAATTCGAATTTGCTTATAATTAGTGGTGATCGCACCTCCCCCGGTAATAAACGGTGCAACATTTATCCTTATTTCATGCGCCGGACTGGCGAAATCCCTTAAACCTACCTCAAACGTTTCTCCTCCGCTTCCTCCGCGAACATAAAGCACAAGATGAGTCACGGAGCTGACATTTAAATGTTGAAGCGCCCAAGCGATGAAACTGAATTTCTGTGTTCCATTGAGGGTATCCGTAAGCGTTACTTGCCATGTTTTCCCATCGCCGTTGATCGAATTCGGCTCGGAAATGCGGACAAGTGCGGTCCCTACATCGGCCCACGAAGGGTCCCAAAAAGGAGCGTTACTTTCAAAATAAAGAAGAGACGAAGAGCTGGCGGTCAAAGTAACCGTTACTAAAGAAGCCCCGTACACACAAAACGCCGGCAAGCTAAACAGCATAACCGTTAAGAGGAGAGCTGCTTTGCGTGTGCGGTTAAACCGTATAAAAAAACGAGAGGATCGAAGCATTATTTTTTCACCGAGAATTTTTTAGAATTTTCCAATTTTTTTTCCAAATTATAACTAAGCGCCTTCAAACGCGCCTCGGCGCGGTATTTGCCCGGCGGAAGCTTTATCTTTACCGGCGTCTTATACGTTCTTGCTTCACCCGGAAACAGCCCCTGGATCGGTCCTAAGCTTTCTTCTTTTACTATTTTCTCGCCTTGTTTAATAATTACCGAGCCGCGCGGCCTCAAATGAATATTTCCTTTGTTCCGAACGGTGTACACAACCGCAACTTCATCCTTTCCTTGTTCATCGACCCCGACCAGCACATCTTCGATTTTCATATTCGCATCGAGCTTTTCCCCGCCCTTTGCGCCAAGACAAAGTAAAAGACCGATACGCTGACCGACAACTTTAGCAACCTCAGCCTCTTCTCCGGTGGGGTTGGCCGGACCGTATTCGAAATAAACCTGAGCGATTTGCTCTCCTTGAAAATCCTTAGGTGCCGTAATATCGCAAGTAAGTTTGCTTAAACTATTCTTGGGAACTACAAACGTACGGTATTCTCCAAAATCCAGCCACTCATAAACATCATCTTCGCGGCCGCCTTCTTGGCCAACCATGCGCACCGTCCAATTGACCGCTTCCGTGTTTACCCGCACGTCGTAATCCCATGTATTGGCCACTTCAAAAACGACCTCGCTTTTTTCCCCGGGCTTAAGCAAAATTTCCGTCACGCTGGGTCCGACCGATACTTCTGCATACGAAAACCTAGCCCAGAATATCGCCGCTAACAAAAAAATTACAATTTCAAATCGATGTCCATTTTTTTTATTCATCATGAACTGCCTTTCCATGTACAGTTCTTACACACCTTCCACATTCAATTCAAAGGTAATACGCGAAGATTTGTAATCCTGCGGCGGCCAAATACCGGCGCTCGGCGGCGTTGAAAAATCCGCAACTACGTAGACTCGCAGATCATTCGACGAATGAAGCACACGCGTAGCCACTTGTTCCGGAGGGAAAAGTCCCAGCTGTCCGCCATTTACATTCGAAACAATTTCGCGCGTAATCACGGAGGACAATTCATCAAAGCCAGACTGCACTTTATCCTGCACGAGTCCTTCAAATCCGCCCGGATCCCCGATAAAACTTCCCGGCTCAAAGACACCGGGAACATCGCTTGCGTTATACACTTTCCATAACATGGGAACAACGGTTGTATGGTCCGCAGCGCCCACCAAACCGGCCGCATGCTCATTATCCGAACCTTGGTACGGCGGATCGCCGTTAAGGTTATCTGTGAATAAAGTAATGTTCGAGAAAACATTGTCGGGTAAAGAAAAATCTACTTTCACATACTGACGAAAAGGAACGAGACCCCCGCTTACACCGTTTCCGTCTGCTATGTTTCCGTTTTGATCAAGCGATATGTCTACAAGCTGGAGCATACCTTCAAACCCCGGAGAAGGCGCCTGGTTATCGGGATTATGTTCAACGGTTACATTCATGAATACAGGTTCGTTATTGTTTAGTTCGGTAATAATCAACCGCTGATCGGAGAAGAACGGGCCGCCTTGACCGTCGTTTTCGACCAACGTTATCGTGCCGCGCGGCCAGGAAGCGATCAGGTGATCCAGCACAAGCGGACGGGGACCGAGATTACCCAAACCCATATGAAGTACATTACTTGCCTGCCCGCGCCCTGTGCCGGCATTTAAAACGGAAGAAAAATTAGGCCCTCCGCCCTGTGGCTCCACCAGAACACGAGTATCCAAACCGAGATGGTTGCTCACTACACCTTCAAGAACTATTTGCAAATACGCGTTCCCGTTTACGATTTGATTCAAAAAGATCTGGGACTCGCTTCCTATGGAAATAAGATCAAGCCGTCCGTCCTGATTAATATCGGCAGATACGAGGGACCGAATTACACGATCCTCCGCGGAAAGCCCGGTGCCTGTGCGTAACGAAAAATGGCCCGATCCGTCATTTTCATACAACAGAATTTGCGAATCATTGCTGTTCGAAGCAGCCACCGCAAGATCAACATCGCTGTCGTTATCGAAATCCATAAAAACGGCATCCCGGATTTCCGGCGTCGAAATCGTAATATCTTCGGTCAGGCTTATACCGGTAGAAGGAACGGCCTTAAACGGCGGCACGCCAACATTGTCTATCATCACGGGATGATCCTGATCCTGTAGGAGAATTTTCGCTTGCAAGGGATTCGAGGATAACAAAAGTAAATCCAGATCGACATCGCCGTCTACATCGGCTGACTTAAGTACTTGTGCAGATGCTAAAGGTTCGTCCAGGGAAAGCTGCTCAGCCACATCGGTAAACACAAAAGGATCGGCCGGAGAAATAGGAGGGCTTGGGTTTAGAAAAAGATGGCCGGGCGCATTGGCATTGACAACGTACAGATCCAGATCACCATCATCGTCCGGATCGAAAAATAGGCCCGCTACAGAATTTTCAGTTTCGGCGCCGGCTGTGCCCGTGCTCCCGGAAACATTTTCAAAACTCAATGTCGTACCGTTAAATCTGTTCAAATAAAGAATGTTCGGACCGCCGTTATTCAACACATAGAGATCGAGCAAGCCGTCGTTATTCACATCACCCACCAGCACGCCGTTTCCTTCTTCGCCATCCTGAATACCGTGTGCTGCTGCAGTATCCGGAGCAAAGGTATCGTTTCCGTTAGCGAGAAAGAGTTGGTCGCCATGAACGTTCACCACAAAAATATCCTTGGCTCCGTCTTTATTGAAATCAGCCAGAACGGCGCTTCGCGAATCTGCCGCCGCCGAAGGTAGTCCGGCGGATGCCGTCGCATCTTGATAAGGCCCTACCGGTGCCGTAAGCCGGAATAACTGATTGGCAGCGCTTCCGTCGGTGAGAATCAAAAGATCTTCCAGCGCGTTTGGCGCCCCGCTTCTCGAAGGCAGGCCGTTCGCGTCACCGTCGTAATCGCCAACAACAGCCGAGGCCGCTCCTTGGACTACCGGCAGCGGGCCTGTACCAAAATAACCATCTTGCCCTAGGGTCTGATCTTTGAAAAGCGTGGGCACCGGCGCTGACGTGTCGGTAAGCGTAACGATAACAGGCGCTCCGGTATTGCCCGCTAAATCGCGAGGAGTTACTGAAAAAACATACGTCCCGTCTTGCGGTGAAGTTAAGGTGAGCAAAACCCGATTCTCCACCGAATGATCCCGGGTAAAATCAGTGTCGGCAAGTGCAATTCCATTTCGCGTAACGGATATTTGCATCCCGGCTTCATCTACATTGACATTGTCGGAAAATATAAATTCAATGCTGTTCAGTTCGGAAACGGTTGATCCGTCGGCCGGAGTTGAAGAAACGAAAACAGGCGGCACAATATCTTCTTTAGGTGCTGGTTCTTCCACCACGATGGTTAGCGTATCTTCCGCGCTGCCTATTCCATCATCTAAAATCACTTTTACTGCGAACGGTCCCGACAAATCGGCGGCGGGCGTCCATTTAAGTTTCATAGCGCGGCTTTTTCCGTCGCTTGAAACAATGACGGGCGGATTATTGAGATCCTCCAGGAACGGGCGGCTGCCGGGAGCAAGATTTGGATTTACGGTAACCGAAGCATTCAACACTCCCGTTGAAATATTGTCCGAATCCCGCGCAAGAATTTCAATTTCCCCCATGGCTTGCCCGGCTACAACAGAAACACTCTCGGGCAACGGATCCACAAAAAACGGTGAGTGATTAAATTGGGCTTGGCTCAATACAGAAATCGTAACGTCATGCGTCCCGGGAGTGGGGGCCAGTCCATCGCTGGCGAAAAATCGTAAAGTAATTTCGCCGGTCTCACTCGGCGTCAATGTGAAACGCCAAGTTGTATTGATTCCGTCGCTCACGATTTTTTGAATGGAACCATTTCCCGAACCCAATGTGCCGCTAAGAACGGAAAAAGTAAGCGTGACGGGATTCCCATTCACATCTTTGGTTGCCAGTTCGAACGAAGACGGAATATCCTCCGCTACATCGAAATGATCCGAGAGTGTCATAATTTCGGGTGCGGCGTTGTCGGTGATAACCAGCGTTTGGTCGGCGTGAAGATCGACCGCAGGATCACTATCCAAAAGAATGGTGGTTCTACCCGGCGCATCCGGCCAAAATACTTTGACACTTTCTGCGCGAGTGGTATTTCCCATTCCAAAAAGAAGCACGTTTGAATCTTGCGAACGACCGGTTCCGCCGATGATCTGCTGAGTAAGCTTTACACCGTCCGGGCGAGTAACCTCTACGCGGGCACCGATGCTATCTGTATTTGTTTCGATAGATGTAGGTTCCAGAAGAATCTTTAGATAATGATTGCTGTGCTGGGAAATATTTTTGTAAAGGAGCGAAGGTGTGGATGAAATAAAAATATCCGCTTTATGATCGTTATTGTAATCACCCGTAGCCACGCTATCGGCAAAAAGCGGAAAGGCGACAACTTCCTGGGCTGTGATATCGGAAAAATTGAAATTGCCGCTATTACCGAACATGATGTTTTCATCATTTTCGGTAATAACGTAAATATCGAGCAGTCCCTGGTTGTCGATATCGAGAAAAGCCGCGCCCGTTGTCGGAGGTATCGCACCGCCGAATGCCGAAACAAGTTTGGCGGTTTGATCGGTGAAAAGAATATTTCCGCCGGAGGAATCGTTTCGGAATAATTTCGCACCTTGTGCGGAAAGGTCCGAAACAAAGAGATCATAATCGCCGTCGTTATCGAGATCGCCGATCTCGGCACCTGATGGCGTTCCGGATAGAGCGAGCCCTGCCGAACCGGCTACTTCGATGAAGCTCAGTGCGGAAGTTTCCTTCAGTAAATTTTTGTAAAAACGATTCGGGCTTGAAAGATTCAAAAGATAAATATCGGAGTCGCCGTCACTATCCGCATCAAACGCTACTACGCCTACCGTTCGCCCCGTTCCTTCGAGACCCAGAAGACCGGCGGCGTTAAGAAACGTTCCGTTGCCGAGATTCATGTAAAGGCGGTTTGGATTTGAACCGTTGGCCACGTAAATGTCGAGATCGCCGTCTAAATTAAAATCGGCAAGCACAGCGGCGCGCGCTTCGCTCGTTTCGGCAATGCCTGCCGTGCTTGAAACATCCGCAAACGGCAAGCCGGCGCCTTGATTTTTCAAAAGCACATTCGGCCGTCCCAGATTGGGAATAAATATGTCTCTGCGACCGTCGCTATTTAAATCGCCAAGAAGAACAGCCTGGGGACGGTCGAGCGCGGATGGCGGTTCATGCATTTCCACATCGAGATCCAGCGTTCGATCCGCAAATGTAATTTCACTGGATGACTGAGCATTATTCACCAGAAAGACATTTCTCGTTGCGGGCGTAGGGTTGTAACCGGTTAAATCAATTTGGCGGTAGGGATTAGCCACATAAATATCCTGAAAATTTTTCGATGAATCAGCGTTGTTGTGACCTTCCAGATCACCAAAAGCCGCGGCGCGGCCGAATACATTTCCGATTCCGCCAAGAATATTGGCGCTTTGAAATGTGTGGTGCTCAACCGGATTAAATGCGGGAACGGCGCCGTTGTTCACACCGAGATGATCAAAGAAGCGAATGCCCAAATTAAAATTCGGTCCCGTCCCGCTACCCGGCGGAGCAGGCGGCTGAGTCGAACCTTGATCGGTACCGTCTTCATCCGGATTTGAACCGGTTTCATCGGGCGATTCCGTATCGTCTTTTTTGGATGGGGTAATAAAACCGGGCGGATTGTTAGAAGGCCCAAGAAAACCGCCGAAACCTACGAAACCGCCGTCCTCATCTACCCGTAAATCCGCATCGTCAAGCGGTTTTTCGTTCTCATCCTTCAGAGAATCTTTGTCCGAGCGTTTTTTATTCCCGCCCTCTCTAGCCGGTTGTCGTGAAGGAATGACAACGATCCACCCATTTTCGTTGGGCAGAACAAGAGCGGAGCGTCTGGCGGGTTGAATACGCGCATCATCTCCCGTGGATTCGGCTAACCTCGAAGGATTCGATGCGGGAAGAAAAAAGAGCGTGATCACTTGTTCAACGGTCTCAACGCCGTCCGTTGCATGGAAAGTCAATTTGTATTCGCCCTTTAAATCTTCTGGAGGCTGCCAGCGGAATTGACCGTCCATCAAAAAAGCGCCGTCGGGAAGTTCTACGATATCGAAATGAACAGGGTTAGGCGTCGGAGAAGCGGCTTGAAGTTTAAATTCAACGAGATTTCCGGAGCTGATCACCGCATCCGAAACAGGTTGGAATTTAAGTTGAGGTGGATTTGAACTTGGTTTGTAATTTGCAGAAGTTAACCCTGCGTCCTGAGAAGCTACTTCCGATGAGCCAATACTCAATGGGCCCAGGGGAAAGGCCAAAGCCGGATGCGAAGAATACACCAGAAATAAGAAAACCAGTAAACCGGTCGGCGGCTTCAAAAATTTTCTGTTTTTCCCGAATGCGGATTTCTTCAAAAAAATCACTTACCCTTCTATCCCGCCCTATCATCTACCCCTATTTCATTCAGAAAGGCCTGAAGAACTCTATTTCTAGAAAAGGTATTTTAATTATTGTCTTTCTCGTCTGCTTAACGCTTTTTATCTTCCTAATTTATCTACTATAGGGAATGGACGGACGGAATACTGCGTACTGATGAAAATGAGCCTCATTCGGAAGAGGCGGTGCCTGCCGCTTTTAGGCGGCAGGCACCTGGCGAATGATTTACTGCTTCATTTTTTTAATACAAAGCAATTCTGAAAAAAAATACTTATACGTTATTGACCATTTCTACCATGAACTTATTGGTCGTATATGTTCCAGCAGAAGCTCCGTTAAAATTTGCGGCCAAAAGGATATAAGCTTCGCCATTTGTAACTTTCCTGTTTATAGTAGGCTGACCAACAGGCGCAGAAGCATTGCTGCAAGCTTTTGGCGTGAGCGGAGTCGCGCAGGCCGTGTTGTACGGAAAATTCGCTATTTCAGCCTCCGTACCCACCAAACCATAGATCGATGTAGCAAAGCCTGGGCAGAAAACCTGTACGCCAGGTAAAACTGTATCACAATCCGAAACCGGATTTCCCGATCCTGACTTGTCACTAATAAAAGCCTGGATACGAGTGTCGATAACCTCACTGGCGGTACGCGGACCTGCGAAAGGATCCGTAAGGTGTACATAGTTAAAAAAAGTGTAAGCAATCGCATCAGCTGTGGTCTTAAAAATGACCCAGTGAAGCGGAACCGACACGGCTGTTGCAGAAGCATTTACCAACCCGGAAGGAAAATCACCGGTCGAAAGCGGAACCGCGCCGGCCCCTTTATTGTCAGTATAAACCAAGATCGACTTAAAGTTGGTACCTACGCTGTTGTTGTCCGCCGTAAAAGCTATCTTAACCAATTCGTCACCTTGCGGGACAAGATCCGCTCCCGAAGGCACAAATTGTAAAGCAAGACCATCCGGCGTTCCCGGAGTGCCTATATTGGCCACCAACGTAGCAGTAAGCGTGTTGGTTCCAATCGTCGGCAAAGTACCGGTACCGGTAATCGTTCTTGTAATCAGTGAAGCAGCAAATGCGGTCGGGATATTCAAAAAGACAAGCCCGATCGCAAGTGTTAGAGCTATCATTCGCTTAAACATGGTTACTAACCTCCTCTTGAATTTTGAAGTCTTTTAGACTTCAATTTGAACTCTGCTACCGAAATAATTTCCCGTAACAGCAAAACAAAATAATCCGTTATTTCCTACTGCTCTTCAGCTCATGCGAAGAGAAAAATTTCCTCACACGGCTAAAAAGTTTCCATCTCACCGATCGTCCTGATTCAGCAAGTAACATGGATTTAAAAATGCTAAACAAAGAAGGAAAATAAAATTTGAGCCGGGATAAGGATCCCAGCTCAATTTGTACAAAACATTCATTGTTTTGCTTACGCTTACACAGTAAAAGTACCATGCAAGGCCTATAATGTCAATGACCGAGTTTACTCTTTGTAAGTCATTTTACCATAATAAATTACATAATTACAGCCTTCGGAATTAAGCAAACGGCGAAGAGGGGAACCCGCATTGCGCGGGGGAGCGTTTATCCTTAAATTCTTTCGAATAAAAGGATCCCAACAGGACACGAAAGGCAGAAAAGGGCAAAAGCCATTATGTCCGTTAGCCCTCATTCGCCGCTCGCCTAATTCCGCGGCGAAAAGCGATTGTCATTCCCGCGCCGTTTGACCGAGCGGCGCGGGGGTGACAGATGTCAAAGAATTATTCAAACCGCATATTGTCGAGATAAATTGTAAACGTTTGCCCGGCTCCCTGGTCGGGAATGCGAACCGTCCAGTTATCTAAATGAGCGAGATCCACACCGGAAAAAGCCGATGTGTTAATTTTCACACGAACGTATTTATCGCTCTTAAGCGATTGCGGTTCGCTTGTAACGATATCTTCGATAAACACGTTCGGATGCGTTTCAATGTTGATGTTATTAACTTCGTTATTGTTTTGATCTTTCAAACCAACCAAAATCGGAATTCCCGTTCCCGTCTGAGCGAGCCGAATATCAAACACCAATGTTTTTCCTGTGACATCACCAACCGCACCTACAAGACCTTGCCCTGCGCCGTTGTGTGTGCTTAAACCATCTGAATGCATTTCCAATTTCCATTTCTCGACATTTAATCTCAAAGGATCGGAACTCAGGCTGTGTTCAAAAATTTGATTGGCATCAAACGTAAAACCGTTTAGATTTTCAATAACATTGCTATATTTTCCGGAATTATCCGTAATTGTTGAAATCGTAAGCGTACCGATTTTAGTTTGACTTCCGTCAGATACGTTAAATGTAAATGTGACGGGCGTAGCATTATCACGATTCGCAAAATAATCATCTGGGACGGGGCGATAGAAGAGAGTATCGGTGGCCTGATCGAAGGAATAGCTATCCGGATCATGCGCGGTTGAGTTAGTTAACGTCACGTTAAGATCAGCGACATTACCGCTGTACGTAATTTCCTCGCCCGGGTTTAGCTGAATGAAGTAGAGAAAACCGGCGTCGGCGGACTCAGCAGCGGGCATAGTTAACGTCAATTGATGTTGGAGCGTAATGATTGTGCCGCTCGATATTTTTATTGGATTAATGGTATCTTCAACACCGAAGAAAAATTTTAGAGCAGGTCCGGCAACCAAATCTTCGATATCGGGCGTGTAAGTAAATGTTTCTTTGCCGTCTATCAAACCAATTGAATATGAATCAATGAACGGAGTGACGTCAGCGCCGACCCCATCTTCAACTCGAACTAAACTAAACATCAACGGAGAATGTCCTTGATTGGAACTTGGATCGATAGCATCAGTCAAACTTATTGTCATAGGTTCTCCAATGGTACCCTGACGATTTGCGGGTTCGTTCGCGCTCCAATCCGGACCCGCATCAACCGTAAACGTGACGGTCATCGTTGCTTCCGGATTTGACGGCGAAGAATGAACCTGATCGGCTAAATGCGCTCTCAATTGATGAGAACCGTCAGGGACATTATAAAATACGAGTGAATTGGGTGTAGCCCATGTGGCGTGAATGGTCGGGCCGGGCGTTGAATTGAACTCAACCACATTGTCGGTGCCGTTGTAAAACATAAAGTGATCGCTTGATGTGTAACCATTAACACCGCTCATATGAAAATGAATGTGTGTCCCGCCTTTTCCGCCCACTGTCCAATTGGGCGTATTAAACGTAACGAGTACATCGCTTGTGTGTAACGTTGTCCCGTTGGTCGGGCCTAAAATCAAAGCGGCTGGAACAGGTACTTGCTCGACAGATACATTTACTTCTGTTGATTCGATTGTCGAGCTATCGCTAACGGAAAGTTCGAATACAAAGGTTTGATTTCCATCGTTAACGCTCGGCGTAAATCGCAGATGATTTGATGCAATCGCCGGAACATTTGTAGGAACAGGCGAGCCGGATTTGAGCGAAACAGAATAGCTCACCGGATCGCGTCCTTGTGTCAAAAAGGCATTCAGATCAACATCAAGGACATCGTTTTCTGCTATTGCCAAAGGCATTTGTGCAGCTACGGCCGCCAAAAATACCGTTTCATCCCAAACAAAAGGAGCGTAATTCGTAGTGCTGCTGTCTTTAACGCGAACGTTGAAAGTCTGAGTGAACGGTGTCCTATTATCTCCCGTAACAAAATCATCGACGGTCACAGAAACGGTATACACCGCTCCGGTTGTTTCCTGTCCTACGACTAAATCATCCGGACTGGGCTGCCAGCGAATGCTTTGAATTAATTTCTTGCCTTCGTTTGAAAGAATGACATTTCCCGCACCCATAAGCTGAATCTGGCTGGCGCCGGGTCTTGGATTTCCGCTCTGTAAATTTAAAGCAACCGACATGGAAAGCGAAGGGTTGGCGGCCAAAATATGATCGGGATCGGTCACGATAAGCGGGATCGTCATTTCCGAATTTGCGCCGGCGAGATCGAGAACGATTTCGTTCGAAGGAATTCCGTCGATCAAAGGAACGGCGTTAGCGGTGGATTGGGAAACAACATGAACTCGAAGCGTAGCGTCAGAAAACCGGTGCGTAACCGGATTGGTAACACGGAAATTCAGAGAAACATTTTGACCTAAGGAAAAGCCGGGTTGGCTGGCATTAAACCGGAAAAGCCATTTGCCGAGCTGATCGGGTATCTGCTGTACATTGGTGTTATTAATGGAAGTACCACCGCTGTTAGAAACGGTGACGACTAAATCCTGTTCGTCCACCGTGGGATCCGGATCGTCGACTTGAAGAATGTAGAAGAATTCCGTATCGATGGCCGCATCTCGATCGACACCGGCTTCGGGCATACCCACAAAAAACGGATTGGGCGCATCCTCGGTCACAATAATCGTATTGTCGATAGCGAAATTGCCAAGCGTAGAACTTAAAAAAGCTGGTGCGCGATTTGAATTGGGCCAGAAAACGGTTAAATCCAATTCCGCATGGCTCATGTCGCCAGGCTGAATCGCGTCCGCAATTCCGAAGTGAATCACGGAAGAATTTTGACTTCGGCCCCTACCGCCGAGCAATTGTCGTGTTTGCTTCACCACATTACCCGCATGAGGGCTCCCGGTTTCGCCGCGCGCTTCAAGAAGAACAAGCGCCCCGGTCGAATCCCGTGGTGTCGTTTGCCCTTCCGCAGGAGATTGCTGGAGCTTTACTTTCAGAAAATGATTCGGATTCTCAGAAACGTTTTGATAAAGAATGCTTTTGGAATTCGCGCCGGGAAGAGCCGAGATGAAGAAATCTGTTTTGCCGTCGCTATTGAAATCACTCGTAGCTACCGATTCGCCCAAGTTAGGCAATGCAACGAGCTCAGATGAAGTCGCATCGATAAAAGCCCGGCTTCCAAGAATAACCAAAGGATCTCCTTCCGGAGGATCCAAGGGATTTTTGAGAAGAACATTATGCGCATTAGCACGTAAAAGCAGAATATCGAGATCACTGTCGTTATCGAAATCAATGAACGAAGCGCTATGCACTTGTTTATTGGCCGGTTGAGTCGCAGCTAAAACGGTATTCAATGCTGTTCCTGCCGTTACATCGACAAAAACAACACCATTTTGGCTAGTATCGTTGCGATAAAGTTTGGAGTTTCCCTGTAGGTCGCAAACAAGCACATCGTCATATCCGTCATTATCGAGATCGCCTACTTCGGCAGAAGCGGAATGACCGTTGTGATTCATCACGCCCGAAGCGAGAGTGAAATGCGGCGTAAAGCCGGTTGAATCGTTAATGTAGAGTTCGTTGGCGGAATTTAAATAAAGCAGATAAAGATCAGAATCGCCGTCGTTGTCGGCATCAAAAGCAATGGCACTTACGGTACTTTTTCCGATCGACTCGACACCAGCCACCTGAGCCATATTAGTAAACGAATTTGGATTGGCGGGATTTCCCGGATCGCCCCGGTGATTTACGTAAAGCACGTTACTGTTCACACCGTTAGCTACAAAAATATCCGCGAAACTGTCTCCGTTGAAATCAGCAAAGACTACGCCTTCTGAGTCGCCTATCGACGCGCCCCCGTTTAATTCCTGATTTTTATCATCAAACTTGAGAAATGTCCCGCCGACATCGGTGACCGTACGTTTTAAAACATTCGTGCCGGAGCTATTCGTAATGAAGAAATCACGATGGCCGTCATTATCATAATCGGCAAAAGCGATACTTTGCGGGCGACTGGCGGCGTTGGGCGTAGTTCCCGAATAGCCGGGCATCCAGGCATTGTCTGCAAAAGGACTGGCTTGATCGACAAACGTTCCGTCGTTTTGCTGGCGAAGAAGAAGGTTCTCACCTTTATAAACAGGTGTCGAAGGAAGGCTGTAATGAGCATTGGTGTCCCGAAACGGATTTACGATAAAAAGATCTTCGAAATTATCGTTGTTGTAATCCATGAACGCGACGCCGCGGCCAAAAACGTAAGCCGGTTGAATAAGCGCCGTCATATCTTGGAACGTGTTGTGTACGTCGGTAAGATCGGTAATGGTTATGTCAACCTGCGTTCCGTTGTTTCCGGAAACATCAATCGGTTTAATAAGAAAACGATACACATGTCGAGCGGTTGAAATGTTCGTAATAGAAACCGAAACTTGATTCGTTACGCTTGAATTTTTCGAATAGTCAGAAAAGGACACGCCGTCGCGAGTGACATTAAGCGTTGAGGCTGTGGCATTTTCGTCGAGATCTTTGTTGTCATTAAATGTAAAACGGATTTGCGTGAGCGAATTAACCTCGGCGCCGTTTGCGGGATCTGAGGAAACAAACGTCGGCGCCGTAATATCGTTTTCGACATCGGCCAAATCCGTAATCGTTATATCGGCCTGAGTTCCCTGATTTCCGGCCATATCGATAGGAGTAATCCGAAAGCGATAGATATGTCGCGCGGTTGAATTGCTAGAGATGTTTAAAGTAATCTGATTTGGCGTGCTTGTATTTTTAGAATAACTGGAAAAGGCTGCGGAGTCGCGCGTGACACTCAGCGTATCGGCCGTTCGGCTTCCATCGAGACCGATGTTATCGCTAAAGGTAAAAACGATTTGAGTAAGTGAATTGACTTCCGATCCATGCGCCGGATTCGAACCCGCGAAACTCGGCGCTACCGTGTCTCCGGCCGGAGGCTGATCATTATTTGGCGGATTATTTCCACCGTTGTTATTGTTGTTATCATTATTATTGTTGCTGTTTGAATTATCACCGCCGTCCCCGCTACCAGAGCTCGACCCATCTCCCTCGGATCCACCGCTCGCAGAATTATTTTGACTTGAATTCGTATTCGTTCGTGGAATAAGACCGCCCAAACCAGACCTATAAGCCGCCGTTCCGGGCGCAATAATGACATTCCCTCCATTACTGCCGCCGTTCTTGTCATCGGCGCGAAATTCGGAGTCGGAAAGATTGTCGCTTGTCTTATCTTTTAAAGGTGATACTGAATCAGAACCGGATCCTGTCGAACCGCCCGTTGGAATGATAATAACGACATTTTTTGAATTACCACCCGTCCCATCCTGCCTATCGGGTAAAATCATCGGCCGAGCGCCTTGCTCGGGACCGTAACCCGGTGTCGACATGAAATAAAAGCTCACTGTTTGCTCCGCCGTATCGACTCCGTCGGTGGCATTAAATACGAGTTTATATTCACCGGCCGTATTCGGACCGACCTTCCATTGAAACCTATTTCCCGTAAGCGCCGCGCCATCGGGCAGCTCGGCGGCGCTGAATGTTATTTCTTTATTGGTGGATGACTTTGCTTTTAATGTCAGAAGAACCGTGTTCCCTGAATTAATGATGACATCCGAAACTTGCTCAAATTCAATCTCGTCCGCTTTAGGCGGAATGGGCAAGATTCCGGTTTCGGTTCCGGTAAAAATTTTAGAATCAGGAATAAGTTCGGACTCGGGCGTGGGTAAACTAAGCGGACCTTCTGCCATATACATGGCAGAGGTAAGATTGGGATCAGCAAGCAGCATGGCAGAGAGAACGAGCCATACTGTGATCTTTTTTAATGGACTTCCCCTTTTGCCGCCTTTTCGATTCAACTGCTTCAAGCCCCTTTCAATGCTTTTTAATAGTTGAAAATAATGTGGAAAAGAAAAAACCGGCTACCGTTTAATCGGCAATCCGGTTGTCTAAGCTCCTTTAGACGTCTGCCAGCTTCTAATCCGTTCGCATGAAAGAACGAAAATCTCACTTTTTAACGATCAAATTAAAGGGGGGTAAAACGAACGGCCTAGAACATTTGCTATTCTAGGCACTTACCCTTTGTCGCATTGTAAAGCTACTGAAGAGTACCCAATGGCCGAATGTTTGTCAACTCTTATCAAGAAAATTTATAATATCTTACTTTATTTCATAAACATATTTAATTAAATGACTTATGAATATTCATGATGGCTAGGCAATAAGGACGGAACAGGCGATAACGGAAACCCAATCGCCGTTTTTGGGACCGCGGGCCGACTGAGCGATGGAGCTGGAGCGAACGATCTCGTGTGAAATTTCCCACTGTTCTTTACGCGCATCATAACTATCGTCGGGATTAAACTTCACACCCAGAATCGTTGCGAGCATCGAAGCTGCCAAATCTTCGGCATAATCGGAAGCAGCTTTTTCGGTTTGCCCAAACGCGTGATGTTCGGAGAGATATCCGTAATTCTTAGGATTCTTCGGAATAGCCACGCCGATCGCAGCACTGATGAGGCGGTTGGGCTCGTTCGTAGCACACTCGCTCATGACGGCATAAATAATCTGACCCATCGACAAATACTTAAGCGCGATCGGTTTCGGAATAATCTTGCATTGCGGCGGGAAAATGCTTGAAACGCGAACGATGTTAAACGGTGCAATACCGGCGTCGCGAAGCGCCAGCTCGAAACTTGACAATTTTTCCCGGTGGACGCCGACGCCTTTTGTGAGAAAACATTTTTTGGGTAATATCATACTGCTTTAAGCTCCTTTTGACAGCGCGGGCAATACGAACTTGTGCGCCCGGCAATTTTATCACTTTTAATCGTAGTTTCACAGCGATCACAATTCCGCCCCGCCTTTTGATACACATGATGAAAATTCTGGAACGAACCCGGCTCCCCATCCGTATGGACATAATCTCGCATGGATGAACCACCCAAGCGGATGGCTTCCGCTAAAATGCGCCGTGTAGAGTCAAAAAGTTGCCCCAATCCGGCTTGGGTAAGCCTGGCTACTTCCGTGCGGGGATGAATACGAGCGTCAAACAAAATCTCATCGACATAAATATTTCCCAGCCCGGCCATATTTTGTTGATCCAGAAGAACGGCTTTGATCTGGGCCTTTTTCTTTTCTATGCGCATAGTGAACTCTTCCTTGGAAAGCGAAAGCACATCCGGACCGAATTTGCGGACAATGAGCGATTGATTCAATTCTTTTTTTCTGGTCACATCGATCCTTCCAAATTTCCGTACATCGCGATAAACAAGCGAATCGTTGCAGCTTCCATTACCGGCGGAAAACGAGAAAATCAAATGCGTATAAGCATCCGGAATGACGGCTTCCCTTTTCCATAGGAGCCTTCCAGTCATCCGCAAATGAATTAAAATCGCATCGCCGCCAACCAATTCCATAATTAAGCACTTACCCCACCGATTGACTTCGCAAATTTGTTTGCCGACTTGTTGGTGAATTTCGGTCTTTGCGCGTGCCGTGAGGATAAAGGGTTCCAGCACGGTCACGCCGGAAATCGTTTTTCCGCACACATGTTCGCTTAATGTCTTACGAATCACTTCGACTTCGGGCAACTCAGGCATAATTATAATTTCTTCCTATTCTCAAAATCGCCGTCGATATCGTGCCAAAACTGAATTTGCTCTTCTCCGTACCGCCAGCAAAGGTAAACCAATTCATCCCGCCGAACATGGAAAAAATCGATGAGGCCGCGCTCCATATCTTTTAGAACGCAACCCAAGCGATTAATTTTAATGATATCTTCCTGAAAAGATTGAATGAGCTCTTCCAGTTGACGCGTGCGCTTTAAATAATCTTTGCCTTCCTCCGAATCGTAATCGATCTCTTCTTCGCCGCGGAGCAAATCCACAATCAAAATTTGATCGTGTTCGGACTGAACGTGCCTTTGCTTTTCTTTGAGTTCGAGAATGAGAGGGCTTATGACCGTGATCATTTTATTGGCTTCCTCGACTTCGAAAATTTTGGGATTGCTCATACACCGTTTGAGAATATGCGGTGAGCGTTTAGATCAAAAATATAGCGAAGCTCGCTTTTTCGGCAGACCAGCTCGAATTTCTTTTTCTCAAGGACCATGTGTGAATACGGTGCATCGGAAGCAAAAAGAACCCGCTTGGGTCCCAGAAGATTTACGATGGATTTTGTGCGGATAAAAGAAAGCGTGGATGTTTCCAAATAGATATTCGGGCAATGTTTAGCAACAGCAACAGCTTCGAGAAAACTATCCTTTCCACCGTGCCCGAGAATAAACGGAATTTTGTCGTATTTCTTAAACGTTTTTTCCCAACTGAGCGGACGGCAATTTTCTTCGTGGGATGTGTGAATTAAAACCGGCCAACCGTAACTGCTAACCTCTTCCAGAAGAAAATCGATGGAATTACATACAATTTTCTCGGCGCGGGGGTGAAGTTTAAGTCCCTTAAAGCCAAGGCGGTAGCAATTACGAAGTTCGATAAGCGCGGCATCGCGATTTTGAGGATTTAAGCGGCAGAACGGGATAAGATCTTCGTAGCGGCTTGCGATTTTCAAAATATTCTTATTTTGCGGCTCGTAGGAGAGTCCGGTATCGAGCTCATCAATCGGAAAAACGACGACTCGCGTCACACCGCTTTGCCGCATTTGCTTCCGGAGTTCGGCCACTTTGAATGAAGCGCCGTCCCGACTTTTTCCTAAATGAACATGGAAATCAAAAACGCTCATCTCTGATGCACTTCTTCCGCCGCCAAGGTAGGAACCAATCCGCCGCCGTGGGTCACATTGATTATAGATTCGTCGCTCAATCTGGAAAGGCTGCCGCCGTAGCGACCGCCCATAGCAAACGGATTGAGGTTAACTTTTTTCAATAGAAATTCCAGCTTGTTGTTCAACAAGGTAGGTACGCTCATCGTAGGAATCCGAACGTATTCCTGGACTACCCAATCACCCTTAAGCGCCTTATCGATGGCTTTATTCCATTCGTCGTTTGTGGTTTCTGAGCCCAAAACAACATCTACACCACCGTATCCTTCGGAAGGCTTTAAAACAAGCGTTTCCTTTTCGTCTTTAAGGAAATCGAGAAGATAAATTTTCCTACCGCCGTAAAATTTCTCGGCATCGACAATACGCCGCGTCCAGGGAATATGCTTTTCTTTGATTTCATTTTCTTCGCTTGTAAACAAATGGTCGTAGCTTGGATTCGTCAGAATAGACATGACCGCCTTCGTAGCCGCTAAACGTGAACGCAGAGGATTGACCATGCAAATGGCGCGAGACTTGTAGGCGCTGACGAGATCCTGACATTCGTCGAGCTTATCGAGAAGTTCGTTAAAAATGACGCGCCGATACACTAAATCGATTTTAAAATCGCCGTCGTAAAGCTTCCCATTTTTAAATTCCACATCGCGCGGGTCGACAATCGTTGTAGCGTAGCCTTTCTCTTCAAAAAAAAGTTTGAGCGCTTCGAACTCCGGACGCGTCCGGACCGTGCGCCAATCCACTATGGCGATTTTGGGTTTAGAATTTCCTCCGCCGAATTCGCTGTATTGCGCAAGAAGCATATCCAAAACCTGCTGTCTACGTGAAACGCGTTTCATAACGTGATTCTGTAAAAATTCCTTAAAAAGACTGGACTCGCTAAGCATTTGTTCAAGCAAATCCGCATACGCCATACCGGCCGGCGAATCGCAATTGAATTCGACAATCTTTAGCGTGTCCCCGTCCAAAAAAGAATCCAGCCGTGCAAGGCAAACCGTGCGCGCGTAACCGGGATCGTATTGAATGAGCTGCTTGGCGGCATCGCTCAAATGAAACATGGGCGCCAAGAGAGGATCGGTGAAATAAAGATTCACCACTTTATCGAGCATGCCGGTTACGACTTGCGTAACGCGCTTGAGTTGCTTTTCCTGCTCTGGAGTAATAAAGTGGGGTTTATAAAAAGAAGGAATCGTGAACCGACCGAATTTCACGAGGCTCTCGTGAACCTTTTGCTCATATTCGGCAATCGCTTTCGGAACCTTATCCGAATGGCTGCTCAAAAAATCATCGTACGCATTGTCCATATTGATCATATTTCACCTACTCAATCATACCAGAAACTCGAAAACATCTCCTTGATACTATTATCCGCATCCAACCGATTGTTTTAGACTTTCTATGTCAAGCTCTCTTTTTGATAGAAGTAAAAATTTTGTTCTTTGATAATTAACCTCAAGCTGCTGCAATGTTGGCGATCAAGGAAATACGCTTCATATGGGCCAAGTGGACATTTT